>DehalE1_100011_pt1 | contig 100986 bp, 92 predicted proteins | sample DehspE1_FD_43922 | JGI IMG/M metagenome (IMG submission 43922) | reverse complement strand
TAAATATAAAATTATTGAGGAAGAGTTCCCGAGTGGCTAAAGGGGACGGACTGTAAATCCGTTGGCACCGCCTTCATTGGTTCGAATCCAATCTCTTCCACCAATTTTGCGGAAGTGGCTCAGTGGTAGAGCATCGCCTTGCCAAGGCGAGGGTCGCGAGTTCGAATCTCGTCTTCCGCTCCAAAAAATTTAATTCATAGAATTAAAAAATGGGATTGACATATTAATATAATATGTTATAAACTAAATAAGAATCATATTATTATGCGGGTGTAGCTCAATGGTATAAGCAGAGAGCCCAAATCAAGATTTTCGATTTGGTGCGAATCGCTTAGTCAGGGAGAGTATGACTCACATGAATTAGAAAAAACAAATATCATATTACATTATGCGGGTGTAGCTCAATGGTAGAGCCCCAGCCTTCCAAGCTGGTCGCGAGGGTCCGATTCCCTTCACCCGCTCCAAATTATTATGGTGGATATGGCCTAGTTGGTTATGGCGCCAGATTGTGGCTCTGGAGGTCGAGGGTTCGAATCCCTCTATTCACCCCATTTTAATTGTAAAATATGGCGCTATAGCCAAGTGGTAAGGCATAGGTCTGCAACACCTTGATCTCCAGTTCAAATCTGGATGGCGCCTCCAAAAACCTTGCACCGTTAGCTCAGTTGGATAGAGTGTTCGGCTACGAACCGGAAGGTCGTGGGTTCGAATCCCTCACGGTGCACCAATAGCAACACAATCAAAGACTCATAAATGTGGGTCTTTTTTATTTTATCCCTTTTTAGCCCTTAAGGTAATTATATTATAAAAAGATAATGACATAAAGCAAGCCCTTTTGGCTTATTTTTGTTTTACAGAAGATTTGTAGCGGTTTTTTCCTTAAGAAAAAATCCCTATCTTTGACATCTGAGATACAATTGAATAAGACTTAAATTGTATGGCTGGTATTCTAAATTTCTTGACTTTATAATTTGAAGCCTCTAATATTATATTGTGAGGTACACGTTTGCAATCTGCAATCACTAATTAATTATCTGGAAAGAAGTGAAACAATGAAAAATGAGTATGAAAAAACTGATTCCGTCTGCATCAGAGTGGAAGATGTAGGTAAATCATTTGGTAAAAAGCAGGTTTTGTATGACATCAGTATTAACGTAAATTATTCACAAATTCTTGGGCTTCTTGGTCCTTCGGGTTCGGGCAAGACAACTCTGGTGAAAATAATTGCAGGGGTTGACAACGCAACCCGAGGAAATGTTTTTATGCTGGGCGAAAAAATGCCCAAGCTTTCCGCAATGGGGAATATTGGATATATGGCACAATCTGATGCTCTCTTCGGCGAACTGACAGCTGAAGAAAACCTTCGCTTCTTTGCAGCCTTATATGGATTGAAAGGTTTGAAAAGAAAAAATCAGATCAATGAGGTCATGGAAATTGTGGGGTTAACTGATGATCTGAAAAAGCAGGTGAAAAAATATTCAGGAGGTATGAAACGCAGGCTGTCTCTCGCAGCAGCCCTTATACATAAACCTCGTGTTTTAATATTGGATGAACCTACTGTTGGAATAGATCCGGTGCTTAGAAAATCTATATGGAATGAACTGTATAATCTTAAAAAAGAAGATTCCACAATTATTGTTACAACACATGTAATGGATGAGGCATTAAACTGTGATAATCTTGGGATGATACGTGACGGAAGAATTATCGCAATAGGTACTCCTGAAGAACTGCTTGAAGCAACATCTTCCGAGACACTTGAAGGTGCATTCTTATACTACGGAGGTAAGACTGAATGAGAGTAATTGCAATAGTTGTAAGAATACTACTTCAGCTTAAGCATGATAAGAGAACCATGGGCTTGATGATTGTAGCTCCGATACTTGTTTTAACATTGATGTCATTTATTTTTAACGGCAATGTCTATCATCCTAAAATAGGAATAATAAATGCTCCCATTCTCTTTGTCAACAGACTTGAGGACAAAGAGGCAAGTGTTGTAAGACTTGATGAAAATAATTCTGAAGAGTCATTGAATCTTTTCGAAGTTGATGCTGTAATAGATTTCAAAAGCGGTGTGCCAAATATAAGGCTTGAAGGCAGCGATCCTGCCAAGAACAAGGCAGTCCTTTCACTTGTTCAGAACATAATGCATCCTTTTTCGTCTTTTGAAACAGATATAACATATTTGTACGGTTATGAGAATATGTCTTCTTTTGATAACTTCGGACCTATTCTGATTGGATTTTATGTATTCTTTTTCGTTTTCCTGATAGCAGGTGTTTCATTTTTAAGCGAACGAAACACTGGAACGCTGGAAAGAACCCTTGCCTCTCCAATAAAAAGATGGGAAATAGTTGTTGGTTATCTTCTTGGATTCGGAATCTTCACAATAATTCAATCAGCCTTGATAGCGTGGTATTCCATTGAAGTTCTCGATTTGATGATGGTAGGCTCCTTTGCCTTGGTGCTCATTATAACAATTTTAACTGCAATGACAGCACTTTCAATAGGAACCTTCATATCTGCATTTGCTGAAAATGAAATGCAGATGATTCAATTTATACCTATAGTAATAGTTCCTCAGGTATTTTTCTCAGGCTTGTTTGATCTCAGCACCATGATTCCATTGCTTCAGATAGTTGGACGGTTCACGCCTCTTTGGTATTCAGCTGATGCATTAAGAAACATAATGATACGCGGCAAGGGATGGAGCTCCATAGCATTTGATGTCCTGATTTTATGTATATACTGCATCTTTTTCATTATTGCAAATATTCTTGCTCTTAAAAAGCATCGAAAAATATAATGAGGTGAAAAATGAAAAAATTATTGCTGGTTTTAACAACATTCTTCATTCTTACAGGATGTTCATCAAATTCAGAAAATTTAACCTTGAAAGGAGAAATACAAAATAACATTGTATCATCTGTAAGCGAAGTTTCCGGAAAAATTGTTCAAATGAATAAGCAGCAGGGAGAACCCGTCAAGAAAGGAGATATAATTGCAGTTATAGACAGTATTAATCAAGAGTATATAGTTGATCAGCTGCAGGCGGTTGTCGACATGAAAAAGGCAAAGCTTGAAGAATTAGAAAATGGGGCACGCCCGGAGCAAATTGAGCAAGCAAGTGCAAAAGTTGAATCATTAAAAGCACAGCTTGATATTTTGACAGCAGAGTCAGAATCCGGAAGCAGCAGCGTTTCAATTGCACAGGATGCTTTAGAATCAGCCCAAATAAACTATGATTACATAAAATCACAATATGATATAGTCATGGAATCTTATAACGAAGATATTATTTCAAAAAGTGATTTGGATTTAGCAGCATATAAGCTTGATACAGCCAAGACACAGCTTGACACAGCAAAAAGCCAGCTTCAAAGTGCAAAGATCAAATCAGATCAAGGAATAAAAGCAGCCAATGCAAATTATGATGCGGCAAATGCAGAGCTTAAGCTGCTTCAAAGCGGTGCTGCAAAAGAATCCATTGATATGGCTCAGGCTGATTTAAATCAATCAATTGCACAGTTAAGACAAGGCCAAAATACATTAAGCAAATATAATATTGCAGCTCTGGCTGACGGCATAATCATCAGTAAAAACTTTGAGCTTGGTGACATTGTCACTGCTGGAGGAGACATTGCAGATGTTGCTGTTTTAAATGATATTTATGTACTATGCTATATACCTGATAAATATCTCGATAGAATTTATTACAACCAGGAACTGGATGTGAAAACATCTCAAGGAACTCAAAAGGGAAGAGTAAGTTATATTTCACTTACTCATGAATATACTCCCAAAGATAAGCAGTCTACCTCTGACAGCAAACACACTGCTACGAAAATTAAAATAGCGATTGATGATGCAAATGGAATATTAAAGTCAGGAATTACAGCAGAAGTTATAGTTCCGTTAATTGAATAATAAATTAGATGGTTATTTAATTATGGGGGGTATTGGAGGACTATGACTATATAAAAATTGACTGCGATTATATATGTATATATAATATTATAATAGTGCTGTTGTATTTTCCATAAGGATGAATAATAGATTGATATACATGCCAGAGGCGAAAGTATAAGATCCATAATTACATATGTTTTATTGTGGCAAGAGTGTATATATTTATGAAAGGAACTTTTCATATGAACAAGGAGATAAAAATATTCATTTTTTAAAAATTATATTAATGTTAATTAACATATAAGGAGAGTAGTATGATTGAAGAAAAATTAAAAAAGCAATCGCCATCTATTGATGAATGGCTTAAAGAAGCAAAAAAAGATCCAGCAGCTTTACAAGAAGGAATGTTTTTAGTCCATAATGGCGTTGTACGTCAAACCCCGAAAGTTAAGGTTCGTCAGGGAATTGATGATGGATCTTTGGTCAAAGGCATGGAATTTTCATATGATGCTGATAAGGTTGAAGCAGCAATTGATGAAACCTATAAGTTGGATGGAATTTTTTATGTTAGAGTTTGGCTTAACGAAGGGCATCTTCAGCTGGGCGATGACATAATGTATGTGCTTATAGGAGGTGACATCAGACCTCATGTTGTTGATGCTCTTCAATTTCTCGTAGGAAAGATCAAAAACGAATGTGTTACTGAAATTGAAAATAAATAGAACATAGGAGAATGAAGACGTCTTGTTTTAAAAGAACTTTTTTATTTTTATCTACTAAGATTAAACATACTATTATAGGGTAAAAATAACTTATGATAAAGTTATCAAAAATACAATATATTTCTGGTGAAAGGAGCGGATAATTTATGAAACCGCTAAATATCGCTTGTTCAAGAACAGCTATGGCTTATGTACTGTCAGGCAGAGATATCATATTAGTTGAGGAGACAGATTTTACGGATATTGCAGCAGTTGTATTGATGGATTTGGATTTAGATATAAAATGGATTCAAAAGGTTAAAAATACAAATTTCGGTATTCCGATTATTATTATTGCAAGAAAAGATAATAAAATAAAACCAAACTTGCTGGAAAAGGGATATACAATACTTGATGGAACTATAGAAAATTTAGAAAAGAACAGCTATAAGATTGAAAAAATTGCCAGTGATTATCAGGAAAAGGTGTTGCCGCCATTCTTCAGATCATTGGCCAATTATATGGAGATGCACAATGTTAAGTTTAATTGTCCGGGTCATCAGGGAGGACAATATTTCAAGAAACATCCTGCAGGCAGATATTTGTATGATTTCTATGGTGAAAATATATTCCTTACTGACATTTGCAATGCGGATGTTGCACTTGGAGATTTGTTGATTCATGAAGGTCCGCCTGCAGATGCTCAAATTAATGCTGCAAGAATATATAATGCAAATAAAACTTATTTTGTAATGAACGGGACAAGTACCGCAAATACAATCACCATTAATGCATTGGTTGCCCCTGGAGACCTTGTGCTTTTTGACAGAAACAATCATAAGTCTGTATACACAGCGGCTTTGATGCAGGCAGGAGGTAATGCAGTATTCCTTGAGACAGCACGTAATCCATTTGGATTTATCGGAGGAATAGATGATCATTGTTTTAATGAAGATTACTTAAGAAATTTGATAAGAAAAACAGACCCGGAAAAAGCTAATGATGTAAGACCTTTTCGTCTTGCTGTAATCCAATTGGGAACATATGACGGAACAATATACAATGCAAGACAGGTTGTAGATAAGATTGGACATCTTTGCGACTATATATTGTTTGATTCTGCATGGGTTGGATATGAGCAATTTATTCCTATGATGAAAGACTGTTCACCGCTATTGTTAGAGCTTAATGCGAATGACCCTGGAATTTTTGTTACACAATCTGTTCACAAACAACAAGCAGGCTTTTCTCAATCTTCATATATTCATAAAAAAGATAATCACATCAGAAACCAAAAGAGATACATTGATCATAAACGATTTAACAATTCATTCAGAACATATGCAAGCACAAGTCCTTTCTATCCGCTGTTTGCATCTTTGGATGTCAATGCAAGAATGCAGGACGGAGAAGCAGGCAGGCACTTATGGGCTGAATGTGTTAAAACAGGCGTTGATGCAAGAAAAGAAATCATTAAGAGATGTAAGCTTCTAAAACCGTTTATACCTCCTGTTGTAAGGGGTAAGAACTGGGAAGAATATGATACTGAGGAAATAGCAAATTCAATTGAATTTTTTGAATTTAAACCCGGAGAGAAATGGCACTCTTTTGAGGGCTACGGGGAAAAACAATATTTTGTGGACCCAAATAAATTTATGCTCACAACTCCCGGCATCAATGCTGAAACCGGAGAATATGAAGACTTCGGAATTCCTGCTGTCATACTTGCAAATTACTTGAGAGAGAGTATGATAATTCCTGAAAAGAATGACTTCAATTCAATACTGTTCTTAATGACACCGGCAGAGACTCCTGAGAAAATGGAAATACTTGTTACACAATTAGAAGATTTTGAAAAAATCATAAATGAAGACGTACCTATTAGTGAAGTGCTTCCGGAGCTTTACAGAAAATACGAAGAACGCTACAAGGATTATACAATAAGACAATTATGTCAGGAAATGCATGACTTCTACAGAAGCAAGGATGCAAAGGTGTGTCAAAAACAATTGTTCAGAGCAGATTATTTCCCAGAACGCGCAATAACTCCATGGGAAGCTGATAATGAACTTACAAGGAACAATGCTAAATTGGTAAAACTTGATGATATCCTCGGTGAAATAGCATTAGAAGGTGCTTTGCCGTATCCTCCAGGAATTTTCTGCGTAGTTCCAGGAGAAAGATGGAATGAAGTAGCTCAAAAATATTTTCTCATACTTGAAGAACTCATAAACAAATTTCCTGGCTTTGCTCCTGAAATACAAGGAGTTTATCTGGAAAAAGAAAATGGGTCCATTAAAGGATATGGGTATGTATTAGATAGAAAAAATGACTCAAAAGTAAATTGAAGAATGTTAATGGCTCCGAAATTGTCGGAGCTATTTTTTATAAAAATGATCGTCAGAAAGCTTGATAACTTTATTATTTTGTAGTAAGGTCGTAGTAGTAGAATTTTATAAACTAATAATATTTATAGGATAGGGAGGAGAGGCGTAATGAATATAAGATTAATGAATGAAAATGACTATGATAACACCTATCAGATTTGGATTAATACGCCAGGAATGGGATTGAATAATTTAGATGATTCCAGGGAAGGTATTGCAAAGTTTTTAAAAAGGAATCCAAAGACTTGTTTTGTTGCTGAAGATAACGGAAAACTAATAGGAATTATTATGAGCGGTAATGATGGGAGAAGAGGATATATATATCATACAGCAGTTGTACCGGCAGAACGCAATAAAGGTGTTGGGACAGCACTGTTGAATGTTTCTTTAAATGCATTGAAAGAAGAAGGAATAAATAAAGTAGCATTGGTTGTATTTGCTGAAAATATCACAGGCAATAAATTTTGGGAAAGTCATGAGTTTATTCAACGAAACGACTTAATATATAGAAATAAGGCATTAAGTGATATTCAAAGAATAGATACCTGATTAAAAATCAACGTTCATATTAATGCTTGTATGCTCCCATTGCTTAAAGCAAAATAATGTTACAGGATGTAGACTTAAAATAATTATAATGGCTAGTCTTCATAGCAGCCAGGTTAAGGGGTGATAATATGAATGAAATGAAAAAAGAACTGATTGCACCATGCGGTATGAACTGCAGACTATGCATCGGATATCAAAGAGAAAAAAATAAGTGCGCGGGATGCCGCAATGAAATTGACATAAGATATGTAACAAAAGGCAGTATCAGCTGTATAATTAAAAATTGCCCTGAAATAAAGAAAAGCAAGTCAGGATTCTGCTTTGAATGTGAAAAGATGCCCTGCAGAAGGCTTAAGCAGTTAGACAAGAGATATAAAACAAAATATCATATGAGTATGCTTGAAAACCTTAATTATATAAAGGAACACGGCATTGATGAATTCCTTGCCAATGAGGAATTGAGGTGGAGATGTCCTAACTGCGGAAATATATTATCCGTACATAGGACAACGTGTCTTAAATGCAATGAACAAGTTAAATAAACTCATGAAAAAAATATATCATAAAGATTGTGTTATGTATTGTTAAGCATAAACAAATCATGTTCTTTGTCGATATAATCAATATATGACTTAAGAAAAAGTAATCAACTAAGTTTATATCTTGGAGGGAAAATGAAAAAAGAATATCTAGAGGTACTTGGAAATTTGATCGGTATTTTTCAAAATTTAGTGACGGCAGATTTTAATATTGCTGTAAGCGACACAGAAAAAATTGTAGCAGCAAGTCCCGGAAAAACAATAAATTTAAATCTTCATACCGGTGAAATTCTTAAGGAAGGTTCAGTTGCTATGGAAGCCATAAATTCAGGAAATCCGGTTATAAGACAGGTTCCTCGTGAAGTTTACGGAGTTCCATATATGGGCAGGGCGATACCTTTATTAGATGGTAATGAAGTTTTCGGCTGTATCATAGTTGCTGAATCATTAGATGCAAAAGAAAAACTGATAGATATGGCTCAAAATTTATCAACAACAATAGAACAGATAACTGCTGCAATGGAAGAAAATGCAGCAGGATTAGAAAAGGTAGCCGGCTTAAGCCATCAAATGGAACAGGTTTCAGAGGTTAACCTGCAATCTGTCATGGAAACGGATAAGATAGTTGATACTGTTTATAACATAGCAAGACAATCCAAGCTTTTAGGTTTTAATGCTTCAATAGAAGCAGCACATGCAGGAAAAGCAGGACGAGGGTTTACTGTTGTTGCTTCTGAAATAAGTCAATTAGCTGAGAATAGTACCAACTCTACAAAAAAGATAACAGATATATTAGAAAAATTGAAAACAGAAAATGGTAAGGTAAACAAGACAAGCCAGGAATTATCTTTGATATTAAATCAAATAGCAGCCGCTACCGAGGAAGTCAGCGCAGCAACTCAAGCCCTGACACATATGTCATCAGAATTGTTGGATATGGCTGAAAATTTAATATAAGAACAGAAATAAGAGGACTGCTCTTTGTGATTGACAGTATTTATCAATCCCTAAGAACTGTCTCCTTATATTATTTGAAATTTTTCCACGCCCCCTCTGACAGCAGCGACAAGGAGAACTTTTCCCTCTCATGTCAGTCTATGAAGTAGCCGATGGAATTAAAGATACTTGCTAAACCTTTCATATTAAGAATTTTGATTTCCTTGTAATGCTGGGAGATCAGTTTTTCATCTGCAAAAGTGTTCAATAATTTCGTTACAGAGACCCTGTTCATACCAGTCAATAATGCAATTTGTTCATGGGTATATTGGACTACATCACCTGCACAGTTAGTGTATAAAAAATAAGCTAACTTTTCATTGTTTTTCATAAAACGATTACAACATATATAATTTGATAATGTTATTATTTTATTAATAAAAAATTCCATTAAGTTAAGAATTGATACTTTGTTTTTTATGCACTTTTCCAAAAATACATTAGCATTCATGTAGTATAGCTGTACATTAGTAACAGAATCAACGCTGATCTTTCGTTTTTGAATATTAGAAAGCGGTTCACTTCCTATAAGCTGATTTTCATCAATGTAAAAAAGTGTTATTTCATCACCCCGTTCATTGAGGCAATATGTCCTTACACGGCCTTTTGCTACAAAATATATTTTATCGGTAGAATCACCCTTTTGAAAGATTATTTCTCCGGGAGAGTATTGTTGAGCATGTCCAAATAGTCTGAATATTTCAGCAACATTTAATTCAATATCTTTATTATCTTGTATCATATATACTCCTATAATAGTTATTTATAAAATGTAACAAATACTACAATTGGTTTTAAGTTATTATGTTATTATATCACAAAAGAGTAAAAACGTTTACATTTTTTTGAAAATATATAGGCAACATAGGATAATTTTTAATCAAAAGTTTTATTAAGGTTTTAAATAGTCCTTTTTTAATATACTGCCATTAAACAGAAAATAATTAAATATTAAATCTTGTATCAGGATATGACTATTATTTTAAAGAGGTGAAGTATGAATAAAACTATGAAATGCATTGTAAAGGTAAGTGCAGGACCAGGTAATTTGGAATTATGGGAGAAGCCTATTCCATCACCAGGACCGGGAGAGGTACTTGTAAAGGTACACTTGACTGCCATCTGCGGTACAGATATTCATATTAAGGATTGGGAAGAATTTGCCCAAAAACGCATGTCTCCGCCCACTACCATAGGACATGAATTCTGCGGAAATATTATTGAGGTTGGACCGGGTGTAAGCAAAGAAAGAATTGGACAATTAGTGTCAGCTGAAAGTCACATAGCATGTCACAAATGTTCCTTATGCCTTGATGGCAAAGAAAATCTATGCGTTAATACAAAAGCCATAGGTGTTCATGTAAATGGCTGCTTTGCTGAATATGTGACAATACCTTCAGAAAATGCGTATGTTTGCAATCCTGCTATTTCAGAGGAAAATAATGCAATGCTGGAGCCTCTTGGCGTTGCTGTTCACGCTGCCACGAAAGTTGAGCTGGGCGGAAAGATTGTGGCAATAACAGGCTGCGGACCAATAGGTCTCATGGCTGCCACCGTTGCAAAAAAACTTGGTGCTGCAAAAGTTATATGCGTGGAACCTAACAGCTACCGTGCTGAAGCAGCATACAAAATGGGAGCAGATCTGGTTTTAAATCCAATCGGCTGCGACATTGTAGAAGAAATGAAAAGAGAGTGTGAAGGTCTTGGACCGGATGTGGTGCTGGAATTCTCCGGCAACGTAGGAGGAATACAGGCTGCTACAAAATACATTCGTGCCGGCGGTTCTATTGTGGTTGGTGGACTGCCGAACCGTGAAGTTCCTCTTAATTTTACAGAGACATTCTACAGAGGAGTTAATCTGATTGGAATCAGCGGACGTGAAATGTATCATACATGGAAGGTTATGAAAGGACTGCTTGATGCAGGCATGGATGTATCCGGCTGTGTAAGCCATATCCTGCCAATGGAAGAGTATGATAAGGCATTTGAACTGTTGGCGTCGGGACAGGCACTGAAAATATTGCTGAGACCGTAGCGATATGTATTTGTAAAAAGAAGCATTAGCTTTGATTAAATTATAGTTAATAAAAAATTATTAAAAATATAAAGGAGGAACATAATGGATTATTCAAAGGATTTTTTAACTGAGCTCTATAAGGAATTAGTTGAATTAAGATTGTTTGAAGAAAAATTAGTAGAGATTTACGCTCTGGGAAAAGTACCAGGACATATTCACAGCGGAGTAGGTCAGGAGGCTACTTTTGTAGGAACTCTTGCCACAAGAAAACAAGGCGATTATTATAAAATTTCTCATAGACCTGTTGGCACAGCAGCAATTATAGGAGTTCCCTTAAATACAGTATTCTCAGAAATTATGGGTAAAAGAGACGGCAATTCAGGCGGAAGAGGCGGAGTAAACCACGTGGCTTTGCTGAGCAAAGGAATGCTTGGTTTTTCAGGAACATTAGGCAGTGACATGGCAGTAGGCGTAGGCGCAGGGCTTACTATCAGAAAAAATAAAACTGACAATATGGTATATGTATTTTTCGGAGACGGAACTGCAAACAGAGGAGCTGTTTATGAAGCGATGAATCTTGCTTCTGCATGGAAACTACCGGTGCTTTTCGTATGCGAAAACAATCAGTTTGCTATTTCCACACATGTTTCAGAAGCTTCACCCGTAGCTAATCCAGGAGCAGACAGAGCTGCTGCCTATGGAATACCTTCAAAAATAGTTGATGGCACAGATGTGCTGGATGTATATGAAGGTGCCAAGGAACTTGAAGAATACGTAAGAAGCGGAAACGGTCCTGCCATACTTGAAGCCAAGTCATACAGATGGAGAGGTCATTTTGAAGGTGACCAGATGAAATATCGTGATGCAAGTGTGACTGAAGAATGGATGAAAAAAGACAGCGTTGAAAAAATTGAAAATTATCTGTTGGAAAACAATTTAATAACAACAGATGAAATCAGTAAAATTCGTCAAGAAATAAATGCTGAACTGGATAAGGCTATTGAATTTGCGGAGGCAAGCCCTGCTACCCCTGAAGAAGAAATTTATGAATATTTGTATGTTAAATAATGAGGAGGAATTAATATGCTGGTAACTTACGGACAGGCAATTGGCGATGCTATAAAAGAAGAAATGCGTAAAGATGATAATGTAATTTTATATGGCGAAGATGTTGCACAAATGGGAAATATTTTTGGTATAACAAAAGGAATCCTTGAAGAATTCGGATCTGACAGGGTAAAAAACACACCTATTGTTGAAACTGCAATTATTGGAAGTGCCATTGGTGCTGCAGTTACAGGACTAAGACCATGCGTTGAATTGATGTATGCGGATTTTTCACTGGTTGCATTCAACGAGCTGTTCCATTGCGTAGGCAAATGGAGATATATGCATGGACCTGAATTTAAACTTCCACTGGTTGTAAGAAGTGCCATGGGTTCTTCCTTTGGTGCAGGAGCTGAACATTCAAACTGTCTTGAAAGTCTGTACATGCATGCTACAGGTCTTACAGTTGTTAGCCCTTCATGTGCATATGATGCAAAGGGGCTTCTTAAGACGGCCATTCGTTCTGACGATCCTGTTCTTTTCTTTGAACATAAACAGCTTTATCAGACAAAAGAAAATATTCCTGACGATGAGTACACAATTCCTTTTGGTGTTGCAGACATTAAAAGAGAAGGAACAGATGTAACTGTTATTGCTGTGGGACTCATGGTTAAGAAAACTCTTGAAGCAGCAGAAATTCTTGCAAATAAGGGTATAAGCATTGAGGTTATAGACCCGAGGACACTTGTTCCTTTTGACAAAGAAACTGTTTTTGAATCTGTGAGAAAAACACACAGAGTGGTTGTGGTAGAAGAAAGCAATAAGACTGCCGGTATCGGTGCTGAGCTTGCAGCCATGCTTCAGGAAGAAATGTATGATGAATTGGATGGGCCAATTGTGAGGGTTGCAGCTTTGGATGTGCCTTTGCCGTACAATATAGCACTGGAGAAATTCTGTATTCCTGATGCAAATAAAATTGTTTCTGCCGTGGAAAGTTTGTTTTAATGAATAAATTAAAAAGGAGGATGGTTAACGCTTCAATCGTTAACATAAAAATATATGAGTGTTGAATTGCTAATGCCCAGGGCAGGTTTAACTATGGTAGAAGGCACCATAGTAACGTGGAAAGTTGAAGAGGGCACTCAGGTTAAGAAGGGTGACTCAATTCTTGAAATAGAAAATGAGAAAACAACTATGGATTTTGAGTGTACTGCAGACGGATACTTACATATTGTTGCAAAACCAGGAGATGTTGTTGCAGTTGGAAATGTGACAGCTATTGTTGCTGAAACTTTAGAAGAATATAAAACTATTGCAAAGTCTCAACCAAATGCTGGAAACAACGAATTTGAAGTTGACAAGGAAAAGGTTGAGAAGCCACAAGCAAAACAAGTTACATCTGTGACAAGCAGCGGACACATAAAAGCAACGGGTCTGGCAAAAAAACTTGCTGCTTCAGCAGGAATTGATATAAAGAAAGTTGAAGGAACAGGACCTAACGGTAGAATTGTTGCCAAGGATATTGATGACTACATTAAGAACATGGAAACTGTCAATGCTGCAAATACAGAAGTCAATGCTGCTCAAAGCGAAACATATGGTAGTCCTGAAATCATACCTTTGACCGGTGTAAGACGTTCAATTGCAAAAAACATGTACGAAAGTCTTCAAAATATGGCACAGTCATCAGCTGCAGTTGAAGTTGATGTGACAAAATTGAACGACATGAGAAAAATACTTACAGAAAAGAAGGATTTTATAGGATGTAAGGTTACTATGAATGACCTGCTTGCCATGGCTACTGTTAAAGTACTGAAAAAACATCCCCTTGCCAATGCTACATTTGACGGTAAAGAAATAACAACATATCCATATGTGAATCTTTCTGTAGCTGTAGGCGCAGAAGCAGGTCTTATGGTACCTGTTCTTAAGAATGCTGACAGGATGACATTGTCGCAACTTAGCAATAACTTGAAGGACCTTGTTGAAAGAGCCAAAGACGGTAAGTTATTAAATGGTGAGCAGTCAGGGGGAACATTTACAATTTCTAATGTAGGCATATTCCCTATTGATATAGCAACACCTATTATTAATCCACCGCAGGTTGCCATAATGGGATTTGGCCGCTCAGTTAAAAAAATGGTTGTTGTTGGTGATGAACCTTGCATAAGGACTATGATGAATTTATTTGTTACATTTGACCACAGGGTATTTGACGGTCTTGAGGTAGGCAGGATTATGTATGACATGAAGGAATATATTGAAAATCCTGAGTTAATCATGGTATAAATTTTCAAATTCCTATTAGGAGGTTTATATGAAAAGCGCAAAAGGGATAGTTAAAAATGTTTATGCTGTAAGGCTTGAAGCCGGTGAAGATATTATTGAGGGCATTACTAAGTTGTGCGAACAATACAACATAAAGCATGGTGTAATTGTTTCCGGAATAGGAAGTTTAAGCAAAGCTTCATTTTGTGATCCTGCACCATTTCCTGAAAAACCCGGTGGATATGGATACGGCGACACAATAGTGCTAGAAGGCGGTATTGAGCTAATAAGTCTATCTGGTGTTATATGTGAAGATGATGACAAGAATGTATCACTCCATATTCATGGTGCATTTGCCGACGGTGAAGGCAAATCATATGCGGGACATTTAGTAAAGGGAAATCATGTCCTGATTACAGTGGAAGTAATCATTGAAGAGTTTGAAAACATCTATATGGCAAGAAAATTTGATGAAGAACGAGGTATGATGTTATTTACGCCTATACAGAATTAATATATGCCTCCAAAAGCTGCACCGTTAGCCAAGTTATATATTAGCTGCGAACCGGAAGGTCGTTGGTTACAAAATCTAACGGTGCAACATTATAATACAAGTAAGGACTCATAAATATGAGTCTTTATTATTTTATTAAGGAACAATAATAACTGATATATTTCACGCCAATAGTCCACTTTTTCTTTTAAGAATATAATACGTATAAGTTTTAAAAATAGGACAAAAGTTACCATGTTAAATTATTGATATTTATATGGAAAAATACACTTTTATATTATATAATATAAAAAAAGCGCGAAAAAAATAAGAATATCTGGAGGAAATTATGAAGGTAAAAGTCTGTGTAGGTTCAAGCTGTACATTGCTGGGTTCAATGGGAATTTTAGATCAGATAGATGACTTGAAGGACATTATCAGTGAAGATGCAGAGAACTATAATGATGAAGAGTTAGAAGTAGAAGCAATTAAATGTTTATGATTTTGCAAAGAAACTGCTGAAAAAGTAGCTCCTGTAGTAGTTATAGATGACGAGATTATGTTTAACGCCACAAGTCAGACTGTAATGGAGAAAATTGTAAACAAGATGAGAAAGTGACGTAAGGTAACTAAAGGAGGAAATTATAATGAAAGAAAGCTATGTTAATCTAATTAATATTAGAAGACAGGTTTTTGCAAAAATTGCTAAAATGGCATACGATGGTACAGATTTAAGTGAATTAGAAAAATCATCTTTTGAGATTTTACCTGGTGAGGTAGCATTATATAGAGATAGCATATTTAGAGAAAGAGCAATAGTAGACGAAAGACTAAGACTTACATTAGGATTAGACGTTAGAAAACCAACGGACTACCATCGTGTTACTGACGGAATTTCTGAAGCAGATGTGGATGAAACTCAATTTATTGAACCATTAGTAAATGTAATTTCCTTTGCATGTGAAGCGTGTCCAACAAAAGCTTATAATGTTACAGACAATTGCAGAAAATGCTTAGCACATCCCTGCACAAATGTATGCCCGGTAAATGCAGTTTCTATTGGAAAGGACAGGGCAATTATTGATCAGGATAAATGCATTAAATGTGGCCGTTGCAAGGAAACATGTCCATACAGCGCAATTGTAAAATATGAAAGACCTTGTGCCGCAGCATGCGGTGTTAATGCAATAGAAAGTGATTATTTAGGCAGAGCTAAAATCAATGTGGACAGATGTGTATCTTGCGGAAATTGCATTATTCAGTGTCCTTATGGAGCAATTTCTGATAAGTCGCAAATTTATCAGCTTGTGAAAGCACTAAAAAATAACAATCATATATATGCTATTATAGCTCCGTCATTTTTGGGCCAGTTTGGACCATTGGCATCGCCGGTTCAAATATTCGAGGGTATAAAACAGCTTGGATTTGAAGATGTAGTAGAGGTAAGTCTTGGAGCCGACATTACAACTTTACGTGAAGCAAAAGAGTTTCTTGAAAGAGTACCTGAAGAACATCCTTACATGGGAACAAGCTGCTGCAATTCCTGGACAATAATGGTTCAAAAATTATTTCCGGATCAATACCAGTATATATCAGATTCTGCTTCACCTATGGTTGAGACTGCAAAATATATTAAGAACAAGGATCCAGAAGCAAAAATAGCATTTATAGGACCTTGCATTTCTAAGAAGTTAGAAGCATTGAGAGAAGATGTTAAGGATTTTGTGCATTTTGTAATAACATATGAGGAACTTATGGGTATGTTTGTTGCTAAAGGAATAGAATTGTCAGAAATAGAGGTGTCAAAAGAAATACAAGATGCTTCCACACTGGGACGAGGCTATGCCATAGCAGGCGGAGTTGCAGAAGCAGTAAAAAGTACTGCTTTAAAAATTGACCCTTCAAGGGAAATAAATGTTGAAGGTGCATCTACATTGCATGAGTGCGTAAAGCTTATGAGATTGGCAAAAGCAGGGAAAAAGAACGGGTACTTGCTTGAAGGTATGGCATGCTCAGGCGGATGTATAGGCGGACCCGGAACAATAGCTTCATTAAATAGAGTTAGAAAGGCAGTAACTGAGTTTAAAAATCAGTCAGAATATGAAACACCTTTTGATAATGACACTATTGATGAAAAATTGAGAAGCAAGTAGGGGACAAAGTCCCCTTTTTCCATACTACGAACTTTTTATTTTTTGTATTCCTTTTTCTGTAATTCTTGTTCCGCCTCGGCCGTTACATATGGATATGAGGTTTCTTTCTTCTAAACCATGAAGTACATTTCGAAGGCTTGCATCTCCAATGTATATTTGCAATGATTTTAAACAATTGTTTAACTGCATTCGTCCTATGCCATGAGAAAATTGAGTGTTTTCCATAATTATTTTTAGAATTTCCATTTCAATACAATTGTCATCCATGTAACTTATAGTCTTATTAACCATAATTGGTTCAACAGGAGAATTCAATAAATATTTCGGCAGCATAGACAGAGTGTTGTAATGTATAGCGGCACTTTCAAGTTCACGTATATTGCCTGGCCAGGTATATGTACACAATATGTCTTTATCAGAATCAGTCAGTTGGTTGTATTTTTGACCCAAAAAACTTGACATAAGAGGAAGTATGTCCTCTGTTCTTTTTTTCAAAGGTTCAATACATATGGATATTACATTAAGACGATAATACAAATCCCGCCTGAAGTTACCTTGTTCTACCTCACTGACTAAGTCCTTGTTTGTGGCAGCAATTATTCTCGTATCAATATTTATCATCCTGTCGCTGCCTATTCGCATTATTTGTCGTTCCTGTAAAACACGAAGAAGTCTTGATTGAAGATTAGGAGAAATATCTCCTATTTCATCAAGAAAAATTGAACCTCCATTTGCCTGTTCAAACAATCCGATTTTTCCTGTTTTTCTTGCTCCGGTGAATGAACCGCTTTCATATCCGAAAAGTTCACTTTCAAGCAATGATTCCGGAAGTGCTGCACAATTTATGGCAACAAATGGCATGTTTTTTCGTTGAGAATAGTTGTGTATTGACTGTGCCAACAGTTCCTTGCCTGTTCCGCTTTCACCGGTTATGAGTACAGTATGATCAGTTAGCGCTACTTTTTTTGCAGTAACAATACATTCTTTCATTGCAGGGGAAACATGTATAATATCTGAAAAATTGTATTTTGCGCAAAGACCTTTTTTTGCCAGTATTTTTCTGGCATTTATTTCAATATCCCTCAAATCCTTTTCGTTTTGTAAAATAATATAGTAACCCATTACTTCATCCATGAGCATTATGGGTGTTTTTTCAACGAAATAGTTTGTTTCATTAAATACAATGCCATCTTTAGTCGTTATTTCTTGTTTTAGTTTTGCAAACAACTCATGACCCACCATATCTGAAAGTGGAATGTCAGAGCTTTTGTTTTTTATGTCAAACAATACTTTTGCCTTATCATTTGAAAAAAGGATGTGATATTTTTCATTTGTTATAATAAGAGCTGTTGGAAGATCGTTTATTACACTGTCAAAAACATGATTTTTGACAAAGTTGTTCAAATAGTTGTTATGTAAGTAAATATCCGGCTCAGCTATGGATTTTATATGTCTTACCAAATTTCTGTTTGTCAGTTCAAAATCCAAATCCAGCCTGGACATAAGACTGACCAGCGTATCAAAACTTATTTCCCTATAACCGATATTTATAATTTTGTGTATGTAATCAGGAACCATATGAACTTCATTTGGAGTAATGCATATTTGAAAATCTTTGTATTTTGAATTAGCTGCATCTTTAGGGTCATAGGGAACCAAATTTATATGATTCATTCCCAACTCGTAAAGCGAACATAGACTTTGTACGGCTGTTTCATATGTGTCATTTATTACAAGCACATTTGTATTTTTCGGAATACGAGAGATTTCATAAAGCGGCTGTTTTTTTAGACTCCTGTGCATGATTATGATATTGTTGTAGTTTGTAATTTTATCTTTAAGAGGATAGAGCATTGTTCCATCTGTGAGTATATAAGCATCTGCACTAATTTTAAAATTGATGGGAAGCTCATTTATATAATAATTCTCAACAATTAAATAATTTTCAAAAATCTTCTCAAGATTATCTTTTAAATATGTAATAACTTCCTGATTATCACTGTTTTTATAAATAATTGCAACCTTTTTCATATTGGTCTCCATTATCATAATTTCAATATTATTAACTAAAAAATTTCAACTGCATTAATTAAAATCTCAATAATCAAAACAATTTTTTTAAAATTATATGCAAAATATTAGGATGAAATGAGTTGTGACTTGTTAAGACCTGATATTTTGATGTAAAAATTAATTATATTTTCTTAAAAAAATATTTTAAAAATATATTTAGAAAAAAATTATTTAATTAATTCTTTGAAAAACCCTGGTGTAGCATCTCACTCCCCATGCTTTGCCGTTTCTGATTAGAAACCTCATGGTAGTGCGCTGTGTGTCTGGGTCATCAGCAGTTCTTGCGCTGAAAAGTGTTTCTTCACAATAATGCAATACTAAGTTTTCATCATAATAATTTGCAACTAAATTGGAATCATCATCTTGTGTTACAATGCAATATGAAGGCACAGCTTCTCTGCTTATATATGTTCCAATAATTGCTTCAGGCATGCTGAAATTTTTTCCTGAAGGTATTGCAAATGCATGAGATGTGTTTAGAGGCAGACCTAAAATTAAATTATAGCATGCCCATACAAAAGGCTCTGCAGAAACATCTCCCTGGTTACATAAAGCCGTCATAGAATAACCGCCCATAATTAAACCTCCATGAGTTGAAACACCATGAAGTCCACCGGAGTGTTCGCAAATGACTTTTCCATTTTTTGTTCTTTTATTTAATCCAAAGCAATAAAATGGGTAACGTGTTTCAGGAAATTCATGGCCTATGAGTATTTCCACTGCATGTGGGTCTATAATTTGCCTTCCTTCAAAAATACCGTGTTGTGAAAGCATTTGATAGTATTTTGTAATGTCTCTGGCTGTGGACTTCACGCAGGCACAACCGCGGTAAGGAGGTAGAACAGACCATATCTGATCCGCATACAGTTTCCCTTCATCATCTAAATCAAACAAATCAGCAATATCACCGTTTGCTAAAGCAACAGCTTTTTTGCCGTCTAAATCAAGCACTGTGCGACTCATACCAAGAGGCTTGAAAATTCTTTCTTCAAGAAATTTTTCAAGCGTCATTCCCGCAGCTTGGTCAACAACATAAGACAAAAGTGCATAAGCATCGTTTGAATAGCTCATGCATTCACCGGGAGCTCCCAAGGGTTCATATGCTCCGCTGTTTGAAATGTAATCTATTATATCATCAATTGTATCCATTTTGTTAGGTGAACTTTCTCTCAATTTTCGTGCGGCATCAGAATCTCTTCCTGACGTGTTCATTACAATTGACCATTCCAATGGGGGAATAGGAGGTATACCTGCCGTATGCATTGCCAAATGACGCAGGGTTACGCTTTCACGCGGAGTGCCTGGAATGGAAAAATTCGGAAAGTAATTTGTTACCGGGTCTGAGAAACTTAATTTTCCTTCAGTTTCAAGAATTGCACATGCAAGTGCAGTCATAGACTTGCTCATTGAGGCTATGCCATAAATGGTGTCAGTGCCTGCCTTCTTGGTTTTATTCATATCGCAGTAGCCATAACCTTTTTCAAATATAATGCCTTCAGGTCCTCTGACGCATACAGAAATACTTGGATACTGTTTTTCCTCAAATAGTTTTTCTAAATACTCATCAAGTTGTTTTGTATTGTACATTATAATCCCCCTAATTAATTTCCATATTTAAGCAAATGGTACAACAAAGAAAATCTGCTGTCAATAAATATATTTTGCTTGGAAAACTTCTAAAATTTGGCATAAATATTGCAAATATAAAATATAGTTTAGTGTGATGTACTCTCAAAAATTAAGGAGAAGCACAACAGACTATACAAAAAACGTTTACAATGTAATGATGCAAAAATTAAAAAAGGAGAGTTTCTTTCATGCGAAACTACATAATTAAAAGATTGGGAATGGGAGTGGTGCTTTTATTCTGTGTATCATTCCTGGTTTTCAGCATGCTGTATCTGATGCCGGGCGATCCTGTGACACTTATGGCAGGGCCATTGGCTAAAGCAGAAAATCTGGAGGGCTTAAGGATTCAGTATGGATTAGATAGGCCGCTGCTTGTTCAATATGCAGAATGGATGACGAACATTATTTTTCATGGTGATTTTGGAATTTCATACAAGTACAGAATAGCTGTGTGGTCATTACTTAAAAATTGCATTCCAATCAGTCTGAAGCTTACAGTTACAACCATGTTAATAAGTACAATTGTTGCTATTCCTCTGGGTCTTATGTGTGCGTATAAAAAAGACAGCTTGTTTGACCGAATTACGGTAAATATATCTTTGGTCTTTACAGCAATACCGTCTTTTTGGTTAGCGGTTTTACTGATGCTGGTTTTTGCAGTTAAGCTGAAGTGGCTGCCTCTAAGCGGTTATGAATCCTGGAAAAATTATATTTTGCCTGTAACGACAGGCGTAATTGGAGGACTTGCCAGTACCATTCGTTTGACTAAGTCTGAAGCGTTGGATGTCTTGCGTGAAAAATTCGTGACAACAGCTTACGCAAAGGGCCTGGATAACAATACAGTATTAAAAAGACATGTGCTTCGCAACTCATTGATTGTAATAACAGTAAATATGTTTATGTCATTGCCTTGGTTGATTTCTGGATATATTGTAATCGAAAAAATATTTGGTATACCTGGTATGGGTAATTTGATGATAAATTCAATAATTCAACAGGATTTCAACGTCGTACAAGCATGCATACTGATAATTACTGTACTTACAATAATCTGCAATATTTTAAGCGATATAGTTCTGGGCATCTTAGACCCTCGAATTAGAATTTCAGTTACAGGGGGAGACAAATAATGAATGAAAGTCCATCTAAAGAATTCATAAGTTCATGCTATAAAAATAGAAATTTTGTGCTAGGTTTTGTAATGGTATTGAGTGTAATAGTATTGGCCATATTTGCAAAACAAATTGCACCATTTAGTTTTGATGAAGCGCATCCCAAAGATATTCTGGTTTCTCCATGTGCAAAATACATATTGGGTACTGACAATATGGGCAGAGATTTGTTCAGCCGTATTGTTTACGGAAGCAGAATTACTCTTCAGGTTGCATTGCTGGGGGCAGGCCTTCAGCTGGTGTTTGGTGTAACAATAGGTTTGGTATGCGGATATTTTGGCGGATTGGCTGACAGATGTCTGACTTTTGTGGCAGATTTGACATGGTGTATTCCCGGAATGATCATGGCTCTTGCTGTTGTAACTATCATAGGGTCAGGTCTGACAAATGCAATAATAGCCATTGCAATTGTTAACTGGGCATCATACGCAAGAATGGTTCGAGCCAAAACAATGTCTATTAAAAATCAGGCGTTCATTGAAACGGGAATATCATTTGGTGAAAAGTCAATAGCCATTATGTTCAGATACATTTTGCCGAATATAGTTCCGATACTTATAGTAACTGTATCTATGCAATTGCCGGGCACTATCATGTCAACAACTACACTTAGTTTTCTTGGAGTTGGTTCACAACCGCCGTCACCTGACTGGGGTCTTATGGTCTCTGAAGGAATAAATTTTATATCACGCGGACCATGGCTATGCATTTTTCCTGGATTAGCACTGGTTTATACAGTATTTGGATTTAATATTTTGGGTGAAGGTCTTAGGGATTTGCTTGACCCAAGAATGAAATCACAATAGAAGGAGACGGATATGAGCGAAGAATTGCTTACGTTAAATAAATTAAGCGTAGATTACAAGGTTAAAGGCGGCTATTTATCAGCAGTAAAAAATGTTTCATTTACAATTAACAAAGGAGAAATTTTTGCGATTGTGGGGGAATCCGGATGCGGAAAATCTACAATAGCCCATTCTATTCTAAGACTTTTGCCTGAACACAATGAAATTATAAAAGGAAATATATTTTTTAACGGGGAAGATTTAAATGAATATACGGAAAAGCAGCTTGAAGGAATTCGAGGACGGGAAATAGGAATGATATTTCAAAACCCTCTTGATTCTCTAAATCCTGTCTATACTACCGGATTTCAGGTAGCAGAAGGGATAATGCTTGACAATGTTTCAAAAGAAGAGGCCTGGAACAGGGTTATAAAAATTTACAATGATGTTAAAATGCCTGATGCTAAAAAGCGTGCTCTGAGTTTTCCTCATGAATTGTCAGGGGGGATGAGACAACGTGTGATGATTGCCATGATGATCTCAAGAACGCCTCAATTATTAATTGCAGATGAACCTACTACTGCACTTGATGTAACTATTGAGGCACAAATATTAAGTATTATAAAAACTTTGAGAGATGAATTTAACACAGCAGTCATGCTGATTACTCACAATTTTGGGTTAGTTGCAGAGGTTGCCGATAAAGTAGCGGTTATGTATGCAGGAGAAGTTGTGGAGCAGGGAACGGTATTTGACATATTTGACAATCCAAAACATCCGTACACCAGACTGCTTATGAAAGCATTGCCGCGAAAGGCAAAATCAGAAGGCCGTTTGCAAACTATAGATGGCAGCGTTCCAAGGCTCACAGAAATCAATTCCGGATGCAGATTTGAAAACAGATGCCCATTTGTCATGGACATATGCAAATCTAAAGACCCTGACAGAAAAGATGTTACAGAGTCTCATTCATTTTATTGTCATTTAGAATGTGAGGTGAGGAATAATGAGTGAAGAAGTAATCGAATTAAAGAACCTTAAAAAATATTTTGCAATCAATAAAGGAATAAGCACAAAGAAGGTTTATGTAAAGGCAATTGATGATGTTAACCTTAAAATCAACAAAGGTGAAATAATCGGTCTTGTTGGAGAATCGGGAAGCGGAAAAACTACGTTGGCCAGAGTACTGTTAAACCTTACAAAGCCTACAGGTGGAAGCGTTGTGTTTAACGGGGTAAATCTAACTAAGGCTACAAGAAATGAAATGAAAAAATTGCGTACTGAAGTGGCAGTTGTTTTTCAAGACCCTGCATCAAATTTAAACCCACGTGACACGGTTATGAATTCAATTATGAGACCATTAATACTGCATGGCATGCCAAAAAAAACTGCCAGGCAAAAGGCCATTGATTCTTTAGAACTTGTAAAAATGGATGTCAGATACCTAAACAGCTATCCTCATCAATTGTCGGGTGGCCAATTACAGCGTATTGCCATTGCACGGGCCTTAGTTCTTAATCCGAAGGTTATGATATTAGATGAACCTACTTCTGCTCTTGATATTTCAGTGCAGGCGCAAATACTTAATCTGCTTTTGGATTTGCAGGAAAGCTTTGGACTGACGTATCTTGTTATAACTCATGATTTGAATGTAATAAGATACATAAGCGACAGGATTGCAGTAATGTATCTGGGGAAAATTGTGGAATTTGGACCTACTGAGGAAGTAATAAATAATCCTAAACATCCATATACAGAAGGTTTGATGGCAGCTTCTCCCATTATGGACCCTCATGACAGGGATAAAGAAAAATATATAATGCAAGGAGATCCTGGAAGTTTAATTAACCTTCCATCGGGATGTCACTTCCATCCAAGATGTCCTTATGCTTCAGAACACTGCAAAAATGATTCGCCTCAATTAATTGTTCTTCCTGACGGACATCAGGTTGACTGCCATAAATATGCTGCTGTGAAAAATATTTAAATATATTGGAACTGTTGCATTAAGAATATTTATGTCATCCTGAGCGTCAGCGAAGGATCTCATCTTTTGATATTAACGCAACAGCCTTATATAAATACAAAATATTTGCTTTAGAGGAGGAAAAATGAAAAAAAATAAGTTTGTCGCATTTGCTTTAATTCTTGCTTTAGTATTTTCTCTTGCAGGCTTAACCGGGTGCAGCACAGGTGCCGGAAATGAAGCTTCCACTGCACCTGCAGAAGGTCAGACATTGATAATTCAGGATTCAGCATGGGAAGGCGTGGACCTGTTCCAGGTATCATCCTGGAATGACATGCAGTGTCTCTTGGCAGACCCTATTCTTGAAAAGGATCCGGATACAGGAGCTGTGCTTCCTGGAATAGCTTCAGATTCTAAGTGGAGCGAAGACGGACTGACATGGACACTTACTTTTCCTGAGGGTATGAAGTATTCCACAGGTGAGCAGGTTGAACCGGAGGACTTTATTGCCAGCGTTGAATATGGTTTGGAAGTAAGCCCATATGCAGACGGATACCAAGCTATTGAGTCCATGGAAGTTGACGGACGAAATGTAATTGTTCATTTGAGCGATTACCAGGCAGATATGCAGTATAATTTCCAAAGCTGCTTTGTAGGTTTAATGGACAAAGATGAAATTGAAAATATGTCAGCTGATGAAAAATTGTGGGGATGTCATCCTTACGGAGCATATTATCTTGATGAATATCAACCGGGAGCATATGCAATCTTAAAGGCAAATGAAGGATACAAAACTCATAATCCAATGCTTAAAAATCAGGGACCATCTCCTGTAAAAACCATAAAGGTTGTGTTCTCAGGTGAAAGCTTTACATTTGCACAGGGCGTTAAAAACGGCGACTATGATGTTTTGTCAACAGTTCCTTCAGAATATTATGAAGAACTGAAGAGTGCAGATAATATTGATATGTTTGAAGCATATGGAGCAGAAGTAAATTACGCTGAAATTAACATGACAGATCCTATTTTCCAGGACATTAACGTTAGAAAAGCAGTTATACATGCTATAAGCAGAGACAATCTGGGAAGTTATTTAAGTGAATTTGAAAAACCTGCACACAGTCTTGTACTTCGAAAATGTCTGAATTATTCAGAAGAAGCAGTTGATTACTATGACACAAATTATGGATATGATCCTGAACTGTCCAAAAAGCTGCTGGCAGATGCCGGATGGACAGACACAAACAATGACGGGTTTGCAGATAAGGATGGAAATAACTTAGTGTTTGAATTTGACTGCAGAGATACAGAAACACCAAAGAAAGTTGCTCAGTCACTTCAAATAGATTTGAAGGCAGTTGGTATAGACATGAAGATTAAGACACAAAACTGGTCATATGTTAACCAGGATGTAGTTGATGGCAATTTCCAAATGGCATACTTAGGTTTAGGATGGTCAGAGCCATTCCTGTTGGTAGATAAATTCTGCAACAGAAATGCTGAATGTACAAATCCTGATCCTGAAAACTACAATGCAATGGTTGCTGCAGCAAGAAAGACTGTTGATTACGATGAAATAACAGAACAAATAACTGCTATACAGAAAAAGCTGTTTGATTATTGTACAATTATTCCTCTTATTGACAATAACGGATATCGTTGCTGGAGATCTGAAATACAGGGAATCGTACATACACCTACAGGGGGCTTTTATCTTGGAGATGTAGTTACTGATGCAAACGGAAATTTCAGAAATGTAAAATAATTGCATAAAAATGGCAAGTGTTTGCGCTTGCCATTTTTATATTCTAAAAAAATCTATAAATAGTCTCTTAATCCCTTTACTTCTTCAAGATATCCTACAGTGGTTTTTGCATGGTAAAGCGAGCTTATGATTGCTTCTTCAACAGCTTCTACAGAAGCTTCGAAAATCTTGTCTATGCTGTCATCAAAAAACATCTTTGTTTCAAGGATGTCTTTGGTGCTGTAGTGAGGAACCCTGTTTGCAGTTGTAAATGCTATGGCAACATCGCCACTGCCGTTTCCCATGTAGGAACCTGTTCTTCCAAGAGAAATAGCAGCTCTTCTGGCTACTCTTTTTAATTGTCGTTCACTTAGAGGAATGTCCGTTGCTATAATAATTATAATAGAGCCCTCATCCTTTTTAATGTCCTGGATTTCTTTTATTTTTATTCCCATGTGGTCTCCGCCGATTATCAGGTTTCCTGAAGAACCGAAGTTTGACATTACCAATGCACCTATGGTGAACTCTTGACCATCAACATTTACGAGTCTTGAGGCAGAACCTAAGCCGCCTTTAAGACCAAGGCAGCACATTCCTGTTCCGCTTCCTACAGCTCCTTCTTCAAAGTACTCTGATGGTGAATTAAGAGCTTTTAATACATCCTCTTCCGTAATGTGAAGACCTCTGATGTCATTTAACCTTCCGTCGTTACATTCTGTGACAAGGCAATTTACAGTTCCGGTTGTAATACCAATGTCATTGTTTTGTTCCAGCATATATTTTGTCAAGGCTGTTGCTGCAGTTCCAATACTGAGAGTATTGGTCATAATGATTGGAGTTTCAATTGTTCCCAATTCTTCCACTTGTATTAAGCCCATGCTTTTTCCAAATCCATTAAGTATAGCGGAAGAAGCCATAACTTTATTTTGGAAAACATTTCCTTCATGTGGGAATACTACAGTAACGCCTGTATTGACATTTTCTCTTTGCAGAGTTACATTTCCGACTTTGACACCTTTTACATCAGTAATAAGATTTTTTTCCCCCTTTCTATGTTTTTCATATAATTTTAAGCCGCTGTTAATCGGTAGACCCATTTTGTCCTCCTTGGTATAATCTTTCTGAATCAATATAAACACAAAGACTTATTTCGTATGTTCTCATGAAGACTCGTGTAATATGATGATTGCATTTTTTGTGCCAATTTTAATAATCATAATAATTAAAAAAAGACTGTTGGATGCTGGAAAAAACTTATAATTTAAGGAAATTTAAAATTTATCTTATGCAGTGGCATGAAAATTACTTGTTTAGTCCTGATTATCATACTTTTGTCCTGTTTTAACCGATTAAGTCATAGGGGACGGTTCTTAATAACATTGAAATTTCCAAAGATTATAACTGTTTTATGACACAGGATTAACATAAAAAAAGACATGCTGAGAGGCATTAAAATAAACTTTAAAGAAGTATATATAAAATGCTTTCAAAATATTGAAAAATATGATAAACTATTAACAAAAGCCGATTTGGGGGTAATGAAGTGTTAAATGTACCTATGCATTGTATTGAACTTATTTTGGAACAAGCAGGAATTATAGCAATAACAGACAAGTATGCAAGATACACCTTTGTTAACAAAATGTGGCAGCACGATACCGGTATTTCTGAGAAAGAGGCTTTGGGAAAATATGCTCATGAAATTATCGAAGGTTCTAGAGCTATTGCAGCCATAACATCAGGGAAAGTTTTAACTGCGGATCTTTTCATTAAAAAAAAGGATGGTACAAGTCTTCCGGGAGTAATGACTTATTATCCGATTTTCAGAGGTAATGAAGTAATTGGCTGTTTTATTTATTCTTCATTTGAATCCATGGAACAAGCCTTTGCATTTTCTGAAAAATTGGAGTCAATAACCGCTGAGTATGAGTTTTTAAAGGGTGAAATGAGGAAAAGAAGCGGAGTAAAATACAGTGTTGATGATATTATTGGAAAAAGCGATGCTGTAAAATTGCTCAAAGAACATATTTACCAGGCAGGCGCATCAAATTCCACTGTGTTAATAGAAGGTGAAACAGGAACAGGTAAGGAATTGGTGGCGCACTCCATACATGCCTGCAGCCTGAGAAATATATTTCCTTTTGTAAAGGTAAATTGCTCAGCTATACCGGCAAGCTTGATGGAGTCAGAATTTTTTGGATATGAGGAAGGAACATTTACAGGTGCAAAAAAGGGAGGACAAAAGGGGAAGTTCGAAATTGCTCATTTAGGCAGTATTTTTTTAGACGAAATAAATCAAATGGATATGACCATGCAGCCGAAACTGCTGAGAGTTCTTCAGGAAAAAGAAATTGAACGAATAGGATCCAGCGAAAGTATAACAATTGATACCCGTGTTATAACAGCTTCTAATGCTTCATTGAGAGAAATGATAAGGCGAAATCAGTTTAGAAGTGATTTATATTACAGACTAAACATCATAAATATTGTAATTCCCCCTCTTCGCAGCAGACGTGAAGATATACCTATTCTGGTTGATAATATGATCGAGAAAATAAGTAATAAAGTCGGCCGGGAAATTGACGGAATTTCAAATAAGGCTATAGAATATCTAAAGTATAGGGACTGGCCGGGAAATATCAGAGAGCTTCAAAATGTCATAGAAAAAGCAATGAATGTTTCAAGAAAAAGTAACTTAAGTTTGGAAGACTTTAAAAAATTTGAATCATATGAGTCATTCAACCCGGAAAAAATAATAGGTAGGGAAGACATTTCAATGACTAATGAGAATGATTCACCACTGATGCTTATGAACAAAAAAAACACCATCGAAAAAAGCACAATTTTAGACGTATTAGAGATGTGTGAGTATAATAAGTCAAAAGCTGCAAAAAAATTAGGAATATCCAGAACACTTCTATATCAAAAAATACGTAAGTATAATATTGAAGTAGAAGACATAGTGTAAACAAACATTAACAAAAAAGTGTCAATAAAGTTTACAGTGTACACATGATGTACACTGTTTTTTTGTCGATTTTTTGTTTTTATTTTATGGGTGTAAATATATTTTAATCTATATGTAGGTTGATTTATAAGGCTTTGCGTGCTTGAATAAAATGTAAAAATATTATCAGTCATGGACTTGGCACAGGTCTTGCTCTTATTTTATTGCGTTAAGAAAATAACAAAATATATCAAATTTTAAAGAAGGAAGGTAATAGTATGTTTGATTTCACAGACAGCCAACTGGAACTTCAACAAAGAGTTCGTAAATTTGTTAACGAAAACATTTTTCCGAACCTTGAGTTGATTGATAAAGGTGAATATCAAGAAGAGCTCTTTAAAGAATGGTGCAAAACCGGACTGGTTACCTTGGTTGCTCCAAAAGCTGTTGGAGGTATTGAGCTTGATACAAAAAGCTGTGCCATTGTCATGGAAGAATTAGGTTATGGTGATGTAGGGGTGGCAACCGGGTTTGGAGCAAACAACCTTGGTTCATATCCGCTGTTGATTTCAGGAACGCTGGAACAGCAAAAACAACATTTCGGACCTATTTTGGAAGGAAAATATGGTGCATTTGCACTTACGGAACCTGGAGCAGGTTCTGATGCCGGTGCCGTAGCAACTACAGCTGAAAGAAAAGGCGATGAATATATTTTAAACGGTACAAAATGCTTTATTACTCAGGGAGGATTTGCAATTGACATGCAGTCATCTATGGTAGTATTTGCATCAACTGACAGAACCTTGGGCAGCAAGGGTTTGAGTGCATTCCTTGTAAAAGGAGGAACACCTGGAATAAGAGTTGGTAAAATTGAAGATAAGATGGGAATAAGAGGTTCTCAGACAGTTGAGCTTGTTATTGAAGATTTGCATGTTCCTGCATCATCACTGCTGGGAGAAGAAGGCGATGGAATGAAAATTGCCATGAAGACGCTGGACTCAGGAAGATTAATGGTTGCAGCACAAGGAGTAGGATGTGGACAAAGAGCATTGGATTTGGCAGTGGATTATGTTAAAAAGCAAGTTGAAGGGGTTAAGCCTTTAGCTAAGCAACAGGCAATTGCTTTTAAAATTGCAGAAATGGAAGCATCAGTTGAAGCAGCAAGACAACTTGTTTACAGGGGAGCATTTTTAAAGGACAATAAACAGCCATACTCTCACCACTCTGCGATTACAAAACTATTTGCAACTGAAATGGCTATGAACGTTGCAAACTCAGCTATGGAAATCATGGGTTCATATGGTTACTCAAAAGAATCAGGAATCGAAAAAGTTTGGAGAGATGCAAGAATTCTCTCAATATATGAAGGAACAAATCAAGTACAAAGACTTGTTATATCAGGCGGATTGCTTAGATAAAAAGCGGGAGGTGTGAAAATAGATATGGAATTATATAACAACAGTCAATTAATCAGAAAGAGTATGGCAGACTTCAGTAAAGCAGTGTTAGAGCCTATTGCTTACGAAGATGACAGGAATGCAAGATTTCCAAAAGAAATAATAAAAGAGATGGCAAATAAAAATTACTTCGGATTGACCGTATCTGAAGAATTTGGCGGAAACAAGTCAGACTTTACAAGCGTAGCTGTAATGGCTGAAGAGCTTGCCAAAGCAAATGGTTCTGCAGCGGTAATATCAATTACTCATGTTATTTCAGCAGCCCATGCTATAGAAAAGTATGGAAATGATGAGCAAAAGAAAGCTTACCTGCCGGACATGGTATCAGGCAATAAGCTGGGAGGATATGCTTTTATTGAACCAGGAGCTTCCATTGCAGCAGGTGCTAATAAGGTAGTTGCAGTTAAAGAAGAAGGATACTACTTGATCACAGGCAAGAAGACACTAGTGGCAAATGGGGGAGAAGCGGATGTGTATGTTGTCATAGCACAGACAAATGCAGAAGAAGGGCTAAAAGGTCTTTCGGCTTTCATAGTTGACGGTGATGAAGTTAAAGCAGCAAAAAACATCGATAAACTTGGATTAAGATCTTTCCCTACTGCAGAATTGGAATTCAACAAGTCAAAAGGCCAGCTGCTTGGCAATGAAGGTGATGGATTGAAAATTGCAAATGAAATCCAAGCCCTTTCAGATATTGCTCATGCTGCTATTGGAGTAGGTATTGGCAAAAAAGCATTGGAAGAATCAATAAAACACAGCAAGACCAGAGTACAGTTTGGTTTTCCTATCAGCAAACTGCAGGCTGTACAGTGGATGTTAGCTGAAATGGCTGAAAAAATTCATACTTTGGACACACTGGCTTATTCTGCTGCTAAGAAAGTTGATGCAGGCGAAGATTATATGAACGAATCTGTTTATTTGAAGATGTTCGCTCAGAAAGCAACATTTGAAATAGGAACAAATGCAGTTCAAATACACGGCGGAACAGGATACAGCAGAGAAGCAAATATTGAAAGATATTTCAGAGATCTCAGAGGATTGTTTAACTTTGACAGTATCAATGAATATCCACAAAAAATCATAGCAGGCAATTTATTAAAATAGATTACCAAATTTAAAGGAGGTGCCTTAATGAACATTTTACACGAATTTGAGTATTTTAAACCAAAAAGTAAGAAAGAAGCATTAGAACTTGTAAAGGGTAAAGGCAGCAGTGCAAAGGTCTTAGCCGGTGGTACAGATTTGATCATCCAAATGAAAGAAAAGATGATTAAGACTGATGCAATAATTGACATCAGTGATTTGGAAGAATTAAAGGGCATTAAGTGTGAAGAAGGTAAAGGAGCAGAAATTCTAGCTTGCACAAAGTTAGTAGATATAGAATTTAATGCTGATCTTAAGAAAAAATATCCTGCTTTAACTTATGCAGTAAGCCAGCTTGGTTCAAACCAAGTAAGAGTTATGGCAACTATGGGAGGTAACTGCTGTCACTCATCACCGGCTGCTGAAACTCCTGCTCCATTGTCAGCTCTGGGAGCAAAAGTTGTATTAGCAAGTATTGAAGGAGAAAGAGAACTTGCTATAGAAGACTTCATTCAAGGAAATCGTAAAAATGCTCTTAAAGAAGGAGAAATACTTTATAAATTCATTCTTCCTGAGCCAGTTAAAAAATCTGCATGCAGATATGGACACATTGGTCTTAGAAATGCAATGGAAATAGACTGTGCAAACATGGCTGCTAACATTGAATTGGAAGAAGATAAAGAAACCATAAAGAATGTTAAGCTTGTAATGGGATCTGTTTCTATAAAACCTTTGGTTTCAGAAGCAGTGCCAAAAGTGCTGGTTGGCAAGAAATTGACTGAAGAACTCATTGCTAAAGCTGGTGAAGCTGCTCAAAGTGAAGCAAAACCAATTTCAGACGTGAGAGCATCAGCAGAATACAGAAAAGACGTAATAGGCGCTTTAGCACGCAGACTCGTCAAAGAAGCTTATGAAGCTGCAAAGGAGGCGTAAAAGATGAAAAAACAAATTATTAAATTAGATATTAATAATCAGATTTATGAAGTAATGGTATCTCCTACAGATCTTCTTGTAGACGTTATAAGAAAACAAATAGGTCTTACTGGTACTAAAAAAGGCTGCGGTCAAGGAGACTGCGGAGCTTGTACTGTTTTAATAGACGGAAAAGCTCAACTATCATGTTTGATGCTGGCAATTGCAAGCGAAGGCAAAAAAATAACTACAATTGAAGGAATTGCAAACCAGGAAACTGGTGAACTGCATCCATTGCAGCAGTCATTTCTGGATCATGGGGCAGTACAATGCGGTTTCTGCTCTCCAGGTATGATTTTATCATCAAAAGCTTTGATAGATGAAAACCCACAGCCTACAGAAGAAGATATTAAACATGCACTGGAAGGAAATCTATGTCGTTGCACAGGTTATGTATTAATTCTTGAAGCAGTCGAGTCATATGTAGAGGCTCTTTCTAAAGGGGAGGTGTAAAAATGGGTAAAATGTATGAAGTATCAAATAAATACAACAACTACAAGGAATATCAAAGAGAGTTCACTGAAGTAGGAAGAAGCATTCCTCGTTTGGATGGACCTGCAAAGGTTACAGGTAAAGTACAGTACACAGATGATTTGGTTTTACCAAGAATGGCATACGGTAAAATTTTAAGAAGCCCTCATGCTCATGCAAACATAAAGAGCATTGATTACAGCGAAGCACTAAAACTTGATGGAGTTTTGGCAGTAATTACAGGCGAAGACTGCCCGATACCTTATGGTATAGTGCCTCACAATGCTAATGAACATGCATTGGCAGTGGGAAAAGTTCGTAACTGGGGTGAAGGCGTCGCAGCAGTTGCAGCTCTAGATGAAGCTACAGCAGAAAAGGCTTTGGAACTTATCAAGGTTGAGTATGAAGTTTTGGAAGCAATTGTAGATCCAAGAGAATCTGTTAAAAGAGATGACCTGAGAATTCATGAAAATCATCCAAACAACATTGCTTACGAAGGAACTCAAGTTTACGGCGATCCTGAAAAAGCATTGGCAGAATCAGATTTCATAATAGAGAAGGAATTTTATTCTTCATATGTAAACCATGGGTTTATTGAAACTCAATCTGCAATTTCAGATTTTGATCCAAACACAGGAAAATTACATATGTATGCAACATGTCAGGTTCCGCACTACACTCATCAACAATTGGCAAAAGTGCTGGAAATGCCTATGAACAAAATCAGAATTACCGTTCCTTTAATTGGCGGCGGATTCGGAGGAAAGGGTGTTGCTTCACAAGCAGATTTCTGCTCTGCACTGCTTTCCAGAAAAATAGGAAAACCTGTTAAAATAACATATGAAAGAAGCGAAGTATTTGCAACAAACAATGGTCGTCATCCATGCTACATGAAATTCAAAATGGGATTTGACAAGGATGGAAAGATAACTGCTGTTGATTTCAATAACTTGATGGATGGAGGAGCTTATTCTGGCTGGGGTATAGTTGTATTGTTCTACACAGCATCTATGGTTCATATTCCTTACATGGTTCCTAATGTTAAGTTTGATGGTAAAAGAGTATTCACAAATAAACCAACATGCGGAGCACACCGTGGTCTTGGTGGTGTTCAGCCAAGATTTGCCATGGAACAGATGTTGGATGAAGCTGCTGAACATTTCGGCATGAGCCCTTATGAAATAAGAAAACTAAACGCAGTGGAATCTGGTTATACAGCAAAGAGTATGATGTATGTACCTCATTCAGAATATAAGAAGTGTCTGGATGAAGCTGTTGAAAAATCAGGCTTCCTGGAAAAACAAGGAAAACTGCCATATGGTAAAGGTATTGGTATATCAGGCGGTTACTATATTTCAGGTACATCATATACTTTATATTTATCTTATAAACCACATACAGTTGCTACAATCAAAATAGATGAAGAAAACGGAGTTACATTATTCTGCGGAGCTACTGATATCGGTCAGGGTGTTGATACAGTAATGGCTCAGATGGCAGCAGAAACACTGGGTGTAAAGACAGAAGATGTTAAGGTAATCCCAAGAGATACTGAAATATCTACATTCGACCTTGGTACATTTGCAAGCCGTCTTACATTTGCTACAGGTTGGGCAATAAGACAGGCTGCAGAAAAAATAAATGCTGAATTGTTCCCTGTAGCTGCTTCAATCTTAAAGTGCAGAGGCGATGAAATAGCAGTTAAGGACGGATACTTCTATTCAATATATGAACGTGAAGGAAAAAAAGGAAGAAACAGAGAAGTTCTGTGGACAGATGTTGTAACAATGTACATCGAATCAAATGGTCCTTTAACTTGTTCAGGACAATTTACTCCTCCTAGACGTAAAGGAATTCAGCAAGGAGGTAACATTGGACACTCTCCAACATTTGGTTTCAGTGCTCAGGTTGCTGAAGTAGATATAGACTTGGAAACTGGAAAAGTAAATGTAGTTAAAATAACTGAAGCAGGTGACTGCGGTCAGCCTATAAACCCAATGAGCGTTGAAGGTCAGGTTCACGGTTCAATCCAAATGGGATTAGGTCAAGCATTGTATGAAGAAATGCAGATAGCTCCTGATGGAAGATTCCTGAATCCTTCACTTCATGACTATAAGATGCCAACAATAAGAGATATGCCAAAAATTGATGCAAATATTGTTGAAGCTTATGACCCGTCAGCTCCATACGGCGGCAAGGAATCCGGAGAAGGCCCTATTCAGCCAACAGCTCCGGCAATATTCAATGCAGTCTACGATGCTATTGGTGTTAGATTTACAGAAATGCCATTGACACCTGAAAAGGTATTAAATGCAATCAAGGCACAAAAGGCAAAATAAATAAGCTTGCAAGAAAATTCATGATAGACCCTTTAGCGGCAGTTAAATGCTGCCGCTTACCCTAAAATAAAAATAGTTGAGCAATATAAGAGAGGTAGTTATGAGAGAATTTAAGTTTAGAGCTTGGGACGATGAAGCAAAAAAAATGTATGCTCCTGAAGAATTAGAACAGCCGAATGTGGCTGATGACACTAAAAAGACTATTTATTGTTACCTGTCATACGGCGTTTTGCAGATATATGATTTCAGGGAAAAAGATCCCATAGAATTTGTCCCCATGCAGTCAACTGGATGGTTTGACAAGAATCAAAATGAAATATATGAAGGCGACATAGTACAAATTCAAGATACTATATATCAGATAATTTGGAGTGAAGATATTTCGGGTTTCATACTGTTATCTGTAGAAGGAATAATCATGATGGGCGGAGACTATATTGCAGATGAAATAGATATAATCGGCAATATTTATGAAAATCAAGAGTTAATAAACTATAAATATTAGGAGGTAAATATGCGCATAGATGAAAAGGAGTTCCTCCTAGAAATTATAGATGGTAAAAAGATGGATTTTTATCTGGAAGATGATATGTTCGAGATAGAAGGAAGAGCAAAGAAAGAAAATGACGAAATTATTATAGAGGTTCTGGATGGAGTAGGACATGTGCTGGAAATCTGCGGTCAATACTTAAAGCTCATAGACAGGGCAAATTGTCTGTATGCCAGAAGATTGGATACAGATAAAATATTTCAAATGGAAATAAACAGAGTATATGACAAGCTGACTAATCCTGCTGCAGAAGATTTTATGAAAATGAGCGATCTGGGTGTTGAACAGTTCTTCAAGAAACAAACAGATACGTTGGTGTGGTTTGACAAGGATCAAAAGAAATGGGTTATAGAGCTGAATAAGATAAACATGTATTTCAGCGGTGACAGATACTATTATGATACTGTCAATGAATTGTTTGAAGAAAACAAGGAACAAATGTTAGGAGTATGGCAGGCCGTTTATTACAGTTCAGAAGCAGAATCAGCCTGATGAGAGGAATAAAAAAATGGGAAAGGTAGTTGTTGAAACAAATTATACAAGGTTTAAACCTGTTGGGCAAAATGATATGTGTGCAACTTGCCCATCCAGCTGCAAGACTTCTTGTGCCAGGGTGCTTATGCAAAGCCACGAGATAGACGAAGAAAAAGATTTTAAAGATTTTAAAGTAACTTTTAATGTTAATAATTTATCAAAACATGTTGAGGACTAGATATATGACCTACAGGGTAGGTTTATATAATGCTTTATCATTTTATAAAAATCGGAGGTTAACATGGATTTAAAAAAGAAAAGGTGGTTTATCTTAGGAGCAAGTTTGCTAATCAATCTTTGCATCGGGTCGGGTTATGCCTGGAGTGTTTATGCAGGCCCTTTGAGCAAATTGTTTGGCTGGACTGCTGCTGCAACAGCAATGACATTTACAATAGCAAACGCAATCAGCCCAGTCTGCATGATTACGGGCGGAAAAATTCAGGATATATTTGGGCCTAAGTGGGTAATTTTTGCCGGAGGAATTTTGTTTGGCGGCGGAATTATCTTATCAGGATTCACAAAGTCTATAACCTGGATATACATAAGCTATGGAATAATGACTGGTTTAGGTATGGGATTGGTTTACAGCTGTACCATTGCCAATACTGTTAAGTTTTTTCCTGACAAGAGAGGGCTTGTGGCTGGTCTCGCAACAGCAGGTTACGGCTTTGGCCCGGTTCTGCTGGCTCCGATTTCTCAAAGCCTGATTGCAAGTTACGGAGTTCTGCATGCTTTCAAAGTCTTAGGAATTGCATACCTGTTTATTATAACCATTGGTTCTCAATTCATTCAAAAAGCACCTCAGGGTTATAAACCTGAAGGATGGGAGCCTCCGGCAGCAACAGCCACATCAGCTGTTACAGGCAAAGATAAGTCATGGTCACAAATGTTGGCTGATCCGTTATTCTATATACTTCTGTTGATGCTGACAATTGGAGCGACTTCCGGATTGATGATAATCAGCCAGGCTTCACCTATAGCTCAGGAAACTGTAGGTGTTAATGCTGAAAGAGCAGCTTTTGCAGTAAGCTTAGTTGCAGTTGCAAACATGGCAGGAAGAATCACATGGGGTGCAGTTTCAGATAAAATCGGAAGATACAATGCATTGCCTATAATGTACTTGATTCTGGCTGCAGCAATGTTCATGCTGACTATGGTCGGAACAGGACAGTTTGCAATGTTTGTGGCAGTAACAATGGCAGTGGGCTTTTGCTTCGGAGGATTCATGGGAGTATTTCCTGCTTTGACAGCTGACTGCTTTGGTGCAAAGAATAATGGAGTCAATTACGGATTTATGTTCAGCGGTTTCGCCCTGGGAGGATATATTGGTCCAATCATGGCAGCTACAATAAAAGCCGGAAATAACGGCGATTATACGAAAGCATTTTTAATTGCTGCAGCAATGAGCATTTCCGGAATTTTATTTTCATACATTGTGAAAAAAATTCATAAATCTGAGTTAGAAAAAGAGAAAAAGATTGCCAGAGTGTAATTGTATGATGTAAAGGGTGTGAAAATATGAGCATAATTGATAGCAGCAGGAGAATTAAATTTGATATAGTCCATGTTGACAGTATACCATGCAGCCTGGTTGGTCAAAAACTGGTATATACACTTGAAGGAGCTCTTGTTTCAGAACCGTTGAAAGTTAAGTGGCCAATGCCATGGATAGAGTGTGAATTTGAAAAAATTGCTAAGGGTATGGAAAAATTTTCAGTAAAGATCACAAAAAGAGTTTATAACCCGGATGAACCAGATCAGTATGTGGATGTTGTAATATCCAGTTTTATTGATATAACCATACCTCAGCTGGCAGACAAGGTTGCTGATTTTTATTCGAAGTGTGAAGCATTGATTAACCATACTGGAAAAAGGCGCATAAAGTACCATGATTTTAAGCAATTATATACAAATTTAGCTAAGGGGCTCATATCTATAGGATTGGAAAAAGGGAATAATGTGGCGGTCTGGGCTGTTAATTCACCGGAATTTGTAATATCTCAATTTGGAATAATTAAGGCAGGAGGGATTTTTATACCCATGAATGCCTATGAAAAACAAGTTAGGATGGAAGAACTGCTGTTAAACTCAGACACACATACTCTGATCATGCAGGTGGGAGCCAAGGCTACTGAAAATATAGAACTGCTGTATAAAATTTGCCCAGAGTTAAGTGAAAGCATACCGGGACAACTAAAGTGTCCGAGATTTCCAAAACTAAAAAACGTAATAGTCATAAGCGGTGTTGAATATCCCGGCACATTCAGATGGGCCGATATTCTGGAACAAGGTGAAAAATTGAAGACTGAACTTCTTGATGAAAGGCAAAGTAGTTTATGTGTTGACGATGTTGCACAAATAATCTATACATCAGGGAGTACGGGCAATTCAAAAGGTGTGATGCTAAGCCACAAAAACATAGTAGAAAATGCAAATGCCATGGCTTCGTTGATGGAATTGACCAACAAAGACGTAATGTGCGTACTGGCTCCCTTGTTTCACTGCTTTGGAAGCATAGCCTGTACTATGGCCGCAGTCAGCAGGGGATGTTCCATGGTCTTGGTTAATAAATTTAAAACAGATATAACCCTTTCCTTGATTGAAAAGGAAAAGTGCACAGTCCTTTCAGGAGTACCTACTTTGTTTATTTCATGCATAGAGCAAGTGCAGAAAGAACATTATGATATCTCTTCATTGAGAACCGGAATAATAGCAGGTGCTTCGTTTTCTGATCAAGTGCTGAACGATATAAAGAACATACTTGGTATAAAAAATATAATACCTTCCTATGGACTGACTGAAGCTTCTCCTTGCGTGAGTGCACTAAAAGCAGGAGATGAATTCCATGAAAGCTCTGTAGGACATCCCATACCGGGAGTTGAAGTGAAAATAATCGATATATTAACAAAAAAGGAAGTTAAAGACAGAGAAAGCGGAGAAATCCTGGTAAGGGGATACAATATAATGAAGGGCTACTACCATATGGTGGAGGAGACCCAAAATATTATAGACAGCGAAGGGTGGCTTCACACAGGTGATATCGGTTTCATTCATGAAAGCGGCTGTTTATGTCTTAAGGGCAGATGCAAAGACATTATCATACGTTGCGGTGAAAATATTAGTCCAAAAGAAATTGAAGACTTCATAGTTACTCATAAAGACGTGATGGAAGTACATGCCGTGGGAGTTCCCGATTATCTAAATGGTGAAGAAATAATGGTATTTATAAGACTAAAGGAAAATTCAGCAATTACTGAAAAAGACATCAAAGATTATTGCAGGGGAAAAATTGCATCAAACAAAATACCTAAGTACATCAGCTTCATAGATAAATTTCCGCAGTCAGAAACAGGTAAGGTTTTAAAAAAGGATCTGAAAAAGATTGCTGCAGAAATCATCGAAGGAAAAGTTAATAAAAAAATTTCAAAAAAATTTAAGGAGTGAAGATTATGGCGAAAGTTATAACAGCAAAAGAGGCAGCTGCGTTATTTCAAGACAATATGACTGTATGTTCTGCAGCATTTGGTTTGGCAGGATGGGCTGAAGAAGTTGCAGTGGCAGTAAGAGAAAGATTTGATGAAACAGGACACCCTAAAAATATTACCCATACTCATGCAGCAGGCGTAGGCAACTGGGGAAAAGGACCTAAGGGAGAAAGAGGAGAATGTGTATGGGCAGTGGACGGGCTAATGGCTAAATTCATAGGCTCACATGCAGGGTCATCACCTACTGTTATAAAACAAATAAATGAAAATAAAATTATGGCATGGAACCTTCCTCTTGGAACATTGATTCAGCTTTACCATGAGCAAGGCAGAGGATCTGCAGGATTGCTATCTAAGACAGGACTTGGAACATTCATTGATCCTCGTTTTGACGGCGGTAAGCTAAATCAGCTGACAAAAGAAAAAGGCGAGGAAATTATAGAATACATTCCTGATTTCAGAGGAGAAGAGTATCTTTTTTACAAGGCTATTCCTATTGATATAGCTCTTATGAGGGGAACTACTGCAGATGAAAACGGCAATGTAACCTGTGAAAAAGAAGCATTGAATTTGGAAATGCTTTCTGTTGCTCAGGCAGCAAAAGCTAATGGTGGAATTGTTATAGTACAGGTTGAGTCTCTGGCTAAGGCAGGTTCATTAAGTCCAAAACTAGTAAAGGTTCCAAGTATTTATGTTGATTACATAGTAGTGGCTGAACATCCTGAAGATATCATGCAAACACAAGGAACTTCATTTAACAGGGCATTTACCGGTGAAATCAGGGTTCCTCTTGAAGGCAGCATGGATCCTATTCCATTGGATGAGAAAAAGGTTATGCTCAGAAGATTGACAATGGAAATCAAACAGGGCTACAAGTGTAATTTCGGTATAGGCACTCCAACATATACAGGAAATGTCATGGCAGAAGAAGGCTGCTCAAATGCAATAACCATGATTTCCGAGTCAGGAAGCATTGGCGGTTTGCCGGGAGGAGGAAATGATTTTGGTGCTCACTGGAACATTGAAGCATCTTGTGACCAGGGTGACCATTTTAGTTTCTTTGACGGCGGCGGTCTGGATTTAGGTGTGTTTGGCTTAAGTGAAGTTGATAAGGACGGTAATGTTAATACAAGTCTTTTGAATGGAAAGATTATGGGCGTTGGAGGTTTTGCCAACATTGCAGCAACTGCAAAAAATGCATTGTTTGTAGGAACATTTACTGCAGGTGGACTGAAGTGCAATGTTGAAGACGGCAAAATGGTAATTGAACAGGAAGGCAGATTTAAGAAATTTGTTCAAAGTTGTCCTCAGCTCACATTTAATGCTGAACAATCTTTAAAGAAAGGCAACAGAATTTTATTTATAACTGAAAGATGCGTAATTGAAAGAACTTTAGAAGGAATGGTTTTAACAGAAATTGCTCCTGGAATAGACTTGCAGACTCAAATAATCGATCAGATGGGATTCAAGCCAATAGTTCCTGATGGCGGACCAAGACTTATGAATCCAGAGCTGTTCCTTCCAAAGTGGGGAAAACTGAAAGGTATAATGGATAACAACAAATAATTAAGCTCTCAACTACTATTTCTTTAGTTAGAAAATCGAGCTAATGTTCGGTTTTCTAACAATTTTAGACAAGCGTTATGTAAATAAAAAATTAACGGGTGATTGAATGGATGATGTACGCAACATATACGTGGTGAGACATTGCCAGCCGTCCTTCAGCAGCAGCAAGAAATTCTGCATTGGCAAACTGGATATACCTTTAAGTCATGAGGGAAGAGAACAAGCAAAGAATCTGCTGAGTTATTTTTCTGATAAAAAAATAAGTTCCATTTACTCAAGCAATTTAAAAAGGGCATGGGAAACAGCTGAAATTCTGGCAAACAATGTTGCAGTTCCAATTATTAAGAACGAATTTTCAGAGATAGACATGGGTAAGTGGGATGGACTCACATTTGATGAAATTAAACTTCTGTACCCTGAGGAATATAAAAAAAGGGGTGAAGATTTTGAAAATTATGTTGTTGACGGAGGTGAAAGTATAAAAGAGTGCCAAAGTCGTGCCATGAGTGAATTATACAAAACATTGAATGAATCTTCCGGCAACATAATAATAGTAACTCATGCAGGAGTCATTAGAGCAATGTTATCGTCAGTGGAAGGAATCAGCATCAGAGAAGCATTCGGATATAAAATTGATTACGGCAGCGTAAAACAGTTGGTTGTGAAACATCATGAGCTGCAAAGGAGTGTTGTATGGAATTTTTAAGAACATTGAAAGCATTGAAAGAATCAGGAACATACAGAGACAATATTATAATCACGGTGATGACGGGAGACTATGCAAATTCAAAAGCAATAGTATCTCAAGGAGAAATTACATATACAAACAATGAAAAATACAACTGGAAAAGTATAATTGGCATTATTCCCCAAAATAAAAAAAGTCAATTAGTAGAAATGAACGGTGAAAAAATATATATAGAATTCATGAAAAATAAATACAGTGTTGTAGTATGCGGAGCAGGACACATATCAATATCGATAATTAAAATGTGCAATCTGCTGGATTTACCGGTGACGGTTATTGATGACAGAATTACATTCGTAAATAATGCAATCAATGCAGGAGCTGATTTTACAGTTTGTGAACCTTTTGAGAAAGCACTGGACAGAATAAATGGAGACAGCAGCACATTTTTTATAATAGTTACAAGAGGCCATCGATACGACCAGGAGTGCTTAAAGAAAATAATAAATAAAGACAATGCATACATTGGCATGATCGGAAGCAAAGTAAGGGTTGGAAAAGTTCTGGATGGACTGGAGGAAGAAGGGATTTCCAGAGATAAATTAAATAAGGTATATACACCTATTGGCTTAGACATTGGAGCAGAAACTCCGGCTGAAATTGCAGTTGCAATAATGGCTCAGATTATAGATGTTAAGAATAAGGAAACTGGGTCAAGCACATATTCAGATGAACTGCTTAGCGGAATAATGGATGAAAATGTTAAAAATATTCCAAAGGCGCTGGTTACCATTGTATCAAGAAAAGGTTCTGCACCCAGGGAAGTTGGTACTAAAATGGCAGTTTTAAAGGATGGCACCATGATAGGAACTATTGGGGGAGGCTGTGTAGAAGCCAGCATTCGACAGGTTGCATTTTCAAGCATGGACCAAGGTGTCAGCAAACTTGTTCAAGTTGATATGACAGGACGAGAAGCAGAGGATGAAGGAATGGTCTGCGGGGGCATTGTGGAAATATTTATAGAGCCCTTAATATAAAATTTTGCATGGCGTATGAGGAGTGATTAAGTGAAACACTTATTTCTTTCAGGCAGCATCAATGTTGGAAAAAGCACAATAATTCAAAACATTGTAAATAATATGGAAATTGACAAAGAAGAAATCGGCGGCTTCTATACAAAGGCATACATAAGAAACGGCAAGGTAGCAGGATTTTACATGGAGCCCATAAACTATAAACTGAAAACACCTGATATTTACGAACGGTTAATCGGATACACGCCTGACGGAAAAATGTGGCTGGGGATGGACTCAACATTTGAAAGTTTTGGAACATCCATACTTGATTGCTGCCTTGTAAATAATTACAGACTCATAATCATGGATGAACTTGGTTTCTTTGAAAACAATGCTATATGTTTTCAAGAAAAAGTCCATGAAGTGTTATCAAGCAATAATAGAATAATTGGGTGCATAAAGACTTTATCAACACCTTTTATGGACTCCATAAGGAAACGAAAGGATGTGGAAGAAATTGCAGTTACTAAAAAAAACAGAGACTCAATTGCTCATGAACTCTCAGAAAAGTTTGTGCTGTAAAAATCACACATCCAAATTCAGCTGGGACAATCAAAGTATGGATTGGTATCTCTTATCAGAAAAACTTACAAGATATCATAAGAATTCCGTAGAACTGTTAAAACCTTATACTGATGGATGCAAGACAGTCTTGGATATTGGCTGCGGTGGAGGAGGATTTTCCTTGGAGTTTGCAGAAAAAGGATTTGAAGTTACCGCTATAGACAAATCTTCGTTGGTTGTAGAATCGCTTAATGAAAGAGTACAAAACAGGAAATTGGAAAATCTGGAAGTCTTGAATGTTTCATTTGAAGATTATGATTTTAAAAAATGTTATGACGTTGTATTTTTAAGCTATATGATGGGACTGGTAAATGAATTCAATATTGATGGAATTCTCAAACATGTCAGCAAGCATTTGATACTGGTATTGCCATTAACAACCACAAAGAATGACTTTGCTGTTGACGAGCTCTACCTTGAACTTGGAATAGACATAAAAAACCTGGAACAGTTAAATTACTTGAGTTTCATTGATATTCTTGACAACAGGAATATTAATTATGAAATTGAAATGACAGGCGCTGAATTCGGCCAACCCTTTAATACCTGCCATGAAGCAGTAAATTTCATATATCATTATTTTAACCTGCCTACAGAATACAAAAGAAAAGTGGCACACTGGCTGAACAGGAAACTGCTCAGGATAAATGATTTGTATTACTTACCCAATAACAAAAAAAGCGTTATGATAATTATATAATAGGAAGGAAAAAGAAGATGAAAGAAAAGTTTGAATTAAGAGAAATGATTTATATTTCATTGTTAGCAGCAACTGCAACTGTTTCGAAGGTTCCCATAAGGATATTATCAAACTTTTTAACCAGCTCAGTTGGTCTGCCTGGAGGAATTATTGGCGGAATATACTATATGTTTTGGATTGTGGCTGCATGTGCCGTAGTGAAGAAACGTGGAACAGCTACATTGTTTTGCGCCGTACAAATATTTGTAACAATAGCCACATCCAGCATGCCGGTTATCAAGCTTATAACATACCTTCCTCCTGGAATAGCAATTGATTTATTCTTGATTGCTTATGGAAAAGATGAATACAACAAGGGAATCATGATGATTCTGGGTGCAATTGCCAATAGTGCCGGAGCATTAACCCAGGCAGCACTGCTGATGAATCTTCCTCTGGCTGCAGTTGTTGTAAGTACATTGACATCTGCTTTTTCCGGTGCTGCAGGAGGTTATTTTGCATATATGGTTGTTTCAAGAATTGTGAGATCATCAGTGACCCATGCAAGTTAATTGAGCTCACGGCCGCTAAGAATGAGGTGATTATATGTCTTTAAAAATTGTTGTATGTGTTAAACAGGTTCCTGATATGGATAAAATAAGGTTTTTCTATGATAATGGCATTGTAGTGGAAAATCTCTACAATGTATTAAACAGAGATGATGCAAGCGCTCTGGAAGAATCTTTAAGAATCAAGGATACACAAAAAGATACACACATTACAATAGTGACTATGGGCCCAAGAGAGTCAAACGATGCAGTGCTTGAATGTCTGGCATTAGGTGCAGATGATGGAGTTATAATCACAGATGAAGCATTAGCTGATTCAGACACTTTAGTGACTGCTGAGGTTTTATCAGCAGCAATTAGAAAATTAGGAGATTATAACTTGATTTTCACTGGCAGGCAGACAATAGACGGCGGTTCGGCACAGGTGGGCCCGCAGTTAGCAGAACTTCTGAATTTGCCGCAATTAACCAATATTGTCAGTCTGAACGTGGAAGAGGATGGAAAGTCAATAATTGCAAAGAGGGCATTGAATAATACTTGCGAAACGGTTTTTTTGCAAATGCCTTGTCTGCTGACAGTATCAAATGAGTTTAACAAGCCCAGGGGCATGTCATTAAAGGGTATACGGGATGCAGGTAAAAAAGTTGTGAACGTGTGGACGGCAGATGATTTAGGTCTCAAAATAAACGGCAGTGGGTATGGCTGTTCTCCTACAAGGGTTAAGCAAATATTTATGCCAACTCATAAAAAAAGAGGCAGGCTTATTTGTACCGAAGACGAGAAAGAAGCTGTGAATGAGTTGTTGAAGGAACTGAAAGGCAGCAGGGTGAGTTATGAAATATGATAAAATTGGTGCTGTGATTGTTGCAGGAGGATTGTCTTCCAGGATGAAAGACTTTAAACCCCTCTTGAACATAGGAAGCAAGACTATGATTGAAACAACAATAGAAAATTATGAGAACATTGGTATTAAAAACATTGTAGCAGTAACAGGTCACCGTGCTGATGACATTGAGAAAAAGCTTGCTGATTGTAATGTACAGACAGTGAGAAACCATGATTATAAATATACTCATATGTTTGATTCCCTATGCATCGGTTTGAGAGAGCTAAAAAACAATGTGGACATGATTTTTGTAACACCTTCGGACAGCCCTTTTGTGCAGAAATATACACTAAAAAAAATGATTGAAGAAATGGAAAACAACAGTTTGAAAATTATTCAGCCATCTTATGAAGGTAATAATGGTCATCCCATATTGCTGAATAGCGAAGCTGTAAGAGAAATTATAAAGCACGACGGTACAAACGGCCTTCAGGGAGCAATTGATAAAATAGTGACAGGATATAGGAACATGTCCTTTGCAGACCCTGGAATAGTTATGGATGCTGACACTCCGCTGGATTTTTTTAAGCTGGTTGAATATAACAAAAAAAGAAATGTGCCATCAATTGAATTATGCATTAAAATATTGGATTATTTTAATGTAACAGAAGAAGTGAAATCTCACTCTTATGCAGTGGCAATGGAATCTTTAAAAATTTGTGAACAATTGAGAGAAAGAGAAATTAATCTGGATCATATGACGGTATTAGCAGCAGCGCTTCTGCACGATGTGGCAAAGGGCTGCAAAGATCATTCATTCATAGGGTCCTGCTGGCTTAATGACATGGGTTATGAAGAGATAGCAAAAATCGTATACAACCATGTAAAACTTGAAAACATTCCAGAAGTTTTGACAGAAAAGGAAGTTGTGTACTTAGCTGACAAAATGGTAAAAGGAAACAACTTGGTTTCCATTGAAAACAGGTTTTCAGCAAAAGAAGATATTTACAAATGTGATGAGCAGATATTAGGAAACATCAGGGAAAAGAAAAAAATGGCCATTAGTTTGTATGAGGCTGTGTTTGGCTGTTAAAGTGTTTAATGGCAGTAAATCAATTAAATAATACATAAATCAGGAGGACAAAATGAAATCAGTAAATATAGAAGAAGCAGTTGGTCAGGTGTTGTGCCATGATATTACTCAAATTATCAAGGATGTAAAAAAAGATGTGGTGTTTAAAAAAGGGCATGTAATAAAGAAGGAAGATATTCCTGTATTTCTTTCTGTAGGCAAGGAGCATATATACATATGGGAAAAGCAGGATGGAATGCTTCATGAAAATGAGGCTGCTGATATATTGTACAGCATTTGCAAAAATGAATACATGAAGCCTTCAGCAGTAAAAGAAGGTAAAATAGAAGTGATTTCTGAAATAGACGGATTGTTTAAAGTTGACAAAGAAAGACTCAATGAAGTTAACAGTATTGGAGATATGATGATAGCAACAAGGCATGGAAATACAATTGTCAGGAAAGGGGATAAATTAGCCGGTACAAGAGTAATTCCTCTTGTTATTGAAGAAGAAAAAATGAAAAAGGCTCAGGAAATAGGCGGTGGAAAGCCAATTTTAAAAATTATGCCTTTAAAACATAAAAAAATAGGAATTGTAACTACGGGAAGTGAAGTTTTCCATGGAAGAATAAAAGATGCCTTTGGTCCAGTTATAGTGAGTAAGTTTAGTGAGTTTGATTCGGAAGTAATAGGTCAGACAATAGTGGATGATGACAGAGAAGAAATTACTGCTGCAATTATAAAATTTATTGAAAATGGTTCAGATATTGTTGTGTGCACCGGAGGTATGAGCGTAGACCCGGATGACAGAACCCCAGGGGCTATTAAGGATACGGGAGCAGAAATAGTATCTTATGGAGCACCGGTACTGCCTGGAGCAATGCTGCTGGTTTCATATTACAGCTTTCAGGGAAGAAAGATACCGGTAATAGGTCTGCCTGGATGTGTAATGTATTCTAAAAGGACTATTTTTGATTTAATATTACCAAGACTTATGGCTGATGATATTCTTACTAAGTCTGATATAGACAAACTAGGTCAAGGCGGCCTATGTCTAAACTGTGAAATATGTACATACCCTAACTGCGGATTTGGCAAGGGAATGTAATAAGAGCTAAAAAACCGACCATAAGGTCGGTTTTGTTCGCTATAGTTACGTCTAAGACTACTGTTAGTTTTCTTGTTCTTCTTCCACTTCTGAGGGAGTTTCTTCATTATCATCAGTTTCAAGCGGTTCAATTTGCTGATTCAGCCACTGGTCATAGTGCCACTGGGTATGGTTGGTGCATACGTTCAGCGGTAACTGGTACGCATCATCCAGGACACTGAATGAATGATCGTAAGTTTTATTTCTTGTTACAAGTATTCGCTGCTCGATTAAATTTCCCGGGCAGTATTGGGATTTAAGCATGTTTGAATTTGTGCATATTTCTGCCTTGACATGAGTCTCACAGTATTTTGACGGTACGGTTCCCGGAACAAAGTATTCAGTTATAATCTGACTTCCACGAGGGTCCTGTGAACAATATTCTGTTGGAAGCAAACCTGACTGCTTGCAAACCTGCACAGGAATTAAATTATTATTCAGTTCAAATTTTGCAGGTTCCAGTCCTTCGTGTACAGGTATCATAATTTGTCTCCATAGATTTGCATTGGCTCCGCTGTCTCCGGTAAGCTTCATTTGTACGTTGTCGTTTCCTACCCACACTCCGCCTATGTAGTATGGTGTGAAACCTACGTACCAGAAATCTCCGCTTGCCTGTGTTGTTCCGGTTTTTCCTGCTGCTTCAATTCCCATTTCAGCCGGCAGTTTTGCCTTGTATGAAAGTCCGTTTGTTACGGTTGTTCTTAAGATGTCCTTCATGAGAGAAGCTGCCTCCGGGCTTGATACAACACGGGTTTTTGGTATGTTTTCAAGGATGATGTTGCCCTTGTTGTCTGTTATTTTTGTGTATGCTATTGGTTCGACATAGACTCCGTCATTTGCTATGGCTCCGTAGGCTGCGGTCATTGAAAGAGGTGAAAATCCCTTTGTAAGACCTCCCAGCCCAAGAGATGCCAGGTTTACATCATTGAAGGCAGCATCTTCTTCAGGAGATATGAATGTATCGCTGTTTGGATTTTCGGTGTCTATGAATCCAAAATTAGTAAGTGATTCAATTGCAGCTTGAGTTCCAATCTTTTCAAGCATGTTGACTGCATTTGTGTTCACTGACTGTTCTATGGATTTTCTTAAGGTCAATTTGCCCCAGTACTTTACGCTCCTGTGTTCAAACCAGTTTTTCGGCCATCTTTCACCTGCTTCATTTGTTCTTGGGAGGTCCTCCAAAATGTATGAAGCCGAATATCCCATATTTAATGCAGGAAGGTATACAGACAATGGTTTTATTGTTGAACCAGGCTGCCTTGCAGCATCTGCTGCGCGGTTAAACGTTCTGCTTCCTTCAATATTTCTTCCTCCAAACATTGCTTTTATCTTTCCGGTTCTATAATCCATTATTACAGCAGCTGATTGTGGCTGAACAATTCCGTTGTCTTGATAATAAAAGAAATTTTTAGAAATTCGGAGTACATTGTCATCGCCAACATGAAAAACATCCTGATTTTTGTCAAGAAAATCCTTTGTAATGAGAAATTTTCCTTTTGTTCCCTTTTGCTCGAGAATCTGAAGGTTATCTCCGATGTTCAATGAGCCCAGAATGTGCGAAACAAAGTTGTATTCTTCGTTTATGGTGTAACAGTCTACAATGTCTATGGTTGAAGAATATATATCGAATTTTTTAGAACTTATAACAAGGAATCCGCTCTGGTCATAGCTGTATTCATCTGGATTTAAGTAAATATTGCCTTCTTCATCCATTATGTTTTCTTTCTTATAGAAAATTGTCTGGCCGTATTCGTTCAACACATTTTTTTGAGAATCAAGGCATCCCACCGCTTCGTTGTCAACCCATTTGAAATACCTCCATTCCTCTCCTACAGGGGTTTCTCCTGAAGGCTCAGAACCTAGGAAATTATATGAGAAGTTCTTGTATGATTCTTCCAGTGATTTTTGGATGTTCACATCAATTGTGGTTGTGATTGTCAGACCACCTCTGTAAACATAGGCTTCAGCTTCCCTGTAGGACATTGATTTATATTCCATTAAATCTTCAATTACTTTTTCTTTTACATAATCCATGGGCAGAGTTGAAATCTGTGCAATTTTAGTTTGACCGGGATTAAGGGCGTTTCTCATGTCTTCATTGACTGCATTCTTGTGTTCAGCTTCATTTATGTATCCAAGATCAAGCATGCGATCAAGTATAAGAAGCTGCCTGTCTCTGGAATCCTGATTGAAGACACATGCATACTGCACAGAACCAATAGTAACATATCCGACCATATCTTCTTCCGGAATATTTTCAAGGTCATACATGTTGTATCGGCTAAAGGGAGCATATGTAACGGTGCTTTTGGCAGCTCCTGCGAGCATGGCGCATTCAGCCAGAGTTAAGTCTTTCGCATCCTTGGAAAAATAAGTACGGGCAGCAGTCTGCACTCCGTAGGAGCTTTGACCCAGGGGGATAGTGTTCAGATAATTTTCAAGTATTTGGTTTTTTGAAAGTATTCGTTCTATTTTAAGTGCCAGGTATATTTCCTTTATTTTTCTCTCCCAGGATTTTTCGTTTGTAAGATAAAGATTCTTTACAAGTTGTTGAGTGATTGTGCTGGCACCTTGGGCAGTGGGATCTCCAACCTGGAAGTTATGTACAAGAGAGCTTGCGATGCGCTGTATATCAATTCCAAAATGCTGTTCAAACCTGTGGTCTTCTATGGCTAAAAAGGAGTTTCTTAAGTTTTTAGGCATGTCATCCAACGGTATTATTTCACGGTTTTCATTTGGATCATGAATTTTTTCAATAATGTTCCCGTTTTCGTCTGTTATGACAGAACTTTCTGAAAGTGTGGATAAAATATTGGTGGGGTCAACTTCCGGTGCAGTCTTTACGATACCAAGTACTATTCCAAAAATAAAACCTCCTGTAGCAGTCACTGTCAGCAACATGATTAAAAAAAACATGAATATGGCACGGAGGACTTTATTTTTCTTCTTTTTTTCTTTATTATTGCTGTTATTAGTATCCTGACTTTCTATGATTTCCAAAGTATCATTTTCCATTTGCTCACTGTCCTTTCTGATTGCATTCAAATGTTATATACCCTCAAACAATACATTTTACTCATTAATAAATTAAATTATGATGCAGACATAGGGGAAAGTGAGAAAAATTGGTAGTTGCTGTTGCAAGGAGTGCATTATTTGATTATAATAATATTTAATGCAACAATTAATATTATGATGTTACCGGCAATTTATACTGGTGATAAATAATAAATTATAGACGGAGTAGATAAAATGAAATATGCACTTAACGAACATGCACTCAATTTCATAAAGGACAGCAGCAAGGAAACACTGGACCTACTGGTTGAGCTTGCAAGAATACCGGCTCCATCCCACAAGGAAGAAAAGAGAGCAGAATTCTGCAAAAATTGGCTTGAGAAAAACGGGGCAAAAAATGTATTTATCGATGAAGCTAAAAATGTGGTATATCCTTTAAACTGCGAAAATGCAGAAGAAATTACCGTATTCATGGCACACCTGGATGTGGTTTTCAATGACGAAGAAGAATTCGATGTTGTCATCAAGGATGGAAGAGTTTATGCTCCAGGCGTGGGGGATGATACTGCCAATGTGGTTAATCTGTTGATGTGTGCCAAGTATGTCACACAGAACAGCTTAAAACCAACACAAGGATTTTTATTTGTGCTGAATTCCTGCGAGGAAGGCCTTGGAAACCTGAAGGGAAGCAAGAAAATAATGGAAACATACGGCTCAAGGGTTACAGAATTTGTTTCTCTGGATGGAGAAATAGGTTCATGCACTCACAAGGCTGTTGGTTCTCAAAGGTACAAGGTGACTGTCACCACAGAAGGAGGACATTCATATTCGGATTTTGGCAATCAAAATGCAATTTACTATCTTTCATCCATGATTCAGACATTGTATACAGTTCGTGCACCTCAGAAAGCAAAAACAACATACAATGTGGGAATAATAAGCGGAGGAACTTCTGTAAATACTATTGCAGAAGAAGCATCCATGCTTTATGAATTTCGTTCTGTGGACAAGGACTGCCTGAAACAAATGGAAGATTTCTTCTGGGCCGTACTTGACAGCTACAGAAAAATGAACATAGGTGTTTCAGTAGAAGTTGTGGGAATTCGTCCATGCGGCGGAGAAATGAATAAAGAAAAGTTTGAATCATTCACTGAAAAGAACAAGGAAATTATTAAATACTACTATGAGGGTGAACTGGATTTAAGCGCAGGTTCCACGGATTCAAACATTCCTCTTTCTCTTGGAATTCCGGCTAATACTGTTGGTACAGCCAAAGGATTTGGTGCTCACACAAGAGGCGAGTGGATTGAAATAGACGGAATGGAAACAGGACTTAAAATAGCCATGACAATGGTGCTTACATATTTTTAAAATTAAATAAGAATTGTCACCAAAATCATTCCTTTAATTGAACAAAATATAAGAAATTTATAAAAATATATGGAAAAAAGTTACAAATTATATTATAATTGTGTATAAAATTATGGGCAAACCTAGCGAAAGTTAGTGACGCAAAGCTTGAAGTCTAAGGCATTTTGCTATGACAGTTCTGCTGCAAAATAATTAAAATTATTTTGCAGCTTTTTTTATAACTGTGATTGTCTTAAAAAAGTACAAGCATAAATTTTAAAGTAACAAGGGGGCGATCTGTTATTAAATAATTTTTAGCTGTGAATATAACAAGATTTTTTAATTCTTTGAATCAAGGGGGGTTCAAATGAAGAAGTTAAAAGAAACAAAGAATGAAAGCGGACAGGTATTGGTTCTGGCGGCTTTATTAATGACGGTTTTAATGGGTTTTGCAGCCTTTGCTGTGGATATTGGCATGACAACAGTTGTAAAATCCAAGCTACAAAATACTGCCGATGCTGCAGCTTTGGCAGGAGCTATGGAAATATCTGATGAAGACGATGCTGAAGAAACTGCAGTAAATTATGCTGTTGCAAATGACAGTAAACTCTCAAAAGATAAGACTGAAGCTGATTTTGACTCAGGTACTGTAAAAGTCATTGCGAATAAAGGCACAAAAAAAGTGGAGGTTACTTGCACAAAAAAAATTAATTACACATTTGCTAAAATTCTTGGATTCAATGACAGGACAATAAGTGCTACGGCTACTGCTGTTAATGAAAATTACACAAGTGGAGTTTCCGGACTGAGACCATGGGCATTAACAGACAAGTATAAAGAGATGGGTGGTAAAAACGGAAAAACTTGGACTGGTAATTGGCTGGATTATTCATACACTTATGGACTTGAATTTACATTAAAGGAAGGTGGCGGTGGCGGTTCTAATGGATATTATGGTATTGTAAGCTTTGGATCTCAAGGTGGTGATGCCAATATCTATAAAGATAACATTACGTATGGTTATAATGGAAATGTCAAAATTAATGATTATGTAAATGATGCTAATGGAAACAAGAATGTAAAAAATGTAATTGAAAATCTAATGACACAATCAGGTGACACCAACAGTGATGGAACAGATTACTCCAATGCTAAAAAAGGGAATTCTCGTGTTGTTACAGTGCCCAAAATAAATTCTGATTTAAAGGTTATTGGTTTTGCTGTTATATATATTAAATCAGTCGATAATCAAGGGTATATTACAGCAAACTTTCTTTATGACACTACCTGGTCTGACGCTGATAAGGAAGCACATTATGATTGGGGATTAAATTCAAATGTAAGACTTACAAACTGATGATAATAACAAAAAACTCTCATACGAGAGTTTTTTGTTGAAAATTTTTTGAATTAATAACAACGGGCGGACACGAGGTCCGCCCCTACGCACTGGCATATGACGTATGCATTGAATTTGGATTCCATATTGTAGGGGAGAACCTTGTGTTCTCCCGCAAATGACAAGCTGTTTATTTCTTTTTTCGTTTCATTGATTTGCCTGTCTTTGTTCCAAAAAAGGAAAATGCCAAAATCAATGCCATGTATGCAATATAAAGAATATTAAATTCTCTTGATGAGTACAATGCTAAAATTATTACACCAGGCATGCTTAAAGACAGCATGTACAGCCATGTGTAAGTTGGTTTTAAAAATCCCAGAACAATGCCCACTATTCCGTAAATTATCAACACAATTAATATTGTAACCAGCCTCTCATATACGAGCCCATCTGAAAAAACCGACACAAATACTCCAAAAAAACCTATGAGTGCTCCGGCAACCAAGGTTATTAAACTTCCTATAACATTTGATTTAACAACATCCTTCATAATATCACCGCCAGTTATTTTAAAAGTTTTTTTAATTATATATTATAATATATGAAAGTCAATAAAAAATACTATATTCAATATAAATATATGATATAATATAGCAATTAAAAAATAAATTAAGGATAGGAGAAAATATGGCTAAAACAAATATCAGTGCAAGTCTTAAGGGAAACATGGCCTTTGAAATGGAAATCAATGGTCACAAAGTAACAACGGACGCAACAGTAGAAAATGGCGGAAACAATCTTGGACCAAGTCCTAAGGCACTTTTGCTGGCAGGATTAATTGGTTGTTCAGGAATAGATGTAATGACAATCACCAAAAAGATGAGATTAGAAATTGAAGATGTGAATGTGGATATTGAAGCTGAAACAAGAGAAGAAGATCCTAAAATTTACAATTACATAAAAATAATTTACAAGTTCAAGGGAAAAGATTTGAGCTATGACAAGCTTGAAAGAGCTGTGAAGCTTTCCATGGAAAAATATTGCGGAGTGGCGGCAATGCTTGAGAAAGCAGTTCCCATAACTTACGAAATCAAAATAGAAGAATAGTATTATAAACAGGAGAAAAAAATGAATTGGATTGAAGTGTCAATATATACCACTACAAATGGAATTGAAATTATAAACGGAGCCTTGATAAAACTTGGAATCAATGATGCAGTAATTGAAGATGCCAGCGTTTTTGAAGATTTTCTCCACGATGACACAATGAACTGGGATTATTATGATGAAGAACTCACAAAAATGAAGGATTGCGAAAGCTGTATCAAGGTTTATCTTGCTGACAACAGCCAGGGTAATGAGCTCTTCGGTGAAATAAAAAAGTTTGTTGAAAATCTTAATACAGAATATAAGGATGTTGATTTTGGAAGGCTTGAAATAACAACAAGAACATTGAATGAAGAAGACTGGGCAAACAATTGGAAACAGTATTTCAAACCCTTTACGGTTTCAGACAAAATAATAATCAAGCCATCATGGGAAGAGTACAATGAATCAACAGAAGGAAAATTAATTCTTGAAATCGATCCGGGAATGAGCTTTGGAACAGGTCAGCATCACACAACGCGCCTATGCATTGAACAAATAATAAAGCATATGACAGAAGGAATGAGAGTACTTGACATGGGCTGCGGAAGCGGTATTTTGTCAATTGCTTCAATACTGCTTGGAGCAGAAAACTGTGTGGGAGTTGACATCGATGAAAATGCAGTGAGAATTGCAAAGGAAAATGCAGAACTAAACAACATTTATGAAGACCGATTCACTGTTTACTGCGGAGATGTCACAAATGATGAAAAGCTTCAGGAAAAAATAGGAAACAACAAGTACGATATGATAGCTGTAAACATTATTGCTCAGATTATAATGGGAATGAGCATGACTTTTCCAAAGTTTCTGAAAAAAGGCGGACTTGTAATTGCCTCAGGCATAATAAAAAAATATCTGCAGGATGTGCTGGATAACTTTAAGGAATTGGGTTTTGAAGTTATAGAAATAAACGATAGCGAAGAATGGGTTTGCGTAACTGCGATACTCAGATAGTGAGGTAAAAATGTTCAGATATTTTTGTTCAAATGACTGCATTGAAAACAATTCGGTGAGTGTTACCGGAGGGGATGCAAGGCATTTAAAGACAATTTTGCGCGCTCAGGAAGGTGACATCATTTCAGTTGTAACAGACAACAACGAATATAAAGCAAGGATTGAAGCAATTAACAAGGATGACATAGTTTGCAGCCTTATTGAAGAAATACAAAGAAACAATGAATCAAAAATCAATATAACACTTTGTCAGGGCATTCCAAAACAGACAAAGATGGAAACAATCATTCAGCAAAACGTGGAACTTGGGATTAAGAGCTTCATTCCTTTAATAACAGAACGAACTGTTGTAAAGCTCAACGACAAGGACAGAGAGCAGAAAAAGCTTGAACGCTGGCAAAAAATAGCCAAGGAATCTGCAAAGCAAAGCAAAAGAAACATAATTCCCCAGGTTGAAGAAATTACAACTGTCAAGGAACTTGTTGAACGTTTGAAGCAGGAAGATGCTGAAGTAATAGTTCCTTATGAGCTTGAAGACATGAAAATTCTTAAAGATGTGCTGAAGGAGCCAAAAGATAATTACTATATTATAATAGGTCCTGAAGGTGGCTTTGATATAAAGGAAATAGAAATGTTCAAGGAAGTAGGAGCTCATATTGTCACATTGGGCAAAAGAATATTAAGGACAGAAACTGCAGGTGTTGTAGCAGCTTCTGTTGTAATGTACGCCTGTAACGAAATGGTGTAATTAAGAAGAGCGGATTTTATTTTGTAGGGGAGAACTACTGTTTCCTCGCAGATAATAATTATTGAGATAATAACAACACGGGCGGACACGAGGTCCGCCCCTACGCATCGATATGACGTATGTAGTGAATCTGGATTTCATATTGTAGGCGAGAACATATGCTTGTATAATGTTGAAAAATGGCTTTAGAAAAATGCTTTTTTTAGAAAAATTTGGAGACAAAACATTAATAATGAGTTATACTTATAGTAAGTAATCTAAATAATAAGGAGGAATGTGTTAGAAATGAAAAAACTACAATTAACAACCAAAATTTTTATTGGCTTGGCGCTAGGTATTTTATTAGGAATTATTCTTCAACCAAACCCTGACATTGCAGTAAAATTTGTCAAGCCATTCGGAACATTGTTCTTAAATCTAATTAAACTTGTAATTGTACCACTGGTATTTTCTTCTCTTGTTGTTGGAACATGCGGCATGGACGATGTAAGAAAGCTTGGCAGAATAGGTGGGAAAACGGTAGCCTATTACATGCTCACAACTGCTTTTGCAGTAACAATTGGTCTTATTCTTGCAAATTTAAGCAATGTAGGCGGAGGTTTCAGCATACCTGTTGATGCCAAGGTTGAAGTTGCTGCGGCTCCAAACGTTATTGACACTCTGCTTAATATTATTCCTTCAAATCCATTAAAAGCTCTTGTTGATGGAAACATGCTTCAAATAATTGCATTTGCTCTGATTATAGGCGCAGGAATAATAGGAATCGGAGAAAAAGGTAAAGTATTGTTCAATTTCTTTGATTCCATGGCTGATGTTATGTACAAAATCATAGCAGTAATCATGGAATTTGCACCAATAGGAGTTTTTGCTCTTATTACTCCGGTTGTTGCACAAAACGGACCCGGTGTTCTTCTTCCTCTTTTAAAACTCATAGTGGTTGTTTATGCAGGCTGTGCAATTCACGCATTGTTTACTTATTCAGCAACAGTTTCTCTGTTTGCAAAGGTTAGCCCTGTTAAATTCTTCAAAGGAATAGCTCCTGCCATGGTGTTTGCATTTACCACTGCCAGCAGTTCAGCAACATTGCCTATAAGCATGAAGCGTTCAGAAGAAAATCTTGGGGTTCCAAAATCAGTAACAAGCTTTGTTCTTCCTCTTGGAGCTACAATCAACATGGACGGAACAGCAATTTACCAGGGAGTTTGTGCATTTTTCATAGCTCAAGTATACGGAATTAATCTTCCTATTTCCGCTCAGCTTACAATAATACTTACTGCTACACTTGCTTCAATAGGAACTGCAGGAGTTCCCGGCGCCGGCATGATTATGCTTGGCATGGTTCTGCAGTCAGTTGGTCTTCCTATAGAAGGTATTGCTCTCATAGCAGGAGTTGACAGAATTCTCGACATGATGAGAACGATGATAAACATCACTGGAGATGCTGCTTGTGCAACTATAATAGCAGCAACAGAAGGCGAACTGAACAGATCAGTTTACGAAAAAACAGCGTCTTCAGCTAAATAGTATAACATATATAAATGTATGAAAAATAAATAAAAAATTTCGAAATTTTGTTAAAAAAATGCCATAGTCCATGAAAATTGGCACTGCATTGAATTCCAATATTTTGAAAATAATGAATATTAATGATGAAAAATGATTTTTCTTGAGAAAAATCATTTTTTTTGTAAAATTGTAAAGACAAGAAGCGTAAAATAAGTTATAATATTTGAGAATCAAAATAAAGAGGAGAAATGACAACATGAATGAAAAAACACAAAGTAAAAAGCTACAATTAACAACTAAGATTTTCATCGGTTTAGCAGCCGGCATTATCCTTGGAATTGCCCTTCAATCAAATCCGGATATTGCTGTTAATTACGTTAAACCATTAGGAACTTTGTTTTTAAACCTTATTAAACTTGTAATTGTGCCGCTGGTATTTTCTTCACTGGTAGTTGGGGCATGCAGCATGGATGATGTCAGGAAGCTTGGAAGAATCGGCGGAAAGACTGTGGCTTATTACATGCTTACAACAGCATTTGCTGTTACAATCGGACTTATTTTAGCTAATGTGAGCAATGTAGGAGGAGGCTTCAGCATTCCTGTGGATGCAACAGTTGAAATTGCAGAGGCTCCAAGTATAATTGACACACTGTTAAACATCATACCTTCAAATCCGCTGAAAGCGCTTGTTGAAGGAAACATGCTTCAAGTTATAGCATTTGCACTCATTGTAGGAGCAGGTATAATTGGAATCGGGGAAAAGGGAAAGGTTTTGTTTAATTTCTTCGATGCCATGGCAGAAGTAATGTATAAAATTATTGCAGTAATAATGGAATACGCTCCAATAGGTGTATTTGCACTTATAACTCCTGTTGTTGCCCAAAACGGACCGGGAGTGTTGCTGCCGCTTTTAAAATTGATATTGGTAGTATATGCAGGTTGTATACTGCATGCTGTTTTCACTTATTCTTCAACAGTGAGCCTATTTGCAAAGGTGAATCCTGTTCAGTTCTTTAAGGGAGTTGCACCAGCTACAGTGTTTGCATTTACAACAGCAAGCAGCTCAGGAACACTGCCTATAACAATGAAGCGTTCAGAAGAAAATTTAGGAGTTTCTAAATCAATAAGCAGCTTCGTGCTTCCACTGGGAGCTACAATTAACATGGATGGTACTGCCATATATCAAGGAGTGTGTGCATTCTTCATTGCTCAGGTTTATGGAATTGATCTTCCCATTTCAGCACAGCTTACAATAATACTTACTGCAACTCTGGCATCAATAGGAACAGCAGGAGTACCTGGAGCAGGAATGATAATGCTTGGAATGGTTCTGCAGTCAGCAGGTCTTCCAATAGAAGGTATTGCACTAATTGCAGGAGTTGACAGAGTTCTGGATATGATGAGAACATGCATAAACGTTACAGGGGATGCTGCATGTGCAGTAATTGTTTCTGCAACTGAAGGAGAACTTGACAGATCAGTTTTCGAAAACAAGTCAGGTAAATAAATATAAAATTGTATTAACATTATAATAATGATATAATTGGAGCTGAAAAAGCACAGGTCGATGGCATAGAAATATTCGGCGTTGTCATTCTGAGGGCGTAGCCCGAAGAATCTCATATTTTCAATAAGATGAGATCCTTCACTAACGATCAGGATGACAGTGTCAGGGTTTGTCAATAGTCTGAGCTGAAATTCAGTTCCTTTTTATTTATAAATAAAATTACCTGGCTGGAAATTAAAAATATATTATTGACGGGTAGAAATTTCATGGGAAAAGTGCAAAACATTAAAATTAATTTACTACTAAGGGCCGATTAATCAATAGAGAGGTAAAAAATGAAAAAACTTGGAGTATACATACATGTTCCATTTTGTAAAAAGAAGTGCAATTACTGCGATTTTTATTCTGTGAAGTGGGATGATGAATGGGAAACTAAATATACAGAAGCAGTTATACATGAAATTAATAGTTACAAAGAAATGCTGGGACATAAGTACATAGTTGATACCGTATATTTTGGAGGTGGAACTCCAACTATTATAAAGCCTTCCAATTTAAAAAGAATTTTAGACAGCATCAGTCTTATTGCAGACATTGACAAAGATGCAGAAATAAGCATGGAAGCAAATCCAAACACGTTGACTGATGAAAATTTAAATCAGTACAGAGAAACAGGAATTAACCGCCTCAGCATAGGAATTCAGTCCCTTAACGATGAAATACTAAAAAAAATAGGAAGAATTCACAACAGCAAAGAAGCCCTTGAGGCCATAGACAGGGCTAAGAAACATGGATTTGAAAATATAAACGCAGATGCTATGTTTAACATACCCGTCCAGACTACTTCAGATATTGAAGACACACTGACTAGAATAATGGAAAGAGGAGTGAAACATATTTCTTTTTATTCTTTGAAGTTAGAAAAGGGAACGCCATTGCATTCCATGGAACAGAAAAATTTAATCACTATGCCCGACGAGGACGAAGAAAGAAACATGTACTACAAGGGTAGAATTGTCATGGAAAAAAACAATTTGTTCCAATATGAAATTTCAAATTTTGCAGTTGAAGGTTTTTCGTGCAGACATAATCTTAAGTACTGGAATCAGGAGGAATACATAGGAATAGGTCCATCAGCCCATTCATTCATGAACAGCATAAGGTACAGCAACCCTTCAGATTTGAATTTGTACTGCAAAAATTCGATAGAAAATAATTTCAACAGAATAATTCAGGAAGAGATGAACAAAGAAGAGCTGATGTTTGAATATATAATGCTTAGATTAAGGCTTACAGAAGGTCTTGATGCTGCTGAATTCAAAAGAAAATTCAATGTTGATTTTAATGAAAAATATAGTGAACAAATAAAATATCTCACAGACAACAAGCTCATTGAATACAACGGGAGCATTGTGAAGCTAACCCAAAGGGGAATGGATATTTCAAATTATGTCTTTGAAGAATTCATGGAATGACGCTGTCTCTTTAAGGTGCAATCAATAAAAAACTATGGCATTGTATTGTTGTGGCGCAAAATAAAACCTTCGACGTTGTCATCCTGAGCATAGCGAAGGATCTCAGTTTTTTAAATTTAAAGATGAGATCCTTCGGCTTCGCCTCAGGATGACAACAAGTTGTAACATCATCACATATTGACAAAAAAATTAATTTTATCTATTGACAAAATAAATGTAAAGTAGTATCTTATATCTAGAGATTAGCACTCGACGTTGATGAGTGCTAACAAAGAAAATGAGGTGATGAAATGTCTTTGGATAAGAGAAAAGTGAAGATTTTAAAAGCAATTATCTCAAGTTACATTGATAATGCTGAAGCTGTCGGCTCAAGGACAATTTCAAAGAAATATGAACTTGGTGTCAGCCCTGCCACAATCAGAAATGAAATGTCTGATTTGGAAGAAATGGGTTTTCTTGTTCAGCCTCACGCATCAGCTGGAAGAATACCAACTGACAAAGCCTACAGATACTATGTGGATGATTTGTGGAAAAAGGTGCAGGATCCGTCAAACACAAATCTGGATCAGTTAAGGAATATAATCGAAGACAAGTCAAATGAACTGGATTCTGTATTTAAGAATTCAGTTAGAATTTTGTCCCAGTTTACTAAATATACATCATTTATAGTAGCACCCCAGCTTAAGCAGTCAGTTATTAAAAGAATTCAACTTGTTCCCATAACTGATACAAAATTATTGCTTCTAATAATACTTCAAAGCAACATAGTAAAACAGGTTACTTTTAGAATGAGCAGTCCAATACCTTTTGACCAGATGGACAAAATTTCGGCGGCTCTATCTGAAAAGCTCTACGGATATAAGCTTGAAGATGTGGATTCAATTAAGGATAGCTTAATAGAACAGCTGTACCATGTAAGAGAACACAGCAACGATTCATTGATGGAGCTTTTGCCGTATCTTATGGATCAAATCAGCAAGTTAGAAGAGATTAATGTGTATTCTGATGGCATTACAAATATTTTGGATTTGCCTGAATATAACGACGTTGTCAAAGCAAGAGAATTTATTTCATTTGTAGAAGACAAGAGCAGTATTGCAAAATTGCTGCAGTTTGTCGGTGAAAATGATTTGGCAATAACTATAGGACATGAAAATCAATATGAGGCATTGAGAGACTGCAGTTTAATAACTGCAACATACAAATTCAATGGAAAACTCATCGGGAAAATCGGCGTAATCGGCCCTACAAGGATGGATTACAGCAAGGTTATTTCCACTGTAAAATCAATGTCTGAAGCAATGAATGAAATTATAAATCAGAACTTTGACGATGAAAATAAGGAGTGAAGAAATGGCTAAGGCTAAAAAGCATGATGAAGAAAAGGTAACAGAAAAGCAACAGGACAACGAAACTTCAAATGCAGCAAATGAAGAATCAGTTTCAAAGGAAAATGAAGAAAATAAAAATAATAAGGAAACAGAAATAGAAGATAAAAAGGAATCAAACAATGAAGAGGTGGAAATCTTAAACAACAGGTTGTTGAGACTTCAAGCCGACTTCCTTAATTATAAGAGCAGGACTGAAAAAGAAAAGTTGTCTTCATATGGCAATGCTGTTTCAGACATGATTCTGGAACTTCTGCCAGTTGTAGATAATCTTGAAAGAGCTCTTGCAGCAGAAAATTCAGAAAACAACACTTTCAAAGAAGGCGTACAGATGGTTTATACTCAGCTTATGGGAATCCTTGATAAAAAAGGATTGAAAGAAGTTGAATCACTACATAAGCAGTTTGACCACAACGTGCATTACGGAGTTGCATTTGAAGCAAGCGATGAATTTGAAGACGGAATCATACTTGATGTTCTTCAGAAAGGCTACACAGTCAACGACAAGCTTGTAAGACCAGCAATGGTAAGAATCTGCAGAAAATAAAAATATAACCGGGAGGTATTAACTTCCCACAAAATCAAAAAAACAACATGTAGGGGAGGACCTCGTGTCCTCCCGCATCAGAATCAAAAGTTATCCTAAGCATATGCGAAGGATCTCATAAATAAAGTAAAAATTAAATTTAATTATAAATGGAGGAAAAAATGAGTAAAGTTATAGGTATTGACTTAGGAACTACTAACTCTTGTGTAGCAGTTATGGAAGGCGGAGAAGCCGTTGTTATAGCAAATGTGGAAGGTAAAAGAACGACTCCTTCAATCGTAGCATTCACAAAAGATGGGGAAAGATTGGTTGGAGAAACAGCTAAAAGACAGGCAGTTACAAACCCAGACAGAACAATCTCTTCTATTAAAAGAGAAATGGGTACTGACCACAAAGTAAAAATTGATGCAAAATCATATTCACCACAGGAAATATCAGCATTCATACTTCAAAAATTAAAAGCTGACGCAGAAAGCTATTTGGGAGAAACAGTAACAGAAGCAGTTATAACTGTTCCGGCATACTTCTCAGACAGCCAGAGACAGGCAACAAAAGATGCAGGTAAAATTGCAGGCCTTGAAGTAAAAAGAATTATAAACGAACCAACAGCTGCAGCTCTTGCATATGGTATCGACAAAGAAGACCACATGCAGACAATCATGGTGTATGACCTTGGCGGTGGTACATTTGACGTTTCAATACTTGAAATAGGCGAAGGCGTGTTTGAAGTTAAAGCAACAGCAGGAAACAACAGACTTGGCGGAGACGATTTCGACCAGGTAATCATAAATTACTTAGCAGACCAGTTCCAGAAAGAAAATGGAATTGATTTAAGAAAAGACAAAATGTCTCTTCAAAGATTGAAAGAAGCTGCAGAAACAGCTAAGAAGGAATTGTCAAGCGCAATGACTTCAACAATCAATCTGCCATTTATCACAGCAACACAAGAAGGACCAAAACACTTAAACATGGATCTTTCAAGAGCAAAATTCAATGAACTTACAGCATTCTTAGTAGAAAAAACAGTTGAACCTGTTAAAAAAGCAATGTCTGATGCAAAACTTACAGCTAATGACATTGACAGAGTATTGCTTGTTGGTGGTTCTACAAGAATCCCTGCAGTACAGGACGCTGTTAAGAGACTTACAGGAAAAGATCCTCACAAGGGAATCAACCCTGACGAATGCGTTGCTTTGGGAGCAGCTATCCAAGGCGGAGTATTGACAGGAGAATTCGGCAACGACATATTGCTTGTTGACGTAACTCCATTGTCACTGGGAATTGAAACATTAGGCGGAGTATTCACTAAATTAATAGACAGAAACACAAGAATACCAACTAAGAAGAGCCAGGTGTTCTCAACAGCAGCAGACAACCAGCCTGCAGTTGATATCCACGTTCTCCAGGGTGAAAGACAAATGGCAAATGACAACATTTCATTAGGAAGATTCCAGTTGTCAGGAATAGTACCTGCACCAAGAGGAATTCCACAGATCGAAGTAACATTTGACATAGATGCTAACGGTATAGTTAACGTAAGTGCAAAAGATTTAGGAACAGGAAAAGAACAAAAAATCACAATCACTGCTTCTACAAAAATGTCAGACGCTGACATTGAAAAGAAAGTCAAAGAAGCTGAACAATATGCAGAAGAAGACAAGAAGAGAAAAGAAGACATTGAAATCAAAAACAATGCAGACACTCTTGTATATCAGACAGAAAAAACATTGAAAGACTTAGAAGGTAAAATTTCAGCAGAAGAAAAAGCTTCAGCTCAATCTGCAGCAGATGAACTGAAAAAAGCTATAGAAAGCAATGACACAGCTCAAATGAAAGATAAAACTGAAAAGCTGACAAAAGTATTCAATGACTTGGCTCAAAAGCTTTATGCACAAGCTGGTCCTCAGGCAGGAGCTGAAGGTGGAGCAGACTTCAGCCAGGGTTCACAAGGACCTGATGACAATGTAGTAGACGCTGAATTTGAAGAAATCCACGACGACGACAACAAGTAAAAAATAAAATTAAAATGACAGTTAATACCAAGCTAAATCTTTTTTTAAGATTTAGCTTGGTTAATGTAAAAACAACACTAATAAATAAGACAATATGTAGTGTAGGGGAGGACCTCGTGTCCTCCCGCTTTAGAAACAAATAAATATCATTTCTAAAAGATATTTTGGCTGGTTATACCTGCCAATAAATCAGTCAGGGCGACAGTCCTTCTGATATAACAGAGGTGGTGAGGAGAAATTTATGGCAAAAAGAGATTATTATGAAGTCCTGGGAATTGAAAAGGGCGCAGATGAAAAAGAAATAAAATCAGCATTCAGAAAACTGGCAAAACAGTATCACCCTGACCTGAACCCGGACAACAAAGAAGCAGAAGCTAAATTCAAGGAAATAAATGAAGCCTATGAAGTTCTCAGTGACCCGGATAAAAAAGCTAAATATGACCAGTTCGGACATGCAGCATTTGACCAGAGCCAAGGCTTTGGAGGAGCAGGCGGTGCAGGATTCAACGACTTCGGAGACATATTCGGCGATATATTTGGTGACTTCTTTGGAGGTGGATTCAGCGGAGGCGGCAGCTCAAGAGCGCAAAGAACTGGTCCTAAGGCAGGTTCAGACCTTAAGATCAAGCTGGACATAACATTTGAAGAAGCAGCATTCGGAACTAAAAAGGAAATTAAAATAAATCGTATAGAAAAATGCCACGTATGCGACGGTACAGGAGCTAAAAAAGGAACATCTAAGAAAACATGTCCTACATGTAACGGAGCAGGTAGCGTTAAGACAGTCCAAAGAACACCTTTCGGACAATTTGCAAGCACGAAAATATGCACCACATGCAACGGAACCGGAGAAGTGGTGGAAGAACCATGTACATCATGCAGCGGAACAGGCAAGGAAAAGAAATCAAGAAAGCTTTCAATCAACATCCCTGCAGGAGTTGACACAGGCAGTGTAATACCACTTAGAGGCGAGGGAAACCACGGAGAACGTGGGGGCCCGGCAGGAGATTTGTACGTATACATCAACGTTAAAGAACATGAACTGTTTGAAAGAGACGGTAACGACGTATGGTGTGAAATACCTATATCATTTGCCAAGGCAGCTCTAGGCGGTTCCATAGAAGTTACGACTCTCGAAGGTAAAGTAAAATATGAAGTACCTGAAGGAACACAGCCGGGAACAGTATTCAGACTGAAAAACAAAGGTATCAAAAACCTAAGAGGCGCAGGCAAAGGCGACCAGTACGTAAGAATTAAAATTGACGTACCTAAGAAACTTACAGACAAACAAAAAACAATCCTCGAACAATTCGCAGAAGAAATGGGTGAAAAACCCGACAACGACAAAAAAGGGTTCTTCGGCAAGATGAAGGATGCGTTTAAGGATTAAATATTCAGTATAAATTAAGACGCTTTCGGGCGTCTTTTGGTATTTAGGGTGTAAGTATAGATATCAAAATATAACAAATATTGACTTTAAAATTAATTCTGATATAATTATAGCAATGTTGTTATATTTAGTTTTGTAAAGTTTTTATTGATAACGTTTAAGATAAAAATTGTTGTATGGGAAGCAATATAAGATAAGAATGTGATTTTATCAATTTTCAATGTATAATTAAATGAAAAGATGGGGGCATTTAATTATTGATTTGACAGAATTAATAAATTAATATTTTTATTTATTTCAAATTATTCATATTTTTTATTTTAAATATTTTAAATACTTTAATTACTTTAATTATAAAAGATACAATTCAACCCCAAAATATTATAATAGGTATTTGGGGTTTTTGATTGCTCTATAAATGTTAATTGTAAAGCTATATTTCGTATTATAATTAATCAAACATAATTGTTAATCTATTATATTCCTATGGAGTTAAAAATGAAAAAAATCAGTTTATTGATACCAGTTTATAATGAAGAAGAGACATTGTATTCATTGTTTAATGAAGTCAGCATTGTTATAAAAAATTTACTTACTTATGATTTTGAAATATTGTTTGTTGACGATGGGAGTGCTGATAAATCTTTAAGTATAATAAAAGAACTTCATAGAAAGGATTCCAGAGTGAATTATATTAGCTTTTCTAGGAACTTTGGAAAAGAAACTGCTATGATAGCTGGATTTGATTACGTTTCTGGTGATGCTGTTATAGTAATGGATGCCGATTTACAAGATCCTCCAAATTTAATACCTGATATGATAAAATACTGGGAGGAGGGATATGATGACGTTTATGCGAAGAGAAGGACTAGAGAAGGTGAAACTTGGTTAAAAAGGTATACGTCCCATGCTTTTTATAAAATACTTCAAAAATTAACCCAGATACCTATTCAGGAAGATACAGGAGATTTCAGACTTTTAGATAGAAGTGCTATTGAATCATTGAAGATGATGAGAGAAAAGCAAAGGTATACAAAGGGGATGTTTAGTTGGATTGGATTTAGTAAAAAAGAAATCTTGTTTGATAGAAGACCTAGACAAGCTGGTTCAACTAAATGGAATTATATGAAATTGTTCAACTTAGCGTTAGAAGGTGTTACTTCTTTTACCACCTTTCCGCTTAGGATTGCTTCAATTATAGGAATTATTGTTTCTATTTTCAGCATAATTTATATGCTTATTATTCTTATTAAAAGTTTGATATGGAAGGACCCTGTTCAAGGATATCCTTCCATGATGGTCACAATACTGTTTTTAGGTGGAGTTCAATTGGTTTCTCTTGGGATTATTGGAGAATATGTCGGAAGAATCTTCAACGAAACAAAACATAGACCTTTATATATTATTACTGAATATAATAATAAAAAAATTTATGATGGTGGAAAAATGTGAAAATATAAGAATTGTTTAGAATCAGGAGAAGTCAGGAGAATTGGGTATGAGTAGGTTAGGAAATATACATAAATTTTATGAAAAACATGTAATTTATGTTTTGATATTGCTTATATTAATTCAACTATTTGTAGTAACTATATTTGGATTGTATAAAGAATCGTATCACCTAGATGAGCTGTTTACTTTTGGTCTATCTAATAGTTATTTTATAACATTTATAAGCTATGAGGATGTATCAATGAAATGGCTTGGTCCGGACTTTTATAACGATTATTTTACTGTACAAACTAATGAGAGTTTCGCTTATGATTCTGTATATTATAATCAAGTTAATGATGTTCATCCGCCATTTTACTATTACATAATACATACAGTATGTTCGTTTTTTCCTAACATGTTTTCTAAATGGTTTGGAATAGGTGTCAATATAATATTTCTAGCCGGTACAGTTGTTGTTTTGTTTTTATTAGCAAGATTAATAAATAATAAAAATTCGTTGGCACTTATTATATGTGCTTCTTATGGGTTTAGTGCAGGAGCAATTAGTAATGCTGTTTTTATAAGAATGTATATGATGTTAACATTTTTTACAGTATTGACGACGTATTTGCATGGTTTGCTAATTTTAAAGAATAAACATATAATTGCAATAATTTTCTTGGTAATGATTGTAAACATACTAGGTTTTTTAACTCAATATCTATTTGTTGTATATGCATTTTTTATTGTCTGCGGGTATGTAATATATTTAGTTAAGAATAAAAAATGGGGAACTATGTTAATTTATACTGCTGCAATGTTGGGATGTGCTATAATTTGCATTTATTTATTTCCAGAGTGTATTCAACATATATTTAGTGGGAATAGAGGAATAGAAGCAATTAATAATTTCAGTAAAATTGGAGATTTTTTTATTAGAATCTTAATTTTCGTTTTACTATTATTAATTTCAACTTCATCATTACAAGTGTTGCTGACAACAATATTGGCAACAGTTTTTATCTGTTTTAAGAATAGTAAAATAAGTAGTAATAAATCTAATAGGTTATTTATAAATGTCAAGAACTATTTTTACAGTAATTTAAGTAATGAAAAGAAATTTATTTGTATAATAGTAATCATATCAACACTTCTTGCATTTTTAATTATTTCTAAAATTGCACCATATTATGAGTATAGGTACATATCATTTTTATTACCAAATATAAATATTTTTTCTATTATTCTGATTTATATAATTTTCCTAAATTTATTAGAAAATAAAAATTATGTGATGAAATTATTGATAATAATAATTTGCGGGTTCACTATAATATCATATCTAAAGGGCGATATTAAATATTTGTACAGTGATAGGTCAAATGATTTTGAAATTATAATGTCAGAATATTATTCTTATGATGCATATTGCTTTGCAACAAAAACTGAAAATATGACTATGGTAATTCCAATAATTAGTCATCATGATAGGTCATGCTATGTAGAAAGTGCTGAAGATATGTTAACTATGTTAGAAAATAATAGAGAAAATAATCCAATAGTTATATATTTTCCAAGGTGGGATCAGGAGGGTACCCAAGATACAACAGTTCTATCTAAAATAATTGAAAATAGTGAGTATACATCCTATATTCAACTAATTGGAAAGGAAGAAAGTGGATTGTCAACAAAAATTTATTTACTTAAATAAATTTCTAGAAAAACTTTCTAAATTGAGTTTTTTATAATATAAAAATTTAGATAACATCGACGTGAGGTGAGTAAAATTATTAAGGTGACCAAACCTGGAATTGTAAAAAATGAATATCTAATATTAACATTCGTAATTTTCCTGATATTTTTATTACACATAATTCATATTAGTGAATTTAGTATATTCTCTATACTAGATGATGAATATGGTTATTGGGGTAATGCTGCATATTTATCTGGATTAAATTGGTCTGATACCGTGTCGAAGATACCATACTATTCTTTTGGTTATTCTTTATTGCTAGTCCCGTTATTTTGGATTTTTGATAATACAATATATATGTACAGAGCGGCAATTTTTTTGAATAGTGTTATGATATGTGTTAGTTTTTTATTATGTTATAGTATTTCTAGAAAACTCATGAATAACGTAAATAGGTACATAATAATTAGCGTATCTTTTTTAATTTCAATGTATCCTACATATATTACATATGCATATATTGCTTGGAGTGAATGCTTATTAATGCTTATATACTGGCTTTTAACTTGGAGTTTTATTGGATTAAACATTAAATCTAAAGCTTATAAATTCTATTTGATAGGTTTTTTTAGCGGCTATATTTACTTTGTTCATCAAAGAGCTTTGGGAATATTAATATCTAGTATAGTGGTAGTTTTAATTATGAAAATTAATAAAAAAATTAATATCAGGCAACTTATGCGCGTTTTTATTTCTATTATCTTAATCATGATAATAGGATATTATATTAAAAATGATATTCAGAGCAGCTTATGGCTTGATGGTGCAGAACTCCCGATTAATGATTATTCTGGTCAAATAAGTAAATTAGATCAACTTTTTAGCGTAGGAGGATTTTTAAAGGCATTAAATATTTTTGTGGGTCAATTTTTTTACTTAGGAGCTACAAGTTATCTTATATTTTATTTTGGATTATATCAATTAATAAAAGAATCGTCAAAAATGTTACGACGAAATAATATAAAAAATTTTTTTTCGGATAGTCATAATTCTTATGAATATATGTATATGTTTTTGACGACTTCTGTGATAATTACAATGTCAATAAGTGCTATATTTTTTATTAACCCAATAAGAATAAATGAAATTGTATTCGGTAGATATAACGAAATGGTTTTAGGACCTACTATGTTGATTGGTTTAACACTGATTGTAAAAGGAAATGAGTTGAATAATAAGTATTTTACATATATTTTATTGTTTTTTTGCTTAATAACAATTATTACGGTTTATAATATCAATTTTTCTGGCTTAAATGATTACCAAACTATTGATATAGTAGGATTATTAATACAACCTCCGTATGGAATCTATATAAATGCTATAGTGGTTATGATGGTTTTTAGGTTAATTACTATATCTTTTAGTACAAATAGTAAATTGAGACTTGTAACTCTTTTTTTAATAGCTAGTATATTTTTTGCAATAGGAGAATCACAATCAAGATCTTTAGCTATTCAGAATCAAGAAATGACAAGAATGCTAATGATTACTAATATAATAAATTCCGAAGAAAAAGAGTTGCCTATTTATTTTTTGTGTAATGATACTGAAAATCCTTCAGCAGTTGTATGGAACAATAGAATAATTCGAGATAGATCTGTTGCTGACTGCTATCAATTTATTTTAAAAGATAAATGTATTAAGCCAATTGATACTGTAGAGTTAAGAGAAATAAAAGAAGATAAGTTTGTATTAACTACAAACAATGTTGATATTTCAAAACTATTAAATGATTATCGAATTTGTAGTAGTAATGAAGTAAGTGTATTATTAAAATCAAGATAAAGTATAAATGATTAGATATTAATTACCAATTATTTATGTTATAATATTCATGATTAAAATGCTTTTTTATAATAGTAATAAATATCGTTATGAAATTAATGTGAGAGGAATTAATTATGCCAATAATTGCAGTTCTAATACCTTGCTACAATGAAAATATAACTATTAAAAAAGTAATAAAAGATTATTCAGAAGCTTTACCTGAAGCCGATATATATGTATATGATAATAATTCAACTGATAATACAGCTGAGATAGCTCAAAAATCCGGTGCAATAGTTCGCTATGAAAGAAGGCAGGGCAAGGGCAATGTAATGAGGACTATGTTTAGAGAAATTGATGCTGATTGTTATCTGATAGTTGATGGTGATGATACTTATTCTGCAGAAGACGCAAGGGTAATGGTAAATTTAGTTTTATCAGAAAATGCAGATATGGTAATAGGGGACAGGTTGTCATCTACGTACTTTACCGAAAATAAAAGGTTGTTTCATAATACAGGAAATCGCTTGGTTAGATTCTTAATAAATAAAATTTTCCAAAGCAATATTAAAGATATTATGACGGGGTATAGAGCCTTCAGTAAAGTTTTTGTTAAAAATTATCCGGTAATTTCAAAGGGATTTGAAATAGAAACTGAAATGACTATTCATGCTTTAGATAAGAATTTTAATATCAGAGAAGTTCCTGTAATCTATAAAGATAGACCAGAAGGGAGTAACTCTAAGTTAAATACTTTTTCTGATGGATATAAGGTGTTAAAAACAATAGCTAGCTTGTTTAGGGATTACAAGCCTTATGTTTTTTTCTCTTTGATAGCAGCTGGAGGTATTTTATTTGCGACCATGTTATTTATTCCGATATTATTGGAATTTCTAAATACAGGAATTGTACCCAGATTTCCAACACTTATAGTTGCAGTAACAATTTATATTATCTCAATATTGATGTGGATATGTGGTATTATATTGGAAGTTATAGTTAATAAACATAGACAATTATATGAAATAATGTTAAATAAAAATTAATTATCTACTGGTATTTTGATCGAGAGGGAATTATGCAAAATATAGAACCAAATAAAAACGATAGAAAAATATTGCTAATTTTATTATTTTTACCATGTTTATTAATAAGGCGAGCATTGGATAATGATACCTGGTTTATACTGAATAGTGGAAGATATGTTATGAATAATGGTATTCCTCATATTGAGCCTTTCTCAATCCACGAAAACATGAAATTTGTTATGCAGCAGTGGCTTACTGACGTGGTTTTTTGGAATATATATAATACTGTTGGTGAACTAGGACTATTTTTACTTGTTATGATATGCTATGCGATTGTCATAATTCTGCTTTATAAATTAACTATGAACATTTCAGAAGAAAACTTTTTTATTTCATATTCTGTGACGATAATTACTAGTATTTTAATATACACATATATGGTAACTAGACCCACTATTATTACTCTAGTAATTGTAATGATAGAATTAAATGCTCTTGAACTTTATGCTAAGAGAGGTGAATATAAATATTTACTAGTATTACCCATATTGTCTTTGTTGATGATAAATTTTCACGCAGCATTGTGGCCTATGCTATTTATTTTGATTTTGCCTTATGTTATAGATTCGTTCGAGTTTAGAATTGGATGCGTAAGAGGGCAAGGCTACAATAAACAATTTTTATTTTTATCAATAGTGTTAATGTTTATGGCAGCATTTGTTAATCCTTACGGAATTGATGCAATGTTATATCTTGTAAAATCAACAGGATATCCTTATATGAAATATATCATGGAACTTCAGCCGCCAAATGTAAGTAGTTTCGCAGGAGCATTGATTTATACATATATTGCTTTTGTAGTATTTGTTTATATTTTTTACAGGAGAGGAAAATCTAAAATAAGATATTTTTTATTAACAACAGGAACAATATTCATGGTACTTATATCTGTAAGGAATATAACATACTTTGCTCTGTGTTCATTATTCCCATTAGCATATTATTTGAAAGATCTTAATATAAATTATATTAGTACAAATAAAAGCAGTAAGAAGTTTCGAATTATAATTATTATTTTAATTGTTATGGTTGTTACTATAGGCATGTATGAGAATGGATTACATTACAATACAGCAATGCAATACAAGGACTTAAATGAAACAGTTGACTATATTATTAAAAATGAAGATATATCAAATATAATGTTATATACAGGGTTTAATGAAGGAAGTTTAGTACAGTTCAGAGGACTGAGAACATATATTGATCCTCGAGCTGAAGTTTATTTTAAAAAGCAAAATAATAAGGATGACATTTTTAACGAATACTTTGAACTAAGATATGGTAAAGTTTATTATAAATATATATTGGACAAGTATAATTTTACACATCTTATAATAGAAAAAGGTGAACTGCTGGATACATATCTTAAGGAAGATGAAAATTATGAAGTTATTTACGAAAATGAAGAATATAATTTGTTTAAAAAAGAATAATCCATGCAGTTAGCTAATAATTATTTTATGTAATTAAAATAAAATCAAAAATAAACTGATTAATAATAAAAGTGTAATAGAAATGTAATTGACTTAATTTATCATATAAATAGATATTATTTAGACAAAAAATATATTTAGTATATGAGAGCTAAATAGAAAAGTGGAGTATAATGAATATAATATTAAAATTTATTTGTGGAGTTATCGGAGGTTTCTTGGGATACAACATTCCGTATTTTTCTGTAAGAATTATGGAATACAAGAAAGGAAAAATTAATATAAATAGTGGTAAGGTTTTAATAGGTCCAACATTGAGTAAGGTATGTTTTGCTTTATTTAATGCTGCAGCTTGGTTATTATGTATCAATAATGTTGACAATGGTATTGCAGCAGTTTTAATAAGCATACAGATAACATTAGGGCTAATAATTGCTTTCATTGACATGAACATCAGAATAATTCCAAATGAACTTGTTTTAACTGTATTAATACTCGGTATAGTTTTTCAAACGGAATTAAATGGAATACGCGGAATCATAGTGTCAGTAATTAGTATGATATTTATAATGATAATATTTACTGCTGTTGCAGTTATTATGGGGCTTGGTAAAGTTGGAGCTGGAGACGTAAAATTGGCTGGAGCTATAGGCTTTGCTTTAGGTTATCCGCTTGTAGTAACAGCCATGGCGACCATGTCTGCCATATTAATTCTCTTTATTATATTAGGACTTGTTTTTAGGAAAATCAAAATGTCAACTATGTTGCCCTTAGCTCCGTTTCTGGTTGCAGGATACATAACAGCTTTAATATCATCAACTTTTTAATTTACATTAAGCCAAATAATAGGGGATTGCTTATGATTAATGATTTCAGGTTTTTAGAGAATGAAGAAGCAGGTCAAGGCATGGTGGAATATTCACTAATATTAGCTTTAATTGTTGTTGTATGTATTGTGGCAATAACATTCTTCGGAGAAGGTGCTTTAGGATTGTACAATAATGCCATAAATAATATTCCCGGATAATAACGAATAAATATTAAAAAGGATTTGGGCTTTTTATTAAGAAAAAAAATAAGTAGAAAATTATGATATGAGTTAAGTTTTAAATAAAAATATTTACATCACTGATAATAGAATTATAAATTAATAGATACATACATAAAATCTGAGAATAATAAATAATTTAATGCACAGAATATTCATGAATTGTAAAAAAATTCTTGAAATAGAATGAAACATGATGTATAATGTTTCAAAGTAATAAAATTTCATAACTAGGGGGTTAAAATGAAAAAAATATTGAACTGGTTAAAAAATGAAGAAAGTGGTCAAGGTATGGTTGAATATGGTTTGTTGCTTGCACTAATTGCAGTAGTAGTTATAGCAGCATTATTAATACTAGGACCAAAAGTAGCAAACATATTTAACGATGTAGGTAATGAATTGTAAGAGATTTAAACTAAAGAAGCACCGGCTCGTCCTTTTGGTCGGGTACGGTGCTCTTTACACATATGGGGGTGATTTTGTGAAACTTAAACATATGAAAAAAGAAAATGGGCAGGCGATGGTTGAGTTTGCATTGGTTCTCCCTATACTATTGTTGGTTTTTGCGGGCATAATTGATTTTGGGTGGATTTTTCACAATCAACTGGTTGCAAATAATGCCAGCAGGGAAGCAGCAAGATATGTGGCTATACATTATTATGTGGATTTAAACAGTGATGAAGCAGCTCGATTAAAGTCCAATGAAATAATAGTTGATTATGTTGGCAGCAGTTTCTCAGGCATTAGCGTATCCATAACAAAAAGTCCTGATGATACGATTACGGGAGAGAAAGTAAGAGTTCATTTTACCGGCAATGTAAAAGTATTAACCCCATTGCTGGATACAATTTTAGGCAGTGATGTATTTCCTTTGGAAGCTGAGTGCACAATGAGAGTTGAAAAATAGGTCAAATAGATTTTATATAGAGTTAGTTTGAGAAAGGGGCGGATTATTTGAAAATTGAGTCATTATATAAAATGTTAAAAAGAAATGAAGATGGTTCTATAGTTGTTATCATTGCTTTATTTATGACTGTTTTGATTGGTTTGGCGGCATTGGTTTTAGACATGGGAATGGCATACAATACCAAATCTAATCTGCAGAAAGATTTAGACAGCATTGCATTAGCTGCGGTAAGAAACTTGCCTGCAAATGATATTGCTTCTGCAGAATGGAATAATGCAAAAGTTACTGCACGAGAATATGCAGCGGCAAATGGCATATCAACTTTGCCGGATAGTGATATTATTCCGGTATACGAAGAAGGCATTATAACCGGAATACAAATCAAGGGTGAAAGCGATGTTCAGTTTAACTTTGCTCGTGTTTTTCTTAATCAATCAAAAACAGTTTATTGTGATGCAACGGCAAAATTGATGACGGTAAGCGGCATGGCTGACTTTATACCATTGTCGATTGAAGAGGATGCCATGGAAAGGGCTGAAAATGATAATACATATGTATTAAAGTATGGAGCTCATGAAGATGATGAATTAGTTACTAATGGGTGGTTTGGAACACTGGGCCTGGATGGAAACGGTTCAAATACTTTTGAGCAATCATTTAAATATGGTGCTACAACCATAGTTAATATATTAGATTTTATTGATGTCGAGAATGGTGTTGAAACTGGTGCTTCCAGAGATGGATTTAACTTTAGAATCACAGGACATGAAGGCTGTCATCTGGCAACAGTTGATGGAAAAGAGGTTGTAGTAAATGGCTCAGGTGTCATTTGTGCTGATTGTCCTCGAGTTGTAAGTGTTCCGGTGGTACAGGAAATAGATAAGTTTGTAGATAAGCTAAGTGCTGAGCTTTTGGCAGTTAACCCATTAATTACGGAAGCAGATATGCAGGCAGAAATCACCAGACAAATTAATATTTTGATATCTGAATTGGCTGAGCAGGGTATTACAAATATTGGAGAAAATAATATCAGGAATGAAAACACTGGACTTGCACGAGTAGTAGGTTTAGCATCAGTTTTTTTGGAGAGTATTGCAGGCAATGGAGCCAATTCCGTAATAACAGCGAAATATTTGCCGGATAATGTTGCAGCAGGAACAATTGCTGGCGTAGCGCTGAACGATTATGGTATCAGAGCTGCTAAGCTGGTAGATTAAAAAAATTGAGGTTATGATAAATTATTGGAGGCATAAATGAAAAAGGTTAAGGTGTTGGCATTGGTGACAGCAGTTATTGCTGCTGTCCTTTTATATAATTTTTTGAATTCAGTTAGCGAAAATGCAGAAAAAAAAGCTGAGGTAGTTAAGACAGGAGTTTTGACAGCTTCTGTAAATATCCCTCCAAATACCACCATTACAGAGGATATGGTTGAAATAACGCAGATTCCTGTTGAAGCTGCCCATAAAGAAGCAGTTGTGAACGAAACTGCGGCAGTTGGAAAGTTTTCTAAATATGAAATAACTGCTGGTGAACAAGTGTTGTCAACAAAACTCATATCACCGGAAGGCGGCGGTGGCGATGGGACATTGGCATATGCAATAAAACCAGGAATGCGTGCAATTTCTATTGGGGTCAGCAATTTATCCGGTCTTGTAGGTATGATTAAACCTCAGAACACAGTTGATATAATTGTACAGTTTGACAAGATTGAAAATGAAGGAACAGAACAGGAAAAAACTATAAATTATACAACTATGATAGCAGAAAACATTAAGGTGCTTGCAGTAGACGATGTATTGTCTCAGGAAGGAAAGGCAATTAATGTTGAAACCGGAGTATCATATACGACTGTAACATTGCAGGTAACTCCTGCCCAGGCGATGGAAATCAGCATGTCAGAATACAAGGGACAGATGCGATTAATCATGAGATCACCGCTTGATGAAGATATAACAAATCAAAAGACAATTAAATTTGACGACATAATTATCAATTAGTGGACAAGGAGGCATTTGTATGAAAATAAAGGTATTGATTATCAGCAAGATGGAAAGAAACATTGGTGCACTCAAGTCAATGATTGATGATGAAGAGATAAACATAATTGGTGATTCTATTGGGGGCTCTGTTGCGCTGGATAAGATAGAAAACACTTCACCTGATATAATCCTTATGACGTTGGGAGCAGGTGACACAGACGTCTTGAGTCTGGCTGAAAGGATAATTCTCCACAGACCTCGTACATTTGTAATATTGGTGGCGGAAAATCTGGATGTAGAAACAATGCAGAATGCTGTCAAGGTTGGATGCCATAATATAACTGAGATTCCTGCAACTCCTAAGGAATTTGCCGAGTACATAAAGACTGTTTATCATAATGAATCCATAAGAATTAAATCACTCAGTGAAAAAGAAGCTCTTTTGTGGTCTTCAACAGTAATAACTGTTTTTGGAGCTAAGGGAGGGCTTGGAAAAAGTACAATTGCAGCAAACCTTGCTGTAAAACTGGCTGAAAAAAGAAAAAAAGTAGCACTTATAGACCTTGATTTGCAATTTGGTGATTTGCATATATTTTTGGATATAGAACCTAAGGATACTATTATTGAGTTGGTTCAGGACGTAATAACACCGAATATTGATTCAGTACGAAGCTATATGGCAGTACATTCCAGCGGTGTTCATTTGCTATGTGCCCCAAAGAGTCCTGAATATGCTGAACTTGTTTCGGCAGAAAAAATTCAAAGTTTGCTGAGTTTACTCCGCAGCTACTATGATTATGTAATTGTGGATACTTCACCGTCGTTTTCAGAAGTTACGATGACTGCCATTGAAGCTTCTTCTATTATATTCTTTGTAACCGGGCTTGATATTTCTATTCTCAGGAATTCAAAACTGAGCGTTTCAATACTGGAGTCGTTGCAGCAAATGGATAAAATAAGGCTTATTGTCAACAGGGCTGTTGACATGAATTCCATAACCGTAAATGATGTTCAAAAGATTATAGGCTATCCAATATGGGCAAAAATACCCAGTGATTATAAAGTTGCAGTAAATGCATTGAACAGAGGAGTTCCTTTTGTTACAGGTGCTCCGAGCAGCAAACTCAGTGAGTCTGTTACAACTTTAGCTAATATACTGGTTAGTGGTACAACAAATTATGATATATTAGACAAAGGGAAAAAGAATTTGAACATAGGTAAAAAATTAATGCCGTTCAAGAAAAAATAATACATAAGGGTGGGAAATGACATGAGTTTGCTTGATCGTCTTGAAAAACAAAAGATTGCTGCTGCAACAGAAGATAAATTAACAGATACAACTGCAGCTAGCAAAAATGTCAACGTATTCAAGGATGAATATGCAGATTTAAAGAGTCGTGTTCATAAAGAATTTATTGAAATAGTGAATCAACAGGATGTAAATCTTTTCAATATTAAAGGTGAACAGGAACAGGAACTCCAAAAAATAATGGAGTCAATTGTTGAATCAAAGACTTCAAATTTGACCAGGACAGAACGTTCACGGCTTCTAAGAGAAATCTACAATGATGTTATGGGACTGGGACCTCTGGAACCGCTTCTCAATGATTCTGAGGTCAGTGAAATTATGGTAAATGGGCCTTATCAGGTTTACGTTGAACGAAAAGGAAAATTGGAACTTTCAAATGTAGTTTTTAAGGATAATGCACATGTTATGAATATTATTAACCGTATAGTATCGTCAGTTGGCAGGCGTGTTGATGAATCAAGCCCTATGGTCGATGCAAGGCTTTCTGACGGTTCTCGTTTTAATGCAATAATACCGCCATTGTCTTTGATAGGTCCATCCATGACCATACGTAAGTTTTCAAAGAAGCCATATACTGCAAATGACCTTATAAAATTTGGCTCCATTTCTCCCAAAATGGTTTCTTTTCTGGAAGCCTGCGTAAAAGGCAAAATGAACATAATAGTTTCAGGTGGTACCGGCAGTGGAAAAACCACACTGTTAAATGTGCTATCAAGCTGTATACCTAACAATGAACGTATAGTGACTATAGAAGATGCTGCAGAGCTTCAGCTTATGCAGGATCATGTTGTTACGTTGGAGAGCAGGCCGCCGAACCTGGAGGGCTCAGGTCAGATATCCATAAGGGACTTGGTACGTAACTCACTGCGTATGCGTCCGGACAGAATAATTGTAGGAGAAGTGCGTTCCGGTGAAACTCTTGACATGCTGCAGGCCATGAATACAGGTCATGATGGCTCCCTTACAACAGCACATGCTAATTCACCAAGAGAACTCATGTCCCGTCTGGAAACAATGGTACTTATGTCAGGAATGGAATTGCCGGTAAGGGCCATCAGGGAACAGATACATTCTGCTCTTAACATAATCGTTCATCAGTCAAGACTCAGAGACGGTTCCAGAAAGGTTGTAAATATAACTGAGGTTGTTGGTATGGAAGGTGATACAATAACTCTTCAGGATATATTTGTATATAGGATAGAAGGAGTAGATTCTTACGGGAAGATCAGGGGCAGTTATGTTTCTACAGGTATTCGCCCTAATTTCCTTGAAAAAATTTCATCAAGCGGTATTCTTGTAAGAGATGAATGGTTTACGAACTGAGGTGGTTTTATGGAAATATTGATATCAATAACCATTGCAATATTGATTTATCTTGCATTATATACTTTCCTTTCTACTCATAGCACAGAACAGGTCAGATACAGACTTTCCAGGTATTTTAAGGAAAACAATGTTGACGATGTGCAGGAACAGTTTATCAGGGAGAAAACAGAAGAAGAAAATAAAAGAAAAAAGCAAAGATTTAAACTTGCCAGCCAGGAATTTTCAAACTACATAGCTTCTTCGGGAATAAAACTGAAGGCCAATGAATTTATAGTATTCTGGGCAGGATTAACTTTAGTTCCCATGATAGTTGTTGTTCTATTTGGAGGAAGTATAATTACAGGTCTTGCACTAGCCATAATTGGTATTGTTATTCCGCCATTTATTGTGGGAAATGCAAGAAAAAAAAGAGAAGATTTGTTCAATTCACAGCTTGCACAGGCGACAATTCTGATGGGAAACAGCATTAAGGGAGGATTTACATTTTTACAGTCAATGGAAAGCGTTGCTGAAGATATGCAGCCTCCTATATCAACGGAGTTTGCAAGGGTACTTAGAGAAATTCATTATGGTGTGAAGCAGTCCGATGCGCTTAATCACATGGTGGAAAGAACTAATAATAAGGACCTTGAGCTTTTGGTTTCAGCAGTTCTTACATCAGCACAGGTAGGAAGCAACTTGTCAGAAATTCTTGACACCATATCGTCAACCATAAGAGACAGAATAAGAATAAAGATGGAAATAAAGACTCTGACAGCTCAAGGACGTATATCTGGGCTAATAATTGGATTCCTTCCCTTAGTACTTGTTTTAATATTGATGGTTTTAAGTCCTAGATATTTTGCAGGTTTTTTTGAGTCGGATATTGGAAAGGGACTTATTGTCATTTCTATTGTGCTTGAAGCAATTGGATTTTTTATTATTAATAAAATAGTTAATATAAAGATGTGAGGTGACGGCAATGGCTATATATATTTCATTATTTTTAGCAATAAGTATATTTTGTGCTGTAGTTTTATTGCTGAATAACTATGGAATAAATAGTGACAGGGTTAAAAACCGTATTTCTAGAATTGGAAGTGCTGAAAAAAATATTGTTGTAGATGAGGAATTAAACAAATCCTTATCTGAAAGATTTTTAAGTCCTATGCTGGAATCCATAGTTAAGGGGTTGAGTAAATTCGTTCCGGATACGGGTATGAATAATCAAAAATCTGAGAATTTACGAAAGATGCTGCGTCAGGCAGGCATGTCTCTGATGCCCAGCGAGTATTCAGCTATAAAAATTATTGTGATAGTTGGAACATCAGTGTTGTTTTTCTTATTATCTTTTATACTCAATATGAACAATAAATTTGTTATTTTGATGCCAATCTTAGGGGCATATGCAGCTTTTGCAATTATGCGTTTTAGTTTGTTAAGCAGCATAACCAAAAGAAAAGAGAAAATGGAAAGTCAGATGCCTGATGTATTGGATATGCTAAGCGTCAATGTAGAAGCTGGACTGGGCTTTGAACAGGCAATGCTTCATGTCATAGAGCATTTCCAGGGACCGCTTATCGATGAATTAAATATTACCTACAGGGAAATGACAATGGGCAGAAGCAGAAAGGATGCTCTCACACTGCTTGGAGAAAGATGCGATATTGATGACTTGAAATCTTTTACGGGTTCTGTTATACAAGCAAATAAGTTAGGTATATCTTTAAAAAATGTACTTCATACACAGGCTACAGCTATACGCGAAAACAGACGAGGCAAGATAGAAGAAAAAGCGCATAAAATGTCCATAAAAATTCTTCTGCCAATGGTAGCATTTATATTTCCTGTAATATTCATAGTTCTAATGGGACCTGCTGTTGTGTCCATTATTGAAGTGTTTGGTGGAAAGTAATGGAGGCTGTGATTAAAAGTTCTATAGTTATAAAAAATGTAAAAAAGGCTGATACATTTAAAGCTAGACTAATAGGTCTATTGAACAGAAAATCATTTGATTTTGATGAAGGCCTTCTCTTGATGAAGTGCACTTCGATTCACTGTTTTTTTATGAAATTTACAATTGATGCAGTATACTTGTCAAACAATATGGAAGTGTTGTACAAAGAAACAGTGAAGCCCTGGAAAATAGGCAAAATAGTTAAAAATTGCGCCCATGTTCTGGAACTTCACGAAGGAGCTGCAAAAAATATTTCTGTTGGAGATATTATTGTATTTTGCGAATAAGTATTGTATAATATTGGCAATACATAACTCTGGAGGAATTAAATTAAATGAAAGAAAATGACAATAAAAATATAGTTGAAATGATTCGTGACAAAACTGAAGAAGCTGATTTAAGTAGCGTTCTAAAAAGTACATTTGGCGGGTATTCAAAACAATCTGTTCATGAGTATTTGACTATATTGCGCAAGCAGCAGCAAACATCGCAGGAAACATTTTCTAGAAACCTCCAAACCTTATTTGAAGAAAAAGAAACCATAAAAAAGAGCAACGAAACTCTATTGGCACGCTACAACAAACTGTCTGCAGAATATGATAATTTGGCTGAATCACTTAAGAATATAAAAATAGAAGATTCAGAATACTCGGCTCAAACAGTTATAACGCTTAAAAACAGTATAGTATCATTGGAAGAGGAAGTAAAGAAATACAACAGAGAGAGAAAATCTCTGGAAAATGAAATAGAACGTAGAAATGATGAAATAAATAATCTGCAAATAAAGCTTGAGCATTCAATGCAGGAAACAGAAGCTCATAAAGTAATGCTCAAGGCTGAAAAATCAGAAACTAAAAAGCAACGGGATACTGTTGCTGATTTGTCGCGTTTGTTGGAAGAAGAAAAAAACGAGGTAAAATATTTAAGAAGTACAATGACAGATGGAAAGTTTGCTGATTTAAATAGTAAAATAGGCGAACTAAGTACTCAGCTTGTAACTATGACGGAAATCATTAAAAAGCAGAATCTTGAAAATGATTTAAAAGAAAAAACAATTGAAACACTTAATGATGAAATAGCATTGTTGAAGCAAAAGTTAAGCACCATGAACAACTCGCTGCAATCATCTAACAAACAAAATGATAAACTGCTTGTGGCTAATGAAGCTTTAAAATGCAAGCTGCAGGAAGAATATAAAAAGTCAATAGATTTAATCAATGAAAATTCAAATATTGCAATAGAAAGACTTATTGCTCAGAAAAATCTAAGCATTGCGGAAGCAAAAATTACTTCTTTGGAAATGCAGCTGCTTAAACAAAAAAAATCTGATGAAATTATTATATTGCATGATAAGATTGAAGAAAACAGAACAAAGTCTGATTTGGCAGGCAATGTTTAATATATTTATAAATACTGAAAAGGTGAATAAAATTGACAATCCCCCATTTTAGTGCTAAGATATTGTTGTCACGGGGCAAAGTGACTAGAGCAAAAAATTTGGAGGGTACAAATGAAATCATTAATTAGATTGAGAATGAGCGCACATGATGCTCATTACGGCGGAGAATTGGTGGACGGAGCAAGAATGCTGGGACTGTTTGGAGATGTTGCAACAGAACTTTTAATCTTGAACGATGGAGATGAAGGTTTGTTTTGCGCATATGACAATGTAGAATTCTTGGCACCGGTTTATGCAGGAGACTACATCGAAGCTGAAGGCGAAATAACAAATGTAGGCAATTCTTCAAGAAAAATGAAATTTGAAGCAAGAAAAGTTATAGTTCCAAGAAAAGACATAAACGATTCAGCTTGTGACTTTTTGGAAGAACCAATTGTTGTTTGCAGAGCTACAGGTACTTGCGTGGTTCCAAAAGACAAACAAAGAAAATAGTTAACAAAAAACTTTTGTAGGACGTTGGTTATACAACCATCGTCCTTTTTGTGTTAAATTTCTTTTAAGTTAATTTTATAATTACATTAAATTATGTATATACATTTATATATTTCTTTAAATTAATTTTAAGATGTGTAAATATAATGGATAATTTTTTAACAATAAAATCATTTACAAAATCATACTCTGTAATTATAATTTATATACGCTGAAGAAAGTTATATTTATATTATATATAAAATTAAAAGGGGATTGTATGAATAAGAATTCATCAAGACTTGGAGAACTTCTCATTTCAAATAATGAAATTACATTGGAACAGCTTTATGCTGCATTGGATGAACAAACGTCATCTCATGAAAAACTAGGCAGTATATTGATTAAAAAAGGATACGTTTCTGAAGTGGATGTTTTGAGATATTTATCCTCGCAGACTGGTATCAAGACATTTAATTTAGACAATGTAGAGATCAATAAGGATGCAGCAAAAATTATATCTGAAAAGCTTGCAAGGAGGACTAATTCAATACCTTTTAATTTTTTGGGTGGAAAGCTCCTCGTTGCAATGATGGATCCTTTAAACGTATTTGATGTTGAAGACATAGAACTTGAGTCAGGTATGAAGGTTGAACCTTTATTTGCTTTAAAATCACAAATTACTGAAGCCATTGATAAATTCATGAGCAGCAGAAACACTGAAATTGCAGCCAGAGAAATTATCAGTGATCTATGTGATGAAATTGAATCAGCCGATGATAAGACAGAAGATGAATACTTAAATAATTCTCCGGTTGTGAGGCTTGTGAATTCTCTCATAGACCAGGCTCTGAAAATGGAGTCTAGCGACATACATATTGAACCTTTAGCAGATAAAATAAGAGTTAGGTTCAGAATTGACGGAGAGCTTCATGAAACACTTGAAATTCCTATTAAATCGCATTCTGCAATTGTTACAAGGATAAAAATAATGGCAGGAATGAACATTGCTGAAAAAAGATTTCCCCAGGATGGAAGACTTGAGATGAATGTTGACTCTATAGCTATAGACATGAGAATTTCAGTGCTGCCTACAGTGTACGGAGAAAAGATTGTTCTTAGGATTTTAAACAGAGGCAATTTTTTAAAATCAAAATATGAGCTGGGATTTACTGATGAAAATTTAAAAAGAGTTGATTCTATAATGGAATGCCCAAATGGTATAATTTTGATTGCAGGCCCGACGGGAAGCGGAAAAACTACAACTTTATATACATATTTAAATGAATTGAACAACATAAATAAAAACATAATAACCGTTGAAGACCCTGTTGAATACAAGATTCATGGCATTAATCAGGTACAAGTAAATTCAAAAATAGGTCTTTCTTTTGCCTCGGGACTCAGGTCCATTTTAAGACAGGATCCGGATATTATCATGATTGGTGAAATCAGGGATGAAGAAACTGCTGAAATTGCAGTGAGGGCAGCAATAACAGGTCATCTTGTAATCAGCACAATCCACACAAATGATGCTCCTTCTGCTGTCATTAGGCTTCAGGATATGGGAATAAAGACGTTCCTGGTTGCTGCTTCTCTTAGGGGAGTAATTTCACAGAGGCTTGTGAAGAAAATATGTACAAACTGCAAGGAATCATATATGTCAAACAGTTTTGAAAACAATTTGCTTGATCTTCAAGACAGTGTTGTTTTGTACAAGGGAACAGGTTGTTCCAAATGTTACAACACAGGTTACTCGGGGAGAATTGGAATACACGAGGTTATGAAAGTAGATCAGAATATGAGAAATATAATTTACAAAGGCGGTTCTACAGATGAACTTACTGCGGAAGCTATAAAAAACGGAATGGCAACATTGAAGGATAATTGCAGGCAGCTGGTGCTTGAAGGAATTACTTCTGTTGAGGAATATTCACAGGTGGTCTATAAACTGTGATAAATAGAACTGGAGGAAGAAATGACTTTGTACAAATGCAGGGTGTTCAACAGTTCCGGAGAAAGACATTTAATAAAGGTTGATGCATTCTCTGAAGAAGACATTCTTGCTGAATTAAGAAAAAATAATTTCATAGTTACTGAGATAAAAAGTCACAAAAAATTGTCAGAGAGGGTTCATATAGCGCAAAACTCGCGCAAAATAAAACTCAAGGAACTTTCCATGTTTTGCAGGCAGATGAATTCTATGCTCAAATCAGGAATTGCTATAGAGAAATGCATTGAAATATTAAGCATGCAGACAGAAGATAAAAATTTTTGCACAGTGCTTAAAAATATGCATAATAAACTTTTGACAGGCAGCACATTTTCTGAAGCAGTTGACAGCAACAAAAAAATATTCCCTGCAATGTTTCTTTCAATGGTTCGTGCTGGTGAAATGAGTGGAAATATTGAACTGGTAATGGGACGGCTTGCTGTTCAATATGGAAAAGAATACAAGACTGAAAGCAAAGTGAAATCTGCAATGACATATCCAATTGTATTGGCTGTTGTTGCAACTGTTGTTGTCATATTTTTGCTTATGTATGTAATGCCAACTTTTGTTGATTTATACCAAAGTTCAGGAGTTGCTTTGCCATATGTGACAAGGATAATGCTTAAGATCAGCAGAGGGCTTCAAAATTACTGGCAGTTCATTGCACTTGCTTTATTAGGTACTGTACTGTTTATAATCAGATTGATGAAAAATGAAAATGTACGATATAAAATTGACAACTTCAAGCTTAGATTTCCTTTGTATAAAGGGTTGAAGGTTAAACTGGCTGCAACCAGGTTTTCAAGAACATTGTCAACGCTGGTTGAAAGCGGTGTGCCGCTTATTTCCGGTCTTGAGGCTGTGTCTACGATTGTTGGAAATGAAAAAATTAAGAGACTTATTTTGTGTGTGAGAGAGGATGTTAGAAAAGGATCCTCTCTTTCTTTTTCTATTGAGCAATACAACATATTTCCACCAATGGTCCATAACATGATTAAAATAGGTGAGGAATCAGGAGAACTTGAAGATGTCCTTAACAAGACTGCAGATTTTTATGATGAAGAAGTTGAAAATTCTATTCAGAAATTGGTTGCACTCATTGAGCCGGTTATGATTGTGTTGATGGCAGCAATTATTGGATTCATAATGCTGGCCATGATAACTCCAATGTTTGATATGGTCAATACAGTACAATACTAGCTGATTTTTTATAGTTGAATTAATTTTCCTGAGAAATATGCGCGCTATTTTATGAAGGAATATTAATAATAAAATAAGGAGAGCTTTTATGAAGAGGAAGAATGAAAAAGGTTTCACCCTAGTGGAACTGATTGTTGTAATGGCTGTTCTTGCTGTAATTTCTGCAATTGCAGTACCGAGGTTTTTAGGCGTGCAGGAAGATGCAAAACTTGAAGCTGATTATGCTACAGCAGCAATGCTGGGAAAGGCAGCGGAGTTGTACTTGGTGAATGATGGAAATACGACTACAACATTAAACGAGGCAGCTACAGTAGAAGCGCTGCAGGGTATGTTGAAAACAACGAAGATTGATTTTGTATCAAAAGACTTTAATGGAAATGAAGGTACAATAGAATTTACTGAGGGTTTAAATGGAGAAGTAATTGTGGAGGCAACAAATGCTACAACCACAGCTTTAGAACAAATGTATCCAAAATAAAATACTAATATTTACGATGAACTTGAAATCCCGGATTGTAGGGGAGAGTCTTGTGCTCTCCCGCAGATAACAAATTTTAATCAAACCCCGGGCGGACACGAGGTCCGCCCCTACGTGTTGATAATTGCGGAATTGCATATCCGACATTACGTGTTGGTAATTGAGGAATTGCAGTGAAATTGGAGTCACATATGCCATATGGAATGTAATTGCAAATATTGGCGATTGGCGAACGAATTTGGAATCCCGGATTGTAGGGGAGAGCTACTGCTCTCCCGCATATAACCAAACTATATACTAATAAATCGAGGTTTTTATGTTAGCGATGGTTTTCATTTATGGATTAGTAATTGGTTCATTTTTGAATGTGTGTATTTTCAGGATACCGGAAGGGGTTTCAATTATCAATCCACCTTCGTCATGCAGCAGCTGCGGTCACAGGCTTTACTTCAAGGATATGATACCTGTTGTCAATTACATTGCAAACAAAGGGAGATGCAAATATTGCAATGCTTCATATTCAGTGCAATATCCCATAATTGAAATTTTGAATGGTGCATTTTATTTAATGGTTGCCTTGAAATACGGCTGGAGTTTTTATGGTGCTGTTTATTGTATTTTGGTAAGTTTGCTGATAACTGAAAGTTTGATAGATATAAAGTACATGATAATACCTGATAGTCTGAATATAGTTGGTGCTGTAATAGGAGTCAGCATTATTATTTATGACAACAGTTTAATTTGGGATAAGTTCATAGGAGCAGCAGTTGGATTTTTAATTTTTTCAATGTTATCATTTTTCACCGGTGCCATGGGTGGCGGAGACATAAAGCTCATGATGGCCCTTGGACTTATTTTTGGAGTAAAAGGGGTATTATTCATAACAGTATTTTCATTTCTCATTGGTGCTTTGGTTTGTTCTGGGTTGATAGCATTAAAATTTAAAAGCATGAAGGATAAAATTCCTTTTGGGCCATTTATATGTATGGCAGCATTGCTGTATATTTTTTGCGGCAATGAATTAATAAATGTTTATTTAAAATGGATTTGGTAATTCAGGTGCTTTGAATATGTCATTCTAGTCGCAGAACAAAAGAGAGATCCTTTGCTAACGCTCAGGATGACAAAAAACCAATAATTGCCACCTGTATACCTGATTCTGTGTGAGATTATCGCTTAACACATGATGATAAAATTTGTAAGATAGGTGATAGCCATGTCAAAAATACTAGCTATTGAATTTAGCGACCATAGTATTAAATTTATTGAAGGCAGAAGAAAAGGGGAGATACTTCACATTTTCAGAAAAGCTGAAATAGATTTACCTTACAGCATTTTATCAGACGGAATACCTAAAGATTTACATAAAGTTTCAGAAGTTCTCAAGAAGATACTTGGAAATTCTGTTAAGCATAAGAAAGCTATGTTTCTCATTAATTCAAATTCAGTATTTATAAGAAAATTGGAACTTCCATATGTAAAGAACAGCAAGGAAACAAGATCCATGATTAAATTCAAACTTCAGGAGATGCAGCCATCTTATATTAATCAATATAAAATCATGTACAAAATATCTGAAATATTCATGAGTGAAGGCGTTAAAAAGGCCAGATACACAGTATATGGCATGCCATTGAAAATGTATGAGGGATATATAGAAATCTCTGAAAGGTTAAAACTGGACTTAGCAGCAATGGATATTTCATCAAATTTCACAAATTACATTTTAAATGAAAATATAAATGAATATGGTGTAAAAAAAGACATAGTAGCAGTCATAAATGGCGGTAAATCAAACGTGTGTCTTAGTATAGCTCACAAAGGCATTACTGAGCTTTTCAGAATAACAGAATATGATCATGAAGACACTTTGCTGTTAAAGTGTTTTGATGGAATTCGTAAATACATGAAATATTACACTTCATTAAGTAAGGACAACATTATTGAAAAAATATATCTGATTGGAGAATCCTTAAGTGATGAATTTAAGGAAAATTTATCTGACTTAGGTATAGAAGTTGAAGTTATTAGAGAAATGCCATGTGTTCTAGAACATGGACCAGAGATAAAAGATGAATTCTATGATTATTTTAATTTGACTGCTTCATTTTATTTTGATAAAAATCATATTGATTTCTTAACAGAAAAAAAGGAGAAAATGAAATATAGGTTTGCTGTTGGAGTAGCTGTTATGTCAGCAATTCTTATAACAGCTCTAGGGTTTTCGTATAATTTTTTGAATTATTATTTTAAGACAAGCATATTGAAAAATGAAGCATATTCAAAGAAGGTATTTCTTAGCAATGATGATAATATTTTATTGAACAATGAAATAGAAAACATCAAAAAAAAGACCGTGTTTCTTGAAAATTATGTAGTCATGGCTGGTGAAGCAAAGGAGAAATCAAGACTTGACAATTTAATTAGCTCTAATCTGTTTGAAAAAATAAAAGACTGTGCTGCAAATGGCACAAAAATAAAATCTTTTTTTGCCGATGCAAATAATGTGGAGATAAATTGTGAGTCAATTTCTTTAAAAAACGTCGCATTGTTTGTAGAAAATTTGAGAAAAATTGAATTTGTAGACAATGTTAAAATGACAAATGTAGAAGTTAATAAAGAAGGGGAAGTATCAAAATTTACTTATGCAGTTACTTGTTATTTGAAGGGTGTTGATTATGAAGAACAATAAATATATTAAAATAGCAATTTTTATTGCATTGTCTACAATTTTGCTTTTCACGGCAAAAGACAATGTATCAGCAGCGTACAGTATTTTTAGCCTGACTGATGATGAACATACCAAAATCATTGTAGACTATGAAAATATGTGTGAAAATATAAAAAACAAAAAGATGTATGAGGAAAGGCTTAGAGACATCAGCGATGAAGCCAACAGCATTAATATCATGGCAAATATCAGGCAGGAACAAATATTAACAATATTAAACGAATATCTATCAAGCTGTTCAATTGAAGCGTCTTCGATTGATTTTTTGGAATATTCAAATTTAAATAGTATGGAAGCAGAAATTTCCGAAGAAAATGAAAAAGACCGAATTATTTCAGCTGCTGTCACCATTTCTTTTAAAGCTTCTTACAATAACATGCTTAGATTTGTTGATGAAATTCAAGGAGGTAAGACCTATGCAGCAATAAACAATGTCAGAGTTGTTATGAATGACAATGAAGAAGTTTACGGAACAATTGAACTTGTTTTTTATGCCTTGAAAATAGATGAAGCTTATGAATAGGATGAAGTTAAGGATTTCAAATAACTGTGGTATGACACTGGTTGAACTGGTAGTGACAATGGCAATACTGGGTATATTGATTGCACCTATTATGTCAATGTTTGTATTTTCAGCTAAAATAAACAATACTGCCAGCAATGAGTATAAAGCTTCCATGCTTGCGCAGTCATATATGGAGGAAATTAAAGCAATGAGGGAAATTGATACACAAAAATATGCTTATAATTCCAGCACAGGAAAGTATGAATGTCTTGTGCCGGAAACAGAAAGCAGTTATGGAGCTGAAATATTAATAGAGGCAGGGGAAGGAATAGTCTATTCAATAAAAATTTCAATCATACAAGACACCCAAGTGTTAAAAATCCTTGAAGGAAGCAAAATTTTTTATTGATGATACTTCTATAATGTAGGACGACAGAAAGGAGTATTATTAATATTTCGGAGAATAAGTATGAACAATAAGGGTTCCACAATGGTGCTTCTAGTTATTGCTATGACTGTAATAGTGGCGCTGGGTGTTTCGATTTTGAATATAGCAATGATGCAGTACAACATAAGGAATTACAGCACGGAGGCAAAACAGCTATTTTATAAGGCAGAAGACGGTCTTAATGAAGCTTTTTCAGACGTCTATATTTTAATAGATGAAGCTGCTGCTAGAGCAATTGATGAAGCAGAAGAATATTTAAATTTGTATCCTCTTGATGAAGGAGGGGCAGAAAGTATTTTTTGTGCTGAGTTTAAGAATTTTGTAACTGTCAATTTTAAAAATAGAGCTGAAAATAGTTCTAATCCAAAGGTTAAAATTGCAGAACCGAATTTAATTTTTTCCGGAAATAGATTAACTGCACATTTAATATCAATCTATCGCACAGATAAAATAGAAAAACATGTTGAAGTTGATATAGTAGTCTTGGTTCCTGTTTATTCAAATGTTAAAAGCAATATTTTTGATGCCTCTGATTATATTATGTTTGATAATTGGATTAATGTAAATTAAATTTAGAGTGCTGACAAAGAAATTTTTGACATTGTTATTCTAAGGAATAAAGATGAGATCCTTCACTATCGTTCAGGATGACAGCTTCAGTATAGTCTAAAATCATAGTATTTATATGGTATTAGAAGAGGTGTACTATGTTAAAAAACAAAAATGGTTTTACTCTGATAGAACTTCTGGTGACTCTTGGACTTAGCACTTTGGTTACTTCATTGGTAGTAACTTTTTTTGTTGTAAACATAAAAACATACAAAGAATTAAATGATGAAGCAGAGCTGCAATTTCAGGCACAATATATATTGAATTTCATGTCGGACAAAATAATGGAATCTGAAGGCATTTCCTTAATGAAAAATTCACTGAACTACTATTCCATGACAGCAGTAAGAGCTGCAGAATTAGAGCTTCCTGCTGACAAAATATCATTTAGATTTGGTGATGGGGAAAGTGAAAATTATGTGTTTCAAATTGTAAACAAAAATATTCGTTACGGCAGCGGAAATAAAGACATAAATCCCACTGTGGAGCTTGGTAATTATGTTAAAGCAATGCACATATCACTATTGAAAAACGATAGTTTAATAAATGTCAAGGTTTTTAAAATCACTCTGTTTCTTGAAAAAGGAGATCAGTCATTTAAAGCTGAGCAAGTTGTATGTTTCAGAAACAATAATTCTGTTCAGTAGTGTGATTGCAAATTTTTAACAGTCCGTTCAGCTCATTGTAGTTATTTTAAAAAAATAAATAGTCATTGCAATAAAATAAATACATTGACAAATACTGAATTAATTTATAAAATAAGCTATGGTATATTTTAGGTGGACTATGAGTAAAAGCGGGTTTACCCTAATAGAAACGATTGTTACAATTTTCATATTGATTATTTTGATTTCATTAGCTGTCCCTAAGCTTGATATGGATTTTGCATATATGGACAAGATGGCTAATGAATTTGCCATGGATGTAAGATATATTCAGATGGAAAGTATGAAAGTACCCGGAGCTGAGTATAATATTCGAATAAACGTGGCTGAAGGCTATTACAATGTTGATGTTGATACTGTCACGGTCAAGACAGTCAGATTCAAGAAAAGATATAAAATAAGCTACAGCAACGTTAATATGAATTCAATCGGATTTACATATGAAGGGATGCCTGTTAATGCAGGTACATTTTCTATATTGGATACCAAATCAAATGAAAAAAAAGAAGTATCAATAGTTCCAACCACAGGAAGAACTATAATTAAAGAATAAGCAGCAATGTGCTGGTTATAATATACATAAAGGAGGAGACACTAACAATGATTACAGCAAGTGATTTTAAAAAGGGTATTACTATATCTTGGAATAATGGATTATGGCAGATAGTAGATTTTCAACATGTTAAACCTGGAAAGGGAGCTGCCTTTGTTAGAGCTAAATTAAAAAACATAATCTCAGGAGCTATAAGAGAGGAAACTTTCAACCCTACAGAAAAATTTCCGCTGGCGCGTATTGAAACTAAAGATATGCAATATTTATATAATGATGGACAATTGTATTATTTCATGGATCCAGAATCATTTGAACAAATTCCGTTAAACTATGACCAAGTTGAGGAAGCTATTAAATATTTGAAAGAAAATGATTTTGCACAGATGAGATTCTATGAAGGCAAACCATTTGAAGTATCAGCGCCAAACTTTGTTGAACTTGAAATAACTGAAACAGAGCCTGGATTTAAAGGAGATACTGCACAAGGAGCAACTAAGCCTGCTACAACTGAAACCGGTGCTAAAATAAACGTACCGCTTTTCGTTGAGATAGGAGATAGAGTGAAGATTGACACCAGAACCGGTGAATATCTATCAAGAGTTTAGGAGGTAAGATATGGATTTTTTGTATGAAAAAATTTCTTATTTGAGAGGTTTAGCTGACGGTTTAGACGTTAAGGCTGACACTAAAGAAGGCAAATTATTTAATGCGTTGATGGATGTTATCGAAGAAATAGCTGACGGTATGAGTGACATAGTTGAAGAGCAAGATGAAGTAAATGAGTACTTAGATTTATTAGATGAAGATTTATCAACTGTTGAAGAAGAATTGTTCGGTGACATGGAAATCGATGAAGATGATTACGATGATGATGATTATGACTTCGATTTCGATGACGAAGATGAATTTGATGAAGACTTCGATGATGAAAATCATTGCGGTTGTGGTTGCGAAGAAGAATAATAATAATTTGCAAAAAAAGCATTTCCATTTTGGAGATGCTTTTTTAGTGCAATACTCGAGCCCGGGCGGACACAAGGTCCGCCCCTACGTATGGCAGTGAATAAATGTACAGTTGTTCAACGGGAGGACAGTAGTCCGCCCCTACGACCCGGAGAATTTTAGAATACCACAAATTTTTATATTACGGCCAGATTTCTGCAGGGTCAACTCCGTAAATTTGAACAACTTCAAACAAATCACTGTTGGCAATGTCCTTTGGTGTTACAAGCCATGAACCGTCATAGTCAACATCGTATCCCTTCTGCATGAACGGATACCACACAAGATGTGAGCACTGGGTGCTCTTGAGTTTTTCAGGAACAGGATTCTTGCTGCTCAATAAACCAACAAATAAACCGTATGGCACATCATTCATATTGTTTTTTGCAAACTCTGCTATTTCATCCAATGTTTCCTGGGAAGTGTCTTTCAACTTAAGCATCATGAATGAAGGGTACACTCTCCATTTGTTGATGTTTTGAAACATTGTGTTAGTTCCCAGTATTACTGCTTCCAGGGTTTCGCCTCTTTCTGCATCTGTTATTATGGCTGCATGTCCATGGCGCCATCCAAGAGAATGGGTTGCCTTTGTTATGAGAACATATCCGTTTTCATAGGGCGCAAAGTTAAATCCATACATTGGCTTTCCTTCATCATTCACAATGGATTCCTGACTTGTGATTATTCCTATGGGTTCGCAAAGAACTTCATTGTCTCTGAAGAATATTTCCTGGAACTTAATTATTTCAGATTTTCCATCAGATTTTTTCATTAGCTCATCTACAGCTGTTTTTCCTAGGCCTGTCTGATAAAAAAGATACTTGTAGTCTTCCTCAGAGATCGTTTCTTTTTCCAAAATGCTATTTATGTCTTCCTTTGGATAATCCGGATGGATGTATCCCTTCGGCTCAATCACCATTTCTGATATTGAAACGGCAGTGAAAATAAAGATGGCAGCAAATAATAAAATCTTAAATTTTCTACGATTGACTTGTTTTATCATAATATGTCCTTATCAAATAATATTCTGAAATGAAATTAATGTTTTGATTAAATTGGAACAGATATATGTCTGAATTAATAAATTATTGACATTTTCAATATATCAATTATATATCAACATGAAAATATTGCAATGTAAAATATTAGAATGTAAAATTTAAATAAATTTCTACATAAAAATTATAGTTCAAGCTGTTAAAATTTCATTTGATATGTTATAATATATATCATTTAAAATTGGAGGATTCTAATGAACAAATATAAAAGAGCAGGCAACTTCACAAGAGCCGTATGTTTCATTTTAGCCTTTGGTATGATAATAACCACATTTATGAGCATGCTAATTTACTTTTTCTAGGAAGTGACATATGAAGAATATTGTTGATAAATTAAATAAAGAAGAACTGGCACACCCTTTGGATGAACAGCCCTTATACCACAAAAACTGTGCAGAGATAATGCTAATGGCCGCTGATGAACAGTACAACCTGGGACTTGATGAAAGATTCTTTAAGGCTGTATGCCCATTCGGTGGAGGCTTTCAGACAGAAAACACGTGCGGAGCCCTTTTGGGAGCTTTAGCAGCAATTGGATTAATGTATACTGAAGAGCGACCTACAACAAATGACAAAATGAAAGAAAAAACAAAACAATTTGTTGCTGAATTTGAAAAAGAATTTGGTGCTTTGGACTGTGCAAATATCAAAGCTCATCACAGAAGTGAAACAGAAGGCTGTGCTCCTGTGAAGATAAGAACTGCAGAAGTGTTTGAAAGAGTAATCAATGATTAACAGGTGAATATGGAATACTATGACTATTTAAAAGAAATTAACGGAGTAAATCTTAACAGTCAGCAAATGGAAGCTGCTTCATTTGATAAGGGAAATGCCCTTGTGCTTTCAACTGCTGGCTCGGGGAAGACTACCGTGACAATTGCCAGAGCCGGACGATTGCTGTATGAAAACAAATGCAGCAGAAAAGTTTTGACAATTACATTTTCAAAAATGGCAGCCAATGACATGAAAAACAGGTTTCAATCTTATTTTGGCAGCGTGTATAAATCAAAAACCGAATTTTCAACTATTCATGCCTTTTCTTATAAAATTGTGAAGAGCTTTTACAATAGAAAAGGCATTGATTTTGAGCTGTTGACCAACAGTTATCAAATCCTTGGAGAAATACTCAAATCTCATTATTCAAAATCTTATTTCAATTATGTAAGCGATGAAGAAATTGAAAATTTGTCATCAGCCATCGGTTTTGTAAACAACATGATGATAAATCCAGCTGAATACAAAGACTATGGCATAGAAATAAAAGGTTTTGATACCATTTACGAAACATATCGAGCGTACAAATCGAAAAACAGGCTTATTGATTTTGATGATATGCTTCTTTTTGCTTACAAAATTATCAAAGGCTCTGATTATTACAGGGATTATATCAAAAATACTTACCAGTATGTGCAGATAGATGAAATGCAGGATACTTCAAAGATACAGCATGAACTGATAAAGCTTATAACGGATGACAACCTGTTCATGGTAGGAGATGACGACCAGGCAATTTATTCATTCAGGGGCAGTTATCCGGATTTCATGCTAGAATTCAGGGACATATACAAGGACGGCAAAGTTTTTTATCTTAACAACAATTACAGGTCAGATAAAAACATTGTGGAAGGTGCAAGGCACTTCATAGAAAGAAATAAAAAAAGATATGAAAAAGCAATCAATACAGATAATGAAAGAATAAATGAGATAAATATAATTCGTGTTAAAAATAGAGCTGAACAGGCAAAACTCATAACTGAAGCACTTTTACCATCAAATGACCAGACTGTTGGCATTTTGTTCAGATACAACATGTCTGCCATGATTTTGGCCAACAATCTCAATGAAAATAAAATAGATTTTTATATTAAGGAAGACAAAACAAAATTCTTCAGCAACCCGGTTTTATATGATGTCATGGCATTCTTAAATCTGGCTCTAAATCCTAAAGACAGAGATGCCTTTTCAAGGATATACTATAAAAGCTACACATACTTTTCAAAAGGCATGTGCAAGATTGTAACTGACAGTCCCAGAGAGGATCTTACAGTCTTTGATATTCTCGATAACTACAGATATTTTGATCACTACGTATATGATAAAATACATCAGTTCAAAATTGACATTAATTATTTGAACAAATTAAGACCAATGGATGCAATTCGCTTCATTAAAATGGAACTGGAATATATAAATTACCTGGAGAGAATGCAGGAGGAAGGTCGAAATAACATGTCAAATTCTCTTCACATTTTGGAGATACTTGAGGAGATAGGTTCCTACTGCAAGAACATCAAGGAATTTATAGAAAAAATCAACAACCTTCAGGAGGTTATCAAAAATGCCTCTGAAAACAAAAATGCCAATGTGACACTTACAACTATTCACAGTGCCAAAGGACTTGAATATGATCATGTGTACATGATTGACAACATAAGCGGTGAATTTCCTTCAGAAAAGAAAAACATGTCTGAAGTAGAATATGAAAAAATTCTTGAAGAAGAAAGACGAATTTTTTACGTGGGAATGACAAGGGCAAAAAAAGTGCTTAATATCATTGTTCCAGGCGCGCCGTCACTTTTTGTGAATGAACTGATTCAATCAAACAAAAAAAACAATGCATAGCATAAAATGTCTAAGAATTTCCATAAAAAGTAAATTTATTGATTATTTTTTATTGAAAATATTAATAAATAATTATATAATGTAATATAATTGTAAGGCTAAAATTGGGGGACACAGTATGAAACTTTACATTAATACATTAGGAGAATTTGATATAAAAGCAAATGGACAGTCAATGCTAAAAGAATCCAGCCGCACATACAGAATATACAAACTTTTTGAATATTTTCTTACTTTTAGAAACAAAAAGCTGCTGCCGGATACAATCATTGATAATTTGTTGTCTGAAAGCGATTCCGACGACCCTAAAAACATGCTTAGAACGCAGATTTTCAGATTGAGAAAAATAATCAAGATGCTGCTGCCGGATGGTATTGATGCAGAGGAATATATCAACATCAATTTCACGAATGGGTATTATTGTCTTGAAATAGGTGAAGATACTGTTGTCGATATTGACGAGTTTGAAAGGCTGATTCTAAAGGGCGATGCAGAGCGAACTGCAAATGCAAACAGTGCTATTGAGTTTTATGAAGAGGCCATAAGCCTTTATAAGGGATTATATTTGTCTGACAATGCATATGAAGTATGGCTGGTTCCCACAAGGAACTATTATCAAAGGCTGTATTTAAAAACATTGTCCAAGCTGTTTGAACTCTTAAAAGAAAAAGGGGAAAATGAAGAAATCATAGCATTGTGTGAAAAGGCTCTTCTTTCTGAGCCTTATGAAGAAGAAATCCACATCAATCTTATGGAAGCCATGCTAAATCTTGGCCAATCAAAAGCCGCAATGAACCATTATGAATATGCATTGAATCTGTTGGAAAGAGAAATGGATGCAAAGCCTTCGAATAGGTTTATGGATCTGCGTAAAAAAATACATAACAATTCTCATAAAAACACAGATATTGATTTGTCTTCTATAAAGATGCAGCTTGAAGAGGCTGCAGAAAATGGTGCAATGCACTGTAATTTTGAGTATTTTAAATTTCTGTTCAATCTTCAGAAAAGAAAATCCATAAGAAATAACGAGTATGACTATCTTTGCATTATTAACTTCAATAAAAGAGGTTTACACAGCCATGAGTCACTGGCAAATATTTCAAGGGAATGGGCAATGCTTCTGAAGACTACTCTGAGAAAGGGCGATGTGTTTACATTCTGGAACGACAGTCAGATACTTATAATGCTCCATGACGTAAGGGGAGACGGAGTGAGTATAATTGAAAACAGAATTGCAAGTAATATGAAAAGTTATATGAAAATAAATGGAAATGAAATAAATATGATTTTTCAGCCCTTAGTGTCTGAAAATACTTTGATATAATTTGCAGCCTCTTTGGAGGCTGTTTTGTCATTCTGAGGGCGCAGCCCGAAGAATCTCATATTTCAACTTAGGATATAATTCATTAATGCTCAGAATCATAATAGCTATGGACTAACAGTCTTTTTCAAGACTGTTTTTTTGTCGTTTTTTGGCGTAATTAAAATGTAATTGAAATGAAATTGAAATGAAACTGCTAAAAAATTGAGATGTAATTACAAATACGTATAATAATATCAAGCAAACACAAAACCGCAACTTGTACGGAGACTTAAATGTAGACTGGAAGAAAATAAGTACGGTTAATGATTTATAAAAAGTTGCTTAAATGAAATAAATGAACATAAAACTGACACTAGACGAGGGGGTTATAAAATGAACAAAAATCTATACAGAATAATTTGTGCAATAATAGCATTTATGATGATTATGCCTGTAATGCCAAGCAGTATAGTAAGCGCTAAACCTAAAGGTGGAGATTCTTCAAGTGAAGCTATGGAAATTGATGTGGATGGCGATGTGTATTCTGAACTTGGAATAAGCTCAACTAATAATCAATCAAAGCTTCATGCCATATGGTATGACGATGATGAAGTTTATGTAGCTGTATCAGTAATGAGTCCAAAGCAGGTTGAATCAGTAGAATATTCTGAGAATTCAGGGTTTAGTAAGACTGTAACAGGTTCAGCAATTTATGGTAATATTAATATTACTAAACTCATACTGACAAATGATCATGGAAGATTTGAATTCGATGCTTTAAAAAAGAATTCTGATTCTGCAGGTAAAAATTATTTTGTTATAGCAAATTTAGGAGAATTATCATTAAACAATACATTTAATATTCAAATTGATGTAAATGGAAATGGGCATGAATTTATAGGTATAAAAGTTAACAGGCCAAATGAAAATCCGATAGATCCGGAAGACCCAACGGACCCGACAGATCCAACGGACCCGACAGATCCAACGGACCCAACAGATCCAACGGACCCAACAGACCCAACTGATCCAACGGACCCAACAGACCCAACAGACCCAACTGATCCAACGGACCCAACAAACCCAACGGATCCAACGGACCCAACGGATCCAACGGA
>DehalE1_100004_pt1 | contig 129295 bp, 133 predicted proteins | sample DehspE1_FD_43922 | JGI IMG/M metagenome (IMG submission 43922) | reverse complement strand
AAAGGAAAGGGGACACACCTCCTTTTCTAAAGGGAAAGTCTCTGAAATTCAGAGGAATGTCCCCAATATAAAAATGTGGACTCATAGCTCAGTTGGATAGAGCAACGGACTTCTAATCCGTGTGCCGGGGGTTCGAATCCCTCTGGGTTCACCATTAATTTTATATGACTCATTAGCTCAGCTGGTAGAGCACCTGACTCTTAATCAGGGTGTCCAGGGTTCGAGTCCCTGATGGGTCACTTACAAGGAAAAGTAACACCTTCTCTTTGTGAAAATAGTCTTTGTGGGATATGAAAATGTCTCCAATATATAATTATTAAGATCCATTAGCTCAGCAGGCAGAGCACTTGACTTTTAATCAAGGTGTCCGGCGTTCGAATCGCCGATGGATCACCATTACAAACAACATTTGACGATCTTAGCGACGTTGAATGTTGCTTTTTTTTTCTAAAATTTTTTCTTTTTTATTTTTGTTTTCAACATTTTTCTACAAAATCTGCTTTGTAAAAACTGTATATTCTTATAGGTGAGTAAAAATAATTTAATTTAGCGAAGCGAAGGGGAACAAATGTTACTTAAAGATGAAAGAATTAATAACGAAAAGAACGGGTCAACAAGGGGATGCAACGATCAGGAAACAAAAAAATTTAAAAATGGATCAACAAGTTTATGCGACGAACAAGACTATTTAGTTAATGACATAAAAGATGAGACAACAAGGATATGCAGTGAGCAAAATTCAAAAAATCAAAGCGAAAAGATGGCTGCACTTGGCCAGCTTGCAGGAGGAATTGCTCATGATTTCAACAATCAGCTAATGAGCATTATCGGAAATGCTACAATGATTCAAAAGACAGACGATATTGAAAGAATAAGAGAATATGCGGAAAGAATAATCCACATATCTCAAAGTACTGCAAACCTCACGAAAAAGATTTTGATGTTTTCAAAGAGGGAAAGCAGTATAAACAAGCCCGTTAATTTAAAAAGCATCATGGATAACACATACAACATGGTTGAATCAATATTGAACAAGAAAATTGAACTGAGCTACAGCTACCAGGCATCTAACAAGGTTATTCTCGGCGATGAGGCTCAGGTGGAGAGCATGATTGTAAACCTCATACTGAATTCAAAGGATGCTCTTGATGATTCTGTTGGAAAAATTAGAATCGGCGCAGAAGATACAGTCATATTCTCTGAAACGGTTCTTAGCCACGGAGAAATGATAAAACCTGGAAATTATATCAAAGTATATGTGGAAGACAACGGCAAGGGAATTAAAGACGAAGTGCTCAACCGCATTTTTGAGCCTTATTTCACAACCAAAAACAAAACAAAGGGAACAGGACTTGGTCTGTCTGTTGTTTTTGGAACAGTAAAATCCCATTCAGGCTACATCAATGTCCAGAGCAGGCATGACATAGGTACACTTTTTGAAATATTCCTGCCTGTCTATGTAAAGAAGGAAAAAACAAAAAGTGAAACTGAGAGGGATCTCAACAGCAACATAATAATGCTTGTGGATGATGACATAAATGTTCTTGATGTGGAAACGGAAATACTTGAAGATTTGGGCTATGATGTTGTGAAGTTCAGCGAACCAGCCAAAGCTCTGGAGTTTTACAATTCAAACTGCAACAACATTGCTTTTTCCGTAATTGACATATCCATGCCTGTAATGACAGGAAGACAACTATATGAACGCATGCAGATAAAAAAGAAGGATGCTGCTGCAATTTTTATAACAGGCTATGCAAGGCAGACAGATTATGAGGAGCTTACAAGAAAAGGAGCGGTTATAATCGAGAAACCTTTTACATATGAAGATTTATCTACACAAATAGCTAAAATTTACATGTAAGTATACTGAAGCGGCAATGGGAAGTTATACTTTTCTGGCTGCTTTTTTTAGATTGTTATAAATAAAACCCATTGTGTTCGGTATTGTTAAGATAACTTAACAATATTTCGGGCACTTTCTTTTGACAATTGATAAATTTTTGATAGAATGTAAAAAGAAATGAAAGCATTGTTTTAAAACAGGAGGAAAAAATGAATATAAATGATTATGTGTACAATGAACCTAAACCATTTGGAGACTTGTCAATTGTTGCAATGAAAGGCTGTGAAGAAATAGCCGCAAAGATAGATTACTATTTGAAAGAATGGAGACAGGATAACAATGGTGTTATATATTCAGAAGGTTCAAATCCTGTAAGAACATATTTGCTGGATGCTGTTTGTCCTAGATTTGGATCAGGTGAAGCAAAGGGTGTTATCAATGAAACAGTAAGAGGCCATGACATATTTATAATATCTGACGTTTTTAATTATGGAGTAAAATTCAAGATGTATGGCATGGAAGTGCCCATGAGTCCCGATGATCATTATCAGGACCTGAAAAGGGTTATAGCAGCCATGAACGGCAAGGCCAAAAGAATTACGGTCATCATGCCCATGCTTTATGAAGGAAGACAGCACAAAAGAGCTTCCAGAGAATCACTGGACTGTGCACTTGCTCTACAAGAACTTACAAATATGGGAGTTGAAAATATAATTTCATTTGATATTCACGACCCAAGAGTTCAAAATGCAATTCCACTTCATGGGTTTGAAGATTTCCATCCTCATTATCAAATGATAAAGGCATTTGTAAGAACTGTTACAGATGCAACAATAGACAGAAATCACCTTATGGTTATTTCTCCTGATGAAGGCGGAATGACAAGATGCATGTACTATGCTTCTGTTATGGGACTGGATCTTGGAATGTTCTACAAAAGAAGAGATTATTCTGTGATTGTAAACGGCAAGAACCCTGTTATAAGCCATGAGTTCCTTGGGGACAATGTGGAAGGCAAGGATGTAATAGTAGTAGACGACATGATTGCTTCCGGCGACTCAATGATTGATGTAGCAAAGAAGCTGAAGGAAAGAAAAGCAAGAAACGTATATGTTTTCTCTTCATTCGGTTTGTTTACAGAAGGATTTGACAAGTTTGACAAAGCATTTGAAGAAGGAACAATAACAAGGATATTTACATCAAATATGATATACAGAAAACCTGAACTCCTTGAAAAACCGTGGTACACTGAAGTGGACATGTCAAAATATATAGCAAACATAATAGACACATTGAACTATGACAGATCTTTGAGCGAGCTTCTGGATCCTGTTCAAAAAATTAAAAAACTGCTTAAATAATTACTAAAATGTCTGTTTAAAAGCAGACATTTTTATTTTTTATATACTAGGAAAGTTATTTTTCCTAGTATATAAAAAACGGGGATTGCAAAGGGCGGGGCGCCCTTGCCGTCAAGGGGGGTGCTCAGTAAAAATACGTTAGTATTTTTACGCCGAAGGGGGACATAGGTCCCCCTAGCGGAGTTGCGGAGCAACTTTTTAATAATAATTTAAATGCTTTACAAAGTATTATTTTAGCAAAAACAAAAAAATTGAAATAATACGAATAATGTGGTATAATTTTTATCATTGTATCATTATGGTATAATTTGTATAATTTGAATAAAAATAAGTAAAATATATGAAAAGGAAATTCAGGAGGATAAAAATGAGTTTCAGAATGGACATTGGAATCGACCTTGGTACTGCCAGCGTATTAGTATATATCAAAGGCAAAGGAATAGTAATAAACGAACCTTCTGTTGTTGCAATAGATATAAATACTAATAAAATACTCGAGGTTGGTGAAGAAGCAAGAAAAATGCTAGGTCGTACACCAGGCAACATAGTTGCCATAAGACCTTTGAGGGATGGCGTAATTTCAGATTTCGACATAACAGAAAAGATGCTGAAATACTTTATTAAGAAGGCAGTAGGAAATTCAATTATAAAACCAAGGGTTATAATATGCGTTCCAAGTGGAGTTACAGAAGTTGAAAAAAGAGCTGTCCTGGAAGCAAGCAACAATGCAGGAGCAAAGAAAACATACTTAATAGAAGAACCTGTTGCTGCTGCCATAGGAGCGGGCCTTGACATAACAAAACCTTCAGGACACATGATAATAGACATGGGCGGCGGTACTACAGACATTGCAGTTATTTCTCTGGGAGGAATAGTTGTGAGCAAATCAATAAAAATTGCCGGAGATAAGTGCGACGACGCAATAGTGAGATATGTAAGAAAGAAATACAATGTGATGATAGGCTTAAGAAGTGCAGAAGAGCTTAAAATAAACATTGGAACGGCATTTCCTGAAGAAGAGGAAAAGTTCATGGAAGTAAGAGGCAGAAACCTAGTTACAGGACTTCCTGTTAATTTGACTATTTCTTCATCAGATATGCTGGAAGCATTGGAAGAAACAATCACTTCCATTGCAGATGCTGTTCACTCAGTTCTTGAAAAAACTCCTCCTGAACTTGCTGCCGACATAAGCGAAAAAGGAATAATTATGACAGGCGGCGGATGCCTCATAAGAGGCCTTGACAAGTTAATAGGCAAAAGAACAGGACTTAATGTTGCAATTGCAGATGATGCCATATCATGCGTAGCAAAAGGTACAGGGCAATCACTGGAGCACATGGATGTTCTTAAGGATTCATTGATTACAGAAAACATTAAAACAAACTACAGCGGATCTTAATGATAGTCAAAATCAATAGGTTAAGTTAGCTTAATCTATTGATTTGTTTTAAATAACGGCTAACAACATAAAACGAGGTTGAATATGAAAATTAAAAAAGCAGTTATACCTGCAGCTGGACTAGGAACAAGGTTTTTGCCGGCAACAAAAGCAATTCCAAAAGAAATGCTCCCCATAGTCGACAAACCCACAATACAGTACATAGTAGAGGAAGTAATTGCTTCTGGCATAGAAGATGTATTAATCATTACCGGAAGAAACAAAGGCTCAATAGAAGACCATTTTGACAGAGCTTATGAACTTGAAGACAATCTGGAAAAAACTCGCAAAGATGAAATGCTTGAAGAAGTGAGGAAAATTTCCAGAATGATAAACATACATACAGTTAGACAAAAAGACCCACTAGGACTTGGTCATGCTGTTTATTGCGCAAAATCATTTGTTGGCAATGAACCATTTGCAGTTCTTCTGGGAGATGACATAGTTGATTCCCGAAAGCCATGTTTAAAACAAATGATTGAAATGTTTGAAGAATACAACGCCACAATTCTCGGAGTGCAGCCGGTGGGGTGGGAAAATGTTAACAAGTACGGAATTGTTTCAGGCACAAAATTAAATGATAAGATGTATTCAGTAAAGGATCTGGTTGAAAAGCCATCGGTTGATAATGCTCCCACAAACATTGCAATATTAGGAAGATACATTATAACACCTAAAATATTTGAAATACTTGAAAATACAAAAAAAGGCGTGGGCGGAGAAATTCAGCTCACAGACGGTTTAAAAGACCTTTGTAATATTGAAGATGTTTTTGCATATATTTTTGAAGGCAGGAGATACGACGTTGGAAGCAAGATAGGTTTTCTTGAAGCAACGGTTGACTTTGCGCTTAAAAGAGATGATTTAAGGGACAGTTTTAAATCATATTTAAGCAAAATAAATTTAAATTAAGAGGTGTTGTCATGTACAGAGAAAAATTGGATATATGGCTGGAAAGTCCATATGTAGATGAATCCTTGAAAGAAGAGCTGAAAAAAATCGAAAAAATTGAAAGCGAAGTTGAGGACAGATTCTACAGAGAGTTGGAATTCGGCACAGGAGGCATGCGGGGGAAAATAGGTGCAGGTACAAACCGCATGAACTTTGTTACTGTAGCTAAGGCGACACAAGGTATTGCTGATTTTCTAAACAAAGAATATAGCGGTGAGCAGCTAAGCGCTGCTATTGCCTATGACTCAAGAAACATGTCAAAGGAGTTTGCCAGCAAGACAGCAGCTGTTTTTGCAGCAAACAACATAAAGGTGTATTTATTTGAAAGCTTAAGGCCCACGCCTGAACTTTCATTTGCAGTGAGACACTACGGCTGCAAGGCCGGCGTTGTTATTACAGCAAGCCATAACCCGCCTGAATACAATGGCTACAAGGTTTATGACCAGTATGGTGGTCAGGTTGTTGAGGATGCAGATGAAATAATAAGCATGATCAATAAGGTTAATCTTAAGGATGTTAAATTAACCACTGAAGATAATGACAAAATCGTAATAATTGGAAATGAACTTGATACAATTTACATAAATGAAGTTAAGAAATTAAGCATCAGAGATGATGTGGACAAAAATTTAAACATAATTTACACTCCGCTTCATGGAACAGGAAACATGCCTGTAAGAAGAGTGCTGGATGAACTTGGGTACAAGAATGTTCTTGTTGTAAAGGAACAGGAGATGCCTGATCCCATGTTTTCTACAGTTAAGTCACCGAATCCGGAAGAAATCAGCGCCTTTGAAATTGCAATCAAAAGGGCAGAGGAATTAAATGGCGAAATAATCATTGGAACAGATCCTGACTGTGATAGAGTAGGGCTGGTTGTAAAAAACAGTGATGGTGGATATGTACCTCTGAACGGTAATCAGACAGGAGCATTGCTGTTGAACTATGTGCTCAGTTCTCTTGATGAAAAGGGTATGATTCCTGAAAATGCAGCAGTTGTAAAAACAATTGTCACAAGTGAAATAGGAAGAGCCATAGCATCCAAATACAATGTGGCAAGCTTTGACACATTGACAGGATTCAAATATATTGCTGAATTGATGCAAAAATTTGAAGATACAAAATCCAACAGCTTTATTTTTGGATATGAGGAAAGCTACGGGTATCTGGCAGGAACATTTGTCAGAGACAAGGATGCTGTGATTGCAAGTATGCTCATTTGCGAGATGGCTGCATATTATAAAAGAAACGGGAAAACACTATTAGAGGTTCTTAAGGATATTTACAGGGAACATGGTTATTATATTGAAGAAACAATTTCTCTTACATTTGCCGGAGCCTCAGGACAAAGCAAAATGAAATCAATTATGGAGAACTTCAGAGAAAACAAACTTTCTTCAATTGCAGGCAAGAACATACCATATATTTATGATTACAAAATGGGAATTGCATTAAACCTGTTAACAGGCAAGACGGAACATTTGAGTTATCCAAAGTCAGATGTGCTGAAATTCTGTTTTGAGGATGGATCATGGCTGGTGCTTAGACCTTCAGGCACAGAGCCTAAACTAAAAGTATATTTTTCAATTAATGAAGAAAATGAGAGCAAATCCACGCAAGTTTTGGAAAATACCAAGAAAGAAATATTAAGCATAATTGACCGCATTCAGATAAATAACTAATGCAGTTAAAATAAAAAGATAGGGAGGCTGTAAATATGAAAATATTTAAAACCACAACCCGAAAAATAATTCTATTAATTTTCGTTTTTGTATTTACATTTAACACACTGGCTTTTGCAGGGACCAATCCTTCTAGAGCAGAAATTGAATCTATGATAGAGGATGTTGCACAAAAAAGAGCTATTCCTTCAGTATTGCTGAAGGCTATAGCAAGAGTTGAATCTGTTTATGAACATTACAACACAGACGGAACACCAAAGATAAGCGGCAGCAGCATAGGGCTCATGCAGGTGAGCAACAGAAACGGCGGATACGACTCAGAAAGACTGAAATATGATATTCAATACAACATAGAGGCAGGAGCAGATGTTCTGTTGAACAAATGGAGCATGAGTTCTTATCAAACTGTGTCAAGCGTGGGAAACATGGATCCAAACATTTTGGAAAATTGGTATTTTGCTCTATGGGCATACAATGGATGGGCTCAAAGCAACAACCCCAACATGTCCACTTCCTATGCAAAAAAGTATACATATCAGCAGATGATTTACAATGTAATTGAACAGGAATACGGAAAGACAATAAACAACATTGACTTCTCATATCTTCCATATTCAGGGAAGCCGAGCAGGTCATTGGTTGTGCCGACACCAGCCTATACAAACAGCGGCAATATTGTACTGTATGAAAAGGGTGATTACGTAAGAACTGATGGAGTAAGAGAAACATATGAGCTGAGAGACCAGCCTGCAGGTGCATATATTCACCAACTGGGAATAAATCAGCTTGGTACAATAACTGAAGGACCGGTTCTTAAAAACGGATACTACTGGTACAAAGTATATGTCAGTGAAGGTGTTGAAGGCTGGATTGAAAGAAACTGGCTTATAAGAACTGGAGACATTGAACACGGAAGATATGTCTATGATGACATAGCTTTTCACTGGGCAAGAAAAGATATTATGGATCTTTATAACAAGGGAATCATAAGCAAATCAAAGTCATTCAATCCCGATAGAATAGCCACAAAGGAAGAATTCTGCATATTCCTTGGAAAAGCTATTGATATAAGCGAAGAAGAACAGAAGGATGAATCATTTGCACTGGCTGAAAATGAAACAGAAGAAGTAATAGCTGAATCAGGTGTACCGGCTGCAGGTGCTGAAGATTTAATTCCAGGCGAAGAATTGCCTTTCAGTGATGCCTCAAAGATTAATCCGTGGGCTGTTGAATATGTGGAAGAAATTTATGACTTAGGTCTTCTGGACTCCTACAGAGAAGAACTTAAACCTTTGGAGAGACTTACAAGAAAAGAAGCAACCCTCATGATGGATGGACTTTTTGAAGAGGACCATAATTATGATAGCCTTGATATTAATACAATCTTTTCAGATTTGGGAAGTTTAAGCAATGATGAAAGGGAAGCTGTCAAAAATGCATACACCAATGGATTGATATCAGGCAAGTATTCAGGATCATTCTGTCCTGATGATTACCTTTCAAGAGCTGAGGCAGCTGCCTTAATGGTAAAAATCTCAGACAAACTTGAAGAAACAAAAAATAATTAAGTAAATCGTAATGAGAGCCGCGAAAATACGCGGCTCTTGTTTTGCTTTTTTACTGTACATTGTGGAATCTTATATCATAAATCCTTTCAAATTCTTTTGTATCTTTATTGAATGTTACAGGAGACTTATTCCTGTTTAAGAGATTTACAATTTTGTAAACATCAATCCATATTTCAGCCAGTGTTTCCTTCTGTGATTCGTCAAAAACAAGCTGCATTCCAAAGTGAAGATGGGGGACATTAATGTTATTCACATTTTCCTTGCGGCTGTATCCTGTCATTCCTAGATAACCTATAACATCTCCTGCATGGACAATGTCACCTTCCTTGAGGGACTTTACATATGGATGGTCTTTCTTCAAATGAGCATAGTAGTAATATCTTTTGCTGTCCAGACTTCTGATGCCTATTCGCCAACCTCCGTACTGATTCCAACCGAGTGCTTCAATTCTTCCTGTTTCAACAGCTATAATAGGTGTGCCTACGGAACCCATGAGATCATTTCCCAAGTGGGAACGGGTGAAGCCATAGCTTCTGGAATTTCCAAAGTCATCGTAATGATTGTAGTAATATCCTCCTGCAATTGGAGAAAATGCCTTGAGACCATATTTCTGCACCCATATTTTCTTGCCGGGATTGTTTTCATCATCAATCTGAATTTCGTAAGGACCTACGAATCCTCCAAGTACTGCTGTATATGCTTCGAAATAATAATCGTAGTGTTTCAGATCCTTTGTAAGGCTCTCTATGCTTTCACCGTTTTTAAGCTTGGCAATCAGTGCATCCATATCCTTTGATTTGTATCTGGAAAAATTGCCTCCATACCGGGTTCCCAAGTATGAAAGAATTTCAATCCAGTTCAATTTTACTTCTTCATCCACACTGTTAATGTCGGCTTTAAGTGCCTTGTCCATAGCCTCATAGCATACTCTGAAATCGACCCACTTTATGAATGTTTTTTCTTCATTGACAGACACAGACCTGGAGGAATTGAGAAACACTGTTGCGGCCAATGCTGAACATAATAGTATTGCTGTGAAAATTACCAGAAACTTAGATTTTATTTTTATAATCATCGCGTACCCCTGAATTATAATATAATAAATTTTATGCATACAAAAGTGTCATTAGAACGATTAGACACCTAATTATAACGAGAAGATTTAATTGTAATAATTTGATTTATATGTTAATATAAATCTGATTAAATGGTAACACCAGGAGGACAAATTGAAGTTAAAATTTTGTTCGTTGTACAGCGGGAGCAGCGGCAACTGCCAATATATTAAAACTGAAAACACAACAATTCTTGTGGATGCAGGCTTAAGCGGCAAAAAAATCCAGCAGGAAATTATGAATATAGGGGAAGACCCCAAAAAAATAGATGCATTGTTCATAACCCACGAGCATTCAGACCACATACAGGGGGCGGGAATAATATCAAGGCGCTTTGATGTTCCCATTTATGCAAATGCAAAGACATGGGAAGCAATGAGCTCAGCAATTGGAGAAATTAAGTCACACAACATTAGAATCATGGATGACATAGTTGAGGTGGGAGATCTTGCAGTGAGATCATTTGATATATCTCATGATGCAGCCCATCCTGTGGGATACAACATATTCTACAACAATAAAAAAATCAGCCTGGTTACAGACACAGGCTGTGTAAATGACAACATAACAAACAGCATCATGGATTCAGATTTGCTGCTGGTTGAGTCAAATCATGACGAAGACATGGTTCTCATAGGGCCGTACCCATGGCCTCTAAAAAGAAGAGTTTTGGGAGAGTTTGGACATATGTCCAACGACACAGCCGGACACCTTATCAGCAAGGTGGTTAAAAGAGGGACAGAGATTGTTCTTTTGGGGCATCTCAGCAAAGAAAATAATTTTCCTCAACTGGCTTATAAGACAGTTGAAAATATACTGAAGGAAAACTGTATAGAAGTTAACCCGGGAATCTGTTTAGACATGACATACAGAGACAGATCGAGCCGAGTATATGAAATATAGGTGATAAAATGAATGAAGAAAATATAATTTACTCATGTTTGGAGCATGCAGAGCTTGCCTTGGATGATTTTGTTAACAATGAAGAAAAGGCGCCGCAGCTGGAAAAGATACAAGAAGAAAAAAAATGCAGCTACTGCGAAAAGGCTGCAGAATATAAAATCGAAGCATAAAAAAGAGATGAATATCATCTTAGACTATTGACAAACCCCGACGCTGTCATCCTGAACGGTAGTGAAGGATCTCATCTTTGTTGAAAACATGAGATTCTTCGGCTACGCCTCAGAATGACAACGTCCATATATATTTGTCATTAAACTGAGATGAATTAATTCATCTCTTTTTTACATGTTCCAGCAATGATTTAGAGGACCTCTTCCCTTTCCGAGGTTAAGATTGTAGTTGAGGGCTCCAGTCAGGTAATTCTTTGCATTGAAGATGCTTTCAGCAACTGTGAAACCGTCAGCCAGGCTGCAGGCAATGGCTGATGACAGTGTACAGCCTGTTCCATGGGTATTGGTGTTTTTTATTTTTTCATGATTGTACCAGGAAAACATTCCGTAATAGAATAGAAGGTCGTCACTTGAATCTTCAAGGTGGCCGCCTTTGATTAAAATATGTCCCGGGAAATTTTTTGAAATTTTAAGTACTGCCTCTTCCATGTCCTGCTTGTTTTTAATTTTAATTCCTGAAAGACATTCAGCTTCTGGAATATTTGGTGTTATTATGTCTGCCAGAGGCATTAGTTTATATTTGAGTGTTTCAATTGAATCATCATTTAAAAGTTTGCTCCCGCTGGTTGAAATCATTACCGGGTCAAGAACAATGTTTTTTGCTTTGTATTCTATGAGTTTTTCAGCTATTATCTCAATAAGTTTTTTGCTTGAAACCATTCCAATTTTAACAGCATCCGGATAAATATCAGAAAAAACGGCATCAAGCTGTTTTGCTGCAAAATCAGGGGTGGATTCCATGACTCCGAATACACCCGTTGTGTTTTGAGCAGTAAGGGCTGTTATTACACTCATGCCGTACATTTTATGGCTTGTTATTGTCTTGAGGTCAGCCTGTATTCCTGCGCCGCCGCTGCAGTCAGATCCGGCAATGGCAAGTATTTTTCTCATCAGTACCCTCCAATTGTCTGTTCAGACAGTTTAAATAGTTCTGAAGCAGCTTCCCTTACATCTTCCTGTCCAAAGATTGCTGATATTGCACAAATTCCATCAATGCCGCATCCGGAAAGATTAAGCACATTGCCCTTGTTAATTCCGCCTATTGCCACAACTGGAATGCTCACAGAAGAGGTTATTTCTTTCAATATATCAAGATTTATATTTTCTGCATCAAGTTTAGTTGAAGTTGAAAAAACAGAACCTGCACCTATGTAATCAGCTCCTTCAAGCTGGGCTGAAACTGCTGCATGGGCATTTTTTGCAGAAACGCCTATAATTTTATGTCTACCAAGCATGTCTCTTGCTGATTTAACAGAACCGTCGCCCTGTCCTATGTGAACACCGTCGGCATCAACTCTTAGGGCAACTTCAACATTGTCGTTTATTACAAAAGGAACATTGTACTTGTCAGTTACAGATTTTACTTCTCTTGCCAGCTGAACAAATTCATCATAACTCACATTTTTTTCCCTGAGCTGTACAAATGTTGCTCCGCCAAGTATGGCTTGTTCCACAACTTCAGAAAGTTTTTTGTCTCCAAGCCATGTGCGTCCAGTTATTGCATAAAGAACCATTGAATTTCTATCTAATTTCAATTTTGGCCCTCCCTTCGAGCACATTGTCATCCATGATTCCCATGTAATCAATTAGATGCATTTTAAATGAAGATGTTCCGCTGCCAGATTTCATGATTTTTTCATAAGCTACCTCACCGCATATGCCCATGGCACACACAGCAGCAGCACAGGAATCCAGAATATTATCACCTGATGCAGCAAATGCGCCTGTTATGGAAGAAAGCATACATCCTGTTCCTGAAATTTTACTCATCATGGGATGACCGTTTTTAATGATGTATGATTTTTCTCTGTTTGAAACTATGTCAATTGCTCCTGTTATGGATATGACTGCTCCTGTTGCAATGGAAAGCTTTTTGGCAAATTCAGCAGTATCAGAAATTTTTTCTTGGGTAATGCTGTCAGAATTGTCAGCATCGACGCCCCTTGTTGCGCTGCTTAAACTCCCAATAGTTTTTATTTCTGAGATATTTCCCCTGATTGCTGCAAATTTAATTTCTTTGAGCAGCCTGAACGTAGTTTCTGTTCTTAGATTTGAGGCTCCGGCACCAACAGGATCAAGTACAACAGGGATGTTCATTTCATTTGCCTTTTTTCCTGCAAGTATCATTGACTGTACAGTGCGGGAGTTCAAGGTTCCTATGTTTATGACAAGTGCGCTGCTCATGGATGTTATTTCTTCAACCTCTTGCTCATCATCTGCCATTATGGGTGAAGCACCAAGGGACAAGAGAACATTGGCACAGTCATTAACCGTAACGTAGTTTGTTATGTTGTGAACCAGAGGACATGTTTCTTTTATTTTTTTTAGAGCGTTAGAAAACAAGATGATGCCTCCTTTTATAATATTAGTTTGAAAATTCAACTTTCTCGCCGTTTAATATTTTGTTTGTTGTCCTCATGGCGCACATTTTCCCGCACATTGAACAGCTGTGTCTGTCAGCAGGAGGTGTACTTTCAAAATATTCCCTTGCCTTTTTTTTGTCTATGGCGTAAGAAAACATCTCCTCCCAGTCGATTCTTCTTCTCGCATCGCTCATTTTGTTGTCTATGTCTCTGGCATTAGGAATTCCTTTTGCTATATCTGCAGCATGGGCAGCAATTTTTGAGGCTATTATTCCTTCTTTTACATCATTAACATCGGGAAGCCTCAAGTGTTCTGCAGGAGTGACATAGCACAGAAAGTCTGCTCCGTTTGCAGCAGCAACAGCTCCGCCGATGGCTGATGTTATGTGATCATAACCGGGAGCAATGTCTGTAACAATTGGCCCAAGAACGTAAAATGGAGCACCGTGACAAAGTCTTTTCTGAAGCTGCATGTTTGCTGCAATTTCATTTAATGCCATGTGTCCAGGCCCCTCAACCAGTACCTGCACATTTTTGTCCCAAGCTCTTTTTGTAAGGTGTCCAATTTCAATGAGTTCTGAAATTTGTCCTGCATCCGTTGAATCGTTAATGCTTCCCGGCCTCAGTGCATCCCCAAGGCTTATGGTTACATCATATTTGTACAATATGTCCAGCAGCTCATCGTAGTGTTCGTAGAATGGATTTTCATTTCCCGTCATTTCCATCCAAGCGAAAATCAGTGAACCTCCTCTTGAAACAATGTTTGTAAGTCGTTTTGAGCGCTTGAAGCTTTCAATTGACCTCTTGTTTAATCCTGCATGAATAGTCATGAAATCAACACCTTCAACAGCATGAGCTTCAATAACTCTCAGAAAGTCTTCTGCCTTTATTTCCAGAAGGTCTTTTTCCAGATATCCGATGGCATCATACATGGGTACAGTTCCAATCATCGCAGGAGAATAATCTATGAGCTGCCTTCTGAATGTGTTTGTCTTGCCGTAGTTACTCAGGTCCATTATTGCTTCTGCACCGAAGTCAATGGACATTTTAACCTTTTCAAATTCTTTTTCATAATTCGCGCAGTCACCTGAAACACCAAGATTTACATTTACTTTTGTTTTAAGACCTTCGCCTATACCCTCGGGACTCAGGGATTTGTGATTTATGTTAGCAGGTATAGCAACCCTTCCAATGGCTACAAGTTCTCTTATTTTCTCGGCGCTCATATTTTCCTTTTCTGCAACTACTTCCATTTCAGAAGTTATGATTCCATTTTTTGCTGCTTCCATTTGTGTGCTGTAATTTTTCATTTAATACCTCCAATTATTTGTAATCCGGTTTTTTTCAAAGCTGTTATAAAAACTAAAGAAATCCCTGCACCTGCAACAGAACTTATTCCAAAGGGAACAATAAAACCAAATAATGCAGCCTCACGCCCCATTACAAGAGATGCTACAGGATAAGCCAGCAATGCTCCTATTATTCCTGTTCCCACTATTTCACCGAAAAAAGCAAGGGATGTTTTTTCAGTATGCTTGTAAAGCGTGCCGCATAAGAATGCTCCGCACATGCTTCCGGGGAAAGCCAGAAGACTTCCTGTACCCATCATTACACGGAGCAGAGATGTTACAAAAGCCATGCTGATGCCGTAAAAAGGTCCAAGAGTAACACCTGCAAGAACGTTGATGAAATGCTGCACTGGAAAAACTTTTGCTGCTCCAATGGGAATTGAAAATGTTGAACACACCACACCCACGGCAATTAAAATTCCTGCCTGGGCTAATTTCTTAGAATTTGACATAAAAACCTCCAAATTTCATTTTAAATATTTTGGTCTGAATCAGAGTATTACCTGCTGCATCTGACAAAAATGTAAAATAAAAAGCGCACCTGCTTGTGAAGTGCGCTATATGCTAATACAATAGTATCATTGCAATGTTCCCTACGTTGGCATTATCCAAATCAGGTACGGTCGAAACCAATGTTTCCTCTCAGCCTTCAAAAGCTCCCGAAATATTTAATTGTATTAATCTTAGCACTTAAGTATAAACTAGTCAATGATTTATGTAATTAAAATTAATTTGGAAAAATTCAAAAAAATGCTTGTATTAAATTTTCTCCAATGCTATAATATATTCGCTATCCTTGCTCCTGGGAGTACAGGGGCCAAAGTCCAAAGGGAGGTGACTCAAATGATGAGAAAATATGAAGGCGCATTCATTCTACTTGCTAATTTAGAAGAAGATGTAAGAAACGCTGAAATCGAAAAAGTAAAAAACATAATAACTGAAAGACAAGGAACAATCGAAAAGGTTAATGAGTGGGGTCAGAGAAGACTTGCTTATGAAATCGACAAAAAAAGAGAAGGTTATTATGTATTCGTTGACTTTACATCAGAAGCAGATGCTGTTAATGAAATAGACAGAATTTGTAAAATCAGCGATAACTTTGTTAGACACATGATAACAGTAGAAGAATAGAAACTATATAAAAGAGGATAAAATATGAATAGTGTTGTATTAATTGGAAGACTAGCCAGAGATCCGGAACTGAGATTCATACCTTCAACAGGTATGGCTGTAGCAAAATTCACTTTAGCTGTAGACAGAGAAATGTCAAGAGATAAGAAACAAGAAGCGACATCTCAAGGAAAACAGACCGCGGATTTTATAGGTATAACTGTATTCGGAAAACAAGCTGAAAATTGTGCAAACTACCTTGCAAAAGGAAGCCAATGTGCAGTTCACGGCAGAATTTCAACAGGCAGTTACACTACACAGTCAGGCGAAAAAAGATATACAACCGATATCGTAGCAGATAGAATAGAATTTGTTGGCGCAGGAAAAGGCCAATCATCATCACCGCAACAGGGAAGACCGGTTCAGCCAGATAGCAGCTTTTTCGATGGATTCCCAGATGAAGACAATGACATTTTCCAACCAGTAGATGATGAAGATATCCCATTTTAATGAATAGAATATTACGGAAGGAGGAAATATAAATGAGTTCAAGACAAGGCGGAAACAACTCTAGAGAAGATAGAGGCGACAGAAATGACAGAATGGGCAACAAAAGAAGACCACGCAAGAAAGTGTGCCAGTTCTGCCAGGAAAAAGCTACACATATAGATTATAAAGACCTTGGAAAGTTAAAGAAATATACAACTGAAAGAGGTAAAATATTACCAAGAAGAATCACAGGTGCTTGTGCTAAACACCAGAGAATGGTAACAAGAGCAATTAAAAGAGCAAGAACTATTGCTTTAATGCCATACGTAGCAGACTAATAAACAATAATAATAAAGATTTGTGCTCGCACAAGTCTTTTTTGTTGCTGGTTTTTGTAATGAGTGGTTACAGACTGATAATATCGGCATTTGCAATGAACTTAAAATCCCATTTTGTAGGGGCGGACTACTGTCCTCCCGGATTGTTGCTGTACATCTCATAATTCATATAATAAATAAAAAAAGCTAACGGTAATCCGTTAGCTTCAATCATTTTTAATTCTTAACTCTTAATTCTTAATTGTTTAGTGGCATCCGCCGCCGCATCCGCTGCAGCCTGACTGAGGCTGAACGACCGGTTTAAGACCTACACCGTATCCGTTGTTTTCTTCGCTTGAAACAATTATGAATCCTCCAAATTGTTCAATCAGTGATTTTTCTGCAATGAAAGTGACTTCTTTGATTGTTTCAACATCATCCCCATCAGTAGCTTCGCTCACTGATATTCCAAATACAGGGCCGCTGCATGCATAGTTGTCAATTCCTATTCTTATGTTGTATGAATCAACATTTGCCTCATCAAGCAATGCCTTGAATTCATCGTATGCTGTATCATTTATAAATATCATGGTATAATCCTTTCTGGTTAATCATTTTTGTTACACATCATGATATCATATTAAAATTGTGTTGTACATAATAAATTATATTAAATAATCATGCGATTTTAATTCTCGTACACATATGCAAAACAAACTGACCTGATATACATAAAATTCTTAACTCTTAACTCTTAATTCTTAATTTCTTTACTTCATACTTACAATTTCAACTCCTGTGTAGTAATGTTTTAAGATTTCCTTGTAATTATAACCTTCTTCGGCCATCCCATCAGCACCCCACTGGCTCATTCCTACACCGTGTCCGTAACCTGTTGTTACAATTTCTATTTCATTTCCTGTCTGAATGAAACTGAAGTTTGTAGAATTAAGACCAAAAATTGAACGCATTTCACGTCCTGTGATTTCAGCACCATTAACCAACAATGTCTTTATTTTTCCGCCTTCACTGACCTCTCCAAGCACTATCATATCATCAAGGTTGTCTTTTGTGAGCCCTAAGTCTCCATAAACGGATTCAATTTTGTTTATAAAGTCGCTGACTGTCACCTTGACAGAAGCATGAAGTTTTGGAGCTTCGCTTTCATAAGGACTTTCAACACTTCTTAAGTATGGAACAGAAGCAGAAAAAACATCCTCTGAATTTTCAGTTCTTCCTCCGCTGGCAGAATGAAACAAAGGCTCAATAATTTTGCCTTCGTAAGTTAAAATCTGTCCTCTTGTTGAATTTACAGATTCTTCAATTTTCCCCCAAGATGTATCATACCAGCCGTCATCGTGGGATGCAATGAGATCCTCCTTTGATGTCCACACCTGGCAGTGGGTTCCCGAGCATATGGGAGCATCCGTGTGTTCAGGCTGTCCTTCAGGATATTTCTTCATTCTGTACAATAGATATGTTCTTGCTGTAATTACCTGTGCCTTCAGCGCTTCAATGTTGAATTCGGCAGGCATTTCTGAAGCCACAACTCCCTTGAGGTAATCCTCAAAATCAATAACCATAACATCATTTGTTTTTACGTTGTACACTTTAATGAGCTCAGGTTCTTCAATGCTGTAAGTTTCAAGTATCTCTTCATCATCACCATTTTGTGATCCTTTTGTTTCATTGCCTTCATTGCTGCTTTTGGTATCTACTGTTGCAGCCGCATCTTTAATATCAAATTTATTCTCCAACACAGCCAGAGAAATGTTTGGAACTGTCAGAAGCATTGTAAATATAACAGCAGCATAAATAATTCGGTTTAACATAATATCTACCCCTTTATCATAAGTTTCATAACATTTTATGAGCGTAAAAAAAAATTAGAACAATTTTGTATTAAATAAAAAAAATGGGACACACTATGTGAAGATAATAAAGAAGATAAAACAGGAGGTTTACATGAAGAACAACAGATTAAAAAACGCTCAGGCGAAAATGAAAAATTTCTTTATTAGACTCAAGAACAGGGATACAAGTTTCTTTATAATTGCACTTTGTATTGTACTTTTATCAACTGCAATAATTTGGAGATATACATCAAATCCAAATTCAGATAAAGGAAATGATTTGGCAGAAAATGAAACAGAAGACGAAAACATAGGTGCCAATGTAGACCCATATGAGGATTATATTGAAGGTGTGATTGAAGATTATGAAAATGCCGGCAATGATAAAGATGATGAGCAGGAAGCAAAAAGCCTTGACTTAAAAACAATGAAATTGCCATTGGCAGGTGAAATAATCAGGGAATTTACTTTGAATGACCTTGTATATTATGAAGCAATTGGAGAATGGAGAGTACATAACGGCGTTGATATCAAGCCAAAGGACACATTGATGATTGAATCTGCATTTGCAGGAACTGTTGAAGCTGTAAATAACTCAGAGATTACAGGCACAGAGGTTATTATTGACCATGGAAACAATGTTAAAACATTATACAACAACTTGGTTTCTTCAACCGTGGCTGTTGGTGATTCTGTTAAACAAGGACAAACAATAGGAAATGTAGGAAAAACCGTAAGCGTTGAATCAGCTGACGGAGCTCATCTGCATTTCGAATTGATTGTTGACGGTAAAAATGTTAACCCCATGGACTATATTACTGTTCAATAACAAAATAATGTTCTAACAAAGACATTAACGCATAAAAATGTAATAAGACGGTATAGCCAAAGGGGGTTAAACATGAAAGATTACATAGAACGGAGAGCCATGGAAATTGCGGAATTTATAATAAGTACTGAATCTACTGTAAGACAGACAGCAAAAAAATTCGGTGTCAGCAAAAGCACAGTCCATAAGGATGTTACAGAACGTCTTCCCAAATTGAACCCTCCAGCTGCAAGCGAAGTTAAAAGAGTTTTGCTAAAAAATAAGTCTGAACGCCACATTAGGGGAGGTAAAGCTACTCGCTTAAAATATAAAGAAGCACATGAGCACGAAGAAGTAAGCAATATGTAATTAACCAATTGAAGAAAGGCACTGACTGCAACATGTTGGTGTCTTTTGTATTTGTTGAATTTCTTTAATAAAAAAATGTAAAGTATAGAAATAATGTGTTTTCTAAAAAAAGTCCTAAAAATGTATATATCCTATTTAAGTTCTGTTCCTCCCCATTCAATAACCGCAAATCCGTTCCTTTCAAATGTGTCTAATACAGGCTCCTGCACTTCTGTAAACTCGTCTAATGCTTTATATACCATAAAAACTCTTAAAATACTATCTGGTTGTGGACTTATATTCAGTTTAGCACTGTTTTCATAAATATCTGTCTGGAATGTGATTAAATTATATTTGTTATTTTGCATATGTGGAAGCCAATAAACAATAAATTCATTCAGTTCTTTAGGAGTCAATCCCACATACTCTAATTTTTCCTGTAAAAATTGTATAGTATCTGCTCCTTTTACTACAAAACCTTTTGACATATCCCAGGAGCTTTCACCTATACCTTCCCAATATAAGTATGAATACTCTCTGCCATCATCCTTATTAATCAATGTTCCGTCAGGTCTGGCGATTACTTCCCAACCATTTTCATATGTTGGATATGTACATGTTAAGGCACCATCCAGCTCTATGTTAATAGAAACTTCTGTTTCTTTCTCAGGGTAAAGATATATAACAGGTTTTGCAAAGCCGCCTAAAAATTCAAAATAATAGTCATAGGTTTTCGGGCTGTATTCGCCTAAATAATATGCATCAACCAAGTAAGCCAATTCATGATGTATCATCCTTGTGCTCAGCTCTTTTTGAGATACGACATCATATTCGGCTAAATTTGCAATCCAGTCAGAATACAGGTTAAAGGTGCTGTCTATCATATCTTCACAATAATCCTGCTTTAAATATCCAAAGAAAGCCCATCTGCCATATGCATATGTTATACCGTTCCATGTGTAAAGTGGTATAGTATCTCCTCTTTCTTCAAGATATTCAGTACTTTCTTCAAACTCCATCTTTTCACCGAAATAATAATAATCAGTAATTGTTTTCTCTGCGTCATCAGGATCCTTAATAATTTCTGCTCTAAAAGCCTCCGTAAATATCAAATTATCTTCTTTTAAGGTAAATAAATAATCTGTATCCTCGATTTTATTATTTTGCCTGTTTTTATATGACATATTAAACCATACTTTTGAGCCATCATCTAATGTTTTTACAGCAATTACATTGCTTAAATTTCCAACAATTCTATGATAATTATATATGGTATCAATATATTTTAATTCATTATCATTAATTCTATATATTTCTACATCAACAGCATTTTGAGAAACGCCGCTAAAATCAGTATAGCTGGTTTGTCTGGAAACTAACAACTCCGGAAATGTGTCAAAATCTAAATCCAATAATACAACTCCAACAGTTTTTTCATTTATTATAGTATCTATATTAGATATTAATAAATCATATATTATTTTCATATTTGGATCTTTGTTTTCTGCACTAAAATCTAAATCTGTAGAATTTGTTAAAATTTTGGTGGTGTCTCCACTTACAGGAGTACATTTTGTTAATATTCCCTTATTTAAATACTCCGTTTTGTTTGGGCTTATTTTATAATTTACCAATAAACAATCAGCCTCTATTGTTGCATATATATAATCAGTATCTACATCATTGAAACTATCAATATTTTCTTTTGTATTTTGTCCCGTCATATCTATATCAATTTCACAATTAAATTCCAGCGTATCAGCTTTTATATTCAAACCATTAATATTGAACTTACACAAATCATCTTTGTCATGATAAACAGGTATTCCATACATATAAGCAGGATCAATTATTATATTAAAGGTTTTACCGTCATCATTTCTTTTTATAAATGCATTGAAGGTAACTTGCCACATATCATAACCAAAGTTAAAGCTCTCAACTTTAATTATTTCTGAGGCTTCATTGTAACCGTTGAAAGTAGCATATGGTGAAAGTTGTCTGATAGTAAGGGGAGTTTCAAAAGATTGAAAATTATTGTAATATTCTTTTTCTATACTTAATTGGATATTCTCAGTGTTGTATTTATCGTCGTATCCTTCGCAATATAGTATTTTTGTAGAGTTTCTTACAAAATCGTTATACTCATTAAAATATGCAGAATTGGATGAAATATATGTGTCACCTAAATTAAAACTAATCTGATGACCATTTATAATTTTGTTAATATTAATTAAGCTTAGCTGTTCAGGCGTTGCTTCTTCTAGTGGTATAAGATTATTTTCAGAAATATCTGTGCTTTGTTCATTCATATCTTTATTCTTATCTTCATTACTATCTTCAGTCATATCTTCATCATCTTCATTGCTATCTTCATTACTTTTTTCATCAGAATCTACGCTTACATCAGCTGGGGTGTTTGTATTAATACTTTTACATCCAGTAAAATTAATTACTATTAACAAAAAAATACACATAGCATAAATATATTTCTTCATTATAAATACCACCTTTTTTGATATTAGAAATGCTTTTTACATTATACTCTTACCTTATTTTACACATCTTCCAAAATATATGCAAGTCTTTAAAAATTCCCTTTGTTTTACCTTAGTACCCGAAGTATTTGCAGTAAACTTAAGTGGTGTAATAACGCCATATTAGTTACACAAATACAACAAATTAATACCGTATTACTAATTTAAAGCATTACTAAGGAGATAACGTATTGAAAATACTTTATAATATAACAGTGGATAAAGAATAAAAATCACAATATAAGTATAAATTTAAAAACGACTTCGGGCAAATTGTGGGCAAATTTTTATAATAAGCAGTATCAAACGGTATTAATAAAAATGTCTAAGATACCTTTGAGAGTATTGAAATTTAAACATAGTATTAATACCGTTCTACCCCTTAAGATTCGGGGAGGTAAAGCTACTCGCTTAAAATATAAAGAAGCACATGAGCACGAAGAAGTAAGCAATATGTAATTAACCAATTGAAGAAAGGCACTGACTGCAACAGGTTGGTGTCTTTTTAGTTTGCAATAGTTTTGAGCTAGTATTAGGAAATTATGATTTTTACTAATACTTAAAGTGCTATAATCTTGTGTTTTAATGTTTAATATAGTAATGAAATTAAGCAAGATAAGAGGGTACAACAAACATGTATAACTGCACTATCTACAATTTTTAAGTTGTACCCTTTAATAAAGAATGTTATGGTATTATAATTCCTTTATATATGTCCTAACAAAATTTTAATTCCCATTGCAATAAGGATAATTCCACCTGCTAATTCAGCTTTAGATAGATGTCGTTATACCTGATAACTTTTTAAATTATATAATCAAATTAATATTTTGCTAAAAGTTCATCAACTAATACTTTATTGCTTTCAACACACCCGCCGCATCCAGTACCGGCTTTTGTAACTTTTTGAACTTCTTCAAATGATCTTGCTCCTTTTTTAATCGCTTGAATCATATCTTGAACTTTTACATTGTAACACCCGCATACTACTTGATTTTCATCTATTTTTTTCTTAAGTATTAAATTATTAACTAGTTTTTCATTACTACCTTTACACTTACCGCAACCTGTACTAACTTTAGTTATTTGCTGAACTTCTTCAAATGTTGTGGCGCCACTATTTACTGCATTTATTAAATCTTTTTCAGTAAGATTAGAACATCCACATATAATATTTCTATTTTCTATTCTATCATTATTTTTTTCCGTTAGTTTCGAAATTTTTGCTTTATTAGATTTAAGCGTATACTTGCCAACTAAATCTTTTAAAATCTGCGCTTGTCCTGATAATTCTTCACTTGCTGCAGCACTTTCTTCAGCAGTAGCTGAATTGTTTTGAACAACTGCAGATACTTGCTCAATTCCCATAGTTACTTCACCTATTGAAGTAGCTTGGGCTTCAGATGCTCTTGAAATTTCCTCAACAACATTTGTAAGATATTCCCCTCCTTCTACCACTATTGATAAGGAATTTGCTGTTTCATCAGCTAATTTTTTTCCATTTTTTACTGCCTGTATAGATTGCTCGATCAAAGAAGTAGTATCCATAGCTGCAGTTGCACTCTTAGATGCTAAATTCCTAACTTCGTCAGCAACAACTGCAAAGCCTTTTCCGGCAGAACCGGCCCTGGCTGCTTCAACAGCTGCATTTAAAGCTAATATATTTGTTTGGAAAGCTATATCCTCTATTGCTTTTATTATTTTACCAATTTGATTTGATGAATTATTAATTTCATCCATGGCTTTTATCATGTCTTGCATTTGGACATTACTTTTTGCTATTTCGTTTCTTAAGTTTATAGCCCTTGTTCTTGCATTTTCAGAATTTTGAGCATTACTTTTTACATTATCGGATATCTCATTTAATGTTGCTGATAATTCTTCTACAGAACTTGCTTGTTCCGTTGCTCCTTGAGACAATGCTTGTGCACCACTGGAAACTTGATCAGCTCCGCTTGCAACTTGTTCAGATGCTTGATTAATCTGTGTCATATCTTCATTTAAATAATTTAATATGCTTTCAGTAGAAATTTTTAATTTTGCAAAATCACCTTCATAGTTCATTTCAATTGTAGATGTTAAATTCCCTTTTTCAATTTCCCCAAGATGATAAGAAACATTTCCAATAACTTGATTCATTTCTTCAATAGTAGTTTTCAAACTATTTAATAAAATTCCTGTTTCATCATTGGATGTAGCTTTAGGTACAACGGAAGTTAAATCTCCATGGGACAATAAAACTAAGCGGTCTGCACAAGATTTAATTGGGTCCGAAATCTTTTTAGCAGTTTTCCGAGCTATAATAATTCCAAGAAGAATAAAAATTACAACTGCTATACAAATGGCTATAATAGAAGTATAAACACCACCTAAAAATTCACTTCGCTCAACATTAATTGTTATACTCCAACCATTAGTACCTTCAATAGGAGCAAATGCAGCCAACATTTTAACACCATCGTATGGGTAACTACCAAAACCTGTTTCGCCATTAATCATTCTTTTTTCTACTGCTGCAAGTTCTTTTAAACTTTCATCTGTTTTAACAAGTTCCTGAGTATTCTCTACTCCAACAATAGATTCATCTTTATATGCTATAGTAAGTCCATCCTTATTTAACATATAAGCATCACCAGTATCTCCTACATTAATTGACCTCACAATATTATTTAAAAATTGTTCATCTGGTACAAAATATACAACTCCTACAACTGTTGAATTCGGTATTCCATCTTTCCATAGAGGTGCAGAAATTATAATTGAAAGTTTTCCAGTGATTTTGCTTATAAGCGGATCACTGGCATAGGATTGACCATTAATTGAAGATTTAAAATAATCTCTGTCCGAATAATCCTTACCATCAAAAATACTTATGCCGTTTAAATCGAGAATATTTCCCCTTTGAAATCCATATTGTTTTACGTTGGCATCAATGATTTTTTGCTTTTCACTTACTGAGACATTTGAATCTGACAAATCCTTTATGCCTCCAGCTCCCATGGCTACATTTTTATACGATTCTATTTCTTTAATAACCCTTTCAGCAGCAATTACTGCTGTTTCAGTCATAGTCTGCTCAAGTGCATCATAGGTTGTTTTGTAATTAAGATAACTGCTGATGGCACCTAATGTAATACTTAAAACTATAACAACTGATAAAATAATAAAAGTTATTTTTGTCTTAATACTGTTCATTTTAATTTTAGTTATTTGAATTTTTTTCACGACTTATCCCTTTCGCTTTTATTGATTAAAAGATTTAATTGAACATGGTTTTTGATTTTTGTATACATCAATTAACTTCAGTACTCATAAATATCGACAGTTTTTTAAATAAGTTTACTAATTATTTAAAAATATTAAAAACAGGATATGCAAATTTGGTGGGATGTTTATATTGATAAAATATTCTCTATGATTACTATTGTTCCAATAGAATATGGCATAAGTTCTACTCAAAGAATTGCAGCACCATGCAATAATCGGGAGGACGCAATCAAAATTAACAGGATGCTTATGAGCGGCATAATAGACTGAAAAAATTGAAAAAACAGTTTCTAATTTGCAAAGTTACGTAATGCAAGCCTGACTACTACCTAAAAAAATCAAAAAATAATGAACAAATTACAGAAAAGTACAGTCTAACATAATATGGAATAATAGTATAAATCTATAAGATATAAAATTTATAGTTCACAATAATTGAGGTTCACATTAGTAATATTATACGTCATAATTGTATGATAATGTGACCAATGAATTGTTAAAAAAACGACAAATATGAATTTATTGAGGTGAATAGACATGGATAAAGATTGGTTATTTATAACCGAAGAATATATTTGTGACCTGAGAACTGTTGGTGTTTTAATTCGGGACAATAAAATTCTTGTTCAACGGGACCGTAACGGAAACGAATTTGCTTTGCCAGGTGGTCATGTGAAGATTGGCGAAACATTAGAGAATGGACTTATCCGTGAATACAAAGAAGAAACTGGCGCAGATATATTGTGTAAACGCTTATTATGGAGTGAGGAATGTTTTTGGGAATGGAACGGAAAGCAAGCTCACAACATTGCTTTTTATTATCTAATCGAATTGTGTAAGGGCTCAGCAATCCCTGATAATGATGAATTTGTATCACACAAAGATAATTGCAATGTGGTTATTGGTTGGATATCTACAGATGAAATTCAGAATGTCATTATCTATCCTGAATTCCTAAAAAAAGAAATTTACAATTTGAATGGATATCCCAAACACTTTGTTTCTAAAGGCTAAACTCTGCGTCTAATTCCAATTTGTAAGAGTAACTAATGTGCATAAATCGAATTATACGTAATAGTAGAATTATTATTGACATATGATAAATTTATTTAACTATGTTTAATTTAATGTTGAAAATTGATATATGTAGATTCAGTTTAAAGATGAAAAGATAGCTACACTTTAGGAATAGGTTAAAAAGTCACTTCTGATCATGTCTAAAACGATAATGGAGGTAAGTTAATGTGGAAAATAAAGGAATAAGGACTATATGGTACGCATTGCTGTAGCATTTCTTCTGACAGGTGTCTTTACAGATAAAACCTACATTTTTTCGCCATTAGGATTTTGTTCAATTATTGTTGGTAATGTGCGCAGTAGAAAACTATAGTAAACAGAGATAAGTTTTACTGTCCTTAGTAGATGACAACGTGTCAAACATAAAATAAGCATTTGATAGTTATATCTTATGTAATTGGTAATATAAGATATTATTATTTATTGTATTGTTTCATTATTACAGGAAGGTGGATAGGATAATGCCTCAAGAATTTGGATGGGCGGGAATAATAATTACAATTTTGATAATTGTAGCAGTGATTTATCTTTTTAAGTACATTATAAAACAAATCAAGCATAAACCGTATGACATCAAAACAGTCCCTCTGACTGGTGACAAATCAACTGAGGTATTTGCGGATAAAGGAATGAAGGCAATAGTGGGACTGCTTATTTTTAGCATAGTGCTTAATTTTTTCATATATACAAAACTTCAGAAAACGGAGAATGAAGTAAAAAACTTGCATAATAATATGTCAGCAAGTTATGAAAATTTAAATAATTCTATTTCTCAAATAGACAGATATGTAAGTAGCCGATTAGATGAGTTTATTAAAGATAATAGCTGGGTTATAAATGAAGAATTCATAATAGATTACGAAAAAACAACAAACAAAGAAGTTCATTTAGATTTTCAGTTCTCATTTAATGAAATAGAAGAGAGTGCAAAGGTGTACTTGGTATATAGTGATGAAATCGGTTAATATGAGAAGAAAGAAGCAATTAAACAAGATAGCGGTATGTATAAAACATCATTGATACTTTTTCCGGATAAAGAATATAAATATAAAATTATGTCTGAAGGAAGTGTTATAAAAGCTACAGAAGAAAAAGAAATTCCAGAAGATTATTATAAACCTGGCAGAATTGAAATATCTGATATGAGTTATGAAGAAAGTAACGGCTATTTACAAAATTTTGCAATTGGTGTTACACAGCAAGGGAATCTAATTTCAGGGTTATATAAACCTGAAAAATTGCAGCTTGTAATTAATTATAAAAATAATGAAAAGGAAATTTCAGAATTTCAATTAGAAAGTGAAAGCCTATTTACAAATATATGGTCAGCAAACATTGACAGCTTTAAGGATAAAACAGAATCTATTGTCCTGGAAATTAAGTATGAAAATGGACATATCGAAGGCAATGAAATTTGGCCGGAAGATAAATTTAGCGAAAAACTAAAACAAAAGTGACAAGGGGACGGGGTTATTGACACTAATACCACAGCCCTGTTCATATGGAAGGTGTCACTTGGAAGGTGTCACTATGACACGAGATTAAACAAGGGGGAATCTGAATGAACAAAAATATAAAATTACTTTATTGCATTTTAGGAAGTGTTTTACTTGCTGCATTAAATAACCCTATATTTGAACATTCCAGTCTTGGTATTTTCGAAGGCCTCCATGGAATTAATTGGGCAGTAGTATATCAAGTATACTTTTTGCTGATTAATGTACTGTCATTTTTAGGATTTATATTACTAATATTTTTTTCAATTAAATTAATTTTAAATAATATTAAATAATATTAAATAAAATTTGCAACATATATAAGGAGGTAAATATGAATCTTACAGCTACAGGTGCTGGATTTATGGGTTTAGGAATAATGCTTATAGACTTATTCTTAAAAATAATAGCTATATATACCATGTTTATAGTTACAAAGGCACTCAAAATTTATATAAAGAAAAATTCATAGGCTATAATTGAGTGACTAGGGGACGGGTTTATTGACAACAATCACAGCAACCCCATCCCTATGACAGGCAAATTAATAGGGGGAATATATGAACGAAAAAATATTTACAATCATAGCAGCTATATCAGTTTATAGTATAGTAACTATAGTAGCTGATTTTAAGATTAGGCTCTGTTAGATAAAACAAGTGATATATACCTTTAAAAATGGCTTACCCGTTTAAGTAAGCCATTTTTAATATTTTTTAATTCATAATATTTGAATAATGCGTCAAAAATATAAATGAACAATTTTTATATAGAAATACTTTGTAGAAATGCCATAAACTTTATAATTCCTATCAATAATAACACACTTGTAAGAATCTTATTTGGATTTTCTTTTAACAGCCCCAATTGCAAGAAATAAACACATTAGAGATTCTGAAATATACATCCAATTCCATTTAAAAGTTAGAATGTCTAATAAATTTACTAATCCATAAAATATATTGAATATAGCACAAATCACAATAAGAACTTTAATCGTTTTCTATATCATTACTCCTTGACTAATTCGATTAATCATAACTTACATAATATTACTGATGCGACGTAATATATGAAAATTGTGTATTAAGTTCAAAGTAAACCATTTTTAAACTTTTGCCTTTAAAAAATTATTTTCTATTAGCCAAATTATTGAACTTTCCATATCATTTATATTTGTTTCTATTCCCCAAATTGAATTTGGAGCATATTCCTCTAAAGCGTTGCAAATTTCCAAAAAATCAATTGTACCTTTTTCAAACGCTAAATGCTCATCTTGTTGTCCATAATTGTTGTGTAAATGAACAAATCCTATTTGTTTATTAAGTTTTTTAATCCAATCTAAAACTGATGTTTTTGAATTACAATGAGCATGACCTATATCAAGACATATATTCAAGCGACTATCATTTACTGTTGATGCTACTTGAGAAATCAGGTCCGGAGTATGTTCAAGCAGATTTTCTATATAAAAAACTGTTTCAGCATCTTTATCTCTTAAAAAGTCATCCCAGAATATTTTACTTCTTTTAACCCAATTAGGGGGATAACTTGTTCCAGGTACATAACCATGGTGAAGAACTATGTTTTTACAACCCAATTTATGAGATATTTCATATGAATATTCAAATCTGTTTTTTGTAGCCTCTCTTATAAGACTATCTTTACTTCCAAAGCACAAATCGGTAAAACAACCATGGATTGAAGAGACTTTTATAATTTTGTACCTTTCTAATTGTTTATCTATTTCATTTGGATAAGTATTAAGATATTCAGGATCATTAAATGCATCAATATCTACATTTAGATTAAATTTTTCACATAAATCAGCAACTCTTAAATATTCGCCGTTGTCACATAATACTATCTCTTTCATTACAATTACCTCCTGTGAGAAAATGATTGTGATTGCTTTTCATAAAAACATTGTTATGATTTTCAATCTTAATTTCTGTAATATCGCTAATGTCGCCTTCGTTCATGCGACCACCTCCTCATAAGAAATATGTATCTATTTCGCAATATAACAAGTCTTATAATACTTTGAAAATTGTTCATATTATATTCCGAATACTTTTTTAGATTGATAAGTTAACGCTCATTTCTATTATCTTCATTTGCTTTTATGAGATTAATTTCATTAATTACATCTTCCTTAAATTCATATAGGGCTTCTTTTACATCCATTTTAACAGCACCTGCAATTATAAGAAATAAGATGAATCTACCTATTGCATATATAATAAACCCTTCAAAACCTTCCATTATAACAATACCCGCTTTACTTCGTAATATATTGCAAATGCGTAATCGTTTGCAATATATTATACCATACTTCTTCTATAAATTATACAAATATTGGTTTCCTACCTTTAAAATTATTAATTTTGGTATCAACAAAATTAATAGTGCTGTGAATTAATAAGTTCTTATTTTTGATTATCTCCTTATCTTCACTAAAGTTCTGAAGCCACTTAAACCAATATAGGTAGTTAACAAGGAACTTTGTCGATACACCGTGGAATCGAAGCATCCATTCCTTAAATTTGCTATGGAGGCTGTTTATATGATTAATGTGATATATTCCATTCTTATAGTGACCTCTCATTATTCTCTTATGATCTAATTTAAGATTTGTTGCAAATTGAATATAACTTTTGTGACTATCAGTACAAATAATTGAATTATCACTAATACGACCTTTATAGAGTCTCTCAAGATCGCTATGTCTTACTCTTCCTTTACACACCATTTCAATGATTAAGTCATTGTTTCGGTCTATTGCTGTTGCCACACAAACCTGTTCATTGCTAATTCCACGTTTTTTTACTTGTTTTCCACGCTTACGTGGAGGCCTTGGCATTACAAAACCACTTTTCATGTGGTTTCCCTTAAAAGATTCGGCTACAAAAGTTTCATCCATTTCAACAACTCCTTCTACATTTCCAATACCCATAAACATTCTGACTGCATCAAGAATTTTATGCCTCATATAAAATGAAGTTTTAACGCATATATTAACAATATCAGCACATTTCCTTATGGAATAACCAAGAACCATACATTTAGCGTATTCAATCCATGTTTCTAAAGACAGTTTAGTATATGATAATGCAGATTTTGTGAAGTCATTAAAGGTTTTGCCACAAGTTTTGCATTTGTAACGCTGCTTTCCGCACAATTTACCATTTTTAATAATATTATCTGAATTGCAATGAGGACATATTTCCCCCTTTGAAAATCTTGATTCTCTGCAATCTTTGGGTAGATTATTAGAAAGAGAATTAAGAGTCATTATTTCACCGATAAAGTTAAATAAGTCTTGTAATTCAACATCCGAAAGATTCCTTATGTCCGCTTTTATATTTCCTACATTTTTCATAAAAAAGTCACCTCACAAAATGTATATACCTAACTTTAATATAACACATTTAGGAGGTTTCTATACCCATATCACTTATTAAGTCTAACATAGCCTAAGATTAAAAGCTTTATACCGGAAATATATTATAATATATTTATTGTTGGAGTTTATTTTTTTATAATCGTAGATATTGGGGACGCCGATGGCCTTATCCCTCAAATATTTGATGCGTTTGTTTTTCTTTTAATTCCTGTTTCTATAGTCGGAACATATACAGTATTAAAAAAGAAAAGAATTTATTATTTTAAAGGCATAGACAAAAAATTCGTCAAGAAAAACAATGAAGCAATTTTACAGATTATTGAAGATTACAAAAATAACTTAAATATAGATAATGAATCATCAATATCTCTTGATAACACCAGAATAATATTTCATAAATTAAATCAATCTCAAATAGAAGGATGTTTACAACTGATCGGAAATTATATAAATGAGAACCGGGAAAAACTAACAGCAAAAGGCTACTTGATTTACTATGCTAAGACTGTTGGTATTCCTGCAATAATTACATTAGCAGCAATAGTTGTAGTTATTAAATTTATGAATTATCGCCCTCCTATTGAAGTCTCAGAAAAAATTAATATTAAAAATGAATATTTGGTTGGCAATACAGAATCCAATATTAATAATTACGGTATGGTGGCTGAAGCAGAAGATTTTATCTATTATGCAATGGAAGGCAAAATATACAGAACAGATATAAATCTTGAAAATGATATGGTTATTTTTGACGAACTTGAAAATTTAGGCAAGGATACCATTAATGTTGTTGAAGATTGGATATTTTTCAGGCAGGGTAAGGAAATAAACAGAATTAAGACAGATGGAACTAATAATGAAATACTTTTTATAGGTTACTCTTTGCAGATGCAGATTGTAGGAAATGGGATTTATTTCATAAGTATTGAAGATGACAGTAAAATATGCAGGATAGATGTAAATGGTCAGAATAAGCAGCTGTTGAGTGATAAAGACATTGAAGATATGGCTGTCTATAAGGGAAAGATATACTACAGCTATAACACAAAGGAAGAAGGATTTTTGGAAGTGATGAATACAGATGGAACTGACAGGCAATTTTTATCTAACATCAGAACAAGGAATATGATTGTTGATGAAGAATATATTTATTATTTGGACGATGTTGAAGAAATATTATATCGAATGAGTTTAAAAGATAAAACAATTGAACAACTGTCAAAAGAGCAAATACTCAAATTCATAAAAGATGATAATCATATATTCTACACATTAAAAAACGTGGATAATGAGGATTGGAAATTTAAGGGCTTGTATAAAATGAATGTTGATGGCAGCAATGTTACAGCTCTTGACAGCGAAATTTATTTAGATGAAGTGGGTATGGCTGTAACTAAAGACTATGTTTTTTATGTTTTTACAAATGGAAAAAATCATCCTGAATTAAAAATTATTAATAAGGATGGAGTTAAATAAAATACTCCTACAAAGACTAATAAAAAATTGTAAAGGAGTATTTTATTATGTCAGATTATAAAGGAAGAGTTGATATACGTGAGATAATGCCTCATCAGGATAAATACCCAACTGTTCATGGGACGTTTGAGTCGTTAAAGGTTGGAGAAAAAATGGAATTATTAAATGACCATGATTTTAAACCAATTTTTACATACAAATTTCCTGAAGACTTTCCCGGTCAATATGAGTGGAGTTATTTAGAACAAGGACCAGAGGTGTGGAGAGTAGAAGTTATAAAAATAAAGGAAGTATAGCTTATTTTATAACTTCATAGTGAAGTTCCACAAATTGGTTGAATCGATTGGTACTGGTTAATCTTAAAAGTGTTTGAAAATCATTTTGCCTAAATAAGGGAATGCCACTGCCCAATAAAACCGGAGCAAAAGTAACTATAATTTCATCTATCAATTTTTCTTTGATAAAATAAGAAATTAACTCACTGCCGCCCATAATCCAAATGTTTTTTCCGCTTTTGCATTTTAGTTCCCTGGTGAAAGAAGCTACATCTTTATTTACGAAAGATACATATTCAGTATCTTCTTTTGGTGTCCTTGAAAATATATAGCATTTCTTATCTTTATATGGAAAAACATCTTCATATGCCATAATCCAGTCATAAGTTGTTCTGCCCATTATGATTGTATCGATAGTATTATAAAATTCTGATATTCCGTTATCACCTTCACCCTCAACATTAAAGAGCCAATCCAGGTTATGATCTTTTGTTGCTATATACCCATCTAAAGTTGAAGCAATAAACAATACTAACTTACGTTGTTCCATTATCTCACTCCTTTTTATTTTTGTCTTATATACAGTATACCATAAATTGTTTGCAACTATTTGTCAACAATTTATAATTTGACTCGCAACATTAAAAATGCTAAAATACCTATGAAAATGAAAATTTTGGATTAAATTTAGTTTGGTTGCTAATTTAAATAATGAACTAATGCTGTACAGGAATAATCGCTTGGAAAACATTTGCATATACTTCATAAGAGTTGCTAGAAGGGGGAATAAAGAATAAACATTTTAAAGCTAAAAAAGTTTAATTTAATTGTTTTGTTTTTATTAATTATTATTGGTATTATAACGATATTTTTTTTATTCAACTTGAAGGGTGCTAAAGCTGAGGAAATTTTTCTTACGGCTGAAGAAAGAACATGGCTGGATGAGCATAAAAATGAGATTAAAATTGGATATACAATAGATTATCCGCCGGTGGAATTCTTAAGTAATGGACAATATGCTGGTATTTCAGCAGATTATTTTAAACTTCTGGAACAGAAGCTAGGTATTAAAATTCAGATGGTACAGTTTGATAATTTTGATGAACTCATAAAACAAGTTCAAAAAAGAGAATTGACCGGAATAACAGCTGCTACTAAAACACCTGAAAGAAGTAAGTACCTGGAGTTTACGGTACCCTACATAGACAACCCAAATGTTATAATTACTCGAAAAAACTTTTCCGAGAATTTGACATTTGAAAAGTTAACAAATGCAAGCATGGACATAGTAGTTATAGAAGGTTATGATATTATAGAATTTCTTAATGATAAGTACCCTAAGCTGGAATATAGAACTGTGAAATCTCCCAGCGATGGAATTAGAATGGTAGCCTTTGGCGAAGCTGATGCAATGATAATAGAAATAATGAGCGCAACCGAGACCATTGAAAGGGATAATATTTCAAATCTTATAGTAAATATAGAAACTCCTTATGAATCCAGCTTATCCATAGCAACTAGAAGTGATTGGCCCATATTAAGTCAGATTTTCAACAAAGGATTAGCTCAAATTACAGACCATGAGAAAAAGGTTATTGAACAAAAATGGATGTCCTTGCAAAAACAAAGTTTATTTGAGAACACATATTTTTGGATAGGTGTAGTGAGCTTTGTTTTGTTGTTAATAATTATTATAATTGTTATTTTAGTATGGAACTCAAGTCTGCAAGCTGCGGTAAAAGAAAAAACTCAGGCCATTGAAGAGTCTAAAAAAGAACTAATGTTTAAAACATATCATGATGAGCTCACAGGACTATATAACAGGGCGTATATGGCTGAAGTGCTAAAGCAGATAAAACAAGAAAATTCTTCACCATTTTCAATTATTGTTGCAGATTTAAATGCATTAAAAATTACAAATGATACATTTGGTCATGAAACCGGAGATCAGATGTTAATTAGGGTGTCTGAAATAATTAATGAAAACATCAACGAAAATCATGTTTCCTGCAGGATTGGAGGAGATGAAATAGTTGTGCTTATGCCATCAACGGATGAACGAGATGCTAATGATATTGTTGGAAAAATTCAAAAAGCTGTCCTTGCTGCAAAAGAGGATCCCATTAAACCCCTTATAGCTCTGGGATGTGCAACAATTCATGATGATGTACATAATAGCTTTAGCAGCCTGTTTAAGTTGGCAGAAGACAGGATGTATGCTAATAAAATGGCTGAAAGCGATAAAAACTATGATATGATTATAAATTCTATAAAGAAAAACCTATATGAAAATAAAAATGAAAGCAAGGAACATTGTAAAAGACTAGTCGACATGTGCAGACAAATGGGAGAAATTTTAAATTTAGAAAAGAATGATATAGAAAGTCTTGCCTTATTAGCAGAACTTCATGACATAGGAAAGGTTGGAATCGAAAAAGAACTTTTCCTTAAAGAAGGTGCGTTGACTACAGAGGAGTGGCAGAAAGTAAAAAGGCATCCAGAGCTTGGATTTAAGATAGTTAGTGCATCTACGAAGCTTTCTTACATTGGTAAAGGTATTTTTGCCCATCATGAGCGCTGGGATGGAAGCGGGTACCCACAAGGTTTAAAAGGTGAGGAAATACCTTTTATTGCAAGATTATTCTCCATAGTGGAAGCATATGATGTGATGACTCATGAAAGATCTTATAAACCAATTTTCACAAAAGAAATGGCTATACAGGAGCTAAGAGATAATTCAGGTTCTCAATTTGATCCAAGTCTTGTGAAGATATTTGTAAATCACATCAACAATGCAAGTCTTGCCTGATGACAGTGGGACGGGGTTATTGTCATCATTAGGGATGACAACAACCCCGTCCCCTTGACACAGTCCCCTTGACACACGTGACAACAACCCCGTCCCCTTGACACACCGTCCCCTTGACACACGTCCCCTTGACACACCATGCGTCCCCTTGACACATGACACCGCGTCCCCTTGACACACAGACCATATAAAAACAATCTGTTAACCAACAAAATTATCTTCAACTTCATTATCGTAAATAATATCGTATTTTTTCATTTTTCTCCAAAGTGTGGTCAGGCTTATATTTAATTCTTGGGATGTCTTTTTTCTGTCTCCGTTGTATTTTTCCAATGTTCTTATAATTTTGCTGCTTTCGTGATTCTTATTTGAATTTTTTAAAGAATTATCGTTTATAACGGTTATGGCTTCAAAATTGTTTATATCGATAATGTTCTTAAAGTCTTCTGAGGAAATGTGTCGGCTGTCGGCTAATACAATGGCTCGCTCCAGAATATTAAACAGCTGACGTACATTTCCGGGATATGAACCGGAGCATAACAGTTCGATTGCGTTATTTGAAAAAGAAACATCATAGCTGTTCTTCTTTAAATAGTAATCAACCAAGTAAGGTATATCATCCAACCTCTCATTTAGAGGAGGTAAATTCAGTTCAAGAACACCAAGTCTGTAATACAAATCTTCCCTGAATTTTTTTTCTTTTATGAGTTCGTGTAAATCTTTGTTGGTTGCACTTATGATTCTTACATCAATTGGAATGATTTTATTATCGCCAAGCCTGCTTACTTCCTTTTCCTGAAGGACTCTTAAAATTTTAGCTTGTATATTAATATCCATTTCGCCTATTTCGTCCAGAAATACAGTGCCGTTATGTGCCAGTTCAAATATTCCTATTTTGCCTTCGTCCTTTGCACCCGTAAAGGCACCTTTCACATACCCAAACAGCTCGCTTTCCAAAATTGAACTTGGCAAAGCTGCACAGTTGATGGCAACAAAAGGTTCGTTGGCTCTGTCACTGTAATTGTGCATGCTTTGAGCAAATATTTCCTTTCCGGTTCCGGTTTCGCCGGTTATCAATACTGCACAATTTGACTTTGAATACTTTTTCGCCTTGTATATGGTGTTTGCTAATTCACTGCTTTTTCCAATAACATTGTCAAATGTGTTTTTTGCTGTACGTCCTTTAGTGTTAAAAGTTAATCTCAATTGCTTTTCGCTTGATTGAATAAAATTTGCATCAAGAATAATAACTACTACACTCTGAACCTTGTTGTTAACTATTACAGGTTTGAAATTTGCGATGTAGTTTTTGTTTTTAATAGTCAATACTTTATCAAATATTGGGTTTTTGCTTTTGAAAATTATATCCTTGTCTATTGTTGAAAATAATACCTTGTTTGTTTCGCTGTCTGTACTGTTATTAAATATTTTTTTAGCCTTATTGTTTAAAAAAATTGTTTCCCCGTCTTTGTTGATATTGATTATTGCTTCGGAAGTTCCGTTTATTGTAGTCAATATGGTTTGAAGATACTGATCCTTCTCATCCTGGGATTCTAATATGTTCAAAGCGCTGTTTACAGCCATTTCAATGGAGCTTTCATTGACATCAAGCATGACATGTTCAAGATTATGAAGTGCTGCAACCTTTTTTACGGATATGCCGCCAATCAACGATTTTATATCTGAACTTAAAGCACTTAATATATCGTTTTCCATGCTGTCAACTGTTTTGGGCTGAATTATCTGAGCATTACATCCGGATACTACCTTGAAGTTTTTCATGGCTTCAAACGCTTCGTCAAAACCAATCAAAGCTATATTCTCACATTTATACTTTGATTTTTGAATGGAGTAATAAATATCTTCATATGTGTATTGAACATTGATAACAGGTGCCGGTATGTTTTCCCTGAGCAAATTAACATTTCTTCCTCTGGCAATGAATGCCTTCGTTCCATGTTGTACAGCCATTTGTGCAACATCGATAATGCCTTCTCCGGTCATTTCAATTGTTTCTATTAATTCACTAAGGTTGTTCTTTTTAATTACATTATCTGAAACTTTAGTAAATGCTTCGGATGCAGAAAAAATAATTATATTCTTAAATTCATTCATAATCGCCTCGCTTGATTTCACAAATGAAATTCATTTCATTTCATTTGATTTCATATCAGTAAGATATCATATGTTTTAGGATGTTGTCAAATTATAATTATTTGAATGAGGATAAAGTTTTAGAGTTATAAAAACTCAATGTTGCCAACGATTTCATCAGCTTAGACAAACGAATTTTTACAATACTTATTTCTTTTCCGAAATGTTTTCTTGTTTGGCACATAAATTGCTTTATTGATGCTAAGGAGGGTTACTATGACGTATAAAGTTTTATTACCACAGCCGATAATGAAAGAAGGGAGAGATTACCTTTTATCAAAGGGTTACGAGATAGTCGATGGACGCGGCATGTCTGAACAGGATATAATAAATGACATATATGATTGTGATGCAATTATAGTAAGGACGCCTAAGATAACAGAAAAAATAATTAATGCCGCTCCGAAATTAAAAATTATTGCAAGACATGGAGCAGGTTATGATGGTGTAGATTTAGAGTCTGCCAGACAACACAATGTACTGGTTGTATATGCACCTGGTGCTAACAGTGTTTCTGTTGCCGAACTTGTCATATTTTATATGCTTTATTGTTCAAGAAATTTTAAAATGGTGCAAAAAACATACATTGATGATTATTTTTATGCTAAGTTGAAGACTAAAAAGAATGAGTTGTACGGAAAAACTCTTGGATTGATAGGCATAGGAAATATAGGCTCTCTGGTTGCGGAAAAGGCAAGCTTGGGACTTGGAATGAATGTAATAGCCTTTGATCCCTTTGCAAAAAGAGAAAATTTACCTGATTATATTAAACTGCTGGACGACAGGGATAAAATATTTACAGACAGCGATTATGTATCTCTGCATGTCCCGGCAACCAAGGACACCATTAACAGTGTGAGCACCAGGGAATTTGAATTGATGAAAGAAACTTCCTTTTTAATCAATACAGCAAGAGGGACAATTGTAGATGAAGATGCTTTGTATAAAGCATTGATCAATAAACAAATCGCAGGAGCAGCTTTAGATGTTATGAAAGAAGAGCCTGTAAATAAGGATAATCCGCTGCTTGCGCTGGACAATGTTTTAACCGCACCTCATATAGGAGCAGCAACAGAAGAAGCCTCTTCCAGGTCTTCGCTGTTTTGCGCTATGGGAATTGATGACTACCTGAACGGCAGAGTTCCAAAGTATATAGTGCCGGAATTAAGAGATATGATAAATAATAATTGATTTTTATTGAGGAGTATTATAATGAGTGTTGGAAACAGAGTTTTTTTAAAAAGAGATTTACCTGACAGCGATGTTATTGAAGGTTTTAAAAATCTTCCGGCTGCAAATGTTGCCGATACAATGTCAAGATTATGTGCATTAAGTTCAGAGATTAAACTGATCGGATCTCCTTCTGCCCCCACAATGGTAGGAGTGGCACTGACAGTAAAGGTGAGACCCGGAGACAACCTGATGCTTCACAAGGCTTTAAATATGGCCCAGGAAGGTGATGTAATAGTTGTTTCAAATGAGGGTGACAGATCCCAGTCACTTATGGGCGAAATAATGGTGACATATGCAAAATCCACACAAAAGGTAGCTGGAATAGTACTTGACGGTGCCATAAGGGATTTTGATCAGATTTCCAAGATGGACTTTTACATCTATGGTACAGGCTCAACACCGGGGGGACCATTTAAAGAAGGACCCGGAGAAGTGAATGTGCCCATATCAATCGGCAATGTAGCTGTTATGCCGGGAGATATAATTTTGGGAGATACAGATGGAGTGATAGTAATTCCAAAAAAATATGCAAAAGAAATATTGGAAGCATCAATTGAATATGCCAAAAAAGATTCTGCGAAGCTGGAAGCTGTTATAAATGGCACTGCAAACAGAAATTGGGTTGATGAATCATTAAAGGCAAAGAATACGGAAATAATTGATGGGTATTTTGAGTATTAGAAATAATTTGTAAGCAGCGGGGGGCCTTTTGCAATTCAAATTTTACAACTATTATTAAACAAAGATAAAGGAGAATTATAGTAAGTATGAATACAGTTTTAATAGCATTACTGATACTGCTTGTTACAGTAGTTTTATTCATAAAGGAACCGATTCCTATTGTAGTAACCTCAATAGCTGCTTCACTGGCGTATGCCTATACCGGCATTATTGAAGTGAAATCTGTATTTAGCGGATATAACAGCAACACAATTGTATTATTGGCAGGCATGATGGTAATAGGTGCCTCTTTATTTCATACCGGAGTTACAGATTTGATTGGCGAAAAGATGATTAAAGTAACAGGAAAGTCAGAAGTGAAAATTATTTTGTACACCTTGATTGTTTCTTGTTTGTTAAGCAGTGTCTGCAGCAACATAGGAGTAATGGTTGCATTGGTTCCCGTGGTTACGGCAATTTGTGCTTCAGCCGGTATAGGACCGTCAAAGGCCGTCCTAGGTTTGCTGTTTGGAGCACAATTTGGAGGATTTATGACACTGGTAGGCGTCGGATCTAATGTGGCTGCAGCTAATGCAATGAAGGAATTGGGACTTAATCCATTCAACTTCTTTGACATTACACCGTTTGGTATTGCTGTCTCCGTTCTTGGAATTTTATACTTTACTTTCATCGGAAGAAAGTTAATTCCGGATACTGGCTATATTCCTGAGTTTGCAACTGCTGAAAAAAAGTCGTTCGATAAGAAAAAAGCAATAATTTCAGGATTTACAATGATTGGTGTTTTAATTGTTATTGCAGGAAATTTCAAATCGTTTCCAATGCACATAGCATCAACAATAGGTGCATTGATTATTGTCGGGGCAGGATGTATGACAACAAAAGAAGCAATCAGCAGCATCGATTGGATAACCCTGATAATTGTAGGATCATTAAGTGCAATTTCATCCGGTGTACAATCCAGCGGGGCAGGGCAGTTAGTAGCTGATGCTATAGTTAAGTTTCTAGGTTCAAATCCTAGTCCGTTTATGATAACAACTGCAATTTTCTTTACGGCTTCAGTACTTACACAATTTATGTCCAACATACCCACAATCTTATTATTTCTCCCGATTGGGGTATCGATTGCGAACACTATCGGTGTAAGCCCGTATCCAATTGTGATGACCATAACACTGGCAGGTGCAGCTTCATACGCAACGCCGTTTGCGGCACCACAAAATATGATGACAGTTGGTTGGACAAAATACAGGTTTATGGATTTCGTTAAAATTGGTCTTCCAATGGTGTTTATAACATACTTGGCCGTAGTTTCAGTTATACCGCTTTTCCTGCCGTATTAGAGTATGAAAAGAGATATGTGAATAGATGTTTAATAAACAATGGGAGAATCTTAAGATGGAAAATTATTTAGTAAACGCATATGATATACATCTGCATACAAGCCCGGATATGATTGAACGCAAACTTGATGATGAAGAGATGGCTAAACGGGCCTCTGCAAGGGGAATGAGAGGATTTGTAATAAAAAATCATTATCAGGATACGTCTCAACGTGCAGCAGCTGTTAATAAAAAATACACGAATCTTAATACAGCCGGTGGAATTACCTTAAATCTATCAGTTGGTGGTATTTGTGCAGAATCGGTTGAAAATGCGGCAAAAAATGGTGCGAAATTTGTATGGTTTCCGACGATGGATGCATTAAGTTATAACATCCATAAGAAAAAGAATACAGAAAATAAGATTTCAATACTGAAGAATGGTGTCTTGATTCCTGAAGCCTATGATGTGCTTGATGTGATAAAACAATACAAGATGATTTTGTGCACGGGGCATATTTCAGTAGAAGAATCTTTAGCGCTCATACATGCCGGTCATATTCGGGGTATTACAAAAATGATTTTAACGCATGCGGATTCTCCTTCAGTTTTTACTGATTGTGAGCAACAACTTAAATTTGTTAAGGAAGGTGCGTTAATTGAACATTCAAGTTTTACGTTAGAGGTTAATGCTACATCGTGGAATCTCATGATGGAACAAATACTGAGAATCGGTAGCCGGCACATAGTGCTTTCCAGTGATCTAGGCCAAGTATCCAATCCCTATCCGGACGATTCTCTGAACGAATTCGTCAATGGACTTCTGGAACGCGGAATATATCAAAATGAGATCGATCAGATGATCAGAACAAATCCTGAATGGCTCCTTTCGGATACGTATTGATGAAGCCTGACTTGGAGCCCTGTGCCAGGAGATAAAACTTGCAATAAAGAATAACGTATTCCTTTTTTAGGATATTATAATAATAAATTATGGGAGGTATATTATGTTTATGTCCAAAGGTAGAAAGGTTGTATCACTAATACTTGCGTTAATAATTGCTGTTGCTTCACTTACAGCATGTTCAGCTTCAGGTTCAGGAAGTTCAAATACTTCCGGCAGTACAAACAGTACTGAAGCAGCTAAAGTACAAAAAAGCGTAGATTTTCCAAAGAAACCTGTAACAATTATCGTTCCATTTTCAGCAGGTGGTTCTGCTGATTTAACTACGAGAATTCTATCTTCAAATGCAGAGGAATATTTGGGACAGACTATCATAGTTGAAAATGCACCTGGCGGCGGAGGAATGGTTGGCCAGAACAAGGGTGCTCAGGCAAAACCTGATGGCTACACACTGACTACAGTAACTACTTCTGTTACAATCAATCCATTGTTGAATGAAGCTCCATTTTCTGTGGAGGATTTCAGGGGTATTATACAGCTGACAGAAGAGACAGATTTTCTGGTAGTGCAAAGTGGAAAAGAATACACAAATTTTGAAGAATTTATTGCATATGCTAAGAAAAATCCGAACACCATCAAATTCGGATGTTCAGGAAAAGGAACAACAGATGACCTGGCCAATGAAGCAATGATAAAGGCTACAGGAATAAGCGCCAGCAATATTCCCTTTGACGGATCAGGTTTGGCTATAACAGCCATTCTTGGAGGTCATGTAGATGCAATAATCGGAGGACCTTCTTCATTTGACAATCATATCAAAGAAGGTACACTCATACCGATAGCTTCTCTTACAGAAGAGAGAAATCCAATGTTTCCGGATGTTCCTTCAATCAAAGAGCTTGGATATGATGTTTATTCGGGCGCATGGAGAGGTATAGCTGCACCGGATGATACTCCTGATGAAGTGGTACAGGTTCTTCATGAAGCATTTAAAAAGGCAATGGAAGATCCTGAATACATCGAGCAAATGACTAATTCACAGCTCAGCGTTAATTATCTGAGCAATGAAGATTTCAGCAACAAAATAATAAGTACATATGAAATGTACAAGGACGCTATCGGAAAATAGCTAAAATAGAAATAAATGAAGCGGGATAACCACTGATCAATTCATTGCGCGTATCCCGCTACTAAACATATAAGGAGGATTACATGTCAAAGGCTAATAAGATTACTGCCATAGTGTTCATCTTAATAGCATTCGGATTTATTGCTTCGGGTTTAAGACTATCGTTTGGAGCAAGGCTGTATCCGATGATTTTATCTATCTTGCTGGCATTTTTAGGTGTCTTGCTGTTTATAACATCACATAAAAAAAGTAAGACAGACAACTCACCAAATCCGCTGGCTATACTCATTAAGGAACATAAGCATTTTACAATATTGATTGTAGGTTACATACTTTTTATTGCAGGATTGACGGTTATAGGTTTTGCACCGGCCTGCTTTATATTTTTGGTTATAGTGCAATACTTGTTGGGATATAGAAAAAAATTTGCATTGTTGATAAATTCGGCAGTATTTACATTGATTGTATATTTTTCGTTCAGCAGTTTACTGAATGTTCCGCTGCCGGTAGGAATCTTTTTAGGAGGAATTTAAATGGAAAGTATATTACAAGCACTGCTTGCAGCCTTATCGCCTTCTAATCTGTTAATGGCTCTTTTGGGTACTGCCGGCGGAATTATTATCGGCGCCATACCAGGACTTTCTGCAAATATGGGGGTTGCTCTTTTAGTACCTTTTACTTTTGTAATGGAACCGGAAACCGGACTTATAATGCTGGGAGGAATTTATGTAGGAGCCATTTACGGAGGATCCATAGCGGCTATACTCATAAATGCTCCTGGGACGCCTTCAGCTGCAGCTACTACATTTGATGGTTATCCCATGGCACAGAAAGGTGAAGCCAGGCTTGCTCTTGGAACTGCTACCTTGTCGTCAGCCATCGGTGGGATATTCAGCGTAATCGTGCTGGCATTGTTTGCACCATTTTTAGCTAAGCAGGCACTGAGGTTCGGACCGCCCGAATATTTCGCACTGGCCTTTTTCGGACTTACTATCATTGTAAGTTTGTCAGAAAACAACATGATCAAAGGACTTATTTCAGGCGTGTTCGGACTGCTATTGGCAACCATAGGCATGGATCCGGTTGAGGGAGCCATGAGATTTACATTTGGCAATATTAATCTGATTTCAGGAATCGCACTGGTTCCGCTCCTGATTGGTTTGTTTTCAATTTGTGAAGCATTTATGCTGGGAACAACAAAGATATCTAAAGGAAGTCTCGCTGAGATAAAAGGCAGGTTGCTTCCTAACAGGGAAGAAATTAAGAGAAACATGGGGAACTTCACGGTTTCTTCCATAATCGGAACAATTGTCGGAATTCTGCCCGGAGCAGGAGCAAGCGTAGCTTCATTTGTGGCGTACAATGAAGCCAAGAGAATGTCAAAAAGAAGCCATGAATTCGGAACAGGAATAGTTGACGGCATCGTAGCAAGTGAAACATCAAACAATGCATGCGTAGGAGGGTCACTTGTGCCTCTCTTAACATTAGGAATACCGGGAAATGCGGTATCTGCACTATTTATTGGGGCACTCCTGATACATGGACTAAAGCCGGGACCAGATCTGTTCTCAGGTGCAAATGAAAAAATTATGACGGTATTTTTCTTTGGATTGTTTATAGCAAATGTACTAATGCTGATTCTCGGCTTGGCGGGAGCAGGATTGTTTGCAAAGGTGCTGTTTTTGCCTCAGCCTATTCTGGCCACATACATCCTCGTGTTGTGCGTAAGCGGATCCTTCGCCATAAACAACAATATGTTTGATGTGAGTGTAATGTTTTTATTCGGTCTTGCGGGACTAATGTTCAAACTTCTTAAGATACCTGCTTCGCCTGCTGTTTTGGGAATAATTCTCGGACCTATGGCAGAAACAGGCTTGAGACAGTCGCTGCTCATGTCAAACGGCAATCCTTTAATATTGTTCACAAGGCCCATAAGTTTCTTTTTTATAGCTGTAGGAGTTGCATCCATGGCAGCGCCATTGTTGAGAAATTATAAAAACAATAAAAAGGCTAATGCCTAATATTTAAATTACAATGAAGAGAGACACTGACTGCAATAAGTTGGTGTCTTTTTTGTTTGTAAATTATTAATAAAATTATTGATTTATGCCGAAATGTTATTCTTATAGTGATACACTAGAAAATTCACAGTTATTATGTTAAGATAATAAAAAATAGTAGAAAGGGGTTATTATGTTAAAGAGATATATTGTGGAATTTGGCATGGGAGCGGATCTTCATGGAGGAGATGTTACTAAGGCAGCTGTTAAAGCTGTAAAGGATGCAACATCCAGAAGTTGTTTATGCGGATTGGAGGATATTCTAAATATAGATCCCTTGAAGATGCATGTTCATGTAAAAATAGGATGTACTAATCCAGATATGGTGGATAAGGAAACAGTTATGAAGGCGATTCCGGTAGGCAAGGGAGAAATAGAAGTAGTAAAGGGCGGGTTAGGTGTACAAGGTTTAGAGGTTCCCGCATTTGGCGCTGGTAATACAATACAGATTGCTGTAGCTGCATTGACTGTATATGCTGATGTGTAAACATTAGCGTGATACATAAAAAAGTGAAATAAGTTAAATTTTGTAAAATATAAAAATAATGTTACAAAATGTCCTCTAAAATTGTCTATAGTATAGAGTAAATAAACAAGTGAAATGTTTGTGTGGTATAATAAGGTGAATAAAATTAAGCAGGGGGGCTAAAATTGGGTAAGTATTTATCAAAATTAAACAAGAAAACGTATTGGATATTTTTTGCTGCATGTGTTTTTCTAATTTGCATTGTATTATTTATTTTCAACAATCAGGAACCTGTTAAGGAGTACCAGTTTCCATTACAAACTGAGGATGTAGAAAGTGTATTAACGGAACAAAATATTGAATGGCACATTACAGACAAGGGTGTTGTTGATGAATCAAGAAATATTTACACATTAAAAAATGATGAAAATATAACCATGGGTGTTGATGCGTGGGTTAAAGATAATCATAAAATTTTTAGCATGTCTTGGTTTTTTCCATCTAATTTGACAAATGATCAAGTGAATGATTTTTTTAGTAATGAGTTGTCGAAACATTTAGAACTGCCTGGAATATTTTATGGCAATAAAAGAAAATTAGATAAAGCACTAAACGAAGTGCTAAGTTACAGTCTAAATGAAAACAATTATGAAAATGGTGTATATTGGGATAAGAGAGTTGGTAATGACCATTTAAGAATTAAAATTAGTACCAATAACTATCAAAATCATGTTATATCATTGCTCATAATTCCTGATGAGGAGTATGAAAATTATTTAAAGACATCAGATAATTTTTGGAAAGAAGCAGCTTCAAGTGAAAATATAGAAATAATCGAAAGCACTGTAGCTGAAATAAAAGAAACAGCAAAAGAATATGCTGTTCCTGTAAATGATATGGATACTTTTTCAAAACACTTTGTTGTATCTGGAAGGTTAGAAGATATTAAAGAGAATAAAAAAGTGCCTGAACCATTAATCAATGTTAAATCCAATTATTTAAAGCCAAACAAAGATAAATATATGAATGCCAGACTGGTTGATGAAACAGGCAGCATTGATGTATTTGTGGAAATGACTTCACTTGACAATAAAGAATTAAGCATAACACGAAATCACAATGTTGTAATGTTATATAATAATAACGAGTTTATATATGTTGTTCGGCCGGGTGCATTGTATTCAGAGGAATAAGGAAATTTTTTATAATTTACTGTTTACAACTCAGCCTTGTGTTCGTTAAATTTGTTGTAGAATCACTTGTAGTATTTCCAAGTGAGTAATAATCCACAAAACAGTTATACCAATTTGTACAATATAAGCCCTCCTCTTGGAGTCTTCTCATGGCCTCGTTAAAGTCATTGGTTGTAGGGAGCATAACAGGATCTCCCGGCATCCAATTAGATGGGGTATAAACATTGTATGCTTGTGTTAGTTGAAGCGAATCTATAATCCTTAAAACTTCATAAGTATTTCTGCCACAGGAAGAAGGATAAGTCAATATTGTACGTATTTTTCCTTCAGGGCTTATTATGAACAGATCTCTTACACTTTCCTCGTAAATTTTGTCGGGATTAACCATTCCATATTTGCGTGCTATTTCAGCATCTCTATCTTCTAATAAAGGAAATGGAATTATGATTCCATAAGTATCAACAATATTTTTTTTCCATTCAATATTTGCAAAATTGTTGTCTATTGTTACAGCTAATATTTGAACGTTTCTTTTAACAAATTCTTCATAATGATTTGTAAAGGCTAAAAGGGATGTAGTTGATGTAGCGGCGAAATCTCCAGGCTCACTAACAAGAACCACCCATTTTCCTCTATACTGTGATAATGTAATTACTCCTTCTGTTGATAAAGTAGTGAAATCTGGAGCAATTCTTCCTATAGTAATACATCCTGGAATAATATGATCTCTAGTACTAGTACTCATAGATACCTCCATAGTCAATATATCCTACATTATATGTGAAAACTTTTTTATGGTGAAATTATGTACATATTTGTAAATAATATAGCTGAAAAGTCTGCATAGTTTAGTTATGATATATACATAAACTTATGGAGATTTTTTTATTTTGTAACAAGGTTTTATGCATATTGATATTTTATAAAAAAGCTGATGAAATTTAATATCTTCAGTACTAAAAAATGAGACTTTTTGCGTATGTACACAACGTCTCATTTTTTATATCAGTCTCTTCTATTAAATTGATTTTTTACTTTGATTGAATAAAGGCAATAACATATAATATGTTGAAACACTGTTATCATTATGAAACAAATGCTTAAAATGTAATATGCACGATTTATTCCAGTATTGTAAAATAATAAATAAAAAACTGTCCATAAGCTTATGACTGTAGTTATTACGGTTACTAATTTTACAGTCATAGAATGCTTCTTTTGCTTTTTGTAGAGTACATATACAAAGATTATGAGAATGATTGAAATTAATATTGCTAACCATTTTAATTCAGTAATATTTACTAATCGTTCCCATTTTCCGTTAAGATAAACCACGTGGCGAAGCATCCCCATACGTGTTTTAGTATAATAATTAGCTGCGTACGCCCCAATAGCTGCAGTTATCTCTAAAACTATGCACAGAATTATACATATATAACAAACTTTATTTTGCCGCTTTGTCATTGGGAAGTTCACCTACCGTTGTGTATAATACATCGCCGGTATTAGGATCACCAACTTGTACTGGAAGATCATCATTCATTTGCCATTGATACCATCCTCCGTCGTATAAACTCATATCTGTATATCCGTTTTCATACATAACTAAGAATGGAATTGTAGCACGCCAGCCTGTCCCGCAGTAGAAAGCAAGGTGGTTATCCAAAGTAAAATCAAGATCCTTCCAAAGTTCTTTCATTTCGTCCATTGTTATATAAGTTCCGTCTTCATGTATGTAGTCTTCCATGTGATAAGGATCGCTGCCGGCTTTTCCCCAAACAGCACCTTTTGGTTCCCCAGCTTTATCTATATATGAATATCCGCTTGTTTCGCCAATGAATTCCTTGTATGAACGAATGCTTACCAAACGGAAATTAGAATCATCATTTAATCTTTTTGCTGCATCCTCTATAGATGTCCAATATTCAGGATGAACCGGAACCTTTGCGCCAAAGTCTGTTGCAGGTGTCGCTGCGTTTGCAGTTGTTTCCAATTCAAATCCTGCGTTTGTCCATGCATTGAGGCTGCCGTTTAACACCTTAACATTTTCAACACCTGCCCAAAGGTAAGCATATACAACTCTAGCAGTACCTGAAACGTCTGCACCGTAAAGAACTACTGTTTTATCTTTTGTAATGCCAAGATCTAGCATTGCTTGCTCAACTTCTTCAGGAGTTTTAATATTCCAATATGGTTCACCTTCTATGCTAGCTATATCAACATGTACTGCGCCAGGTATGTGTCCTGTATTGTAATCAGGACTTTCATCAGCCGTTCCCCAATTAGCTTCCAAAATTATGTAATTATCAGATTCCTTTTGATTTCCATCAATCACACTTTTTACCCATTCAGGAGAAACGAAAACTTTCTTTACGTCCACAGCTTCTGCTTTTTGTGATTGTTCTTCTGCAGCTGGTTTTTCTGTTGCAGGTGCATTACTTGATTCCTTCTTTTCTTGACTACAACCTGTAAATATGCTTACCAATAATATAAGCACAAAAAGCAGGGATAAATTTCTTTTGTTCATTTTTAGCCTCCAAATAATTTTATGATAACGATAAAATGTTAACAGTTTTAAATTGTTAAGTCAAGTTAAGCAGCTATGAATAATATTTATGAAGAAGGGCAATATGTTTCCAAATTTTTATACATTACTACATTTATCAAATTTAATTTTATGGAATAATTATTAATTGGTAGTCGATATGAAAAAAACTTGCATTATAATAAATTAATATGAAATTATGTTATTAGTATTAATTGTTCGATTGTGTTAGGATATAAATGATAGACTTAAGAATTTTAATGATCGAGGGCATATAATTGAAAAAAAGAATTTTTATGCTACTAACTTTTATTATAATTATAATTTTAATAAAGCAATATAATATATATTATTTTTTCAGTTTTGAAAATATTAGTGAACTTAAGTTATACATAAAATCCTTTGGTATAATGGCACCTTGTGTGTTTATTTTAATGTTTGCTTTAGCAACTGTCTTATTTGTTCCCGGGCTTCCAATAACAGTATTGTCCGGAATATTATTTGGTGCATTCTGGGGTACTGTATATGTGGTTATTGGTTCAACAATAGGAGTTTCTTTGGCTTTTTTTATTGGAAGATACATAGGCAGAGAATTTGTAAAGAAAATGGCTGGCAAAAATGAACGTATGTCAAGGCTCGATAATTATATTAAGGAACAAGGAAATACAATATTAATTATAAGCAGACTTGTTCCCTTGTTTCCTTTCAATTTGCAAAATTACGTTTATGGTATTACAGATATTAAGTTTGGCACATACTTCTGGTACTCATTGATTTTTATGGTACCCGGAACATTTATATACACCTGTTTTGGGGCTTTAGCTTACAGTTCAATGACTATGGACAAAATAATAATATATTCAAGTTTTTTATTAATTGGATTATGTACTCTTATTATACTTCCTAAAAAATTCTTTAACTTGAAAGCAGAAATGGTGAACAACAATAAGTAATTAACATGAGAAATGTTAATATAAAAAATAATAGGAGAAAATGAAAAAAATGAAAATTTCAAAAATTCTAGTATTAATTTTAGTATTAAGTATGGTTGTAGCAGGATGTGCTGCCAAGGAACAACCTGAAGTCACAGCACCTGATACTTCAAAAGAAGGTTCAGCATTTGAAGGAAAATATCTGGTAAGTGCTGAATATGTTAAATCATTTGCAGGCAATGATAATATATTATTAATTGATGCAAGAGGTGTAGATGCTGCAAAGGAAGGAACTGTTGAAGGAGCTATAGCAATTAAATGGCAAATGCTAGCTGCTATGGAAGGAAAACCAGGTGATCCAATGTGGGGAACAATTCTTGAGCCAGCTGACTTAAGTGAAGCTCTAAGCAATCTTGGAATAAGCAAGGATAAGGAAATAATAGTATTTGGAGCAGCCAAGGATGGCTGGGGAGATGAAGGAAGAATAACCTGGGAATTAATCGCTGCGGGTTTTGAAAATGTAAAAATGGTTGATGGAGGATTAGCTTCTTTAACTAATGCCGGATTAAATATAGTAAAAGGGGCTGCAGCACCTATTTTTGCTGATGTAGCTGTTTCTGAAATCAATAACACACACAATATAAACACTGATGCTTTGGTTGCTGATTATGAAAGCTATAAGGTCGTCGATGTTCGTGCAGATGAAGAATATGAAGGACAGGTTCTTTATGGAGAAGCAAAAGGCGGACATTTACCGGGAGCTATTCATATAAAATTTACAGACTTATTCGAGGCAGACGGGACTTTAAAATCTAATGAAGACGTTACAAAAATCTTTACAGATGCTGGATTAAGCAAGAATGATAAAATTGTTACATACTGCACAGCTGGAATCAGATCAGCATATATGCAGCTTTTGCTGGAAATGACAGGTTTTGAAAACTCATACAACTATGATGAATCATTTTATAGATGGAGTGCAGTTAACGAATTAGAAAAGTAATCAGGTGAGATATGAATAGTAATTCATCTTTAAAAAACAAACTAATAATTAAATATATAATTATTGCAATATTGGTATTAGTCGTGATATTTTATTTGTTGATACCAGGGGTGAAATCTAAAATTAACTGGCTGTTCATGCTTTTCAGTTCCATGAGCGTTGATATGATAATAGGATATGTGAGGTCCTTTGGTGCTTATGCTTTAGTAGTATCATTTTTGCTGATGATGTTTCAATCATTAGTAGCTCCATTGCCTGCATTTTTAATTACATTTGCTAATGCAGCTGTATTTGGATGGTGGCAAGGTGCAATTTTATCTTGGACAAGTTCAATGGCAGGAGCAGCATTGTGTTTTTATATTGCAAAAATATTGGGTCGAGATGCGGTTGAAAAAATTACAAGTAAATTTGCTCTTGAAAGCGTGGATGGATTTTTTGATAAGTATGGAAAACACACCATAATAATTTGCAGATTGCTTCCCTTCATATCCTTTGATTATGTTAGTTATGCAGCAGGACTTACATCTATGGGTTTCATACCGTTCTTTATAGCAACTGGCATAGGACAGCTGCCTGCAACAGTAATTTACTCTTATGTGGGAGGGATGCTCACAGGTGGAGCACAAATGTTTGTAACTGCACTGTTAATATTATTTGCACTGAGTATTTTAATTGTGTTAATAAAGCATTTATATAATGACAGACAAAATAAAAAGAAAGAATTATAATTATGAATTTCAGAGAATTAATTGTTAAAAATCATCAGTTAATGAGCTATAATAAAGTATTTGCTAATATACAACCGGGTCAGGATATATTTTGGCCCGGCTGTGCTGTTTTATCTCTTGGAAGAGAAATAACGGAAAAAACATACCTTCTTCTTAAAAAGAAAGTTCCCGGACTTGTTTACAGCACATATTGCTGTGGCAAGCCGTCAAAGTATATAAATAAAGGCAAGGACTATATAAAAATAGAAGCGAACCTACATAAATTGTTTAAAGAAAATAAGGTAAAAAACATATATACACTGTGCCCAAACTGTCTGGTAACACTATCAGAATATAAAGAAATCAATGTGCAGTCAGCATGGGCATTAATAGATGAAATTTTCCCAGAAGAAAAACACGATAGTTTGAAAGGTGAATGTTATTCACTTCATGATCCTTGTCCCATAGTTCACGACGTAAAGGCAGCAGATTATGTGAGAAATATTCTGAACAAATTAGGTGTTGAAGTATTGGAATTTAAAAATAACAAGGAAAACACCATTTGCTGCGGCAAAAAGAATATGCTCATGACACTGGAACCAGAAAAGGGAAAAAAACTTTTTAATCTACGTGAGAACCAGGCTCCTTCTAAAAAAATAGTTACTTATTGTGCTTCATGCAGGGATACATTTAAACAAAACTCCTATGAATCAAAACACATCCTTGAGCTGTTGTTTGAGACAGAAGCATCATCATCGTGGGTAAATAGATTCAGGGCAGTCAGTTTTATTAAAAAGGAGCAAAATAATGCTTGATACACGCTGCAGAAAATATGTGGATAAATATTTTGACAAAACATCCGAATATTTAATCAATTTAAGATTAAAACCAACGCAGGTTACTGTTATTGCCTTGGTTACAGGAATTTTTGCAAGCATTGTTTACTATTTCGATAACATTGTGATAGCAATATTATTGCTGTGGGTTTCCGGTTTTTTAGATGCTGTAGACGGAACAATGGCAAGAAAGATGAAAGCAATCACTAAGACCGGAACTTTGCTGGACATATGCTTTGACAGAGTGGTTGAACTTGTTTTTATAATTGTGTTTGCATTGAAGCACCAAGATTCTACTTTTGCACTTCTATGTCTCACCTCTGCCATTGTTCTTTCAATGTCAGTATTTTTAACTTCAGGTATGCTGATGGAAAACAAAGGAAAGAAGAGTTTTCATTATCAGGCAGGGCTCATGGAAAGAACTGAAGGATTTATAATGTTTACTATTATGATGATTTTAAATTCATTTATGAGGATAATGGCATTCATTTATGCTGGGTTAGTATTATTTACGGCAATGCAAAGGCTTATTGATGCTACAAGAGCATTAAGCATTGGAGGAAATTTATGAAAAATAAAATAAAAATTATAATTGGATTATTAGCAGTAATTATTATAGGAGCAATATTTATTAACAGGCCCAAGACGGATAATACCGTTACAATATATGGCTGGGGCGGAGATCAGAGAGTTAATGAATGGATTGACAATGAACTTGCACCATATGCATCGGAAAACTATGGCATTGAAGTCGTTCGAGTTCCAATGAATATTGATGAAATTTTAATGAAGCTTACTAATGAAAAAAATTATAACAATAACGGCTCTATTGATGTTATATGGATTAATGGAGAAAACTTTTATTATGCAAAACAATATGATTTATTATACGGACCATTTTTAAATAAAACAGAAAATGCTCAAAAATATGTGGATTTAGAAGGACCGGAAGCAACTGTTGATTTTGGATATTCAACTGAAGGATATGAGGCACCATGGGGAAAGGCTCAGTTTGTATTCGTTCATGACAAGGAACTTCTACCTGAACCCCCAAAGAATTCAGAAGAGTTAAAAGAGCTGGTTAAAAACAATCCGGGCATATTTACTTATCCTGAAGCCACAGACTTCGTTGGTTCTGCTTTTATACGAACTGTCATATACGACATCATAGGATATGAAAATATTAAGGATCTTCCCGCAGATTATGAAATTATTAAAGAAGCAGTAATGCCTGCAATGAATTATTTAAATGAAATAAAGCCGTATCTTTGGAAGGAAGGCAAGACCTATCCAAAAGATTCTGCTCAGCTTGATGGTTTGTATCAGGACAAAGATGTTTATATAGCCATGGATTACAATGCAAACAAAGCGTTAAGCAAGGTAAAGGACAAGAGTTGGAGTGAAAGCACTAAAACATTTGTGTGGGAAAAGGGAACGCCTTTCAACACTCATTATCTGGCAATAGCGGCAAATTCGCCACATGTGGAAAATTCCATTAAACTTATTGAAGCAGCGCTTTCTCCTGAAATGCAGATATCAAAAGCAAATTTAAGTGGATGGGGGGACCTTCCTGTTTTAGAATATGACAGTTTAAGTGTAAATGAACAAAAAAGTCTTGATGAAGCATTGACACCTCAAGATCAATATAAAAACAGCATTTTAAGCTATGATGAGCTTTCTAAACACAAGCAGCCTGAATTAAGAGCTGACTTAGTAACCATTATTGAAAAAGTTTGGGAGGATGTGGTTCTTTTTGGAAAACAATAAAATAAATAACGCAATTTTGGTGATGCCATCATTTTTAATTGTGTTTTCTATTACAGCATATGTTGTTGTAAACACTTTAAAGGAAAGCTTAGGGTTGATTCCTGAGCTTTTTTTATATGAAATAACCTATAAATATTATGCAAATCTCTTTACTGACAAGATATTTGTTAGTAGCTTTTTGTACAGTATTTTTGTTGCTTCAATGTCATCCTCCTTATCGGTTGTCCTCGGTACATATTTGGGATATGCTATTTCTAAGTCAAAAAGTTCTTTTACTAACATTTCATACAGATTTCCGATTTTTCTGTCATATGTTGCAGCCGCAGCTTTAATTTACAATACATACAGTGACAAAGGCCTTTTATATCACATGTTTCAATTTATTGGTATTGAAATAGATAGTTTGAATATTATTTATAATTCAAACGGTTTGGCTGTAATTTTGCTCAACATGTTTAAGGGGATTCCATTTATTGCATTTTCTGTTTATCCCATATTATTAAAAACTGACGCTGCATATAAGGAAACAGCAAGAAACCTGGGTTGCACAAATAATACGTATGTAATGAAGATTCTGCTGCCCCTTTGTAAAAAGGCTATATTGTCGTCTGCTTTAGTTATATTCAATTATAATTTGTTTGTTTACGAAGGATTTTACTTTTTAGGACCTTCTAATCCTCCTTCAATAGGAGTGCTTGCGTATAATACTTATTTAAATCCAGATATGACATATCGTGCCTATGGCATGGCAATAAATATGATAATGATAGCAATTTCTTTTATACTATGTTTTGTATACTACAGAATCTTAAAAAGTGAAAATGAAGGTGCAATATGAAATTATTAAATAAATTAATATTTTTTATCATAATGATATTCCTCATATTGCCTCTTGTGTCTATGATTTTATGGTCATTCTTTTCAAGCTGGGGGACAGAAAACTTACTGCCTCATAATTTTACGTTAAAAGGTTTTGCGTATTTTTTTAATTCTCAAGACTATATAATTGCATCAAAGTCAGTTGTATATTCATTATTGGTTGCATTTATTTCTTTAGTTTTAAGCATAATGCTTTCCAGATTTTTAATAAAAACGAATTTTAAATATAAAATTCAACTTGAAAGCTTGTTTTACTTGCCCATGCTTCTTCCGGTAGTCAGCATATGCATTGGAAGCCACAAAATGTTTCTTCAACTTTTCTCGGGATGCAGTGGATTAATTGTAATATTACTTCACATATATTTTTCTCTGCCATATTCATTTAAATTAGTATATTCATGCTATGAAATCTGGGGAATCGAACAGGAGCAGGTAGCAAGAGGACTTGGGGCATCAAAGTGGAAATCATTTTACTTAATCAATGTGCCTGTTTATTTTAAGGGCTATGTTACAGGCTTCATAATGGCTTTCATAATCTCTTATTCACAGTATTTTATAAACTTCTTCATAGGTGATTCAGAGTTTGTCAATTTCTCTATGATAATGACGCCTTATATTACCGGATCTGACAGAAACATTTCATCAGTGTATACCCTGCTATACATATTGTATGGTATAGTAATAATGGTGCTGTGTTCATTGATTGAAAAATTATTTAACAAAGGAAGAAATGTATGAGCTTTTTAGCCTTAGAAAATATAAATTATACTATTGGGAAAAATAAACTTTTAAGAAATATAAATTTGAATATTGAAAAAGGTCAGCTGTTTTCCATTTTGGGACCAAGCGGAGCGGGCAAGACCACTGTACTTAGAATAATTACAGGGGCTCTTAACCCTGACAGCGGAAAAGTTGTTTTGGATAAAAAGGTTATTAATGATGTGCCCATGGAAAAAAGGCAGATTGTAATGGTGTATCAGTCAAAGCAGCTGTTTCCACACTTAACTGTACTTGATAACATTCAGTTTGGAATGAAGATGAAAAAATATAGCCAGAGTTACGTCGATGAAAAGACAGTTGAATTAACAGATTTTTTTAATATGAAATTACATTTAAACAAATACCCTTCTCAGCTTTCAGGAGGTCAGCAGCAGCTGGTTGCTTTAATGAGGGCATTGGCAGTTGAGCCAAAGGTACTGTTGTTAGATGAACCATTCACTGGTCTTGACAATAACCTGAAAATTTACATTCGGGATTTTATTTTGAAAATTCATAAACAATTTAATATAACAATTGTTATGATCACCCACGACAAAGAAGATGCATTTATCATGAGCGACAAGATCGCTTTCATGTTTGAAGGTGAAATAATATTAACAGAAGCACCTGCTTACCTATGCAATAAGACAAATGTAAATATTGTGGATAATTTCCTTGGTGACATAATTTTACTTGAAGACGGAAAAATTGTGTTTTCTGATAAAATAATTAATATATATTAAAGCTGCATAATTCAAGGTGCCTTCACCGACAATTTTACAAAAAAGGCTGTCCAAATAAATAACAGCCTAATAATAACCCTGTAACTACGACACTGCCTATGACATTGTATGCTTGATCTTTTATTCAAATTATTAATTAAAAGATATTATAGGAGGGGAATAATATGAAAAATATAATGAAAAGGCCATTCATGATTCTTTCGGATTTTATGAAGGTATATCAATTCATGATTGATGTTTATGAAAGAGACTGGAGAAATGGTGTTCCTGCTCCATTTTTAGAATATGCACTTTCTTCAGGATGGGCAGATAAGACTATGAGCCACAGGAATATGATTTGGGAAGATGATGGAAATATCATAGGATGCTCTTTCTATGAAGCTTACCTTGGTAAAACTTTTTTCAGTTTAAGACCTGGATATGAAAATATTGCATCTGAAAATAATCTTGTAATTAGTACGTGCTTAAGGATTAAGTCTAGGTCTCTTCAAATAATGCAAAAAGTCGGTATTTTAATTATAAATACCGACCTTTTTTAACAAGGTTAATTGAACTATGTTGCATTTACTGACATTTTTTTCATCTCCTTATATCCAATCAGTACAGTGCAGACATAGGCACATGTCTTGGGTATCATTAAAATTCCAATAACCGGAATAATGTCTGCAAACAATACTACCGGTATATAGAATGCAAAACTGAGAACAATTGTCAGCCACATGAACCTAAAATCATGATCAGATGTATTCTTGGACTTGCTGTAGAACAAGAATATTATAATAATTCCCATTGCAGCAAATGGCAGGTTGCGATATATTGCCCATGATAATGGAGCAGTGGCACTTGTCCATGCATTCTGGGGGAAAAGGCAAAGAAAAATTCTTAATGCTGCCAGTGCATACATGGTTATGGTAAGTCCGTTTTTATCTTTTACATTGTAGCGCAAGCGCCATACATAATATAACAATACATAAAATACAGTCATTGTTATTGAAGTGATGAACTTTCCTATACCAAGGGCGATGACGAAATTATCAAGGCCAGTGGTGCTAAGAGCATATGCCCGAGGAATCAGATGGAACGAATCTCCTGCTCCAAGAGTCACAGCCATGATACCGAACAGCAAATATTGTTTGTTTCCTTTACTTTTTAAAATTATTGTGATGCCTATGGTAATAACCATAATCAGGTACACAGCATCGAATATTGTTTCAAATATAGCTTGCATAAAATCCTCCTTAAACTGAACGTTGTTCATTTTGATTTTTATAAAAACCCAACAACCGTTGGGATCTTTATCTTTATTTAATAAATTGTGCGCTTAATGATTTCATTCAACACATAACAGGACTGTTGGTTATTAATCAACAATGTAATGATGTTTGAAAATACAAAATCAATAAAATGCTCCTGTGTAAATGTTTCATTAAATGTATTCCTTTTTACATTATTATCGTTTTGCAATGATTGAAGCAGGCCTTTCTTCATATGAGTGAAATACTCATTCATGACTTTGCGACCCTTTGCTTTATCTTCATTAGCAAAATTAACAGAATGTATGGTAAAGAAAGCCGGATATTCTTTTACTCCGCTATTTACAGTTTCAAATAACCATGTTACACGTTCTATAAAGTTATTTTCATTATGAGTATTGCTTAATTTATGAAATATATCTTTCCAGATATCTTCCACTGTTTCAGCTGCAAGGTCTGCCTTAGAAGGAAAGTAATTGTAAACCGAACCTACTGCAACATTACAGTGCTTTGCAACGTCACGCATGTTGAGAGCTTGAAGCCCTTTTGCAGTTGCAATTTCTTTACTTGCCTTTAAAATAGCTTCTTTAGAAGTAACTACTGTATTCATACTTTCTCCTTTCAAACTGAACATTGTTCATTATATGGCAAAAAAGAATTTTTGTCAATACTTGTTTAAAAATTTAAGTGAACAATTATTAAAAATTTTCGTCCTATTATATAGGATTAATTTACCATATATTGTTGTGCAAATTTTAGGGAGGTATTATGAAAAAAACAGTGATTTTATTTACCTTATGTTTAAGTCTATTCATTATGGCGGGATGTGACAAATCTGTTGACAATGACAGTCAAGCTGTTGCAGAAAAGTTTTTTATGGAAATGTATACGGTGGATAAAGAAGAAGTTGAAAAGTATAATAATTTCCTGGATTTAAGACCTGCAGATGAAAAGGAGTTTGCAGAAGCTATAGAAGCAAATGACGAAGTCATCAAATCCTTAATGACAAACAGAGCATACAATGTACTCTTGAAAAACAGGCAAAACTTCATGTTTACGCAGCATTGTGCCTTAAATAATTGTACAATTCAGGTGATGGATGTAGATTTGTCCGGAAAAGAATCTGGAGCAGAAGAAAATAAGGCAGATTACAATTTTGAAGTTAAAATTCAGTTTATTTCCAATGACGGAAGTGTGTTGCAGGATGATTCCGCTAAAGGCCAATTAAGACTTGAACGAGAAGACAATGAATGGAAAATATCAGACTATAGAGTGTTTGAGTATCCAAAAACCATAGTTAATTAGTTTTTAATCCAATTCAATTGACATATAGCAATTTAGAAGATATATTTTAATTTAAATAGTACATCTTATAATATCTATCTTAAGGAGACGTAAAATGAAGTGTTGTATTCTTATGGGGAGCCCCAGGAAAAGCGGAAATACATATCAGCTGTTGAAGCCATTTTTGGAAGAACTTGATATTAACCAGGTCAAGTATGATTTTATTTGGCTTTACGACAAACATATTGAGCCTTGCACTGCCTGCCGCAGATGTCAAAAGGACTGGACTGTTTTCGGGTGTCGCTACAATGATGATATGCAGGAAATTTTTGATAAAGTACTGGACAGCGATGTGATTGTTTTGGCATCACCAATTTATTCATGGTATTGTACACCTCCTTTGAAATCTGTGCTGGACCGTTTAGTTTATGGAATGAATAAGTATTATGGAGATGAAAAGGGTCCTTCCATATGGAAAGGCAAGATGCTGGCTGTTATTACAACCTGCGGATACAGACCTGAAAAAGGGGCAGATTTGTTTGAGGAAGGCATAAAAAGATATTGTGCTCATTCACAACTGAGTTATCTTGGCATGCTGTCTGAAAGAGACTTGGGATATAAGACCGAGTTCATGTCTGATGATAAAGCAGAACATGCCAGGTCATTCGCACGAAAGCTAATAGACAATGAAGTTTAAATAAATCAATTAAATTTTGTCCCATTTTATAAGATTAATTATTTGCCAGAAGTTCGGGAGGGATTATGGAAGGTATAATTATTAAGACTATAATCATTTATTTGTTTTTTGTGGCTATTATGCTGACAATGGACTTTAAACTTAAAAACTTTATACCGGAGAAATACTCCAATATTCTCATAATTTCATTATATATTGTTATTTTTGCTGTTAGGTGGGCCGGAACCGGATTTTCTCCTGAAGCATATTATCTCTTCAGTTTGTTATTTGTTCCGGCAGTTTTAATTATAATTTACACTATTGTAATTAAGTCTAAATTTTATTGTTTCAAGGGAATAGACAAAAGTTTCGTAAGAAAAAACAGAGATGAAATATCAAAGATAATACAGGAATATAAGTCTCAAAATTTACAAGGCACATCTGACATATCACTGGGATCTAACAATATCATATTTGATAATGTCAGTGCATCACAAATAAAGGAATGCTTATCAATGATTGGAAACTATCTGGATGATCATAGAGATAAATACACCGTCAGAGATTATGTGGTTTATTATACCAAAGTATTTATTGTTCCTTCTACAATCATTGCTTTTCTTATGTTTGCAGCGTTTAAAATTGGCCAAACAAACATGTAACTGAAGACGTAGAGGAACTGGAAAAGAAAATTGAGCAGTTGATGAAAGAAAAAGATCAACATGAAAGTGAGAGGAGGAAGATACATGTCAAGACTACTTGGTGTTTTTATGTTTCCAATATTTATAATTGTACCGGCGATTGTTTTGTATTTTGTCATTAAGCTGGCTATAAAACATGCAATAAAGGAATTAAAGGACAATAATATTCTATAATACTTTTGCTTATTAGGGGTGATGAATATGAGCAGAAAAATGATAGTGATCGGCATTTTGATTTTATTGACGGCTTGCAGCAATACAGAAAAAGTTGATGAGGCTGCTGTAAAAGAAAATATGAGCGAAGTTGAAGAAATAACTAATAACAGCGATGTGGATAACGTTTCGCCGGCAGAAAATAATACATTTTCTCTAAAAGAAATTGATATAAACCGGTTAAATGAAATCAAGATAACTGAAAAAGATGGAAACAGAGTCTTATTTGATGATTATTTATCCGCAACAGAAATAGTATCTGAAACAGAAGCTGTTTTTTCAGATGAATATTATGATACTGTACGCAATTCAAGTCAGGCATTGTACTGTGACGGATTTGATGAAGGATTCGACAATAATCTCATAGATTCCAATATTTCAGACATGGAATTTGTGCATTTTGACAACAGTGGTACAAATTCGTTTTCAAGCTTTGAAAGTCCTTATAATTTAATCAAGAAAAATACGGTTTTAGTTTTAGAAGGTACAGATGAAAGTTCAGAAGTTAATGTTAAGGATATTGTTTATGGATACTGTGTTGATAACATAACGTTAAATTGCTTTATACGCAGAAATACAAGCGATACTTTCGATGTTATTATAGATCCTGCTTACATGTACGGCTTGCCTATATATCATTCGAATGCTACTTGTTGTGATTATACCATCAATGGTCTCAATATTAAGGCGGATACACTTTTCTTGAATGTTGCTGATGTTGACGGTGCATTGAAAGATACACTGATGAGATCAAGTTCATCCTATGTATATGCTCAGCTTACATTTGGTGAAATTGACTGCAGCTATGGTGTTAAATCCGGCTACAACATCACAGCTTCTATTGATGATTATAAATTGATTACAACAGATACGGAAAGAGTTCTTACAAAGTCATTTATGTTTGAAAATACAGAGGATAAGAATCCTGAGATGCTTGGCGTTTACAACACCCTCATGTCAAAAATGGATGTGTTGAACACGGAATCCACATTGGGCATAACATTGCTTGATTTGGATTTTGACAATACACCTGAGGTTCTTGCTACAAGATATTCTGATATTTCGGATCCTTCATACACAGTCTACGACACTGAAGCTGCTGATGTTGATATTTACCGTATTGAAAATGAAAATCTCATTTACATTGGAACACTTTATAACTATCACACAGTCATCTACGAGTTAGGTAACGTCTTAGGGTTAAAAACTCTTGAAGATGGAAGCAAAGCTTGGTTTAATATGTCATATAAGAACAGAAGCACAGGAGAAGTTTCTGACACGGACTACATTTTTACATTGGAAGGAAATGAACTGAAGTTTCAAGAAGTGTTCAGCAAAGATAAAGAAGGCATTTATTACTACTTTGGAGAACCCATGGTTTTTGAAGAAAGTCCATTTACTCATGAGATTTATGGACTGGAAACCACAAGCACTATGTACAGCTGGGAAAATTACAAATCCACATTTGGTACATGGGAACTAATAGGAAAAATCAAGCAAGGCTATTGTGAAGATATGAAAGATTCTTCATTTAATCTGTACAGTGACTGGCTTTCTCATACGGATCCAAACAATAAATCCTACAAGCTGCAATTGACTGAACGTATGATAAGCTATAATGTAGCATACCTGGTAGATTCTTATTATTTAGGTTCCTATGATGCAATCAAACAGTATTTTGAGTACAGGTTTCTGGGAGACTATGCAAAACCGGTCATATACCTGTATCCCACAAAACAAGAAGATGTATCCGTTAAAATTGAACTAAATGGAGTGTTGACTTGTTCATATCCTGAATATAATGACGGATGGAATGTAACGGCTTATCCGGACGGCACTCTTATTAACAAATCAGATGGACGAGAATACTCATATTTATATTGGGAAGGCAAAGGTGCCGCTGATTGGGATATGTCACAAGGTTTTGTTGTTAAGGGATCTGATACCGCCAGGTTTTTACAGGATAAGCTGGAGTATCTTGGATTGACTGCAAGGGAGCTGAATGAATTTATAGTGTATTGGCTGCCGCTGATGAAGGATAATAAATATAATCTCATAACTTTCCAGACAGCTGCTTATGAAAACAATGCAAATCTATATATTACGCCTAAACCGGACAGCGTACTAAGAGTTTTTATGGCATACAAGGCTTTGGATAATTATATTGAAGTTCCGGAACAAAGACTGAACACATTTAAGAGAAACGGTTTTGCCGCAGTTGAATGGGGAGGAACAGAAGTGAAATGAATATTAGATTATGCAACATTAATGACAAGGAAAATTGGATAAGGCTGAATAGGGCATTTATGGCATATGAGTTGAACGATGAAGAGTTTTGGAATAATGCTGACACTATTTCTGATGAACAGTTTGGATCTGTTTTTGAAGAGGCCTTCAACAGTCCTGAATTAATTACAATGATGATGGTAGAAGAGGAAAATGAAACAGTTGGTTTTGCCAATCTTATGACCATATTCAGCGTATGGGCTCACGGTAAGGCCTTAATACTTGATGACCTGTTCCTGTCGGAAGGGTGTCGTAGAAAAGGGTTGGGGAAAAAAGCTATGGAATGCATTGAAAATTACGCTAAGGAAAATGGCTATAAAAGACTGCAGTTCCAGTCAGAGTTCAGCAACCCTGATGCATATAACTTCTACACTAAACGGGGATACAAATCCGAAGACATGCATTTTTTTGTCAGATATTTTAATTAATGAGTTAAAATAATTCAACCTCACTTCTCCTTGACATAGGGCAAGTGAGGTTTTTGTTTAAAGAGAATATTCCTTGGGAGGATTGCCGGAAAAATCTGCAATTGTTGCTTTTGCACTTTCCAGGTAAAATACTTCGAATGTTGGATTGTCAGGTGTCTTGTATATGGATTTTACCAGTTCGCTGCTTTCAAGAACATCTTTTTTTATTCCGGCATCTGATACAAAAGCGGCCTTACCGCTTAATCTGATCCATGCGAAATTTGAATTGCAGGTTGTCAGTTCGACAACAGGGTGATTTTTTATTTCAGCATATACATCCTTTTGGTTGCTGGTGCAGAAGTAGAGCTTTCCTTCTTTTTCAAACATAAATTGGAATGGGCGAACCTTGGGATTGCTGTCCAGCCCAACTGTAGAAAAGTACATCACCGGGTTTTCTTTAATAAATTTTATTGCTTCATTCATTTTTTTCTCCTTTACGTTGACAATTAGTAAGTTTTTCACTTTGTACAATCAATATTATAACCAAATAAATAATATTTCTTTGTTTGATTATTTACGGCCACATGTATATAATAATGCCAACGGTATATAAACGCAAGTAAGCACCTTGAAGTGCTGTAGGTACCTCAAGGTAACTAATGGGAGGAACAATGAAAAAAGAAATGCCGCTTTGCCCGGTTGAAGCAACGCTGTCCATCATAGGCGACAAGTGGAAGATACTTATACTGAGAGACTTAATAGAAGGAACCAAGCGTTTTGGGGAATTAAAAAAATCCATCGGCTCAATAAGTCAGAAGGTTCTTACACAACAACTGAGAGATATGGAGGAAGACGGGCTTGTTAACAGAAAAGCATATGCAGAAATACCTCCAAGGGTGGAGTATTCGCTGACGGAAACAGGAAACAGCTTAAAACCCATACTTGATTCCATGTTTTTATGGGGTCAGCAATATAAAGAAAAAATTACAAAAGAATAGTGAGTATTTCTGGAAACCTGGTCGCCAATCAATGAATGTTGGTTTATTTTTATGTCATTTAAATAATAAACTAAACAAAACAACCCTATATTATTCAATTAAATACAAATTGAGTTATGTAATTAACAGGTTGGGCAGCAAAGAATTTGAATGCCAATACATCATATAAAAGCAAAAAACAATAAAAATAAGAACTTTATTTGAAAAAACCTAATATTTTCCTTATGTTTATAATTCTTTACTCTACCAAAACTCTGCAACAATGTTACTATATTAACATATGTAACAAAATTATACATAAGGGGAGAAAACAAAATGAAAAGCTTCAAACAATTGATTTCATTAGTAATGGTTGTAGTTATGATGTTTTCACTTGCAGCTTGCGCTCAGGAAAAACAAACTGCAGCTGAAGAACCAGCAGCTGCTGAACCAGAAGTAAAGTCCTATGCGGATACAATAAAATGGGATGCTGCATACGATGTAGTTGTTGTAGGTTATGGAGGAGCAGGAGCTGTAGCCAGTTTAACAGCTGCTGAAGAAGGAGCTAAAGTATTGCTTCTTGAAAAAGCACCTGAAGGACAGGAAGGCGGAAACACAAAATATGCGGCACAGATAATACCGGCTCCAACAGATAGGGAAAAAGCCCTGACTTACTTTAAAGCAATCCGCGGAGGTTATGACAATCAAAGCGATGCAATAGTTGAAACCATAGTTGACGGCAGCATGGCAATAAGAGAATGGCTCACTGCCCACGGCGCAAAAGAAATAATAGAATATCCTTTAATAGAATATCCTGAAGCACCGGGTTCTGATGGAATCAGCTCAGTAATAATTGATGAAAAAGAAGTATTCACAGGCAAATTCTGGAGTCTTTTCAAAAAGAATGTAGCAGAACACAAGGACAATATTGATGTATGGTTTGAGGCTCCTGGAACAGAATTGATTCAGGATCCAGAAAGCAAAATAGTTCTTGGAATTAAAGTTGATAAGGACGGAAAGACATTGAACGTCCGTGCACAAAATGGTGTAGTTCTTGCTACCGGAGGATTTGAAAACAATGAAACAATGGTAGAAAATTATACACAAATGCCGGAATGTTTCTCTAAAGGCGCTCATTACAACACAGGGGACGGAATAAAAATGGCTATGAAGGCTGGAGCTGATTTGTGGCACATGAGCACTTTGTCCGGACCTGACCTGAATTTCAAGGATCCCAACAGTGAAACCACATTCGGGTATGCATTGCAGTTATATGGATTTAATAAGAAGAGTATAATATTTGTAGGTTCTGACGGTACCCGTTTTGTCAATGAGGCATTTTTTCCAAGACACGGACACATAAACAACAGCGGCACATGGGTTTCAATGCAGATTCCGTCTCCTGCCTATGCTGTATTTGATGAAGCTGCTCGTCTGGAAGGACCAATATATCCGTCCTGGAGCAAGGACAGTTCTGAAGAAATTGAAAAGGGCTGAATTGTTAAAGCTGATTCAATAAAGGAACTTGCAGAAAAAATAGGCGTTAATGCTGAAGGCCTCACGAATCAGGTATCTGAATATAATTCATATTGCGCAGACCAGGATGCCCCTCAATTTGACCGTGCTCCTGAAAACCTTAAATCTCTTTCCGAAAGCGGTCCATACTATGCTTTAAAACTTGTGCCATCATTCACCAATACTCAGGGAGGTCCTGTTCGTAACGAGAATGGGGAAGTGCTTGACCTGGACGGTAACCCTATTCCGCATTTGTACAGTGCTGGAGAACTTGGCTCAGTGTATGCTGATATATATAATGGCGGTGGAAACCTGGCTGAGTGTATATTCTTTGGACGAATTTCAGGAAAAAACGCAGCTAAGGCAAAAGATGACGCTCCTGTTACAGTTGTGGAAAATACAATACCATCAGATCTTAATGCTGAAGAGGATATAAAACTGGGTGAAAATGAATATTCAGGCGAAGGTTCAGGCATGGGGGGCACCCTGACAGTTAAGGTGACTATGGACGGAACAAAGATAGCTTCTGTAGAAGTCTTGAAGCACAGCGAAACACCTAACATATCAGATAAGGCTATTTCCGATGTTCCATCAGCCATTGTTGAAGCTCAGTCTGCAGATGTTGATACAATTTCCGGTGCAACTGTTACAAGCAAAGCAATAATCGAGGCAGTGAAGGATGCATTGTCGAAAGTTAAATAGTATATGCTAATAGCAGAAATCTGATTTCACATACCCTTCAAGTGACAAAAAACCCAAAGAAAAATACTGAGGGTTTTTTGTTGCATTATGTTATAATATTAACATGGAGGCAATTTATGGATTATATTGACCAAGGATTCAGGAATAACAATGAATTTGTCCGGATGATTTTACTGAATGAAATCGTCATTGGACAAAAGGAAGAATATGTAAAGAGTGAGCTTATTTCACATTGCGGCGCTGAATTGAATGTCAGGTTCAGCGATTATTACATATTGCTTACCGGACGATATTGCTGCCCATGTTAAAGTTGTGCCTACTTATTTGAGTGAAATTTTCAATAAAGAAATCGGAATGAGCATTCCGCAGTACCTTACAAGACTAAGGATTGAAAAGTCAAAAAAACTATTAAGTGAAAGCGAAATGAAGGTATTTGAAATTGCAAACTCTGTGGGGTTTAAGGATGCAAATTATTTCGGAAAAATCTTCAAAAAACATGTGGGGGTAACACCTCAGCAATATCATGAGTACAACAGAGAGTAAATTCAGGTCTCTTAGTTATTAGCTCACATAGGCGCTGACTGTACAGTCGGCGCCTTTTTAAAAACTAAACCCGCACAATAAATCATTAAGCATATTTGTCTGAGTAAACAAATCGTCACATTCTTCTGAGGCATTATCTGCAGCTGCAGAATTAACTTGTACAACTGCGGCGATTTGTTCTATTCCAACTTTAATTTGTTCAATTGCAACAGATTGTTCTTCTGATGCTTTCGAAATTTCTTCTACTGTACTAGCTGCATCTTTTGAACTAACTACAATGTTTTTAAGCGTTAAAGCAGTTTTATCGGCAATTTCATTTCCATTTGTTACAGCTTTTACTGTTTCTTCTATAAGAATGGATGTTTTTTTGGCAGCTTCAGCACTTCTGACTGCAAGATTTCTCACTTCATCTGCAACTACGGCAAATCCTTTGCCTGCAGAACCTGCATGTGCTGCTTCAACTGCAGCATTCAGTGCAAGAATATTAGTCTGAAATGCTATGTCATCAATGAGTTTAATTATTTTTCCTACTTCATTTGATTTGATATTTATCTCCGTCATTGCAGCAACCATCTCTTCCATTCTTTTATTGCAGGCAGTAATTTCGTTGCCTATAGCAATTAACTTATTGCTTGCAATAGAAGTGTTTTTGGCAGTGTCTTTTATATGGACGGAGATTTCTTCAATTGCTGCAGATGACTCTTCTATTGAATTAGCCTGCTCAGTAACGCCTTTTGAAATTTTCTGAGAATTTAATAATATATTTTCTGATTTGTTTGATACTACTGAAGATAATCCGTTTATATTTTTTATTGTTTTTGAAAGCATGTGTGCAGATTCCGAAATTGAATGCTCTATCCTTTCAAAGTGTCCGTTAAAACTTTGGCTTATTTTTACATTAAAATTACCTTTTGATATTTCACTCATTACTTCATCTATTTCTTTTATGTATAAAATTAATGTATTAATTGATTTTCTCATATTTTCAGCTAATTTGCCCAGTTCATTCTTTGATGTATATGTTATTTTGTAATTTAAGTTGCCTTCTGATAAGGATTTAGCCAATCCCTCAATTTCGTTGACGGGTGATACTATACTGTTTGTTATTATTCTGGTAATAATAAAACCTAAGAAAACTGCAGCCATGGTAATTGATACAGTTAATAGAAATGAAAATCTTACACTTCTATTTGATGTATGTGCGTCCTCCTGTAATCTGAGATTTATTCCATCTGTTATTTCATTTAGATTTTTATTGATATCATTTACAACAGGCTCATATGAATTGAAAATTAGCCTTGTAGCATCGCTTTTATATTTGAGATTCATAACCTCATCCCTGATTACTGCTTCTTTTTCCAGAAGTTTTAATGTATCTTTAACTTTATCTGTGTCAGTAACAAGCAGTATTTCTAAGTCCTTCATGTTAGAAGTCATTTGATTATATAAATCTCTGCTGATGGAAATGTATTCTTCCTTTTTAGTAATATTGTCTGTTAATGTTGAGGCATACAGATTTTTTTCAATGTCCTTTAGGCTTTTTGACACTGAAGATGCCAGATATATTTCTGGTACTGTTACTTCATTTGTATTACTGAGTAATTCAGCGGCATCATTAAAGTTGTAAAGACTTATGGAAATTGGAATAATAAAAAGCAATATTAACAATGCAAATGAAATTGTAAGCTTTGTTCCTAGTTTTAAGTCATTGAATCTTATTTTTTTATCTTCTGAAATTTCAAATTCAGTTTTTTTTGATTTGGTTTTATCAGGGATTAATCTTCGAAGTCTTTTGATGAATGTATTTATGGATTTATAATTTACGTTTTTTTTCAGTTCTTGAACTTTTTTGTACATAATTATCTCCTCTCGAATATGAATTAAAGATTGTCTCATTGATATAATGTAAACGAGATTTGTAAACACACGTATTAAAAAATGTAAAAATTGTGTATTGTTTCACATTTAGATACATGGAATTTTCAAAGGAGAGTGTTTTAATTACTCTTTTACATGCAATTTACGAAAAAATTACAACTAATTGAATATTATATTATTTTAAATATGGTAAAATTTAAAATATTACTATTGCATACGGAGTTAAGCAAATGTCAGATAAAATAAAAGAAGCATTGGATTATGTGATTGATAACAAAAAAATAAGGACTGTTTTTCAGCCTATTGTATCTCTAAGGGATGGAGGAGTATATGGTCATGAAGCACTTAGCAGGATAACATGTGAAAGCGAAATAAAAAATCCGGATATGTTGTTTAATGCAGCAGTAAAGTACAACTGCTTATGGCAATTAGAGCTTTTATGCAGGACAAAAGCCCTGGAAGCTGCCTTCATATTCATGATTCCGCCGTACAGCAAGAAACTATTTATAAATGTAAATCCATGTATAATGCATGATGAGACATTTAAGAGGGGATTTACCAAAGATTTCTTAAAACAATACAACATCGATCCCAAGAGCATTATTTTTGAAATAACAGAAAAGAATGTAATAACGGATATCAGCAGTTTTAAATCAACCATATCATATTACAAAAATCAGGATTACAGCATTGCAATTGATGATGCAGGATCCGGTTATTCAGGATTAAATCTCATAAGTGATGTAAATCCTCATTTCATTAAGCTGGATATGAATCTGATTCGAGGCATAAGCAAGGACAGATTAAAATTTTCATTGGTCAAGGGTATGGTTGAATTTTCAAAAGCATCAAACATATCAATTATAGCCGAAGGAATAGAAACATATGATGAACTGGAAACAATTATTAATCTGGGTGTTCAATATGGACAAGGATATTACTTTCAAAAACCTGAAGAAAATATTAGAGATATTGACCAATCCGTACTAAAGTCAATCATAGAAATAAATTCAAGAAAGAACCACATATCTAATGGGGTTACATCGAATATATACATAAAAAACCTAGCTAAGGCTTCTTATATAGTATCACCTGATGAAAGGGTGAGTATTGTTTATGAAAACATCATAAGAAATGATGACTGCCAAGGGTTATGTGTAGTAGACAATGGTAAACCAATTGGTATAGTTACAAAAGAAAAAATTGCACTTAAATTGAGCGGAAATTATGGATATTCACTATACAAAAACAAATGTATATCAGATATAATGGATAAGGAATTTTTAAATGTTGAACATGACACTCCCATAAATGTTGTTTCCGATTCAGCGATGGAACGAACCAATGACAAGCTGTATGATTTAATAGTGGTTACAGAGAACAATAAGTTTATTGGAACTGTCACCATAAAAGATCTGCTTCAAAAGACAACGGAATTGGAAGTTTCTGCAGCAAAACATCAAAATCCGTTATCAGGCCTTCCAGGCAACATTATCATAGAACAAACTTTAAACCAGGCACTTCTTAATTTTTCAGAATACAGCGTTGCATATTTGGATATAGATAATTTTAAGGCATATAATGATGTTTATGGATTCGAAAAAGGAGATAGTGTAATTAAACTTTTGTCTGACATCTTAAGAAAACACAATGATGATTTTTATTTTATCGGTCACGTAGGCGGTGATGATTTTGTAATAATAGTTAATAAATGTGTTTGCAGTGATTACTTTGCATATATTAAGAATGAGTTTGAAAGAAGCGTACTGGATTTCTACAGCAGCAATGATATTGAAAATGGATATATTGTAACTGCCAACAGAAGGGGGGAAATAGAAAAGTTCCCATTGAGCACATTGACATGTGTCGTAATAAGCAATAATAAATATAATTTTACAGATATTGTTGATTTGACAGGAGAGTTGGCAGCTTTAAAAAAACGTGCAAAGCAACGATTAAAACTAATAAGCTAATCTTCAGATAAATTTAAACTTAACTATAATTTCTATATAAAACAGCTGCTTATACCAATTTAATGAAACAGCTGTTTTTATTTTTACTAGATTTTAACATACCCATGCTTTTAATTTTACTGAAATATAATATATTTACCTTTAATAGAGGTGGGCTAATAATATATTAGGAGAAAAAATGAAACTTATATACTGCGTAGAAGATGATAATAGTTTAAGAGAATTGCTGACTTGTGCCTTGAAAACAGTAAATTATGAAGTTTCAAGCATTTCAGATTATCAAGTCCTTAAGGAGAAACTAAAGAAATCAGTTCCTGATTTGATACTTCTTGACATAATGCTTCATGAAGAAGATGGTACTGCCATTTTGCAAACTTTAAAAAATGATAAGCGGTACATGGATATACCAGTAATAATTTTAGTGGCAGCTTCATCAGTAGAAGTAAAGGTGAAGTTGCTGGATTTGGGTGCAGATGATGTAGTAACAAAGCCATTTGGTATGTTAGAGCTCATTGCTAGGCTAAATGCTGTTTTAAGAATCGTTATGAAGACAGCTGCTGGGCAAAAGCACATGGAATGTAACGGAATTTTTCTTGATTACAATAAAAGGGAAATAAGATATGAAAGTAATTATGTAAGCTTAAGCAATAAGGAATTTGAACTTTTTTACTATCTTGTAATGAACAAGGGCATAGTTCTTTCAAGAGATAAAATGATTGATAAAATCTGGGGATGCAATTATAAAGGAGAAAAACGCGCAGTAAATATGTACATCAGTTCCATAAGGCGTAAACTTGGTGAAGCTGGCTGTCACGACATAATAAAAACAGTAAGAAGTGCAGGATTTATAATTGAAGATAAATAATGGCTGGTACATAAAAATCCGCTTCGGAAATATCTGAAGCGGATTTTATATTGATGATATCAACATTCAAAATACTTATTCATTATCAGAAGTTTTCGGCCTGGTACATTGTTGAAATCCTTGTTTTTTTAAAAGTATTTTTGCTTTTTTTAACTCTGTACATCACAATTGAGTAGTAGTTGTCATACTCCTTGTCCTGCTGCTTTTTTCTATCTGCCAGATCTTTCATAAAAGCAGTTTTAAATTCATCATGTGTCATGCCCATATTATCCTCCATATTTTATTATTGTAATTGCTGATATCTAAGATATTTTGTTATTTTATTAAGTCTGCAGCACTTTGAGGCACATATACGTTAATTCCGTTAAAGACAACAACACCTTCAAGGTTAACTTCTTTGCCGTTTACATAAGCAATGTTTTTATTTACAGGAAGTTCAACTTTTATATTGTCTTTTTCAACAGTCAATACAGGGTTGTTAACATCTGAATTATTAAATTCAACTTTTGCTCCTTTTGATTCGAAAACATCTCTTGCTTTCACAAAGAGCCTGTCAGTTGCCTGATCTAAGTCCAAACCCATTGATTTTTCCATATATACTGCGATATCAGTGTTCTCAACTGTACCTGTCAGTTGGCTTATGTTTGCAGGTGCATATACATAAAGAGTCACATCTTCTCCGGTATGGCCTTTTGTTGTAAATCCTATATTTGCTCTTTTGCCGATCATAGGACCTACAGTATAATTCATATCTCCGTCCTCGGTATTTTTTATTGCTTCAATTTCTTCAGCTGTCAAATCATTAATTCCGTAGTATTGTGACATAACTTCTGCTACATTTGAACGATCAGCATTAAGCTTTGAAGCAATTCCTTCGCCTGTTAATGAAGCGCGTTTTAAAGGATTGATGAATGCTGAGAGAGGTGTTTTGTCATAGCTGTTGTTAGTTGAACTGTTTCCTATTGATATTCCGCTGTTTCCATGGTCAGTTGCTGCAATTACAAGTGTATTTCCATCAGCTTTTGCAAAATCCAGTGCTACACCCACGGCCTTGTCAAATGCCAGTACATCAGAAATTACGCCTATAGGGTCATTTGCATGGGCTGCCCAGTCAACCTTGCTTCCTTCAACCATCAGAAAGAATCCATCTTCATCCTGAGACAGCAGTTCAATTGCTTTTTTAGTCATTTCTTCAATGGAAGGTTCTTTTGCAGGGTCGCGGTCAAAATCATAAGCTAATGCTGAAGGAGCAAACATTGCCCAAAGATTTCCTTTAGTTATATTTCTCAGTTCAGCTGGAGAAGTAACGTACTGATAATTTTTCTTTATTTCAGCAATAAGATCTTCATTGTCTTTTCTGTTTTCTTCAGCGAAAAATTTTGAACCTGAACCAATTACTACATTAAGTTCCTGATAAACCTGCTGTTCAGAAATTGAATCATAGTTTTTTCTGCTTGGGTCATGTGCTGTAAAATCAGCAGGTGTTGCATGCATTATTTCGCTTGTTGCTATTATTCCTGTTGCCTTTCCGTCAAGCTGCGCTGCTTCAAGTATTGTTGCCACAGGTTTTCTTTTATCATCTGGATTTAGTTGCTCAAGACCGGGCATTGAATTTACATCAGGCAATACTCCAACAAAACCTGTATGTGATTTATATCCTGTTGCCATTGCTGTTCCTGCAGGTGCTGAATCTGCTATGGGAGCATCGGAAGAATAAGTTCTGACCAGACCTGATGCCATACTGTCCAAATTAAGTTCATTTCCTCCATTGTACCATCTTGACAATGTCAGTGCGCCGGTACTCATTCCGTCAGGTATGAGCAAAATAACATTTTTTACTTCATTTTGAACATGTACATCATTTATACCTGCCGCCAGTACGCTTTCTGTCATTGTAAATGTCATTGCCGCTGCCAGCAACCCGCTTATAATCTTGTTTAACTTCATAATTTCCTCCTAATATTGTAATTAATGCAATTATATAGGCAGTTTGTAAAAAGACTTAGGCATGGCTGTAAAAAATATGTTTTTTATTGGTAAAGGATGCTTATGTTAATTGTATTTTTTTGATTTTTGCAGAAAGACTATGAAAATAAGCAATTTTACTTTGTTTTTACCATAAGGTTGATTAGTTTATACAATTCAACTTTATAGTAAATTTATAAAATATTAGTTGAAAGGATTAAATTATGATTAATTTTGAAGACATAAAAAACAGCAAAGAAATAAACACATATATTAAAAAAGCGGATGATTCACTTGCTGCTTTAGGATATACAGAGCATTCATTTGCTCATGTTACTAAGACAGCAAGTGAAGCAAAGGACATACTTGAAAAACTTGGGTATGATGAAAGAACCACGGAACTTGCAAGCATTGCCGGCTACATGCATGATATTGGCAATGTTGTAAACAGAATAGATCATGCTCAGACAGGAGCAATAATGGCATTTCGAATATTGGATAATATGGGTATGGATGTGGCTGAAATTGCAACAATTATTTCAGCTGTAGGCAATCATGATGAGTCTACGGCAGTTCCTGTAAATGAAGTTGCCTCAGCATTAATATTGGCAGATAAAAGTGATGTGCGTCGTTCAAGAGTAAGGAACAGAGATTTTTCAACATTTGATATACATGACAGAGTCAATTATTCTGTGGAAAAGTCAAACCTTATATTAAATGTAGAAAATAATGAAATAGTGCTGAACTTGACGATTGATACAAAAATATGCGCAGTTATGGACTATTTTGAAATATTTTTAGGAAGAATGCTGCTTTGTAGAAAGGCCGCAGAATATTTAAAGTTGAGGTTTAAACTGGTAATAAATGAAGTGGAGCTTTTGTAAGTAAACAAAAATATATAAAAAAATTACTTAATATTTACATTTAAACAATTTAACTTTTACTTGAAGGAGATATATTTAGTTCAAGATAAAAAATCAAAGGAGATAGAAATTAATGAAGGCAAAAAAAATATTATCAATAGTATCCACAGTATTAATAATGTCAATGGCATTTGTAGGGTGTGCAAAAAATGAAACTCAAGCACAACCAGCTTCACAGCCTGCAGCAGAACAAAATTCAGTTAAGCAATCTGAACCTATATCAGATTTTGACTCAGAGAACGCTATAACAGTAGTTGCAAGAGATGCAGCTTCCGGAACAAGAGGAGCTTTTCATGAACTTATGAAAATCAAGGTTAAAGAAGGAGACACTGAAGTTGACAAACTTGTAACCGGAGCGTTGGAATTTGATGGTACAGACAAGGTTATAACTGCTGTTGAAGGAGACAAGTATGGAATCGGATATATTTCTCTCGGTTCAGTAAGTGAAAGAATAACAGCAGCAAGCGTAGACGGAGTTGAAGCAACCATTGAAAATGTAAAAAGCGGAAAATATTCAGTAGCAAGACCTTTCTTATTAGTAACAAAAGGAACTGAAAGCGACCTGGTCAAGGATTTCATCAGCTTTACAGAATCTGTTCAAGGACAACAATTAGTTGAAAAAAAACATTACATAGCATCAGTAGATGGACCTGTAGAATACAAAGCATCCGGCTTGTCAGGAACTATTAAGGTTGCAGGTTCTACTTCAGTAACACCATTGATGGAAGTGCTGCAGGAAGCATACAAAGAACTTAACCCAAATGTAACATTTGAAATGCAGTCAAATGGTTCATCACAAGGAATTAAATCAGCTATTGATGGTTCTTATGACATAGGAATGAGTTCGAGAAAGTTGAAAGATGACGAAAAATCACAATTAAATGAACACACGCTTGCAATTGACGGTATTGCAGTAATACTGAACAATGAAAATCCTATGACAGACATTTCATCAGAAAATATTACAAAAATATACACCGGTGAAATCACAAAGTGGTCTGATATAAAATAGTAGTTACCATCCAATAATATACAAAGACAAAGCATATTAATATGCTTTGTCTTTTTTTGAAGTTATAGGTATGAGTAAAATTACTTGTAAATTTTAGCATTTTTAACAAGGATTCATTGACATGAGATCCTAATGTCAACTATAATAGTTTGTGATATAGCTAACAAATAATGATAACATCAGGAGCTAATAACATGAAACTGCAATCATTGAAATATTTTGTAAATTTAGCTGGAACGAAAAGCTATACCAGGTCAGCAGAAGAATGTTTTATTACACAGCCAGCGCTAAGCCGTTCAATATCCGAACTTGAAAATAAATTAGGATGCAGATTATTTATAAGGAACAGCCGTTCTGTTGAATTAACGGAGGAGGGAGAAGTTTGCCTGGCTGAAGCAAAAAAAATAATAAAACATTGTGATACATTGGTTGAGAAAGTAACTAATTCCAATCAACAATTTAAAAACCCTGTCAAAATCGGATATGTTATATATGGTCATTTAGCAGTATTCAATAAAAAATTAAGTCAAATACCAAACAGTAATACAATAAAAATAGAAACAGAATATGATACATTGGCTAGAACAAACGAAAAACTAATGTCAGATGAAATTGATATGGCCATTATTCCTGAGGCTTCCATAACGAGTTTTAATGACTTTAATGCATTCAAATTGCAGAAAAGTCAGCTTTATGTACTTATACCTAATAAAAACGAACTGTTTCATCGTAATTTTGTTAACTTTAATGATTTGATAAATCAGAAATTTATTGGATGGTGTCCGGATGAAACACCGTTAATAAATGATTCACATTCTATGGTTTGTGAAAAGAATGGGTTTAAACCGGAATTTGTGGCTTACGGTAAAAAAATGGGAGATATAATGACTTTATCAATTTTACATAACGCTTTAGGATTTGCATCCTGTAAACTTGCAGTTGTTGATCAAGAAGAATTTAAATTAATTCCTGTATCAGACAGCAAAGAAAATTTTGGCCTTTTGTGCATATGGAAGAAGGATCAAAAAAACCCATCAATTAATAAACTCATGCAATTGCTTGCATAATAATCTATTACATTTTTTTATAGATGGCATATTTAAATGCATTATAGGCATTTCTATATGCTATTTTTGTATGTTAAAATATATACAGCTTTAAGCTAGACGTAATTCAAGGGAGGAGATACGATGAAGAGAAAAATTATAAGCATACTGCTGTGTGTTATGATGGTACTGAGCATAGCAGGATGCAGCAAAGAAGCAGCTAATGAAGTTAAGACAGAATCTTACACAAAGGTTGCAAAAGGTTTTGGAGGAGATGTTACAGTAACTGTAACATTAAAAGATGGAGTAATTTATGATGTAAAGGCTGAAGGTCCAAATGAAACAAACGGTATTGGAAGCAAGGCAATTGAAGAACTGCCGAAATTGATGGTGGCTGCAAATTCTGCAGATGTTGACGGAATTACAGGGGCTACTATAACAAGCAATGCTGTAAAATCAGCAGCAAGAGCAGCTTTAAAGGAAGCAAATGGTGAAGTTGAAACAGTCTTGTCCTTTACACCGGGAACATATTCAGGTGAAGCATATGGAAATACTTCTACGGTTGTAGTAGATGTTACAGTGACTGAAAAAGAAATTACTGACATTAAAATTGCTCAGCAAAATGAAACACCCATATTATTTGACGCTGCAAGAGATACAGTTATTTCTGAAATATTAAAAGAACAATCTTTAGCTGTTGATACAGTATCAGGTGCAACAGTAAGTTCTAAAGCCATTTTAAGTGCTGTAGGAAATGCTCTTGAAAAATCCGGTGCTGATATTGATGCGCTGAATATTTCAAAAGCAAAAGAAAATGTGACTCAACAGGAAATAACAAAGACAGCCGATGTAGTTGTTATAGGTGGAGGCGGAGCTGGCCTTGTATCAGCTATTTCTGCAGCAGAGCAGGGTTCATCTGTAATCGTGCTTGAAAAAGCACCGTTCTTAGGCGGAAATTTAACGGTGTTTGGTGGAATTTACAATGCTCCGGACGAAGAAAAGCAATCAAAAATGGAAATGAGTGAAGCGGTTAAGAAAACAATAGAAACAGCTATTAATACTGAACCTGCAAATGAAGTGCATGCTGCTGCCATTGCCGCTGTGAAGGCTGACTATGAAACGTGGAAAGCTAATGGTTCAGTTGGATTGTTTGACTCATCATCATGGTTTGCTCTTCAAACTTGGAACTCTGGAGATAAAGTTGCAAATAAAGAATTGGTTGATATTATGTGCAATAATGCATATGATGGCTTTACATGGCTGGAAAACATTGGCGTTGAATTCAATGACAAACTGACACAAGGCGCAGGTTCTCTGTATCAAAGAACTCATGGTGCTGTTAAACCTAGCGGTTCCGGATTTATTAATGCTTATGTTGAAACGTTGGAGAAGTATGGTGACAAGGTTACTATAATGATGGAAACACCAGCGGATACATTAATTATGGAAGGGAAAAAGGTTGTTGGAGTAAAAGCAACTGATAAGTTTGGCAATAAATATACCGTGAATGCAAATAATGGTGTTATTTTAGCAACCGGTGGATTTGCAGGAAATGTTGAACTGCGCCAGGAATACTGCGAAGGTGAAAAATGGAAAGATTTAAGCGATAAAGTTTTAACTACTAACTTAAAAGCAATAACTGGTGATGGTATAATTATGGCTCGTGAAATAGGAGTGAACTTAATTCATATGGAACAAATACAACTGCTGCACCTGGGTAATGCATTTACAGGTTCTACAAAAGGAGTTATACCTTACAAGGGAAGAAACTCTGACGAAGTTATATTTGTGAACTCTAACGGTGACAGATTTGTAGCAGAAGATGGACGTCGTGATGTAATGTGCAATGCTATCATAGAACAAGAAGGCGGATTCTATTGGATGATCCACGATTCTAAAAATATCGATCCTAAAAGTGCTGAAGCAGAAAACTTTATAAAAGGCGGATATTTGTACAGGGCTGAAAGTTTAGAAGAGTTAGCTGGATTGATTGGTGTTCCTAAGGAAAATCTTGTTGCCAGCGTAAATGACTACAACAAGTATGTTGAAACAGGCACTGATGAACTCACAGGAAGAAAGCTGCTTGTTGAAACAATTGATGAAGGACCTTTCTTTGCTGCAAAACGTGTTCCGTCTGCTCACCATACTATGGGAGGCGTTGAAATAGATGCTGAAACACACGTTATTTATAAAGACGGTTCTATTGTTGAAGGATTGTATGCTGCGGGAGAAGTAACCGGAGGAATCCATGGAGGAAACCGTGTAGGCGGCAATGCAGTTGATGATACTGTTGTATTTGGAAGAATTGCAGGATATAATGCTGCAAATAAGAAGTAAATAGAAATAAATTTAAGTAATTAGCAAGCAAAACCTCTGGACTGATGTATTTTAAATGCTCTGTTTGGAGGTTTTTATTATTAAGAAATCAGAAAAGTAAGGGAAATTGTTATTGCATATAAACATTTACATTTTGTTTTTTTATGGATATAATTATATATGTGCTGTTTTTAATTCATCAACATACATTAACTTAACTTATAAGATTTTTGTGTGAAAATCAGGAGATAAAATGGAAACTAAAGCTGCGGATTACAATGAAACAAAACAAAATATATTTGACACTGCAAAAACTCTTTTTTATGAAAAGGGTTATTATAACACGTCAATAGGAAATATCTCTGAAGCAGCAAATGTAAACAGAGCTTTGGTATCATATTATTTCCAGAGCAAGGGAAATTTAGCGCTGCACATTGTAAATCAATTCAATACCACAATAACAGAAAAAATAACGTGCAAATTAAAAGAAACAAATGTAGATGTGAATCCGCTTGTATTATTTGCAGTGGAAACCAGGGCTTTTAATTCTTTTAGACGTCTCAATGAAAATTACAGACGTTTTATGAAGGAAGTTTCTCTGGAAAACATATTGACACTGGGAGAAAACTGGATAGTAAGAGCCATCAGGGGCAACACCATTTATGAATATCTGGAAAAGAAACATGATATTTGTTTAAGCGAGGTGGATAGACAAATTTACCAGAGCAGTCTTTCTTCAATAATAAGCGGATTGATAATTGTTCACAGCGAGGGACATATTGATTGTTCTCATGAATACATTGCTGAAAAGGAATGTGAAATGTATCTGAAGATGCTGGGACTGGAAAAAAGCGAAATAAGCATGATACTGCAGGAATCAAAGACAGTGTATGATAATATTGACATAAAGATGGAAAAGAATTTTAATATAAAAATAAAATAATCTGTCGGCAGTTGCCGGCAGATTATTTTTATTATAATTTTTGCATTATTTCATTTGAGAAGCACTTTCTCCGGCAATTCTACCAAATACTATTATATCTGTAATAGCATTTCCTCCAAGTCTGTTGCCGGCATGGATGCCTCCTGTAACTTCACCTGCTGCATATAATCCTGGTATTGGCTGATTATTTGCATCAAGAACTCTTGCAGATGTATCTATAGCCAGACCTCCCATTGTGTGGTGAACTGAAGGTGATCTAGGTGTTGCATAGAATGGTGCTGTCTCAATTTTAGTTCCAAAGTTTGACTTGCCGAAATCTGGGTCAGCTCCTTGTTCTATATAACTGTTGTATTTGTTTATTTCATCAACAAGGGCATTTTTATCCATTCCCAGCTGAACGGCTAAATCTTCCAATGTATCTGCACGGTAGATGCTCTTTGTTTCAACCAATTTTTCTACATCATCGCCCCATACGTTTTTTCCTTCAGGACTGATTCCTGCTGTGTTCTTGTCGCAGATTATGTAGAAAAGCTGATCTTCCTGCTGCAATGCAGCACTTGCCAGTACATCTCTTTCCGCATATTCGTTTACAAAGCGTTTACCATCTTTGTTTACGAAGACTTGAGTTTCTGCACTGCCCCATACGCCGCCTGACAATGATCCTGTTTCAGGATGCGAACTTGGCATAAGCTGAATGAATCCCATTCCTACAAGTTGTGCTCCTGCTTTTTCTCCCATGATGATTCCGTCTCCTGTTGCTGCAGGTGTGTTTGTGGTTTTCATAGTGAGAGGCATTTCAGGCCAGTAAGTGTTGTATTTTTGTCTCATTTCTGGATTTGCTCCAAATCCTCCGGTTGCCATTACAACGCCCTTATTTGCTTTTAATGTTACAGGTGTTCCGTCAGACTTTACTGCTTTTACTCCTGTAACTTTTCCATTTTCAACAATTAGTTCTTTTGCTTCTGTTTCAAGCATTATTTCAGTGCCTAATTTAACTGCTGTATCTTCAAGAGGTTTCAGATAACCAATTCCAGTGTGTTCCAAAGGTGAATGGCTTCTTGGCCAAAGAGCTCCAAGAACTGTACCAACTTCATCGCTTATGTGTGCTCCTAATCCTTCAACCCACTTAAGTGTCGGCAAAGAGTTGTTTGTCATGGTTGTAACCAGTTCATAGTTGCCAGTTATTGTGTTGCCTTGAAGGTCAGTTCTTTTTCCGCCTATGTAAGCATGAATTGTGTGCAGTTCGGGTGAATCAAAAAGAACTGTTGTATCTCCTGCAAGATATTCTTTGATTTGTCCTTGAAGTGTTATCAATGATGGAGCGAAATCTCCGTAATCCTCAGGTTTATCATCAAGATATCCCTTCAGTTCATTTAAAAGAGACTGGTTCATCTTAACGTTTTTTTGCCTGTCAGGATCATATGTGTTGTATTGTCCGCCGGCTCTTATGGTGTTGCCGCCGGTTGAAATGCTTTTTTCAATTACGATTACAGTTGAACCGTCTTCTGAAGCGGATGCTGCAGCAGCAAGTCCTGCTCCACCGCCGCCTATAACTATTACGTCAGCTGTTTTTTCAATTGCTTCACCTGTTTTTGAATCAGCTGATTTTTGTTTTAATGCTTCAATATCTCCCCCTGCTTGCTTCACACAATCTTCAACAGCCTTAAGAATAGCATTGCTAGAATAAGTTGCTCCTGTTATGACATCAACTGCCAATGTTTGTCCTTCTAGAATGCTTGTTCTTATTTTTTCAAGGGCAGCATCTCCAAGCCCTGCAGTTTCTGTCTGGTTTAGTATCTTAATATCCTTTATTTCTGTTGCAGTGAATGTTACTTCTACTTTTACAGGTCCGCCGTTACCTTCAGCTTCTGCAGTGTAAGTACCTTCCTTGAAAAGTGCCTTTGAGTCTTCGCCGGCTGCCGCATCTTTTGAATTTCCATTGCTGCATCCCGCTGCAAGAAGCAATACGAAAATCATCAAGAGGCTAATTAGGCGTTTTTTCTTTCTAATCATTTTATTCTCTCCCGTCAAGTTGTTTTATATTGTTTAATAAAAGTCAAACAATATAAAATCATTATAATAAGCAATATTAAATAAGTCAACAATAAAATTAAACGCATTTAATAAAATATATATGAATATTGAAAATATAGTATTGATTATTATAATAATATTTATAAATGTATTTAAAAAATAGAAAAAGCATTTATGAAAAATATATAACATTTTTAAAAGAAACTGAAGCAGGACATGAATATTTTAAATAGCATTATCTATCCATAACATTTGGTTATTGATGTTGATAAGATTATATTATTTTACAATTATCACACCAATGGATATAGTTAATTAAAAAGCATAATGGAGGAAAACTATGTACATGCAGAAGTATCCTTGCGTATACATGCGCGGAGGCACAAGCAAAGCAGTTATTTTTCATGAAAAAGATCTTCCCGAGGATAAAAGTCTTTGGGATAACATATTTTTAAAGGTGATGGGCACGCCTGACGTGAAACAAATAGATGGAATGGGAGGAACAGTTTCCTCAACAAGCAAAATAGCCATAGTTTCTCCATCAGACAGGGAAGATGCCGACGTAAATTATACTTTTAAGCAAGTTGATATAATAATACCAAGAGTCGATGGAAGTGCTAACTGCGGAAACATTTCATCGGCAATAGGACCCTTTGCTATAGATGAAGGTTTAGTAGAGGCAGTGGAGCCTATAACAGTGGTTCGTGTATTAAACACGAATACAAACAAAATTATTGAGGAGCATGTCCGCGTCAAAGATAAAAGGGCAATGGTTCACGGTGACGAGGTTATTAAGGGAGTTCCCGGCACAGGTTCAAGAATTGATATGTATTTTGAACAACCCGGAGGGGCTGTTACAGGCAAATTATTTCCAACGGGAAATAAAAAAGATATATTTGACGTGCCGGATTTTGGCAATATAGAAGTAACCGTCATTGACTGTTCAAACCCAATCGTCTTTATAAGGGCAAGGGATTTAAAAATAAAAGGAACAGAACTTATTGAACTGAACAACAACAAGGAAGTTATGGAATACATTGAGCGCATTCGCTGCATTGCAGCTGAAAAATGCGGATTTGTGGACAAATGGGAACAAGCCAGGACTATGTCCACTTCAGTCCCTAAGGTATCCATAGTGTCAATTCCACAGGACTATGAAGATATGGACGGAAATAATATAAAAGCATCAGAGATGGATTTGTGCTGCAGGGCAGTTTCAGTTGGAAAACTTCACAAGGCGTACCCCATGACTGTGGCTGTTGGAACAGGAGCAGCAGCTAAAATTCCAGGAACTATTGTAAATGAAATAGCATGTCTTAGTAAAAATTACAGCAAAGACATAATAGTGCTTGGTCATTCAAGCGGAACAACAGAAGTTGACATGAAAATGAATGGTGAAGAAGTTCTTAAGGGCGGAGTTACGAGGACGGCAAGAAGAATCATGGACGGATATGTATATGTAAGGGATTAATATAATGAAGTAATCAAGGGGATATTGTCCTCTTTTTTATTGCTGCTCAATATGTAGGGCTGACGTCGTGTCTGACAGGTATTAGTTTTGCATCCTTTGTGACAGGTATACCATATGAGCATATAATGTAACATAAAATAATTATCTATGGAGGATAACGATGCCTACAAGCATGGATTTTGTACGCCAGTCACTGGAGCTGCACCTTTTTTTTGCACGAATAATGAAAGAACACTCGTTTTTTCTTGAGCTTGGATTTACGCCCAGGGACAGCAATTATACGCAAAGAGCAGATGAATTTAGAATGGAGTTTGACAGGCTGTTAGGAGAAGTTGTTTCACTTTCTAATGGTATAGTAAGCCAAAGTGTACTTAAGTCAGGTGAAGTTATAACACCATATACACTTAAGGCTGAGATGGCATCCTCATACTATACAGGATTGCGCATACCTACTGAACTGACTCAAGAAGAAGCAAGATTGATGGGCTCTGATTCAGTATCTTTTAACCCGAGGATCGAAGAAAGAGTATTTATGATAAATCAATGGGCAATTGACTTAGTTACAGAATTAATTCAGTTTAAAGCAAATATTTTAACCAATGTGCTGTCTTGCCAGATGTTTACTGTAAATTATCCACTTCTCATAGATCACATCATGCGTGAAGCTGATCTTTATTTGCGAATGATTAAGAGACTTCAAAACAGAGAAGTAACAAATATGGAAATGGAAGCTGCGCAGCAGGAAATGTTCTGGAATAGGATAATGGCAGAACATTCAAAATTTATTCGCGGTCTGCTTGATCCTACCGAAGAAGAATTGTTCAATACAGCCAATGATTTTGGGCGTGAGTTTGATGAATTGACTTTAGCTTCAAAAGCTGCTATGGACAGGACAATTCCTTTAGCTCAGGTTACTGATGCAAGTCTCCAAGCAACAGAAGCAATACGCGATTTCAAGGCGCAGGGAACACAGGGATTGATTGAATGTAAGATTAAGTCAATCATCATCCCGTTATTGGGAGATCATACGTTGCGTGAAGCAAATCATTACTTGAGACTTTTGAAAAATTTTGAAAAATAAAATTGCATGTTAGGAAAAAACGGCTAAGATTGAATAAATCATAGTCGTTTTTGATGGATTTAAAATGAAATAAAAAAATATGAAAATATGTCTTGACAATATTACTAATTAGTAGTATATTTTATTCATGGAAAATAAAAAAATCGGTTACGGAAAAGAAAAAGATTTAAGTTTAAAAACATTGATAGCATTATCCAGATGTTATCAAGACGTACACAAAAAAGAAACCAAAACAATCAAAAAGGCAGGCGTCACAGTCTCACAGTTTGCAGTTCTTGAACTGCTGTATCACAAAGGGGACATGAGGGTTTGCGAAATAACTGAAAAAGTTCTTTCAACTGCCGGTAACATGACTGTTATAATAGAAAATTTAGTTAAGGATAATATGGTCACAAGAACCATAGATGCAAATGACAGACGTGTTAATTTGATTAGTTTGACAGAAAAGGGGCGAAAAATAATAGCTGACAATTTTCCTGAACATGTTGACAACATCAATGAAATTTTCAGTGTGTTGTCCACAGATGAAAAGGAAAGTCTATTGAAATTATTGAAAAAATTATCAGGTGTGTAGCAAAGTCAGAAATAATCTTTGAATGCTGCTGCCGATTTTTTTTAAGGATATATTACTAATTAGTAATAATCAAACGAGTAAGATGACAATCTTACAGTATTTAATGATTTGTGCACCCTGGGGTCTCTATCAATGACATGATATTTATTTAAGTAAAATTACTTTTAATATAAATATAAAAGAATCAAAAGGACAAAATAAAAAAATAAAAAATTACGGAGGATAAAATGACAAAAGATTTTTCAACATCGGTTATGGACAGACGTTCATATTATGGAATAAGCAAAGAAATTGTGGTTTCTGACGACAGGATTAAGGAAATAGTGGAGAATGGAATGAAATATACGCCATCAGCTTTCAATTCTCAAAGTGCAAGAGCTGTACTTCTTTTAGACAAACAACATGATAAGTTTTGGAATATTACATTGGAAGCATTGAGAAATATAGTTCCTGAACAATCATTCAAGCCAACAGAACAAAAAATAAATTCTTTTAAAAGTGGATATGGAACTGTGCTGTACTTTGAAGATCAGGCAGTGGTAAAATCCCTTCAGGAGCAGTTTGCCACATACAAGGATAATTTCCCTGTATGGTCTCAGCAATCAAACGGAATGCTTCAATATGTTATATGGACTGCATTACAAAATGAAGGATTTGGCGCATCACTTCAGCATTACACTGAACTCATAGACAAAGACGTTAAAAAAGAGTGGGAAATACCGGACACTTGGAAGTTCATAGCTCAGATGCCTTTTGGAAAGCCAACAGCACAACCGGATGAAAAACAGTATAACTTTTCAAAAGAACAAATTATGATATACAAATAAAACAAAAACAGAAGTTATCTTCTGTCAGACTATTGACAAACCGTAGGGGCGGACTACTGTCCGCCCGGGGCAATTAATTCAAAAAAGTTGTTATCTACGGGAGAGCACAAGGCTCTCCCCCTACGAACTTAGATTTCAAGTTCACGACAATTCCCAATATTAATTAATTTAATGACTTTGTAATCAATCTGACAGAAGTTAATCTTCTGTTTTTGTTTGTCGGAATATTTTAAGCATTAATATGCCTAAGATTAGTATTTTGAAAGTATGATTATAGCTTTGATTTATAATCATCGATTGCATTATGCAGGGCATCGGCTGCTATGTTTGAACATTTTAATTTTTGAGGGGGAAGTCCTCCCAGCGCTTCTGAGACAGCTTCATTTGTTATCATCATAGCCTGGTCCAATGTCTTGCCTTTTGCCATTACAGTCATCATACTTCCGGCAGCTATGGCAGCACCACAGCCAAAGGCTTTGAACATTACATCAGTAATAATTTCTTTATGAACTTTTATATAAATTGTTAACCTATCTCCATCTGAAGGGTTGCCTATATTACCAATGCCATCTGCATCTTTAATTTCACCGGCATTTCTTGGAGCTGAAATATGATCTAAAGCTATATCTGTATACATAACTGTCTCCTTTTTTTCATCTGAACATATATTTCTATATGATTAATATAATATTATATTACCGGCAAATTCATAAGTCAAATATATCTGAAAGAGGGTATAAAATTTATTTTATTCAACAAAATTATATTGTTGACATGGAGTCATTTATATTGTATAATTTGGAAAATTAATTCATACAAAACATATAAGAAATGTATGTAATAGCATAAAGCAAAATAATTTAAAATAAAAGGAGAAAAGAATATGGGAAAAATAAATAAAAGCTTAACAGATTTAATTGGAAAAACACCACTTTTGGAATTGACCAATTATGAAAAAAAGAATAATTTAAAGGCAAAAATAATTGCAAAACTTGAATATTTTAATCCTGCAGGCAGTGTTAAAGACAGAATTGCATTTGCCATGATTGCTGATGCTGAGGAAAAAGGGCTCCTTAAGAAAGGTTCGGTAATAATTGAACCTACAAGCGGCAATACAGGAATTGGAATAGCAAGTGTTGCAACCGCCAAGGGATACAGAACAATTCTAACAATGCCTGACACAATGAGTGTTGAAAGAAGAAATTTATTGAAAGCTTACGGTGCAGAAGTTGTATTGACTGAAGGTGCCAAAGGAATGAAGGGTGCTATTGCAAAAGCAGAAGAACTGGCAGCTGAAATACCAAATTCATTTATACCGGCGCAATTTGACAATCCTGCTAATCCAGCCATTCATTACACCACTACAGGACCTGAAATTTGGGAAGACACAGATGGAAAAGTAGATATATTTGTAGCAGGAATCGGAACAGGAGGAACCATATCAGGAGTAGGAAAATTTCTGAAGGAAAAGAATCCTGATGTAAAAATAATAGGGGTTGAGCCTGAAGCATCACCCATTCTATCAAAGGGAACTGCCGGTCCACACAAAATTCAAGGAATAGGGGCCGGATTTATTCCAAGTGCTCTTAACACTAAAATTTATGATGAAATTGTAACAGTTGAAAATGAAGATGCTTTCAATTCAGGGAAAGAGATTGCCAGATCTGAAGGAGTAATGGTTGGAATATCATCCGGTGCTGCGCTTTGGGCTGCTACTTTAGTTGCAAAGAGACCAGAAAATGAAGGAAAAAATATAGTTGTACTCCTGCCAGATTCCGGTGACAGGTACTTTTCAACTGCATTATTTTCAGAATAGACTATCTAGATAGTAGTAATTATGTTGATTTTTAATGATTAAAAAATAATATTGTTGGTATAAGTTTATTGATATACAAATATATAATAATTGAAAGGAGAAATTTTATGGCGTTTTTAGACAAGATAGGAAAGAAAATAGGTGATGTGGCTGGTTCTGCCACTGATATGGCTAAAGATTTTGCAGAAACAACTAAACTTAACTCCGAGATATCAGCAGAAGAAAAACAAATCAACCAATTATTTATGGAAATAGGCAAATTTATTTTTGAAAGTGAAAAAGATAATCCTGACAGTGCTGTGGCAGAGTTAATTGGAAAAATTAAATTATCACAGCAAACAATAGAGGAACTGAAAAGAAAAATAGAGGAAATAAAGACAGAATAACTAAAAAACAGCACCCAAGGGTGCTGTTTTTACTTAAGTATTCTTCTTCAAGTCAGTTTGATGTTAAATTGAATACGTGTGCATTACAAGTCATTTACCAGAGAAATTTTGCCGGTTGCCATTCCTGATTCGTAATACTCATGAGCTTTAGTTATTTCAGAAAACATGAATTGGTTTTTATCTTTCAATATGCTGATTTTTTCTGCTTCTATGAGTTTTTTAACTTCATTTAATGTTGTTCCTATTTCAGTTCTGTTTGTGTTGGTTAAAATCGGAAGGACAATGAATAATGCTTTAAGCCCTATTGCTTTGCTGTGCATAAGCGATAAGTCCAGTGTAACTCTGGTATTTGTTGTACAAATTGTTCCGTCAATTTTTACAGCCTTGAAGCTGTTGAGAAGATTATTTCCTCCGATAGTGTCAAATACAAAATCAAAACCTCTTCCGCCTGTATATTCATTTACATATTGCTCAACCGGTGTTTCCTTGTAGTTGATTACGTGTGCTGCTCCGAACTTTTTAGCAATTTCACCTTTTTCGTCTCCTGATACAGTTGCATATACTTCTGCACCTAAAAGATTTGCAAATTGGACAGCCATATGCCCAACTCCTCCGGTTGCTCCGTGAATCAATACTTTGTCATGTGTCTTGATATTTGATTTATCAATAATTGCTTTCCAGGCAGTCAAACTTACCAAGGGAAATATTGCAGCAGTTTTAAAGTCAACATTCTTTGGTTTGAGGCTCATCAAGTCCTTGTCAACCAATGTATATTCTGCTAAGGAACCCCATTCATCCTTGACTCCTCCCACATAACCGAAAACTTCATCTCCTTCTTTAAAGTTTGTGACGCCTTCGCCTACTTGTTCCACAATGCCTGAAAAGTCTGCATTCAGAACTGCAGGAAATGGTGGTATAATTGCCGGTGTGAGGCCGGATCTTATTTTAGTTTCCAGGGGATTCAAGCTGCTGGCCAAAACTTTGACCAGGACATAGCCTGATTTTACGTCCGGTTTTTTTATATCCATCATTTCAAATACATCCGGGCCGCCAGTTTTATTTATTACCATTGCTTTCATATGAATACTCCTTTATGTTTTATTACTCTTATACCCATTATATTTAAGTTCAACATAAAAAATAAAAATATACATAAATTCTTCACATTTGTTATGTACAATAAAATAAAAAAGGAGAAAGTAAAATGAAAAAATTATTATATATATTTATAGCTTCAATAATTGTTCTAGGATCGACAAAACAGGCATATGCAGTTAACATGGTGTCAGAGATGGCAGTGAACAAAGGCGGACAGTCAGTGGCTGAATGTGCAAGAACAATGGATAAGGGAGTTTCTGAGTGCGCCAAAGCAGAAGTTTGTGCAGAATAATCCTTTAAAGATTAAAGCTCTGAACATTATGTTTAGGGCTTTTTTATTGCTTAAATCTGCAAATTTTTGAATTTCTTGCATCAGATTGATGGAATATAAATGTTCACGAAGACACAATTAGCGAATATATTATATAAATTACTATTGGAAGGAGAAAAAACATGCAGCAATTTTTCAATCCGAAATCCGGGTGTGTAAGGCTCATGTCTGAACCTAGACAAGCAGAAGCAGAAGAACAAAACACAGTAAATACCACTAGGATGAATCATGAAGACATGTACAGCTTCAACATAGCAATGACAAAAATGATATATCCAAGCCGAAATATTAGTTGGAAGCCTAATGCTGTTATACTTGTTCCTGGTGATAAGTGGCAGTATTCTCTTTGTGCTTCCAGTGTTGTTCATTTTCCCATTAATGCCCCCATAATGTTTACTGAAAGAAATTATCTGCCTGAAATATCAATAAAGGAAATACAAAGAATGGGCCCCACAGGCAATGAGGTTCCTGCCCAGGTGCTAATTGCAGGCCCTGTTTCACGCTCAGTTGAAAATATTCTGAAAATGGCAGGACTGACTGTCTACAGAATAACTGATACAGAGGATGTATATGAATCATGCGTTGAAACAGCAGATTTTAGACTAAATATAATTCCATCAGAATCAGAAGAAGGAAGAAAGGACATCATAGTAATATCAGGCCAGGATTATAGCGAAGGAATAACAGCTTCATTTTATGCAGCACACAAAGGTACACCAATAATATTGGTAGAGCAAGACATAATTCCGGAACCTGTCAGAAATTTCATAAACGATAATAAGGATAAGAATTATTATATTCTGGGAAATGAAAAAACTGTCGGCTCTAAGGTGGAAGAAGAGATAAGTGGAATAATAGACAAAGACGTTATTAGAATCAGCGCAAGCAATCCTTATACCATATCTGTTAAATTTGCGGAATACGCCAGCGAAGTTGATACTTTTGGATGGAAACACAACACAAATGATGGGTGGGCATTTGCATTCGGAGAACTGAAGAGATGGTACAACATTGTTTCAGCAAATTTATTGGCTCATCTTGGCAAGCATACGCCCCTTCTTCTTACAGATAAAAACTATCTTCCGGATGCTGTTGCAGAATATATAGTAAGAGTAAATCCCAAAAAGGAAAATCCGGCAATGCCTCCATACATGCATTCCTATGTTCTGGGAAGCTTCAATGACATAACGCATAATGTGCAGGTTGAAATTGAAAAGGTGCTTGATGTGGATGGAAAAATGAAACATTAGGAACCTGCGCCCTTTGTATACCATATACAGCTTACACAGCTCTGAGTTTTTCAGAGCCCTTTTTATTGAGGAAAATGATGTCAAATTTAAATAAGAATGCTTGACAACCATGCATGTCTACGCTATGATATATGTAGTTGTAATAACTACATATAATCGTTAACGATAAAGGAAAAAATATGGATGATAACTTGGAACTATATGAATACAGCAAACAAATGAGTGAAATAAAACTCATCAAGTGGAATGACCTGCCGAAATTTCCGGTATATTGCGATCAGCTTTTACAAATTGTGAATGATGAATTATCAAGTATGCAGATTGATGACGAAAATCTCCTTACAAAAAGCATGGTGAACAATTACGTGAAGTGGGGAATGATTCCTAAACCGGTGAAGAAAAAATATGATAAACTGCATATTGCAGAAGTTATGGTCATAACCCTTCTTAAGCAAATATTGACAATATCAGAAATAAAAGACGGCATACTGCTGCAGATTGCCCTGCACGGCAACGAAAGAGCCTACGATGCTTTTGTTGAATCATTTGAAGAATCCACAAGAAAGGTATTCAAGCCAATTACGGTGGAAAAAAGCACCTATGTTCTGGAAGAAAGAGAAATCGAATATGACAGATTAGCAATTTCCTCAATTACAACAGCTTTATCAAACAAGCTATTGACTGAAAAAATAATAAAAACAAAAATAAAAAATTATAATTCTAAGCCTTAGTGAGGAGAAAACATGAACGAAAATAAAATAGCAGTACTGACAGATTCCGGCTCAGATGTTCCACAGAATATGCTGGATAAATTCAACATTTATCAGCTTTCGCTCGGCATTAATTACAAGGATAAATCCTATAGGGACAGAATCGACATAACTCCCGAAGAGGTATATGAAAGACTAACGGAAGAAGTTCCTAGCACAAGTCTCCCCACATTGGGAGAAATCCGTGAAATGCTTGAGAAAATAGTTGCTGACGGATACACTCATGTGATTATACCTGTAATATCTTCAGGTCTTAGCGGTACATATAATGCCATCAGACAGGTTTGCAGCGAGTTCCATAATATTAAGACAGCAGTAATTGACACAAAAAATATTGCCCTTGGCTCAGGGTTCTTAGCTGTTTATGCTGCTCAATTGGCAGAAAAAAATCTGAGATTTGAAGAAATTGTCAAAAAAGTTGAGGATAAAATCAAGGATTCTCACATTTATTACAGCATACAAACCCTCCAATACCTCATAAAGGGAGGAAGGCTTGGCCGCGTTGAAGGAATTATCGGAAGCATGCTTCAGATTAAGCCTATTATTGCATGCGACAATGACGGTATTTATTACACGGTTGCAAAGGTACGCGGAAGAAAGCAAAGCATAAATAAGCTGATAGAAATAGTTCAGGACATAATTAAGGACAAGAAAAATTACTACCTCACAATATGCCACGGATATGCAAAGGAAGAAGCTGACATGGTAAAGGAAAAAATGAAGCCATTCATAGATAATGCAGCTTTGTTTATGGAAGGTCAGATTTCTCCGTCCCTTGGAGTTCACACAGGCCCTGGGCTCATAGGAATAGGGTGTTTTGATCTTGGGGATTGATTACAGTTTTGTAATTCTTGTGCAAAATTTATATATGTGATAAAATTAATACAGTTTCCGCATGCATAAATGCTGCTATGGAAGGGAACTGTATTTCTATGTCAGCAGGAATAATGAATAGAAGCAGGAAGGAGCGAATATGAAATCAGACAGATTTTATGTTGCAACTGTTGCATCAGATGCAGCCGATGTTGCTGAAGAATATGAACTTGGAATAGAAATAGACGAATTTTGTACTGCATCCAATATGGATGATGAAAATTTCAAAGAATTGGATTTAAGTGTAAGAAAAAAGATGAAAATTTCACACAGCCATATATTTCATGCCCCTTTCAATGAGTTGTTTCCTGCAGCTGTGGACCCGCTGGCAATTAAGCTTGCAAATAAAAGATTTGAGCAATCTTTCCACCTTGCAGGCAGTTACGGAATAAAAAGAATGGTCGTTCATTCAGGCTATGTTCCTGTGTTGTATTTCAAAAGCTGGTTTCAAGAAAAATCGGTTGAGTTCTGGAAAAAATTCATGAGCAGCAAGACGGATGATTTTCACATTATGATAGAAAATGTGCTGGAGGATGAACCATACACTCTGGCTAAAATAATTGAAGGCATCAATGACAAAAGAGTGTCTGCATGTCTTGACATAGGTCATGCACACTGTAAGTCAGATGTTGATTTAATCGAATGGATTGAAGTTCTGGGTCCGTTTCTTGGGCATGTGCACCTGCACAACAACGATAAAGCATATGACTGCCACTGGCCTCTTGGAAACGGCAGCATGGATATGAACAAAATAATGGAAGCACTTAAAAAAAATTCTCCTGAAAACATCACTTACACTGTAGAAAATCAGGAATGCAGAGAATCTATTCAGTGGCTTGAAGAAAATGGATGGCTGAAATAATAAATTTATTAAAAAGCATTTTAAGAAGTATCTTAAAGTGTTTTTTTATTTTTAATTTCATATTGTAATGTGAAACTAATTTGATGCAATTTATAAATTGCAGGACTGGAGGATATTATGGAAAATTTAAATCCTGAAAAACTCAATGTGGAATTTAGACAGGGAGTAACAACTGAAGAACCAATAGTAAATAGACGTTATACTTTAACACATTCTGACATAACTGCCGAATTGTTTCTGACAATCGGCCTGGAATATGCATATGATAAAATAAACATGATGATGAGGGATGAAGTGCTGGGGGAATGGAGGGATAATAACGGAAGAACATACCTATATGTTTATGTATATGTGAATGGTCAGTTCGGTTCCATTGCTGCAGAAATACGCAATATGGTTTTCAGACGTGAACTTCCTCTGGCACTGGAAGCTATAAGATATGGAGACAGGGAGTTTTTTGAAGCACATCCTGAACTTGATGATGCTGCCATATGGGTGCATTTTGATTCTTCAACACCACAATACGACAAATTTGAGTACTGGGGAACTCCAAAAGATTACAAATAAATATCATAAGTTTGCTTTGGATTTATTAGAGACTATTCATATGAATAAAGTTTCCATCAGGAAGCAAAATAAAGGAAGAAAATATCGGAAGAAAAGAGGAAATAAAACGTACCGTTTAATACAGGTTGATGACAAAGTAACCTTCGACGTTGTCATTCTGAGGGCGTAGCCCGAAGAATCTCATGTTTTCAATAAAGATGAGATCCTTCACTATCGTTCAGGATGACAGCGCCAGGGTTTGTAAATAGTCTGAATAAAACGTACTGTTTTATATGACAAATGTTCAAACCCAAAAGGATAATTTTTGAGAAAGATTCTTTAGATTTTGAAGCTGCAAGAAATATTTATGAGGAGTTTAAGGATAAAGATGTTGAAATAATAAATCTTACATCCAATAAGCTCAAACAGCATATACCAGGTGTTGACCTTGCTTCACAGTATGGAGAAGGAAAAAGAACCCTGGTTGTAGGCACAAAGAAAAGTTTGAAGTTTCAGACATGCAAACCGTCAGCACACTACCAGCTTCCATTGGTTTCCGGATGCATGGGACAATGCGAATATTGTTACTTAAACACCATGCTTGGGGATAAACCATATGTGAAAGTCCATGTTAATGTGGATGATATTTTAAACCAGGCACAAAAATATATTGATGAAAGAATGCCTGAGACAACTGTATTCGAAGGGGCAGCCACTTCTGACCCTGTGCCTGTGGAACCTTACACTCATGCTTTGGAAAAATCAATAATATTTTTCGGAAAAAGTGAAAATGCGAAATTCAGGTTTGTTACAAAATATAATGACATAGATTCTTTGCTTAATCTGGAACACAAGGGTCATACTGAAATGAGGTTCAGCATAAACACATCTTCTGTCATTGACAAATATGAACACATTACAGCTTCCCGTGATAAAAGAATAGAAGCCGGCATAAAGGCTTCCATGGCAGGGTATCCTGTTGGATTTCTCATTGCTCCTGTTTTTATATATGAGGGCTGGAAGGAAGAATATCATGATTTGTTGTTGGAACTAAGGAGCAGGCTGCCGGACGGTTTAAAATATCCTGTAACATTTGAAGTTATATCACACAGGTATACAACAACTGCCAAAAACAGAATTGCTCAAATTTTCCCCCATAATGAGCTACCCATGAATGATGAAGACCGCGTGTTTAAATATGGTCAGTTCGGATATGGAAAGTATGTGTATCCCAAGGAAAGTCTAGATGAAATTAAGAAATTTTTTGCAGAAGAAATAGAAAGTCTTTTCAGCAACAAGGAAGTCAAATATATCATTTAATAAGGAAGGGCCATTTATGGCCCTTTAATTTTTTGCTACCGTTTTGCTGAAAGCGTTGCAATATTTATAAGCTTTTTTTTGTAATTTTTCTGATTTCTCCTGTACTTGGCTATTGACATGTAATCCATGTATTCCTTATCCCTCTGCCTTTTCATTTGTGCATAATCCTTTAATAGTGCAGTTTTAAACTCCTCATGAGACATACCCATTGTTGTTCCCCCTTACATATTTTGTGCAGTTAATTGTCGTAGAGAATAATTAGTTTATTAACTATATGATGGTTTTATAAAAAGCATACATTGAAAATTCATTGGCAAAATCCCAAATGTAAAATAACCTTGAAATTTTAGAAGTAAATAATTACATGAATTTTACAATTACATGCTTTTTATTTTACTTAGGGGTCGTATACTGAGTCCAAGATAAAACTTAAAGGAGAATAAAATGAAATCTAAAAAAATATTAACTTTAATATCATCACTATTGATTATGACAATTGCATTTGCAGGATGTTCAAATAATGGAACTGAAGCAGCAAAGCCTGCTGCAGGTTTTAATCCAGAATCCTCAATAACTGTAGTAGCAAGGGATGCAGCTTCAGGAACAAGAGGAGCATTCCATGAACTAATGAAAATAAAAGTAAAAGAAGGGGACACTGAAATAGACAAGCTTGTTACTGGAGCACTGGAATTCGACGGAACCGACAAAGTTATAACAGCTGTTGAAGGAGATTTGTACGGAATAGGATATGTTTCTTTAGGTTCAGTAAGTGACAGAATTGCTGCAGCCAGTGTTGATGGCGTGGAACCTACTATTGAAAATGTTAAAAACGGCCAGTACAAGGTAGCAAGACCATTTTTACTTGTAACAAAAGGAAATGAAAGTGAGCTGGTGAAGGATTTTATTGCATATACAGAATCTGTACAAGGACAAAAATTAGTTGAAGAAAAACATTATATTTCATCAGTTGAAAACCCAAAAGAATATGAAGCTAAAAAATTATCCGGAACTATAAAGGTTGCCGGTTCAACATCAGTATCTCCTCTTATGGAAAAACTGCAGGAAGCATACAAGGAACTCAATCCTGATGTAGTGTTTGAAATGCAGTCAAACGGTTCATCACAGGGTATAAAAGCTGCAATTGACGGCTCATATGAAATTGGAATGAGCTCAAGGGAATTGAAAGATGAGGAAAAATCACAGCTTAATGAATATACTCTGGCAATTGACGGCATAGCTGTAATATTAAACAAAGAAAATACAATAACTGATATTACATCAGAAAATATAACAAAGATTTACACGGGAGAAATAACCCAGTGGTCCGAAGTTAAATAACAATTATTTAATAAATTTATATTCCACAAGTTGTAGGGGAGGACCTCGTGTCCTCCCGCATAATTAACTCAAAAACCATCTTTTAATTAAGATGGTTTTATTTTTTGAAATTTGATTTAGGTCAAAGTGTTTTGAAAAAATATGCTGTATATTCAAGATATAACAATTGGAGGGAAAATATATGAAAAAAGTTGCTTTACAAATGGAAGAGCTTGTGTGCCCAAGCTGTGCGAAAAAAATAGAAGGGGCGCTTAAAAAAACTGACGGAGTTAATGAAGTTAATATTTTGTTCAATGCAAGCAAGGCAAAAATTAGTTTTGATGAAACAAAGACTGATGTGGAAAAACTTTCGAGAATAATTCAAGACCTGGGATTTGAAGTTCTCAGTGTAAAATAATCATGGGAAGTTTCTCATTATTTTTATAGGAGATAACATGAAAAATAAAAAAAATATTTTAATAATATCTGGAGCATTGATCATTTTTTCATTCATTTTAAAGTACATAGACGCAAATTCTTATGCTGAAGATGCATTAATGATTGCAGCAGCAATTACAGCAGGATACCAGACAGCCAGAAATGCAGTGGTGTCTCTTAAATACAGGGTGCTTGGCATTGAGGCGCTGGTGACAGTGGCTGTAGTTGGAGCAATATTCATAGGAGAATACTGGGAAGCTGCTGCTGTAACATTTTTGTTCATGCTGGGCTCATACCTTGAATCGCGAACTCTTGAAAAAACCAGGTCATCACTGAAGTCTCTACTTGAGCTTGCGCCTGTTACTGCAACTGTGTTCAGGGATGGAAGAGAAGAACGAGTATCTCCTGATGAAGTTCACACCGGCGAAAGAGTTATAGTTAGACCCGGAGAAAAAATTCCCGTTGACGGCATTGTGATAAAAGGCAAGGCTTCCGTAAACCAGGCTGCCATAACCGGAGAATCAATTCCTGCTGAAAAGGAAACAGGTGACAGTGTGTTCAGTACAACTGTCATAGAAACAGGATATCTTGAGCTGGAAGCCCTGCGGGTAGGGGATGACACAACATTTGCCCGCATAATGGAAATGGTTGAAGAAGCACAGGATTCAAAGGCTCCAACGCAAAAGTTCATCGAACGCTTTGCCCAGTACTACACTCCAGGCATCATGGTTTTATCCATTTTTGTGTACCTGGCAACAAGAGATATTGAACTTACCCTAACGCTTCTTGTAATATCATGTCCCGGTGCAATGGTAATATCTGCTCCTGTTTCCATAGTGGCAGGCATAGGAAATGGAGCAGGGAAAGGAATTCTTATAAAGGGCGGCGAGTATCTGGAGAAAGCCGGAAAAGTTGAGACGGTTGCATTTGACAAGACCGGAACTCTTACTGTGGGCAAGCCGGTTGTGACAAATATTAAAGCATTTGAAGGTACAGAAGATGATATTCTTCGCATGGCTGCTCCTGTTGAGGTTCCATCAGAACACCACCTTGCAAAGGCAATAGTTCAGGAAGCAAAAGACAGGAAAATAACCATAGCTAATACAGAAGATTTTGAAGTTCTGTCCGGCTTTGGAGTCAAGGGAACTGTAGACGGTAAAAATATTCTTGTGGGCACCAGGAAGCTAATGGCTGGAGAAGGCATAATTATTTCCCAAGAAATAGAAGAATATCTGCAGGGCGAGGAAAACAACGGACAGACAGCAGTACTGGCTGCAAAGGACGGCAAAATTATAGGAGCAGTATCAATTTCTGATAAAATCCGTGAAGAAGCATATGGCCTTGCAGATAGACTAAAAAAGGCAGGAGTCAAAAAGGTTGTTATGCTTACAGGAGACAATGAGAGGACTGCTAAGGCAGTTGCTGCAAAACTTGGACTGGATGAGTATTTTTCAGAGCTTCTGCCTGAAGACAAGGTTTCAAAATTAAAAGAGTTGAAAAATAACTCCACTGTTGCTATGATAGGAGATGGAATAAATGATGCCCCGGCTCTGGCAGTTGCTGATCTAGGAATTGCCATGGGAGCAACGGGAACTGATGCAGCAATGGAAACAGCTGATGTTGTACTCATGTCAGACAATCTGACGAGGCTTACATATACATTTGGGCTGAGCAGAGCCACAATGAGAAACATGAAGCAAAACATTTATTTTGCAGTGGCTGTTGTATTTACACTTCTTGCAGGAGTTCTCACTAAAAATGTATTTATGGCTTCAGGTATGCTTATTCATGAAATAAGTGTTCTTTTGGTAATCATAAATGCAGTAAGGCTCATGAACTACAAAGAAAAAATTTAAGGGAGGTACCAGGTGGAGAAATGCACGTGTTGTTCCTGTCATGAAAAATTGTGTATTGACAATGTGCCCATATTTCATGACTTGACTTTGGAAGAAAAAGAAAGCATTATGAATGCTTCTGTTCACAAGAAGTTTAAAAAGGGTGAGATAATATTCACTCCCGGTGATTCTTTTGAGAACTTGTTTGTAGTAAACAAGGGAATTGTAAAAATCTATAAAATCTCTGCCATCGGCAAGGAACAGATTTTGAGAATCCTTGAACCCGGTGATTTCATGGGGGAACTTTCATTGTTTTCAAACACAACATTGAGCAATAACGCAGAAGCCATTGAAAACACTGAAATATGCATAATTAATGGCGTGACAATCAAGGCGCTTTTATTGAAAAAGCCTGAAATAGCAATTAAATTTCTTCAGTCCTACACAAAGAGGATTGAAGAAAGTGAAGAGCTTATTGAGCAAATAGGACTTCGTGATGTTGAGCAGAGGATTGCAAACTACCTGTTGCTTGAAATTGAAAAAAATGCAATAGAAGACAAAGACAATGAATTTGAAATAACTTTACCTGTGAGCAAGAAGGATCTTGCTGCGCTTATTGGAACTTCTCAGGAAACCCTGAGCCGCAAACTTTCCGTTTTCCAGGACAATGACATCATAAGGCTGAAGGGTCAAAGAAAAATAATCGTTAAGGACATGGAAGTCTTAAAACAAATGAGATAAAAATAATGAGATAAAAAAATACCCTGGAACCAGGGTATTTTATTTTACAATTTTTCTTCAAGTTCAAAAAGTCTTGGGAACAGGATGTTGCTTTCAAGGTGAATATGCTGGAACACGTCTGATTCCAACTCATGAAGCTTTTTGTACGTCAATTCGTATGTTTCACATCCGTCTTCCGGAGCTGTGAAATCATCAGTGATGTCCCTAAGTTCCTTGAGAATGTTGCCTGCTTCTGTGTGTTCATCCTGAAGCTCACGTATTATTCTGACAGCTTCCTTGAGGTCCGCAGCATTGTTTGTTTCTTCAAACTTCTTGATTGCAGGGTACTGAACAGCTTCTTCCTTTGCCAGGTGAAGTTCAAGTTCCATTTTTATGGTGTGGAACAATTTGTGCACCTTGGAAAGCTCCGGATGGTGTTCACCGTGAACTCTCAGTATTGTTGTTGCAAGTTTGCTGATTCTTGGCAGTTCCGACCACAGGTATGCATGGTGTGTGTTGACAATATGGTCTGTAAGCTGGCTTAATGGTGCTTCCTGCCATGCTTTGTCACTTAAATCATTTTCAGCCGAGTAGTCTTCGTACAGGCTGTTAAGTTTGTTTATAAGCTCATCTTCGTTGATGTTTTGTTCTTGCAATGCTTCTTGAAGAGGTCTTTCACCTCCGCAGCAAAAGTCAATTCTGTATTCTTTAAACAACTCTTTTGATTTAGGAAATTCAGTCGCAATGGTTCCGATTTTTTGTGTGCTGTTAAATTTGTTCATAGTTCCTCCTATATTTAAATTATTTTATCTGTCTTATTTATAGTTTCATTTTAATATGTTTTTATGATAATGACTTTGATTTAAATCAATTTTTAAAAATACTTTTTATATTCAATATTTTTTATAATGAAATGGATTAATAATATTGTTATGGAAAAAATTCACACCTATTTATTATGTTTCAGTTAATGTTTTCATGGTATAATTAATTTAAGTAAAATGAAGGGGTAATGTTATGAAGAAAAAAAATTTGTACAAGTACATATTTGCTTCGCTGTTAGTTACGGCGACAGTAGCTGTTAATTTTGTTCCAAAAGTTTATGCAGACACACCTATACAGCTGGTTATAGACGGTGACAAGGTGACAGCCGATCCTGAGCCGTTCATAAAAGATGATCGTACGCTTGTTCCAATCCGTGTGGTTGCAGAAAATCTTAATGCTGAAGTATCTTGGGATAATGATAACAGAATCGTACATATTTCAAAGGACGGCAATGAAATTGAGCTTCGTATAGACAGCCATCTTGTTGAATACACAAATGAAGACGGCACATCATATAGCATGCTTGATGTGGCTCCTTTAATAAAAGAAGACCGCACATTTGTACCCATCCGTTTTATAAGCAACGCACTTGGTGTTGGAATTGAATGGGACAACAATAAAAGAACAGTATATGTGGACTCAAGCGTAGAATCAGAAGTGGTTCCGTTTTTTGATGTTGAAATTTCTTCTGTTGAATCAGGACAGACTATTGAAGGAACAACATATCTTGAAACTGTTATGCCTACTCAAGCTCCAAAGGGTGCTACAGAAATCAAGTACCTGCTTCTTGACAGAGACACTGCAAGGGGGTTTGTAGTGGCAAGAGGAACTGACCTTGCAGCATTGTATAAGTGGGTGCCTGCGATGGAAGACAATGGTGAAAAAGTTCTGGTTGCTGCCTTTTACGATGCAAAAGGAAACTTCCTGGCCGGCCATGCAATACCAGTGACTGTAGACATAAATCCGGATATTAAACTTACAGGCCTTAGTGAAGGGGAGCTGGTTACAGAAGACAGAGTGCCTCTTGCTGCTGAACTTAATTTTTCAGCTGCTTATGTAAAATATGAAATAATTAATCCTGACACGGATGCTTACTATATATCTTCAGGACTTGACCCGCTGGGAGGATTTACAATGATTCCTGTTATGGAAGACAACGGAAACATGACGCTGAGGGTCATTGCATTTGACACGGCCGGCAATGAGTATTCCAGCAAGAAAGTAAATGTAAAGGTAGATGTTGCCAGAAAGCTCAGTCTTGGGGGAGTAACGGAAGGACAAACAATTGACAAGTCCGTAAATCTTTTTGTTTCAAAAAATTTCAATGTTTCTACAGCGGAATATGTTGCAGTTGATCTGAACACAGGAAAAGAAACAATTATCAGCAACAACTGGTTTCCTGGTCCAGACATGGCTGGCAACAAACAGCTTTATGCAAGGGTTAATGACACAAACGGTAATATTTACACAAGCAATAAGATTACTGTAAATGTCAAGGGAACACCACAGATTCTGCTGCAGGGTGTAGGACCGGGACAAGTTGTATCCGCACCGGTAAATCTCAAGGTTAAGAGCAATGTTACACTTGACAGTATCAAGTATATTCTCACGAACAATGCTACAGGAGAAACAAAAATAATCGGTGAAGGAAGCTATCTCGCTGAATATGCATACACTCCTGAAACAGGCATAGAAGGAAGCTACAGCATAAAAGCAGAAGCAAAATATCAAGGCAGCACAATAAAGACCGAAGAAGTAAACTTCAGTGTTTATACAAAACAATTGTATGCAGCAAAACCCATAGTTGAAAAGGAAAAATACATGGACTTTGCTTCGAAACTGGCAACAGATGCAAAGGAAGTCACAGGAATGTCAGCTGCGCTTCAGACAGCACAGGCAATACTGGAGACAGGCTGGGGACAAAGCGTTCCTGTTGATAAGTATGACGGACAATTATCTAATAATTTATTCGGTGTAAAGGGAACAGGAACTGCAGGCTCGGTAACATCAAACACCTGGGAAGAATACAACGGAGTTTCATTCAGAATTGATGCTGAGTTCAGGGCTTACAACAACGTAAGCGAAAGCTGGGCAGACCACAACGAACTTCTTCTCACAAAAAGCAGGTACCAGCCATTCAGGGATGTTATGTTTGACAGCACACAGGGAGCATGGGCTCTTCGAAGATGCGGATATGCAACAGATTCGCAGTATTCAGTCAAACTGATAAACATAATTAATCTTTATAATTTGAAATCACTTGATGAAATAACAATATAAATAGTAACAAAATGAGGCACATCTAAGTGCCTCATTTTTTGTACCGTGATGCGGAATGTACGGTCCGCTATGTGGAACCAGGCATTTGTATTTTAGAAAAATTTACAGTATAATTATTTAAAAATATATAGCCAAAGGAGGTTTTACGACTATGTACGGTTACTGGAAAACGATTTTAAGAATTAACTTAACTGACCATACTTACAGTACAGAAACTTTAGATGAAAAATACCTAAAACTGCTTTTAGGTGGTGCTGCACTTGGTGCTAAGATACTGCTGGATGAGGTAAAACCTAAGATTGATCCGCTGTCTCCTGAAAACAAGATAATATTTTCCCTTGGTTTTATGCAATCTGTTAATTTTCCCGGAAATGCCAAATGGACTGTAGTAACTAAAGGTCCGCTTACCGGTTCATTTCTTGATTCTGCCGGAACAGGGGCATGGGCTCCTCAATTGAAGAAGGCAGGCTATGATGTTCTGGTTGTGGAAGGAAAATCAGAGTATCCTGTATATATTTTCATCAATGATGACAAAGTTGAATTTAGGGATGCTTCTTCAATATGGGGAAAAGACACTATAGAAACTTCAAAGATTATAAAGGAAGAATTAGGAGATAAAAGAATAAATGCCATCAACATAGGACCTGCAGGAGAAAATTTAAACCCTATTGCCTGCATAAGCTGTGACGGGCATTCATTTGCAGGAAGAGGCGGCGCAGGAGCCATAATGGGTTCTAAGAATTTAAAGGCCATAGCCGTGTGGGGAACAAAACAGGTTCCTGTGGCTGATTTGGAAGGTTCTCAGGAACTGGCCAAGGAACTTTTCATAAGGCTTCACGAAACTGCAAAAGGAGGCGGAGGAACTCCCGATGTTATGGTTCCCCTAGAGGAACTGGGAGATGTTCCCATTAAGTATTGGAGAGGTGATGTATGGCACCATGGCGCTAAAATGATAGGCACTCCAAGATATACAGAGTTGCTGAATGTAAAGCCGCTACCTTGTCAAAATTGTCCTGTTGGCTGCCACAGACATATAAATTTGAAATTGAAGGATGGAAGCATATTGGACGGAAATGGTCCGGAGTATGAAACTCTTGGAATGCTTGGAGCTTCTCTTTTGCTTGATGATCTTGAAGCAATTGCTGTTGCAAATGACAGAGCAAACAGAAGTGGTATTGATACTGTATCCTTAGGTTCATATATCGGTTTCGTAGTAGAATGTTATGAAGCAGGTTTCTTAAGTGCAGAAGAAATAGGCATGGTTCCAAGATGGAATGATGAAGAAACACTTTTGTACCTTGAGGATAAAATATCACGCTTAGAGGGGATAGGAAGTTTATTCAGGAAAGGAATAAGAGGAGCAGTTGAAATAATAGGACAAGAATCTGCTGGAATTGCAGTTGAAGTAAAGAATCTGGATTTGCCTGCCCATGATCCAAGGGCCGTGTACGGTCTTGCAGTCAATTACGCAACAAGTCCACGTGGAGCCTGTCATGAACGTGGAAATCCTCAAGCCAGTGCACTGGGGCTTTTCTATCCTGATTGCGACATGGATTCTCCTCCTGAAAGATTTGACGAAGACAGTGCGGGCTACTGTGCATATGTTTATCAAAATACAAGCATGCTTTTCAACAATTTGACCATGTGCAAATTCATGGTTAATAACGGTGGCCTCACAGTAACTGAAATAGGAAAAGAACTTAAAGTTTCAACAGGCCTTGATTACACAAACAGGGATCTTCTCAAGACTTCAGAAAGAGGCATTGCACTTCAAAGACTCATAAACGTAAGAGACGGAATGAGCCGCAAGGATGATACACTGCCGCCTAAAATGCTGCAGGCTGCAGTAATCGGAGGCAGAGCAGGAAAGAGTCCTGCAGCCTTTGACAAAATGCTTGATGATTATTATAAATTAAGAGGCTGGGATGAAAATGGAATACCAACTGCAAAAACATTAGAGGATTTGGGACTTGAGGATTATATTCCAATGCTGACTTAGATGTGGGGTGAAAATATGGTAAAGGTGAAATTTTTCGGTGTTTTGTCTGCCAAGATGCCGGAAAAAGACAATGAAGGGTACTGGATAACAGAAGGCATGGGAAAGACTGTCAGAGAGCTTCTTGATTCATCTCCCATTAAGGACACAAATATAAAATACAATATTTTTGTAAACAATGAAAGACGTGATCCAAGCTGTGTTCTTGAAGAGGGGGACATATTAACAGTTATACCACTGCTGGCCGGGGGTTAATAAAAATATTATTGATTAAAATATAAGGAGGAAATATTATGTTTAAAGCAAACGTTGGTTCGTGTACATCTACTAATGCCTTTGAGGCAGGAAAAACAGCAGGAATGAAAGCAGCTGAAGGATTAAGTAATCCGAAAGTGGCTTTCATGTACAGCAGTGTGGCATATGACCAGGATGAACTTATTAAAGGCGTAAAAGAAGCAATGAACGGAGTTCCTGTAATAGGAAACACATCATTTACAGGAGTTATAACACCTGAAGGATTTATTACCGGAGATGCTTTTGTTGGCATCATGGCCATGGAAGATGATATGACTGTAGGTGTTGCAGGAATGCCAAAGGGAATTGATGCAATTACAACAGGTGAAGAAGTTGCAAAAAAAGCTCTTGAAAATGCAGACAGATCTGATTCGCCGGATTATTTTTACATGGTAGCTCCTCCGGGAGAAGAGGAATTTTATCTGAAGGGTATCACAAAGGTTGTAGGCAGAGTACCTTTCTTTGGAGGAAGCGCTGCTGACAATACAATATCAGGAGAATGGAAACTGTTCACAGATAACGGTTCATTTGCAGACGGTGTTGCTGTAGCATTTTTCTATACAAATAAGAAATTTGCCAATAAGTTTACAGGCGCTTACAATGAGACTAATAAATCAGGTGTTATTACAAAGGTAATAGGAAACAGAGTTCTTGCAGAAATAGATGGTGTACCGGCACTTGAAAAATATGCAGAGTGGAGCGGTAAAAACACTAAGGACCTGCTAGGCATGAATCTTCTTGGAGCAACTATATGTGCCCCGCTTGGAGTTAAGGACCGCCTTGGTGACCTGGTGGCAATCAGGCATCCTATGAACGGAAATGAAGATAATACCATGAACTTAGGAAACAACATAGCTGTTAACACGGCAATAATTTACATGGAAGGTTCCGTTGATGAATTAATATCATCAACAGGCAAGACATTAAATGAATTGAAAGAAAAACTTGGTGCAAATCCTGGTGCTTATCATCTGGTTCATTGCGGAGGAAGAAGGGCAGGAATAGACAGCAGAATTGATGAGGTCGTTAAAGAAATCAAGGATGCTGCAGGCGATGTTCCATTCATTGCTGAATTTACATTTGGCGAATACGGATATGAACAAGACGGCATTAATACATGCGGAGGGCTGATGCTGTCCTTTACAGGATTTTCAAAATAATAATTAGGCTGACACCAATATGCGGTGCCAGCCGTTTTTTGTTTTATTGCTTATATCCGAGACGTCTTGAAATTTCAATAGCAATACTGACAATGTAATCAGCCACGTCATTTATTTTTTCATCAGGCAGCTGTTCTAAGTTTCCGCTTCCGCTGACAGCAGCAATTACTTCGCCTCTGTAATCGTAAATTGGTGCAGCAATGCATCGCTGTCCCATAATCTGTTCCTGGTTATCCATAGCCCATTTCTGTATTCTTATATTTCTAAGGTGCTTCTTCAATTCCTTTAAATCGCAGATGGTATTTTCAGTATATCGTACAAACGTGAAGTCTGCCATAATATCTTCAAGCTCTGTTTCAGACAGAGAAGAAAGCAAACATTTTCCAAGAGATGAGCAATAAGCAGGGGCGCGGTAACCTATTTGTGTATACAACCTCATATGTGTATATGTCTCAAGTTTTTCAATGTAAACAACATTTTCGCCGTCAAGTACTCCCAGATGTGATGTAAGATTGTATTTTGAAGATAATTCTAATAGGTATGGGCGAGCCTCAGTTTGAAGTTCCAGTTCATTAATATGGCAGCCCACTATTTCTATTAATTTCAATCCTAATTTATACTCGCCATTTTTGTTTTTTTCAACATAATTTCTCGCGTATAATGACGATAAGATTCTATGTACGGTAGTTTTGTGCAATCTTGTTTTTTTTGATATTTCAGTGACGCCTATTCCTTTTTGTTGTGTTGACAGAAGTTCAATTATATCCAGAGTTCTGTCAATAACTTGAATATTGCTGTTCTTATCTTCCATAACCATACGTTTCCCCCTTAGACATATTGCAATCTTGACGGTAATACTTATATTTTACTCGAATGAATGGTATTAGTCAACATAACAAGGTTCGGTTGACTTTTCTTTTAAATAATGTATGTCAAAAACTTAGTTGTTTATTATTGTTAAAGATGTATAATTAGGGTATAATAATTCCAGAATTGAAAAAAGGAGTAATTATGAACAGAATTGACAACAGACAAAACGATGAACTGAGAAATGTAAAAATAACAAGAAATTATTTGATGCATCCGGATGGTTCAGTTTTAATAGAGGTAGGAAACACAAAAGTAATATGTACTGCAATGGTTGAAGAAAGAGTTCCTCCATTTCTGAAGGGAACAGGCAAGGGATGGGTTTCAGCCGAATATTCAATGATACCGGGCTCTACAAAGACCAGGAAGTCAAGAGATATAAATAAATTGAAAATAGACGGAAGGTCTCAGGAAATTCAAAGACTCATAGGCAGAAGCCTGAGATCCGTTGTTGACCTGGGCATTATAGGTGAAAGAACAATTTGGATAGACTGTGACGTAATTCAGGCTGACGGAGGCACAAGGACTGCATCTATCACCGGAGCATTTGTTGCTATGGCAGATGTATTCAAGGGTCTAATAGATAAAAAAATGATTGAAAAGATGCCAATAAAGGCATTTGTTTCAGCGGTTAGCGTTGGAATAAGCGGAGGCAATACAATACTTGATTTATGCTATGAAGAGGATTCAGCAGCAGATGTGGACATGAACATAGTTATGACAAACAAAGGCGAATTTGTTGAAGTTCAGGGCTCAGGAGAGGAAGCAACATTTTCTCACAGCCAGTTTATGGACCTTGTTACTTTGGCAACATCAGGCTGCCAGAAGCTTTATAAGATACAAAGAGAAGCGCTGGGAGAAGAAATCAGCGGGGAAATAGGAAAATGAGAAGAAAGATAATTTTATCCAGCGGAAATAAGCATAAAATAAATGAAATAAAAGACATTCTCAAAGATACAATTTTCGATGTGGTGTCAAAAGACGATCTTGGATATTTGGATTTTGATGTTGAAGAAGATAAGGACACTCTTGAAGGAAATGCATTCAAGAAAGCAGAAGAACTTCACAAACTTGTGAAGGGGATAGTGATTGCCGACGACACGGGACTTTTTGTGGATGCATTAAACGGCGACCCTGGAGTTTATTCTGCAAGATATGCAGGAGAGCCTGTATCCTACAAGGACAACAACAAACTTCTGCTTAAAAATCTTGAAGGTGTTCCAATGGAAAAAAGAACTGCCACATTTAAAACAGTGATGGCAGTCGTTTTGGAAGATGGAAGTCGACTGATGGCAGAAGGAGAATGCAAGGGCAAGATTGCATTTGAGGAAAGAGGAACAAACGGCTTTGGATATGATCCATTGTTCATAGTTGATGGATGGAATAAATCATTTTCTGAAATGACAGAAGAAGAAAAAAACCAAGTGAGTCACAGAGCAAATGCACTCATGAATTTAAAGGAAAAGCTGGAGGAAGCTAGTGAAGGTTCTTGTAATTAGCGATAGTCACGGAGCAGTGTTTGAAAGCCACATAAATGAAATCAAGACACATGGAGACTATGATATTTTAATCCACTGCGGTGACAAGTACAATGATGCACAGAAGTTTGCGGACAAACTTAATATAAAGACAGTATACCAGGTTCCGGGAAACTGTGATTACAATGTTTTAGAGAAAGGGATTATCTTCAAGGAAATAATGGGGAGAAATGTTCTCATTACACATGGACACATCCACAATGTCAAATACAATCTTGATGCCTTAAAGAAATTTGCTGAAGAAAACAATGCTGACGTTGTATTGTTTGGCCACACCCACGACCAGCTGGCTGAATATGTGGACAACACATTGTTTTTTAACCCGGGAAGCACAATTTTCCCAAGAAGGGGAAATGGAAGCTACGGTATACTTGAATTTACAGACAATGATATAAAATGCAGCGTCATGACGCTGGAAAATTAAACAATGCATGCAACTGCCTTTTCAATGCCAAAAAAATGGGTTATGATAAGGCAGTTTTTAGTTGACTATGTATACTAAAAGTAATATAATGAAGCGAACATACGTTTATGTGTAGAGGTGCGTTATGGGAGAATTTAAAATAAAATCAGAGTTCAGGCCAACAGGCGACCAGCCGGAGGCTATTCTTAAAATTACGGAAGGTTTAGAGAAAAATTTAAAGTATCAGACCCTTCTTGGAGTAACAGGTTCAGGAAAAACCTTCACTATGGCAAACATCATCGAAAAGGTTCAAAAACCTACGCTGATTCTTGCCCACAACAAGACGCTGGCAGCACAGCTGTGCTCGGAATTTAAAGAATTTTTTCCGGACAACGCAGTTGAGTACTTTGTAAGCTACTACGACTACTATCAGCCTGAGGCTTACGTGCCCAGCAGCGACACTTTTATTGAAAAGGATGCATCCATCAACGATGAAATAGATAAACTGAGACACTCGGCAACTGCTTCTCTTTTTGAAAGAAAAGATGTAATAATTGTAGCCAGCGTTTCATGTATATATGGCTTGGGGAGCCCTATTGACTATGAAAATCTTGTATTGTCTCTTAGACCGGGAATGGAAAAGGGAAGAGAAGAAACTATAAAGAAGCTTGTGGAAATTCAATACAAAAGAAATGACATAAGCTTTACACGAGGGACGTTTCGTGTCAGAGGAGACACAGTTGAAATATTCCCTGCATCATCTTCTGAAAATGCAATCAGGGTTGAATTTTTCGGCGACGAGATCGACAGAATAACAGAAATAAACACAGTCACAGGAGAACTTATAGGCAGGAGAAACCATATTTCAATTTTTCCTGCAACTCACTATGCCACAACGGAAGAAAATGTACAAAGAGCAGTTGTAAGCATAAAAGAGGAGCTTGCAGAAAGACTTAAAACTTTTGAAAGTGAAAACAAACTTCTGGAAATGCAAAGACTTGAGCAAAGAACGAACTATGACGTGGAAATGCTTCAGGAAATGGGATACTGCAACGGAATAGAAAACTATTCCAGGCATATAAACAACCTCCAGCCAGGCATGAGACCATTCACGCTTCTGGACTATTTTCCAAAAGATTTCTTGATGATAATAGATGAGTCACACGTTTCTGTTCCTCAGGTAAGGGGAATGTACAACGGAGACAGAGCCAGAAAAACCACGCTTGTGGATTACGGCTTCAGACTTCCTTCGGCTCTTGACAACAGGCCGCTGAAGTTTGATGAGTTTGAAAAAATAATAAACCAGGTTGTGTTTGTAAGCGCAACTCCGGGACCATACGAAGCTGAACATTCTCAGAATGTTGCTGAGCAGATCATCCGTCCTACAGGGCTTCTTGATCCTCCTATTTATGTTCGTCCCGTTGCTAATCAGATTGACGATTTGCTCAATGAAATAAAAAGATCAACATCAAAAAATCAAAGGGTTCTTGTTACAACCCTTACTAAGAAAATGGCTGAAGACCTTACGGCTTATTTCAAGAATACAGGCATAAGGGTAAGATATCTTCATTCTGACATTGATACCCTTGAAAGAATGGAAATAATCAGAGACCTGCGAGTTGGAGAATTTGACGTGCTTGTGGGAATAAACCTTTTGAGGGAAGGTCTTGACTTGCCTGAAGTTTCTCTTGTTGCCATACTTGATGCCGACAAGGAAGGATTCCTGCGCTCGGAAACATCTCTCATTCAGACAGTGGGAAGAGCAGCCCGCAACGTGGATGGCAGAGTAATAATGTATGCTGACAAAATGACAGGTTCCATGGATAGAGCAATAAATGAAACAAACAGAAGAAGAAAAATTCAGGATGAGTACAACAAACAGCACAACATCACTCCGCAGTCCATAATCAAGGGTGTGAGAGACATAATTGAGGCAACAAAGGCAGCAGAGGAAGAAAAACATTACAAGACTAAGGATGATGTTAAGGATGTCAATTCATACATCATTGAGCTTGAAAAAGAAATGCGAAAAGCTGCTGAAAACCTGGAATTTGAAAAAGCAGCCCACTTAAGAGATCAGATAAAGGATATAAAAATTCAGAACAACATCGCACTGGTTGTTGAGTGAAAGGATAAACAATGGACAAAATTATAATTAAGGGAGCGAAGGAAAACAATCTGAAGAACATTTCAGTTGAGCTTCCAAGAGATAAATTGATTGTTTTCACCGGAGTGAGCGGCTCCGGAAAAACATCTCTTGCATTTGATACAATTTATGCAGAGGGACAGAGACGCTACGTTGAAAGTTTGTCTTCATATGCCCGCATGTTCCTTGGACAAATGGATAAACCGGATGTGGAATCAATCGAAGGGTTGTCTCCTGCCATATCCATAGATCAGAAGACAACAAGCAAAAATCCCCGTTCAACTGTTGGAACCGTAACAGAAATTTATGACTATTACAGACTGTTGTATGCGAGAGTCGGAACTCCTCACTGTCCTAACTGCGGAAGGCCAATTACAACTCAGACAGTGGACCAGATAACTGACAAGGTTCTGGAATATGAAGAAAGAACTAAAATACAAATTTTGGCTCCAATGGTAAGGGGGGCTAAAGGCACCCACAAAAAGCTTCTTGAAAACATTAAAAAAGATGGATACGTCAGAGTGAGAGTTGACGGGGAGCTTTTGGAATTAGAAGAAGAAATTAATCTGGATAAAAACAAAAAGCACAGCATTGAAGTTGTTGTGGACAGATTAATTGTAAAGGAAGGAATACAAAAAAGACTTGTGGATTCAGTAGAAACAGCTCTGGAGATGTCTAACGGAATGGTTCTCATTGATGTCATGGGGCAGGAAGAGCTTCTCATGAGCACTAAATTTGCATGTACAGACTGCGGAATAGGCTTCGGAGAAATATCACCAAGGATGTTTTCCTTTAACAATCCCATTGGTGCTTGCCCTGAATGCAACGGTTTGGGAGTGAAAAAAGAAATTGATCCTGATTTGGTAATTCCTGATTATTCAAAAACAATCGGCGAAAGAGCAATTGCTCCTTACGGAGCAGATGAAGACGGTTATTATTACCAGATATTCAGGGCAATAGCTGATTACCACAAATTTGACGTTTCAAAACCACTTTCAGAAGCGCCAAAGGAATTCATAGATGAAATTTTATATGGAACAAATGGAAGAGAAATAACAGTAGATTTTTATAGCAAGTATCAAAGCGAGAATAAAACATATAAGAGAGAATTTGAAGGGGTTGTTACAAACCTTCAAAGAAGGTACATGGAAACAAGGTCTCCTGAAATGAGAGAATGGATAGAGGATTACATGTATGAAAGTTTGTGCCCTGTATGTCACGGAGCCAGATTAAATCCTGTAAGCCTTGCCGTAAAGGTAGGAAACAAAAATATATATGAGGTAACTCAGTTTTCGGTCTTAAAAAGCTTGAAGTTTTTTAATGAGCTTGAGCTAAGCCCTATTAACAAGATAATCGGCAGCGAGATAATCAAGGAAATCAATTCAAGACTTCAGTTTTTATCAGATGTGGGGCTCACGTATCTCACTTTGGAGAGAAATGCCGGAACATTGTCCGGAGGAGAATCCCAGCGTATAAGACTGGCAACACAAATCGGCTCAAGTCTTGTAGGAGTGCTTTATGTGCTGGATGAACCCAGCATTGGTCTTCACCAAAGAGACAACAGCATGCTCATTAAGACTTTGAGAAACCTTACTGACTTGGGAAACACCCTCATAGTTGTTGAACATGACGAAGAAACCATGGAAAGTGCCGATTATATATTGGACATTGGTCCGGGAGCCGGTATCCATGGAGGCGAAGTTGTTGCACAGGGAACATTTGAAGACATAAAAAACAACCAGAACTCCATAACAGGGCAATATTTAAGCGGAAGGATAAAAATTGAAGTACCGGAAGTAAGAAGAGTGCCTGAAAGGTTTATTGAAATAAAAGGTGCCAGAGAAAACAATCTGAAAAATCTTGATGTTAAAATTCCATTGGGCGTCTTGTGTGCTGTAACAGGTGTATCAGGTTCAGGAAAAAGTTCATTGATAAACGAAATACTGTCAAAGGGATTGCACCAGAAGTTGTTCAAAAACAGCAATAAGCCAGGTAAGTTCGATGAGATGCTGGGCATTGAAAATATCGATAAAATAATTACCATTGACCAGTCCCCTATTGGAAGAACTCCAAGGTCAAACCCTGCCACATATACAGGAGTATTTGATTATATCAGAGATATATTTTCAATGACTCTTGAAGCAAAGGAAAGAGGCTATCAAAAGGGAAGGTTCAGCTTCAATGTTAAGGGCGGCAGATGTGAAGCTTGTCGCGGCGATGGCATATTGAAAATAGAAATGCATTTTCTCCCCGACGTGTATGTTCCATGTGATGTGTGCAAGGGCAAGAGATACAACAGAGAAACTCTTGAAGTTAAATACAAGGGGAAAAATATTGCGGAAGTTCTTGACATGACCATAGAGGAATCATTGGAGTTCTTTGAAAATATTCCTAAGATATACAACAAGATTAAGACACTCAATGATGTGGGATTGGGATATGTGAAGCTTGGTCAGCCTTCAACGGAATTGTCCGGAGGAGAAGCTCAGCGTGTTAAATTAGCATATGAGCTGAGCAAAAAAGGAACAGGAAAGACAGTGTATGTTTTGGATGAGCCTACTACAGGGCTTCACATAGCTGATATTCACATGTTGGTTGAAGTTCTGAACAAGCTTGTTGAAGCAGGAAATTCGGTTGTTGTCATAGAGCATAACCTGGATGTTATCAAGACAGCAGACTTTGTTATTGATTTAGGTCCCGAAGGAGGAGACGGCGGCGGAACAATAGTTGCCCAGGGAACTCCGGAAGAAGTGGCAAAGGTAAAAAAATCCTACACAGGACAATATCTGAAAAAAGTAATGAAACAGTAACTACAATTAAGAATGAAGAGTGAAGAGTTAAGAATTAAAGGAGGGAATTTTGCCAAGCAAAATTCCCTTCATTCATTTTTCATTCTTAACTCTTAATTCTTCATTGTTTATAGTATTATCATTGAAATTGCTATTGCTGCAGCTATACCGCACAGAACAGGTATGAGATTTTTTCTTGCAAGGTCTTGAGGATTTACATTACATATTGCAGCAACAGGAATAACAGCCCAAGGAATTACTGTTCCGCCGTCAAACCACACAGTGATTACCTGACCTAGAGCAGCAAGCCCTGCCATATTTATATCTATTACATTTGAAAATGTGTATGCCAGTGTTCCAACAATGGGAAGACCTGAGAATCCGGAACCGTCAAGTCCTGTGATTACGGATACCGCTGACTGGGTCAAAATTGTAGAGAGTTTTGTCATCTGAACATTTTCCGAAAGGAATATGCTGATTTCATTCAATATGCCCGGAGCCCCTTCGCCGAAAACTGCCGTAGCTCCTCCTTGGTTTCCGAGGAAGAAAAATCCTCCTATAAATATAACCGGTGCAAATACTGTTATTCCAAAAGAGAATCCTTTCTTAATATAATCAACCGTAATTTCAAATCCATCCTTTGGGTTAAAGCTTGTAAGCACTGTTACCAGCATTATTATGATTGCTGTTCCACCTACCAGAGCTGTGGCGTCTCCTCCTGCCAGTTTTAGTTTTAACATTGCTGCAATGTCAAGTATGAATGCCAGAGGTGTGAATATGGCAATTGCTTTTGCAGTCTTTCCCGGAACCTTAGTTTCAGAAGCTTCCATTTCAGCTTCGTGAACATAAAGCTGAGGATTTTTCTTCAAATCTCTTTTCATCATGAGAAATGCAACTGCAACGGTCACTACAGACATGGTTAGCCATATAGGCACAGAAGCAGAAATTATTTCCGTAACTTCTACTCCTGCTCCTGCAGCAGTAATGGATGGAGCTCCTTGAATGAAGAAGTCACTGGAAAGTGCAACGCCGTGCCCGAACAGGTTCATGGCCACAGCTGCATATATAGCAGGAAGCCCTGTTTTCATTGCTGCCGGAAGCAGTACAGCCCCTACAAGAGGTACTGCCGGACTAGGCCAAACCAGCCATGAAATGATCATCATGGTTATGCCTATTGCCCAAAATGCCATGGATTGATTTACCATCACCTTTTTTATAGGAGACATTATCAAGACGTCAGCCCCTACTTCCTGCAATGCTTTAGACATTGCAACCACAAGGGAAATAATAACAATAATACCCCAAAATTCATTGCCCGCATAAATGAGAGTGTTGAAAATTGACTGAACAGCCACAACAATACTGCCGGAATAAAGGTAACCCATTGCGAAAATTCCGATTATGCAAGGAATAACAATATCCTTTTTCATGAGCATGATTACCAGGATGATGACAACCATCACCATATACAGATAGTGCATTGAAGTTAGAACCATAAATAAACCTCCTTGAATTTTATGTATGTTTTGAAATTACGCTGTTGAAGCATTCGTCTGCTCCTTTGAAGTCCATGCTGTTAACATAAAAAATTTCAAGAAGTTCATGAGCCTTTTTGGTGGCTGACAATTTTTCCAGGGCATTTTTAATAAGCATGTCATGCATGTGGAGGTTGTTTTCAATTTCTGAAATGCGGATCTTGATGCTTTCAGTGTCCATGATTAGGTGCATGTCGAAAACTTCGTCATAATGTACGCTCATGCTTGTTTCTGCACTCATGATAAAAAGATTTTTTTCGGGAATATAAAGATGCTGAAGCCTTGTTGGGTCAAGTGGTCTGAAGAAACATTCTGTATCCAGACCTTTGTCATAAGCTTCCTCAGCTATTGCCTTTAAAAACAATGATGTGTAATTTGTGTCTTCTCCAACTACTGCCCAGATTATTTTGCCGCTTGAAAGAGAAGGGGTGTAGCTTATATATCCGGCGGAAGTGTAACTTTCAGCAAAAAGCTTTCTTACCTTGCCTTTTTTTAAGTTTCGTGGAACATCCGGGAACAACATTTCCTTTGCTTTGTTTACAAGATTGTTGAATTCATCCTGGTTCATGTACTGGTCATAAATAGAATTTATTTCTTCTGATATGATTCCGGCAGCTTCAAGATACCTGTAGGCGCTTTTGTAGAGATTTGATTTGTTTTTTATGAGCTGCATAATTTGTGCTTTATGCTTTTCAAGGGAACTTTTGTCCAGATAAACACCCAAATTAATTATTTCGTCAACTGCTCCAGGAATGGATGGATCAACAGTGTGAGGAGCTGTGCCATCAATGAGTGAAATTTTAAGTTCGGGAATAACAACACCATCAAGACTTTCATTGTCGCTGGAACAATGAATAAATTCTGCCGAGTAACCTTTCTTAAGCATTTCATGAGCGAATTTCTTCATGAAAGTGCTTTTCCCAACACCGGGTCCTCCCTTTAAAATATAAATGTGTCTTGCTTCATCCAGTTTTAAAATATAGTCAAAGTAACTGAAAAAACCATGCGATGTATTGTTGCCTGCAAAAAAATGCTTTTCCTTCAAATGAATACCTCCCTACATAGACTAATGTTGTATTATATGAAAGAGCAGCAATAATGTTAAAAACAAAAAAAGAAAGGACATGTAACAGGTTTTATGCTATAATAATCAGGCAAAGCAATAAAAAAGGAAGAATTTGTATGAAATTGATAGTTACTGAAAAACCGTCAGTGGCAAAAGACATTGCAAGGGTTTTGAACATAAACCGTTCAAGAGACGGCTATATAGAAAGCCAGGATTACAAAATAACATGGTGTGTAGGACATTTGATTCAGCTTTCATACCCGGAAGAATATGATCCTAAATATAAAAGCTGGAATGTAAATGACCTGCCTATTTTCCCAAGGCAATTTAAATACATGGTCAATCCTTCCACAGAAAAACAATATGAAATAGTAAAAAGGCTAATGCTTGACGACAGCATCGACGAAATAATATGCGCAACCGACGCCGGCCGCGAGGGGCAGCTCATATTTGGTTATGTCTATGTGAACGCAGGCTGTAATAAGCCCGTCAGAAGACTTTGGATAAGCAGCATGACTGACGAGGCAATTCTTGAAGGATTCAAGGACCTGAAGGACAACAAGGAATATTTTGCACTTTACCAGTCCGCAAAGGCACGTTCAGAGGCAGACTGGCTTGTGGGAATAAACGCCACAAGGCTTTTTACGGTTAAGTACAACCAGATGCTGACCATAGGAAGGGTTCAGACACCAACATTGTCACTTATAGTTTCAAGACAGAAGGAAATCGACGAGTTTGTTTCTCAGCCATTTTATGAAGTGGCTGCAGACTGCGAAATGTTTACTGCCACTTGGTTTAACAAGGATGGCACAAGAATAGATTATTTGGAAAAGGCCGAGGAAATTGCAGCAAGGTGTCAGAACAAGGAAGCAACTGTCACAAAGCTGCAGACGAAAAGGGCTACGGTTGAAAGGCCTTTATTGTACGACCTGACAGAACTGCAGAGGGACGGAAACAGAAGATATGGTTATTCTGCTGAACAGACCCTTGATGCAGCCCAGAACCTTTACGAGAAATACAAGCTGGCAACCTATCCAAGAACAGATTCCAGGTACCTGACAAAGGACATGAAATCAAAATTGACCGACCTTCTTCAAAACATTAAACAAGGATGGAAAGGCTCTGAATACTGCGTAGACAAGGTGTTAAAGCAAAAGATCAATGCTGACAAAAGAGTAATTGACGACTCAAAGGTTACAGACCATCACGCCATAATTGTTACGCCTAACATCAGGACAGTTTCAAGCATTAAGCTTCCTGAAAGAGAAGAAAACATACTGAGGCTCATTGTTGCCAGATTCATTGCTGTACTTGACAGGAAGCAGGAATTTGACCAGACAGACATTGAACTTAAAATTGAAATCGATAAGTTCAAAGCAAGAGGAAAAAAAGTTGTCATACCCGGCTGGAAGGAAATTGAAGACATAATCCTTGGCAAGGTGAAGGAAGATTCGGAAGACAAGGAAATAACCACAAATCTGAATCTCAACGACAAGATTATGCCCAAGGAAGTTAAGGTGGTAACAAAAAAAACCTCTCCTCCGAAACCATATACGGAAGCAACTCTCCTGACTGCTATGGAAACAGCAGGTAAGCAAATAGAAGACGAGAAGCTTAGGGAAGAAATGAAATCCATAGGGCTGGGGACTCCTGCCACAAGAGCCGGAATAATAGAAAAGTTAATTTCTGTTGGTTATATTAAAAGAAATAAAAAAAATCTGGTGCCTACCCAAAATGGAATACAGCTCATTGAAATTGTGCATGAAAAGCTTAAAAAGCCGGACCTCACAGGGGAATGGGAAAGTGAGCTTGGAAAAATCGCACAAAAAAAAGCATCCTCAAAGGATTTCATAGTTGACATAAAAAAGTATGTAGCTGAAATAATAAAGGAAGGCAAGTTAAGTTCTGCAAAAAATGTGAGCTTTGAAAGTACGGGCAGCAAAAAGAAAAGCAATGCTATAGGCATATGCCCCCGCTGTGGCAGAGAAGTATATGAAAGCAAAAAAAATTTCTTCTGCACAGGATATAAAAATTTTCCTTCTTGCAAATTTTCTATATGGAAGAATGACAAGGTTCTTGAAGAAAACGGCATTGCACTGACAAGGAAAGATGTTCAGGAACTCCTGAAAAACAAGGAAACTGCGGTAAAGGCAGCAAAAGAAGGACAGGAAATTGACTTGACCCTGAAGATGGCTGACAATGGCTACAGAATTGATTTTACCATAGAAAATAAAGAGCATACATCATAGATGCAGGAAGTACAGTGATTCTTGCATAAAAACGCGAATAAAACAACTATAGCAGGAAAAATGAGAAAATAAAAGTTACTAGGATTTTAATGAATGTTTTTTACTAAATATATAAAAATATTAATGATTTGTCTCATAAATGAATAATTTTGAGGATTATGTATAATTGCTTATTGAAGTTATTTATAATAGAATACACAAGAATAAACAAAAAGGAGCGGGAAATGGAATTTTTAACTAACGGTATTACTCAGGTTACCTGGCAGCAAATTTTTATGTGGATTATAGGTGGCACTCTAATTTACTTGGCAATTGCAAAGGAACTTGAACCAGCCTTGTTGCTGCCAATGGGATTTGGAGCAATTTTGGTTAACATACCAAGTTCAGGCGTGTTAAATCAGACTTTACAAGGAATTGGTGAAGTACAGGGAATAATAGATTGGCTTTTTGAAGTAGGAATAGAAGCTTCTGAAATGATGCCACTCTTATTGTTTATAGGAATTGGAGCCATGATTGACTTCGGACCCCTTTTGTCAAACCCAAGGCTTCTGCTTTTCGGCGCAGCAGCCCAGTTCGGAATTTTTGCTACAGTTACGGTTGCAACGCTTCTGGGATTTTCTCTCACAGATGCAGCAGCCATAGGAATCATAGGAGCAGCTGACGGTCCTACATCAATTTTGGTTTCGCAGGTTTTAAAGAGCAACTACATAGGGCCTATAGCCGTGGCGGCATACTCATACATGGCGCTTGTGCCAATAATACAGCCCTTTGCAATAAAAATATGCACTACAGAAAAAGACCGCAAAATAAGAATGAAGTACAATCCAAAAAGCGTTTCAAGAATGACAAGACTTTTGTTCCCAATAGTTGTAACATTGATTGCAGGTCTTGTAGCACCGGCTTCCATTTCTCTGGTAGGATTTTTGATGTTCGGAAACCTCATAAGAGAATGTGGAGTGCTTAGATCACTTTCTGAAACAGCTCAAAAAGATTTGGTAAACCTCATTACATTGCTTTTGGGACTTACAATTTCAGCAAGCATGAAGGCTGAATATTTTGTTACAAAGGAGACATTGTTAATAATGGTTTTGGGATTGCTGGCATTTGTGTTTGATACAATCGCAGGAGCATTGTTCGCTAAGTTCCTTAATTTGTTCCTGAAGGAAAAAATAAATCCAATGGTTGGTGCTGCAGGAATATCTGCATTCCCAATGTCATCAAGAGTTATTCAGAAGATGGGTCTTGAAGCAGACTCTCAAAATCACCTTTTGATGCATGCTGTAGGAGCTAATGTGTCAGGACAAATTGCTTCAGTTATAGCCGGCGGCGTAATAATAGGTCTTGTACCGGCACTGTTGTTGTAGGAGGTTTGTATGGACATAGATGTTATAAAATCATTAGAACTCATGGGAATGGGAATGGCCGCAATATTTTTTGTAATAATAGTGATATATGCAGCTCTAAATTTAATGTTAAAATTGACTAGCGAGAAATAATACAATATTAATTAAAAGATTAAATGATCGGGGAAGGATGACTAAATGAAAAGCAACAGAAAATTTGCAGCCATAATGATTTTAGTCATTATGGCCTCGATTTTTATTTTGCAGTTTAAAAACAACCAAAAATTAGAAACTGACGGACAAAACAACATAGAAATGTATGCGGAAACTGAAAGTATTAGCATATTGGAGGAAGAGTATGCTCAAAACGAGAATTCTCACATCTTCAAAGCAAACAGCAATTTTATGTTCAGCTTGTTCAAGACGTATATTTTGGTAAATGTTAGCCTAAATGCAAGTATTTATAAACACAAACATTCTTCAGTCATAAGTGAAATCTGCAGGCTGTTTAATTACAGTGTGTTTGTGGTGTTCTACACAAACAAGAGTGACGGCAAAAAAAGGATGATGCGTGAAATCATAACAACATAATAAAATAAATCAGGAGGAAACAATGAGATTAAATAAAAACATGTACATCCTTGTAATATTGCTGATAATATGCATATCATTGGTTGCAGTCTTTGGTGTAAATGCAGGATCGGTTCAAATTAAGGGAATGAAGGATATAAGATTTGGAATTGACATAAGAGGCGGAGTAGAAGCGGTGTTTGAACCGGCAGACCTTAATAGGGTGCCTACAGCAAGCGAGCTTGAATCTGCAAAAATCATAATGGAAACAAGAATGGATGCTCAGAACATTTTGGACAGAGAAATTACTGTAGACAATAACAATGGGCAAATAATTGTAAGATTTCCTTGGAAATCAGGTGAAACAAATTTCAATCCTCAGGCAGCAATTGCTGAGCTTGGAGAAACAGCAAGACTTACTTTCAGGGACCCGGATGGAAATATTCTGGTGGAAGGCAAGGACGTAAAGGAAAGTGTTGTGCAGCTTGACAAAAAAACAGGCAAACCTGTTGTAACATTAGTGTTCAATAATGAGGGAGCAAAGCAGTTTGCAGATGCTACAGAAAGACTTGTAGGTCAAAGAATATCCATTTACATGGATGAAACATTGATTTCTGCTCCTAACGTAAGAGAAAAAATATCCGGAGGAAACTCTGTAATCAGCGACATAGGAAGCGTTGAGGAAGCAAAGGACCTTTCTGACAAAATAAATTCAGGAGCTCTTCCTTTCTCACTGGTATCAAAAAATCACAGCACCATAACACCTACATTAGGTTCAGGAGCTCTTGATGTTATGATAAAGGCAGGAATGCTGGCATTTGCATTTGTATGTCTGTTCATGATTTTCTACTACAGAATATTGGGATTTGTTGCATGTTTGGCTATTATTCTTCAGGTATCAATCCAAATGCTTGCCCTTTCAATACCTCAGGTAACTCTTACTCTCACTGGTATCGCTGGTATAATTCTGTCCATAGGAATGGGAGTTGATGCCAACGTAATAATTGCTGAAAGAATAAGAGAAGAACTAAGAGCCGGAAGGTCTTTGGGATATTGCATAGACACAGGATACAAGAAGGCATTTTCAGCGGTTTTTGACGGAAACATAACAACAATAGCTGCAGCCATAATAATGATGATATTTGGAACAGGTTCAATGCTTTCATTTGGCTACACTTTGATGGTTGGATGTATTCTTAACTTTGTTTCAGGAGTGACTGCATCACAAATAATTTCTAAATCAATGAGCATGAACGATGCGTTCGCAAAAAAATCCCTGTACGGGGTTAAAGTTAAGGAGGCAAAATAATGATTAAATTTTATGAGAAAAGAAAAATATTTTTTGCTTTATCCGCTGCCATAATGATAGTAGGCTTAGTTGCACTGTTTATTAACGGAGTTAATTTGTCCATTCAGTTCAAGGGAGGGGCAATAATAAAATATTCATACACAGGTGAAATGAATGCTGAAGCAGCAGCAGACAAAGCAACTGAAATATTAAACAGAAACACGGAAGTTCAGCTTACAGAAGACCTGGCTACCCACAGTAAGAAAATTGTATTCAACCTGTCAGGCAACAGCGGTCTTGATGCTAACGACCAGGATAAGTTTGATGCAGAACTTAAAAAGGCATTTCCCGATTCTCAGCTTGAATTGTCTGAATCAAATGTGGTACAGCCGTTCATAGGCAAGAGATTTCTTACAAACGGTCTTATAGCTCTGGGGCTTACATCATTGTTCATAATAATCTATGTACGCTTCAGATTCAAAAAAATATCAGGGCTTTCTGCAGGTGTTATAGGATTAATAGCACTGGTTCACGATGTGCTGGTGGTGTTCTTCATATTTGTAATATTCAAAATGCCTATTAATGACTCATTTATAGCAGTAACACTGACAATAATAGGTTATTCAATCAACGACACCATAGTTATTTATGACCGCATAAGAGAAAACAAACCATATTTTGAAAAGAAAACATTCGAAGAGCTTGTTGACACAAGCATCAACCAGTCGCTTTCAAGATCCATCAACACAAGCATAACAACAGGCATAAGCATTTTGATAGTATGCATACTGGCATTTGCTTACAACATTGATTCAATCAAGACATTTGCAATACCAATGCTAGTTGGAGTTATAAGCGGCTGCTATTCAACAGTTTGTCTTGCAGGCCCAATGCTTGTTATGTGGCATAAAAGACAACAAGAAGCATAATATGAGGAGGTAAAATGAAGGAGTATACTAGTTCAAGATTGGTAAAATCAGAAGATTTGAATCATCACGGCACATTGTTCGCAGGACGCACTGCAGAATGGTTTGTAGAATCTGCATTCATTGCAGCTGCTTCAACAATTGGAGATCCTGAAAGAGTGGTATGCCTCAATATTCATGGCTTTGTGTTCAGAACTCCAATCAACAGAGGAGAAATAGTAAAATTCACAAGCAAGGTTGTTCACGTTGGAAAGACAAGTATAGTTGTGTACACCAGACTAGACATGGAGTTAAACAAAATCCAGCCTGTTGAAGGGTTTATAACATTTATTTCTGTTGATGCAGACGGCAAGAAAGTTCCTCACGGACTTGTGATGGATGAACCAAAGGATGAAGAAGAAATTCAAATAAGAGAAAGAGCAAAAAACTTAAAATAATTAATGTAGGGGAGGACCACTGTCCTCCCGTGGGCGGACAGTAATCCGCCCCTACAATTAGTACAATAAACATAATTGTCAGTATTTAGTGGAGAAGAGAAATCTTCTCCTTTTTTTGTGTTAATAATACAAAAGTTGATAAATTTCGATAAACATGATAAAATATATAAAATTATTGCGAGGGAAATATGAAAAAAATTACGAAAATCGAATATCAAAAAAAGAATAAAGACAGATTTAACATTTACCTTGATGACAGCTATGCCTTTGCTGTTGACATGAATGTTATGATAAAATATTCCCTTGCAAAGAACATGGAACTAGAGGATGATTTCATAAGTGAAATATTAACTGCAGAGGAAGAAATGAATGCATACAACTATGCAGTCAACTTGCTTTCAAGAGCTCCAAAAAGCGAAAAAGAGCTTAAGGTAAAAATACAGGACAAGGGTTATGATGTAATCTTCGTTGAAAATGTCATAAAAAAGTTAAGAGAACAAAGATACATAGATGACGAAAGATACAGCGAAATGTTCATTAGCAGCAAAATAAATATATCAAAAGACGGCAGACGAAAAATAAAAGAAGCATTGTACAACAAGGGAATAAACAAGGAAATAATAGATGAAAAGCTGAACAGCGTTTCTGAAGAAGAGGAAATCGAAAGAGCATTTTTGCTGGCCAAAAAAAAACTCGCTTCGATGAAGGAAGAAGATACCCGCAAAAAAACGCTTAAATTGTCGAATTATTTAATTAACAAGGGATTTGAATATGGCACAGTAAAGAAGGTGGTGTCAAGTCTATTAAAGGGGGATTTTGATGAGTTTGACCAGTGCTATTAAATTTGACAGAATATAACTAGGGGGTGTAAGTATGATTGAATTTAGCAATTATATTTCTGACGCATTGATAAAGTGCAAAATTGTACGAGGGGAAACAGGAAGAGTCGATTTGTTTGCGATTTTCTGCAACGATAAGGTAGAGGGCATAACAGGTTTTAGGCCGGAAGCGTTGGTGAATCAAAACATGGTAATGCTTTTTCCAAAGCTTTCAGATTCGTTGTTTGATTGGCCGAGAATATTATGCGAAGCTGCCATGACAAATGAACATAAAATAATTGAGCAGTATTTTCCGAACTTTGAAAGATATCTTAGGCTTAGCATTTTTGGATACAAGGATGACACATTTTACATTGCAGCACAGGATGTAACTGAAAAAAAGGAAATCAGAAGAATTGTGCTGGAAAAGGACAGGCAGATACAACATCTGGAAAATGAAATAAAATCAAGAGCCAATGTGGATATGCTCACAAAACTTTACAATTTTCAGTTCATGATAGACTGCATAAAAAATAGCATTGTATCGTATAAAGAAGAAGGCGTCAACTTCTGCATGCTGATTATAGACATTGACGATTTCAAGACGTTCAACTTAAGCTATGGCATGAACACAGGAGACAAGGTTCTTCAGGATCTTGCCAGGATACTTAGCTCTGTAGTAAGAAAAATTGATGTTGCAGGAAGATATGAAAATGACAAATTCATAGTTGTTATGAACAACGTGGATATTGACATAGCTAAGCTGATGGTTGAAAAAGTAAAAATGGAAACAAAAAATTATAACCTTAACATCAATAACACAAGTTTGAGCACATGCGGCGCCCTGGTGGAATACAACGGAGAAACAATTGAAGAGTTGTTCAGTAAGGCAGAAGCACTGCTGGTAAAGGCCCAGTCCATGGGCAAAGGAATAATATTGTCATAAACCTAATGGAATGCATAGCATTCCTCAGGCTTCTGACAAAGTTATTTTAATTAATAATATTGGTACTTGTGGTGATGTTGAAATCTAAGTACGTAGGGGAGAGCCTTGTGCTCTCCCGCAGATAACAATTTATTGTTTGTATTAATCCCACGGGAGGACACAAGATCCTCCGCTACAATATGTAGAAATTAAGTTTGTCAATAGTCTAGGGAATGCATAGCATTCTTTTTTTAGTCCAATCTAATTTTTAATCCTTTCATATTTTTGAACATCTTTAATTAACACAAGAATCTTGAGTTTTTACAAAAACATATATTGTTTTCAACATGTCCACGCACAATCAGCCTTTATATGATAGTATTTAATAAAAATTAAATAGAAAAATAGTGGCATACTTGAGAAAATTAATTTTTAATATAAGTGCAATTGCAAGTTTTGCATGAGATGTAGTATAGTATTTTATTTTTAGAATAAATTGGAGTTCTATAATGAAAAAAATTTTTAAATATGTATTGTATTTCGTGTTAACTATAATAATTATAATAAAATGGTCACAGTTTTTTGGTGGAGGTGATTATATCTTAAAAGCGATAATAATTATTACTATCTTTATGCCTGTAACAGCATATGTTTTTTTAAATAGTAAATATTTTCGTCCTCTTAAATTAAAACGTATTAGATTTGCAATTTATTTTGCGGTATTATTGATATATTTGTTTTTAATTTATATGTTAGGATATTATGTTGTTTCAAATGCAGTTAAATAGAAATTAAGCATTAAGCAAGTGGAGAATTCAGCCTTAGAATATAAGTAAAGAGTTAAGGTTTTTGTAGATAAAATTGCCTAAATATGATAAAATATATATGGTTGGAGGGATTATTATGGATGATAAAAGAATAGAAAAAATAATACGAAATGTTAATGCAAATCTATCAATTGAAGGAATGCCATTAACCAACAACGATAAAATAAGAATGAGAGATTGTTTAACTGGAAAAACCACAATTAATGATACTGTAAAAAAACTTGTGGAAAAACATACTGTGAAAAGAGTGTAGACTATGAATACTGATTATTCATACAGCTTTGATAACGATTTAAAGTATTGTTATCCCAATTCTTCTGTTCTAAAAAATAAATTAAATATAACAAATGAACATGATTTAGGCATTGCTGAAAGAGAAATAAGTTCATTAAGAATAATGGAAATTGAAAATGAACCACTAAAAGGAAAATTGGATTTCAAACATTTAAAGGATATACACTACAATATTTTCAAAGATATATATGAGTGGGCCGGACAAATTAGAAATGTTAACATATCTAAGGGCAGTGTTTTTTGCTATTATGAAAATATCGAGAGCTATGCGGATTATGTCTTTAATAAACTTAAAGAAGAAAACTATCTTATTAATGCAGGTAATGATGCTATATATGATGGTCTTTCTTTTTATATGAGCGAAATAAATGCACTTCATCCTTTTAGAGAAGGAAATGGTCGTTCTCAGAGAGTATTCATGTCCTATTTGGCAAAGGTATCAGGATATGAATTGAATTTTGAAAAAATAACACAAGAAAAGATGATAGAGTTAAGTTCGCTTGCTTTTAATTATGGGCATGAAGAATATATAGAAATGTTTAATGAAATTTTAATTCCAATTTCAAAACAAGAGCAAAAAGATTTTATTGAATCAATTGGGTTGAAATATTAATCGTACTTTGAGACGGAACTAATATCATAAATAAAAATAATATTAGTAAAGGATAATGAGAGATGAACAATGAAAGCAATAAAAAAATTGAAAGAAAGAATAAAGAAGAAAATAAAAATGCCTTTAATGATATAAAAATGTTCCTGTACTTACTTTTATGCAGTGAATTTTTTATGCTATATTTATCAGGAAAACAGATGTTTTTTGAAAACGTTGACTGTTCACCAGCAGTAGCAGGAATAAATACAGTATTGCTGATTCTAACAATTCTTCATATAAGAAAAATTAAGACTAGTAAGAAATAACATTTTAGTATACAAAAATGACCAAATTGAGCATCATACATAAATGAAAATTGAAAACATGCTAACTTTCAAATTCATGGAAATTAGTTGAAAGGTCTTCCAAAATGTGATAAAGCTAAGATCATAGATGAACTGTGGGAAGTTGATAACTTCATAAGTAGCAATGTTCCGAAACAATTCCAAACTCAAGTGAGGAACGCATTTGGTTCCGATATTAAAGTAACAACCTTAAAACAAGATACAACCGTTTATAGGTATTATGGAGGAGATTCAGCGCCGTCGAGCTATTGGGTTACTCCAACCAAAGTAAGTGATCCTATATCGAAATTAGCATTACCTCCTGGCAATTCTGCACAATATGTTAATTCAATAATTCTTAAAAAAGGGACTACATTACTAGAGGGTACAGTTGCTCCTAACTTTGGACAACTTGGTGGAGGATACCAATATTATGTACCAGGTATGAGATAAGGAGAAGAAGATGAGATACTCAATGCTTGATTTAAAAAATGACATTAACGAGATACTTTTAATATGCCAAGAAGATTTACTAGATATTTCAATGGGTAAAGACAAGCAGGCGACAGTGGATCAAATAGAGAAGACCATAATTCCCGAAATGGAAGGTCTTTTAAAAATGATAGAGGAGGGGAAGATTCCTCCGAAAGGGCAACGTTGGATAACATCAGCAGCTTATATAACTAGAGGATGGAACTGGGATATTTGGAGTAATGATAAGTTAAATATAAAGCTACCAGAACTTGATAACAAATATCGTTATGAGTTGGAAGAATAGCAATATGATATAGGGGTCGTTCACGACTCCTATATGTTTCTTGGCAAATAAAAAAGGTGGAACTACCTACTCAATTATTATCGTTACCAAAAGGCTGTTCAAAGACATGGTTAGCCACTAAGCAAGCTTATTATTACATTCTGATTCAGAATAACAAGCTTTTTATGAATTAGGCTTATGTCAAGGGTATGTCAAGGGGACGGGGTTGTTGTCATCATTCTCGTGACTAACACATGGGAGGGCAGTAACCCTCCCTTACAGTTGTTATAGAAAATGTTGAACTGTATCTTTTTTATGAAAAAATTCTGCTTATATCAAGTATTCCGGCGCCTTGTTCAATGGAGGACGCTTTTATTTTCGTACATGCATTCAACAGCTTTCGCTTAATATCATAATGAGTGTAATTTGGGTTTTCGTTTAGTAATAGTGCTGCTGCTCCTGAAACCATTGGGGCGGACATGCTTGTTCCGCTCAATGTTGTATAACTGGTCAGGTTTTTGTTGGAAAGAGACATGATGTTTACTCCGGGAGCTATGAGATCAGGCTTCCTTACCCTGTCAAGAGTTGGGCCTCTGCTTGAAAATTCCGCAATTG
>DehalE1_100010_pt1 | contig 134559 bp, 135 predicted proteins | sample DehspE1_FD_43922 | JGI IMG/M metagenome (IMG submission 43922) | reverse complement strand
GCATTGGCAAGCCTTGAAGGACTTGAAAAAGGACCTGCAGGAAACACAGCACTTACAGCAGCATTCTCACTGGCACAGGAACTTGATGAAGATCAGATCATCCTGGTTCAGGAAACAGAATACACAGGAGCAGGCAAGCACATTCAGCCGCAGCTGTCATTTGCAAGATCAAACGGCATTGAAATAAAATTTGGGAATCCAAAAGAAGAAGTACCTGGAACAAACATAATACTGCCAGAACATCCATCAATGATAAAAGCAGAAGATGCAGATTTAACGCACATGAGAAAATCACTGATAAAAAATGCAGTAGCAACATACAATGCAACACCTAATGATGCTGACATAGATTTCCTTGCAGAAGAAACAAACACAAATGTTGAATTTGTAAAAGAAGTATTAGCTTCATTGTAACAAAAAAATGGCCTAATTAAGGCCGTTTTTTTTATTGTGAATAGAAAAAGTTTAAAATGATGTTTAAAAAAAATAGTGAGTGGTATAATCATTATATAACGATTTTTGGAGGGAATATGTACAAAGAAGAATTAGCAATTATTTCACAGGCAGCGTTGAATGAAGTTGAAGGATATGAATTTTACAAAATGGCAAGCGAAAGAGCATCATCGGACGGAACAAGGGAAGCTTTTAAAGAACTTGCAAACGAAGAATTGAAGCATGCTGAGTACTTAAGAAAATTGTGGACTCAGTTAAGTGGCGGCGGAGAAATAAAAATAGAAGATATTTTAGGCTCAGGTGTAGTTATTCCATCACCGGAAATTTATAGGTGGGATAAGGTAGATAAAAAAGACACTTCTGTTGCAATGTCTGTTTTTGGAATAGGAATGCAGATGGAGCAGAGTTCACTTGATTTTTATGAAAAAGCTAAAGTAAAAGTACAATCTCAAGCAAGTAAGGATTTGTTCGGCATATTATCAGGATGGGAAAAAGTACATCTTCTGCAGTTTAGTGAACAATATGGTATATTGAAGGAAGACTGGTGGGCTGAACAGGGTTTTGCACCGTTTTAAAAAATTTATCGGCAGTTGTGTGCAACTGCTTTTTTTTATTGCAAATATGGATTGTGAAAATTCTGAAAATATAGGATAATATGAAATGTATGAATAATGCTAAATCTTATAGGAGTGAAAAATGAAGGTATTTTCAATAATAGGAATATCAAAGTCTGGAAAGACAACAACAATAGAAAACATAATCAAGGAACTTATTAAAAGAAATTATTCAGTGGGAACGGTAAAAGAAATTCATTCTCACAATTTTAAAATGGATGTTGACGGGACAAATACACACAGGCATAAGAATGCTGGCTCCACACTTATTACAGCAAGAGGTGCTAATGAAACTGACGTATTGTTCCAAAGAAAATTGAATTTAAATGAAATTCTTGATTTTTACTCTCACGATTATGTAATATTGGAGGGAGTAAGAGGTACATGGGTGCCTACTATAGTTACAGCTCACGATGTTCAGGGGATTGAAGACAGAATCAGTGAAACAACATTTGCAATTTCAGGTGTGATTTCAGGAGATTTAAGCGAATACAATGAAATTCCTGCAATAAATTCTATTTCGGAAATAGAAAAATTAGTAGACTTAATAGAAGAAAAGGTGTTTGACCGCCTACCTGACATGAAAGATGAATGTTGCATGAAGTGTGGACATACTTGCAAGGAATTAAGCTCATTGATATTAAAAGGAGAAAAAAGTAGGTATGATTGTGTTTTAAGTGAACAGAAGGTAATTCTGAAAATTAATGGAAAAGAGATAACCATGGTTCCTTTTGTGCAGAAAATTCTTAAGAATTCTGTTGAGGCGGTTGCCGGAGAAATAAACGGTTTTTCAGAAAACGGAAATATAGAAATTCTGATAAAAAGATAATATTTACCTAGCTGCGCTAGCAGCTTTTTTGTTTTCTGTTTGTATCATAAACATTCAGTAACGTGAATCAGAAACCTGGAATATATTATATAAACAATAAAATGGAGGTTGAAATGAGCACTAACGAATCTAGTTTTAATTCCAGGAACCTAAATCCTTTAGATATATATGTGTTGCCGGGATACACAGTGGAGGTATTTGCTCAGGGTTTGAATTCACCGGTAAGCATGGTTTTTGATGAAGACGGCAGCATAATAATTGGAGAATCAGGGGAAGTAGATGGTAACGCAAGAGTAATGCGTATTAGAAACGGCAGCTATGAGGTTGTAGCTGAAGGCTTCAATGTTCCTCTTTCAGGAGTTAATGTACTGAATGGGGATAAATATGTCTCTCACAAGGGAGTTATAACGTTATTAAGACAAGATGGAACAAGATATAATTTAATAACAGGTCTCCCAAGTCTTGGTGACTATACAAACAGCCAGGTAGTGTTTGGTTCTGATGGAAAAATGTATTTTGGTCAGGGCTCAGCCACAAATTCGGGAGTTGTGGGGCCTGACAACAGCTGGACTGCATTTCATCCATATTTTCATGATTTCCCGGCAGAAGACATTGAACTGGTTGGACAAAATTTTGTGTCATACAACTTTTTTTCTTATTCTCCAACGGATTACGCATTCACAGGTGCATTTCGTCCTTTTGGAACACCAAACAGACCTGATTCTGTTGTGCTGGGAAACTTAAGGCCCACAAGCTGTATATACAGGGCAGAACTTGACGGTTCGAATCTTGAGGTTTATGCATGGGGTGTGACACAGCCGTACAGAGTAAAATTTGACCGGTTTAACAGATTGTATGCTACCAATCTCACATACGACGTGAGGGGAAGCAGACCCATAAAAGATTGTCCTGATGGATTTTTACTCATAAATCAAGGGTCATGGTATGGATTTCCTGATTTTTGTGTAGGCCTTCCTGTCACATTGCCTCAGTTCAGACCTGACGTAGGTCCTCAGCCTGAATTTTTAATGTCAAGGCATCCTATGATTCCTCCCAAACCCTTTGCAACCATTGAACCCCATGCAGGAGTTAGAGGTTTTGACTTTGACTACACTCAGGAATTCGGACCATATGGAGATGCTTATGTTGCACTGTCAGGAAGCATATATCCAGTAACAACAGGAGGGTATCCTCTTCCTGGAGTAGGCAGAAGAATTGTCAGGATTGACATGAACGACGGCAATGTGAGTACATTTGCCATTAACAGAACAGGACTCGGAGCTTCATTTACGGGAGGCGGCGGATTTGAAAGACCCATGGATGTTGTCTTCGGACCGGACGGAGCCATGTATGTGCTTGATTATAATGTGGCTGTCCCCATGAATCCAAATCTTTACGTTCCAAATACAGGAGTAATATGGAAAATCAGCAGGACATAAATAATATAGCTTATTGCAGAAAAAAGCAGACTAAGTCTGCTTTTTTTCTGCAAATATAATTTCATTAACTTTTCCTATGATAATCAACATATATTCCGCCTTTATTCATTAAATCTGTCAATTGGGCTTGGGGGAATTATGTATGTTTGCTCAGGTGCTCCTGTTTCGCCGGCAACTACCGGAACCATGTCAACTTTATAATCGGTTTTTATGCCGGGGAAAATTCGGAAATTTAAAACGTTCACAGTATAATAATTTTCAGCTAAAACTCTCATGTTGTACGTGGTATAATAATATTGTGAGGTATCCATGGGATCACGTATTACAGGCAGTAAAATATCCGGAACTCTTCCGCTTGAATCTGTTGTTTGCTGAGAATATGACTGCACTTCACCTCCTTCCATTGTCCTATATACCATAACAGATGCGTTTTCAACCGGAAGCGCTCCAAGTGCTGTAAAGACTCTGACAGTCAATGTTCCAGTTTCCGCACTCTCAGGAGTTTCTGATGGAGGCTGTGATGGTGTTTCTAAAGTTTTTACCATCATATTTTTAGCAGTATACGGTTTTGGAGTGATATATCTATTATTATATTTATAATAATCCATGAAAAAAAGTCACCTCTTAATTTTATGTATTTAAGATATAATATGATAAGAAAAAGATATTGTTAAAGTTTATATTTTCATTATATTAAACTAGTTTAATTTTTAGTCATTGAAAAAATACTGAAAATATAAGATAATATATATAATAAATATCATGATAAGGAGTATTATATGAGCGATCAAATAATATTAAAAGTAAACGGACAAGAGATAGCAATGGTTCCATTTGTGCAGAAAATTTTGATAAATTCAATCGAAGCAGTTACAAAGGAACTTAACGGCTGCCCTGAAAATGGAGACATAGAAATAAGCATAAAAAGACAGAAATAAGAAGGAGTGAAAAATGTACATAAAAGCATCTAAGGATTTAATTGAATTTATAAAAAAATCTCCGAGTGTTTTTCATGCAGTTGATGCATTGAAGACAGAACTTAAGTCAGAAGGATTTGAAGAACTGACAGAAGGAAAAAAATGGAACATTCAAAAAGGAAGCAATTATTTTGTTACCAGAAATCATTCATCGATAATAGCTATTAAAGTCGGAGAAAATTTAGATGACTACAGCTTCAACATAGTTGCTTCACACTGTGATTCTCCAAGTTTTAAGATTAAGGACAATTATAAAATTGAAGCAAGTAAAAAATATGTCCAGCTAAATACTGAAAAATACGGCGGAATGATTTATTCCACTTGGCTTGACAGGCCTCTTTCTGTTGCAGGAAGAATTATTGCAAAAAACGGAGAAAACTTTGAAACAGTACTGGTAAATATAGACAAGAACCTTGTTTTGATACCTAATGTTGCCATACATATGAACAAGGAAATCAACTCAGGCATGAAGTACAACGAGCAGGTTGACCTGCTGCCGCTGTACGGAATATGTGCAGAAGGAAAAGACAGCTTCATGGATTTAGTTAGCAGCTGTGCAGGGGTACAAAAGGAAAATATCATCAGCACAGACTTATTCCTTTACAACAGGACAGAGCCCACTGTATGGGGAGAAAAAGACGAGTTCATGTCATCACAAAAGCTTGACAATCTTCAGTGTGCATATGCAACACTGAAGGGATTTTTAAGAGGCAGCAACACAAAGTCAGTCAACGTTTATTGCTGCTTTGACAATGAAGAAGTTGGCAGTGGAACTAAACAAGGAGCAGCATCAACATTTTTGGAGGATGTTCTTAAAAGAATAAATGACAATCTGGGTAAATCCAGTGAAGAATATCTTTGTGCCCTTGCTTCTTCATTTTTGATTTCAGCTGACAATGCACATGCAGTTCATCCAAATCATCCTGAATTAAGTGATCCCACTAACCGAGTGTACATGAACGAAGGAATTGTAATAAAACACAATGCAAACCAAAAGTATACCACAGACGCAGTAAGCTCAGCTTTGTTTAAGGAATTCTGCAAAAGAGCAGATGTACCATATCAAAATTACACTAATCGCTCTGATGTTGCAGGAGGAAGTACACTTGGAAACATTGCATCATCAAAAGTTAGCATAAACATGGTTGATATAGGTCTTGCACAGCTTTCCATGCATTCATCCTACGAAACTGCCGGTATAAAAGACACATTGTATTTAATTAAAGCTTCAGAAGAATTTTTCAATTCACACATTATAGAAAAGTCATCTGGTGTTTTGTCCGTGACAAAGTAACAAGATGAATAGGAATAGGTGAACATATGAAAGAATATAAAAGACAATATCCGATTTTTTCTTTATGTGGTCTTAATTGCGGCTTGTGCCCAAGATACCACACAGACGGACATTCAAAATGTCCCGGATGCGGAGGCGAAGAGTTCCATTTAAAGCATCCCACATGTTCTGTCATCACATGCAGCAAAAGTCATGACAATGTAGAATATTGTTTCCAGTGCACTTCTTTTCCATGCGAAAAATACAGGGAAGAAAGCAACAAAGATTCTTTCATCACTTATAAAAATGTTCTTTTGGATTTCAAGAAAGCAGAAAGTGCGGGCATTGAAAAATATATAGAAATTTTAAATGAAAAAATAAAAGTATTTCAATATCTCATGGAAAATTTCAATGACGGAAGAAGAAAAAACTTTTTCTGCACAGCAGTTAACTTGCTTGAAATTGAAGATTTAAGAGAAGTCTTACTTTCAATAAAAAATCTTGATGTTCAAGATGAACAGAAAACAAAAAAAGCTGTTTTTCTCTTTGAAAAGAAGGCAAAAGATAAAAATATACAGCTTAAGTTAAGAAAATAAAGTATAAGACCCTTCAAGGGTCTTTTATTCTATTTTGCAGCCTGTTTGCTCAATTCGCTGCCTTATTATGCTTTCTTCTGTAAGATCTCCATATCCAACCTCTATGGATCCTCTTCCAATATCAATATTTATCATTTTAACACCTGGAATTTCGCTGAGGGCATTTTTTATTTGTGTCTTCATTTCAGTGTTTTGCAGTCTGTCAACGTTGTAATGAACTTTATTCATAATATTAATTCCTTTCAATAGTATTTAAATTAGTATTTGTTTAAAACATAAAAAATATTAAAAGTTTAACAGCATATTAAAAAGGGTATAAAAGGTAAAAACATAAGGTAATGAAATGGATAACTTTAAGGTCATTGAATGTGCTAAAAACATTTAGCAAAAAAGAAAAAATAAATTAAATTACAGAATGATTAAAGATATAGATGTACAGCAATCAGTTTGTTTCAGGAGGTGTTTATGCTTATAACATCAATGTTAAGGGTTGTTCTGACCCGCTCATTAAAGCCCTTTGTTTTTACGGGGAGAAACGAGAATAAACTTAAATTTGAATCTCTTGAAGATCTGGGATTGTACGTTCATATTCCATTTTGCAGGAGTGTCTGTAGGTTCTGTCCCTATTTCAAGGAAGTATATGACAAACATAAGGCTGAATCGTACAAAAAAGCACTTCTTAAGGAAATAGACATTGTGTGCAGAAATCTTAAGGAGAAAAAGAATGCTGCAAGCCTGTACTTTGGAGGAGGTACTCCTGCACTCATGATAGATGATATGAAAGAAATTATTGACAAGCTTAAAAATTATTTCATCATTGAAGGCGGCATAGGCGTTGAACTTCATCCGGAAGATATTAAAGAATCAACACTTGATAAATTAAAGAATATTGGTATTAATATGGTGAGTATAGGACTTCAGTCTTTTGATGAAAAGTGTCTGCAAAGGCTGGGAAGAAAAAATGATCTTTTTGAAGAAAAGCTGAATCTCATCAAAAGTTATGAATTTGATGTTGTTGATGTTGACTTGATCTTTGCTATTCCAGGTCAGACGGACAAAATTTTGCTGAAAGATATTACGGTTGCATTTGATAACGGAGCCACTCAAGTTTCAACATATCCTTTTATAGATTTTACTTTTACAGACAATGACTATAAGGCAATGCCGGAAAAAACAAAAAAAAGGATGCTTAAAAAGCTTACAGAATACTGCAGCAAAATTAACATAGAAAGAACTTCTGTTTGGACATTTGCAAAGAAAGGAACAAAACGCTATTCTTCAGTTACGAGAGATAATTTTATTGGTTTTGGTGTGTCAGCAGCAACTCTTTTAAAAAATACATTTAAAATAAACACATTTTCAATTTCTGAGTACATAAAAAGAATAAACAACAGCATTCTTCCATCTTCATTGACTCTGTATTTCACAAAAAGGCAAAGAGCAGTATATTATTTGTTCTGGAGCGCTTACTCCTTAAAAATTGATATTCAGAAATTTGAAAGAATCATTGGAGAATCCATTGATAAGATGTTCGGCTTTGAACTTTTACTGGCTGAAAAATTAAATCTCTTGGTTAAAAACAAAGATTTCTATGAACTAACACCGAAATCTTCATACTGGTATCATATTATAGAGCAGTCTTACACGAGAAAATACATCGATAAAGTATGGAATGTTTTAAGAAAAGAAGCATTTCCAGGTAAAATAGTCTTAAGATAAATATACTATTATGAAGAGTAAATTGCATAATTCGATTGGTAAAATATTGGAGGTAATTATGCTTTCGAAAATTAAGACCTGTGTTTTGTATGGACTTGAAGGATATGAAATTGATGTTGAAACAGATTTATCAGGAGGACTCCCGAATTTTAGCATTGTGGGACTTCCTGATATTTCAATTAAGGAATCGAAGGAAAGAGTTCGCTCAGCAGTGAAGAACAGCGGATACAGCTTTCCTGTAAGCAGGATTACCGTTAATCTAGCTCCTGCAAATTTGAAAAAGGAAGGAAGCCAGATCGACCTTCCTATTGCTGTGGGAATTCTTGCAGCCAGCAAAGTTATAAAGGAAAAAATCGGTAATAAGACAATAATTATAGGAGAATTGTCCCTGGACGGCAAAATTACCGCTGTTGAAGGGGCACTGCCCATGGTAATATCCATGAGGAATAATAATTTTGAAAGAATAATAATTCCTGAAGACAACAAGGAAGAATGCGGCGCCCTAGAAGGAATAGAAGTAGTGCCAGTCAATAATTTAATCAGATTGGTTGAATATCTTAACAAAGAAATTGAAATAGCTCCATTTAAAAAAGATTATGAAAAATTACATCAGTATGAAGTTTTCAATGAAGATTTTTCAGAAATTAAGGGACAGCCTGCCATGAAAAGAGCTGTAGAAATCGCTGCTGCAGGAATGCACAACGTGCTGCTCCTTGGATCACCGGGCTCAGGCAAGACTATGATAGCAAGAAGAATTCCAACCATACTTCCTGATTTAACATTTGAAGAGTCCCTGGAAGTTACAAAAATATACAGCATATCCGGTTTGTTGTCAGGCAAAGGTCTCATAAGGAAAAGACCTTTCCGTTCACCTCATCACACCTCCTCACGAGTTGCAATGGCTGGAGGAGGTTCAAAGCCAAGCCCTGGAGAAGTATCTCTGGCTCACTACGGCGTCTTGTTTCTCGATGAAATCCCAGAGTTTCCTAAAAATGTGCTGGAAGTTTTAAGACAGCCCATGGAAGACGGGAAAATTTCCATATCAAGGGCCAACGGCTCCTTTACATTTCCTGCTAAATTTATGCTTGTAGCCGCCATGAATCCGTGCTGCTGCGGGTACCTGGGCGACTCAACTCATGAATGCACCTGCACCCAGGGTCAGATAGATAAATACCTTGGGAAAATTTCTGGCCCCTTGTTAAACCGCATTGACATACAGGTTGAAGTTTCTCCGGTAAAATATGAAGATTTGAAAAATACAAATGAAGAGGAATCTTCTGCTGAAATCAAAAAAAGAATAATAAATGCACGCAATATTCAAAAGGAAAGATATAAGGAACTTGGTATCATAACAAATTCTGAGCTTTCAGGAAGATATATTTCAAAATACTGCAAAACAAACAGTGAATCAGAAAACCTTCTAAAAAGTGCCTTTGAAACACTTGGTTTAAGCGCCAGGGCATACAACAAAATATTGAAGGTAGCAAGAACAATTGCTGATTTGGAAGGCTGTGAGAATATAAAAACCATCCATGTGGCAGAAGCAATTCAGTATAGAAACCTTGACAGGAAGTACTGGAGGTAATAATGGACAGCTTGAACATAAATCAAAAAACCATTGGCTGGCTAAATTCTGCCAGAGGAATATCAAACGGAAAAATAGAAAAATTACTTAACTATTTTGAAGGAAACACAACATATCTGTGGGATAATTTTGAGTGTGAGAAAAAGAATCTGCAGCTAAAGGAAGAAATCATAAGAGAACTTTCAAGAACGAAAGACAGCTTTGAAGAAAACATGCTTAAAAAATTAAATAAACATAATGCATTTGCCGTGGCCATTTTTGATGATGATTACCCTTTGCTGCTTAAGGAAATAGCATTGCCGCCTTACATTTTGTATTGCAGGGGAAGCATAAAAAACATAGACAATCTATCAATTTCAGTTGTAGGTTCCAGAAAGGCAACAAGTTATGGAAAATGGGCTGCAGAAAAATTCACCAGGGAACTTTCTGAACTTGGAGTTAATATAGTAAGCGGTCTTGCTGCAGGAATTGATTCTGTAGCACACAAAACAGCACTGAAGTGCAGTACAAAAACAATAGGTGTAATTGGCTGTGGAATAGATGTTGTGTATCCTAAAATCAATGAGCAACTGTACAATGAAATAGCTGCACAAGACGGTGCTGTTATTACGGAATATTCTTTCGGTATGCAGCCCATGCCTAACAACTTTCATGACAGAAACCGCATAATAAGCGGATTATCTCATGGAATACTGGTGATTGAAGCACAGGAAAGAAGCGGAACACTAATTACAGCAGGACATGCGGCAGACCAGGGGAGAGAAATATTTGCAGTTCCCGGCAACATTGACAGCATCTACAGCAAGGGAACAAATGCTCTTATAAGGGACGGAGCCAAGATTACAACTTCAATAGAAGATATCGTGGAAGAAATTCCACAGCTTAAGGAAAAATTATCAAAAAGGAACAGCATAGACTTAACATCTTTAAGCAGTGACGAAATAAAAGTCATCAAAATCCTTTTGTCAGGAAACAAGACTGTTTATGAAATTGAAGGAGAAACAGGATTGGAAACCCCTCTTTTGTTAAGCATTCTTACATTTCTTGAAATGAAGGGAAAGATAATTCGGATTTCAGGAAACAAATTTGCACTCAATCAATAAAAGGATATTAGAGATCCAACGTTATTCTGCACGAAATAAGTATCTCATTAAAAGAAATATTCAAAATTTGAGTATTTCTTTTTTTATGAGAAATATTTTAAAAAAATGTACAATATTGTAAATAAATAATTGGATTATATGTAAAAATATATAGATTTCTACAAAAATAGCATGTCTAAATTGCTATACTGATTATATTTATAATAATATTATATAACGAAAGGGAGTGATGTAGTGTATTCAAAAATGAAAAGATTGCTTATTTTATTGTTTTGTATTTTATTTATGATTCCGAATATTTCATCGGCTCAAACCTTTTACAATCCTAATGTTCAAAATCATATAGAAGAAAGACAAGTCGGTAAATGGGCAGTTGGTTTATTTAATTATTTTATGAGTATGCAAAAAAAAGTTCTTACAATTGATAAGCCAGGCGTATATGAATTAGGAAATTATAAGGGTACAATAGTCATCTATAATGGAAATGTTACTTTAAAAAATACATATTTAACGGGTAACTTAATTATTTTAAAAAGTGCAAGCAATGAAGAGGTTAATCTTGAAAATGTAAATATCAGAGGAAATGTACGCATTTATGGCAAGAATGTTAAATTAGTGCTTAATGGAAAATTTAATCATATAACAGTTTCATCAAGCGGCCTAAATTTAAATCTGAGCAAAGGAAATATAGAAAATTTATCTGTAAGCAATGGTTTAGAAAATACAACAATTAATTTATTTGCCGGAACACAAATCAACAATTTATTATTAGATTCAGTTACTTATGTTAAAGGTAAGGGGGTTATAAGAATAGCAACAGTTACCATAAATGGAGTAAGGATGGAGCAGATTCCACAAGAATTAATACATGAAAATGGAATCAATGTTCAGGTTGGTTACTCAAGGAAGTCTGGTTCAGACAATTCAAACAGCAGCAACAGTCAAATTGACAATGAAATTGTTTCTGAAATAATGAAAGACTTAAAACTTGAACTTAAAGGTGCAGTAGGAAGAAAGGCAAACCCTGAAATATCTTTGCCTAGTACTGATGACAAAGGGTATCAATCAAATATAGCATGGGTATCTGATAATCTTGAATTCATACAAATTGAAGATAACAAGGCATTAATATATCGCAGGGGAATTAATGGAAGTCACTCAGAAGACCATGACGAGGAAGGATGTGAAAATGATGTGAATTCTTCTGCAACAGTATCGTTGATTAGTAAGGATTATACAAATTTTGAAAGTTTAAATCATGAGGAAAGCAGCGCTGGATGCAGCGGTTCTGGTGGTAAAGTAAATTTAGTTGGATTGACAGCAACTATTAACAAAGGAACTTTTTTTGATACTAAAACTTTTTATATTTTAATACCTTGGGGATGGGGTAAAGCCATAAATATTGTAGAAAACAATTCAGGGTCAGGAGAACATGAACATGGTGATTCTGCACCTATACCTAAGGTAATTCCTGATCAGGAACTGTTTATTGGTCAATATCCTTTATACATATCATCTGAAGACTTAGCTCAAAATGGAGAAATTATTTCTAATGTTCAGTATGAAGCAGTTAGTACAACAACTGCCAGTGCAATTACAGGTAGTGCAATTGCTGCTGTAAATGTAATAGATAATTCTCTTTTAAGAATTGAACCGTATTATCCAGGCTTTTTAATAATTACAACAGATGTTGGGAATTCATCAGGTAATGCAAATGTGACATTTAAAGTGTTAATTGAGAATCAGATTCAGGTTGATGATTTAAGTGCAGTAAATGATTCATGCAAAAGTTTAAGGTTGAATATAATTAGTAAAAGGCATGATTCAAGTCAGAAAAATTTTTTAATTTTGCCGGATACTGATTATTTAGGGCATGGAACGTCAATAACTTGGAAATGCAATAACAATGATTTTATAGTGATTAATGAAGATTTGAATCTTGCAATGATTTATAGACGTGGTTCTTCAAAAGAAGAAGGGGGTTGTGGAGAACATTCAGAATTGGAATATTTAAGTTCTATTGTTGGTGGAGAAGAAAAATCTGATGAAGAAAGTTGTGATGGAAGCTGTGAAGGCGAAGCTGACAGTGATGAAGGGGGAAGCTGCGGTGGTGATGAAAACAGTCATGAAGACAGCAGTAAAGGAGGCAAATCTACAGATGTAGAACTGACTGCTACAATTAAAAGAGGCGAAGCAGAAACAACTAAAAATATTTTCATTAAAATACCTTGGGGCTGGGGAAAGACAATATCTGTGAAATATTAGAAAGAATAATGAACTGCATTTTTGCAGTTCACTATTCTTTCTATTCCGTTATTAAAGATTTATTAACTTCTAGGCATTTGGAAACAACTTTAAATAATTCTGCTTTTGTCAGTGTATTGTTTGGTTTAAATGTATTGTCAGGATATCCGGAAATAATTCCCAAATTACATGCTGCAGCTACATAGCCTTTTGCATTTGAATCTATTTCTTCTCTGTCAATAAAGTTTAATGCTGGATTATCAATAGGTTCAATACCAAAGGATTCCATTAGCAATACTGCTGCTTGCTGACGGGTGATAGGAACATTTATTTCTTCGTATACTGTGGGTTCATATTCATTACCGTTATTAATGTATTCAACTAATTCAACCACGTCACTTAAATAAACGGTATTATTCAAGTCAGTTAACTTTTCGAATAGAGGCCTTGGCATATTTCCATTTTCAATTAAGTTATCTAGATAACTCTTCGACCAATGACCTTTAAATTTTGTAGTTTCATCAATCTTTACATTATCAGTATTTAAATTGTTAATGGCTGAACTGCCTATATCTGAACTTACTACATTAGAATTTCCTCCTCCAGTGCCTGATGATGGAGGAACATCATCGTCATTATCATAAACAGGAGGTTCTTGAGGATCATTTACAGGAGGGTTTTGGGTGTCAACAGGATCATCAACCGGGGGAATAACCGTGTCTCCAACTTGATTGCTTTCTCCAACGTATATGTTTGTAACTTTAATATCTATGAAACTGTCTCTCATTAAAGTAATCTGTTTTAACAGCTCTCCATCATCTGAATCAGGATTAACCATACTTAAATTGTCTTTATATTTTAACGGAGTTACTTCCAGCAATAAATAACCGCCAAGTTTCAAAGTTTCTCTGGGTGGTATCCATTGGACAACCCCATTGTGATCAGTTATGCCTATCATTTTGACTTCATCTACGAAACTATTTACATCTACTCCATCCAATCCATTAGGCGGATATGGATCTGCAGGAGGTGTTCCATTGTAAAATTCTCTCCAAGAAACTTCCTCTAAAGTTGTACCAAAGAATTCTTCTCTTGCAAGCAGGAACACAATACCTTCAGAAGTTGTTTTTCCTCCATACATTGTCAGACTTACATCAACATTTTCAATAGGTATAGTAGGGGTTGAACTTCCTCCCATAAAGTTTGTCATTAGTGTTTTTTCATCGTCCTTAGGATAATTTGGATCTTGGCTCATGTAAACAAAGTATCTGTCGCTGTAATTTTCTGTAGCATTAAATTTTGTTGCGTCATATAAAGAAAACATAATTGTATCTTCATATACTGTGACTATACCTTCTCCCAGAGGATCAGTACTGCCTTTTTCAGTAACCTTAACGTAGTATGTAATTCCATCATTTGTTATTGAGCCTTCACTTATAAGTTTTTTAACAAGTTCTTCAACATTAATAAAGACTTTGTAAGGATCATCGAAATGTTCTGTGTAGCTATCTTCTAAGCAAGGGAAAATATATGAAATTTCAGGAGCAGCTCCTACTGATACTTGAGCGTATCCTTCATATCCACCATCTAATGTAGTGACAGTTATAACAGCATATCCAGTTGATTTTGCCGTTACAATTCCTAATTCATCTACAGATGCTACGCTTTCATCTGATGAAGTCCATATGACATCTTTAACAGCTGCATTTTCTGGGCTGACGTTTGCTAGAAATTCATAAGTGTTATTTTCGCCTAAATTTAAATTTACTGAATCAGTATTTAATGTTATACTGGTTACACGTACTGCGGAATCCAATGATTTTACAGTAACATTACAAGTGGTATATATACTTTCCACATCTGCAGATTTTACCGTAATGACTGCAGTACCTATGCCTAAAGCTTCCACAACTCCATTATTGACTGATGCAACTTCCGGTGAACTTGACAACCATGTCAAAGATTTATTATTGGCATTTGTAGGATACACTGCAGCATTCAATATGGCTTTGTCACCAGTTAAAAGTTCCAGTGTTGTCTTGCTAAGTTCAATGTTTTCAACATGTATAGTTCCCACTTTATAAACGAGAGTCGCACTTACAATTTCATCGGTACCTTTTATTGCTACACTTACTTCAGGAATTATAAAGCCCTGGACAGATTGGCCAACTAAAACCCATTCATCACCCGGTTCGGTGTAAAATGTAACTTTACCATCTACTGACAATTTAGATTCGGAAGAATCAGAGTTCATTAAATTAACTACTACTTCAGTAGGATGCTCAACATTTTCAGGCCATATTACAGAAACATTTAATGTTTTTAAAGCTTCAGTAGTATCCGGCTTACCTCCGCCAGATCCTCCAGAGCCTCCTGAAGCTCCGTTTCCGGAACCTGATCCGCCAGAACTGCCTGAACCTCCTGACCCTCCTGAACCATTGACACCACCTTTTCCAGAACCTCCTTGACCATTTCCCCCTTGGCCAGAGCTTCCGCCAAAACCATCATGCGTTTCTTCCACAGCAGATATTTCGGCTGCAATTAATACTGAATCTTTTACATTGTTTTCAATAAGGCTTATAGCTAGTATAGGTTGTACAAAAAGCAAAAGAGTAGTAAAAATTGACAGCATAAAAAGAATTTTTTTATGCTTATTCATAAAACACCTCCCTTCAAATTTAGTTTATTATATGTTTTAAATATCGCATTATTCTATAAGATGTATATATTTATCCAAATATTAATAATATAGTAAAAGATTGCGGAAATAATAAATAATTTTTATTGATTAAGGGATGAAATTTAAATATTTACTAAATAACAGAATTTATTGCGCTCAAAGATTTATAAATTTACGTATAATATAGCGGGGGGTGTATAAAATTCTCTTACTCGAAAGAATCAAAATAATAAAAGAAGGCAATTTGCAAGAAAGAGACCTATTTATACAGGAGTATATTCCTTTCATTTTAAAAACCATATCAAATATTTTAAACAAATATATTGAAACTGAAAATAGTGAAGAGTTTATAATAGGCATGGAAGCTTTTAATGAATCCATAGATAAATATGACGATTCCAGAGGTAGTTTTATTTGCTTTTCTTCTGTTGTCATTAAAAATAAAATTATTGATTATATTCGAAAAGAAAAATCAAATAACAAAATTATGTATATAGATGAATATGATGACAGCCAGTGTGGCAGTAACTATCAAAATGAAATCAATAAGTTTAACGAGAATTTATCCATGCAGATGGAACTTATGGATTTAAAAAATAAATTATGGGAATTTAAAATTACTCTTGATGATTTGGTAAAAGATTCACCAAAACATGAGGATACAAGGAATAATGCAATCCGTGTTGCAAGGTTTATTCAAGAAAATACCAATATAAAGGAAAAACTATATTTAGACAGAAAGCTTCCATACACCCATATAATATCAGAATATAACAGCAGCAGGAAATTTCTTGACAGGAACAAAAAATTTATAGTTGCAACTGTTCTTATATTAGACAGTAATTTAGAAACACTTAAAAGCTATATATATGATGCAGAAAGGAGGGCTTCATTTGATATATAAAGGTAGCATAGTAGACATTAAAACAAATTACGCTATAGTAATGACGGATAAGGCTGAATTTTATAAAGTTAAAAAAAAAGATGGGGTGCTTCTTGGCAACAAGATTATATTTCTTGAAGATGATTTATATAAAGAAATGAATATAAAAGTTACAAAAATAATTGGTTATGCTGCTGCTATAATGCTGTTATTGGTATCTTCATTATTTTTAATTCAATTTATGACATTTAACAAGATTTCTTATATACCCGTAGCAAAATTGAGCGTTGATATTAACCCAAGTGTTGAATTGGAAATAAATAAGGATTATAAGGTTATTAATATTGTATCGAAGAATAGTGAAGGGGATTTTATTGCTGATAAACATATGATTGGAACAGAAATACAAGAAGCTTTATATACAATGCTGATTAAGGCCAAATCAAAAAATTATATTACAAAAGAAAAGAATGCTGTTTTAATAGGAATATGCAAAATAAATGATGTCTTTCCAGATGACTTAGGTAATTTTGAAAGTGATTTGAACAATAGATTAAATAGTAACAATGAACTTGATTATGTTAATATAATTTTACTCCAAGGCGATAATCAAAAGTTGGAATTATCAAAACAATATGATTTAACTATTGGGAAATATCTTCTATATTTAAAAGTGAATTCAGAAGGTTCAGATTTAAAGTTAGAAGAAGTGAAAAAAATGACCACCCAGGAATTGGTCATATATTCTACTCAAAACAGAAACAGATTTCATGGGAACGAGTCAGAAGACCATGAAGTTGATGAAATTGTTATACCGGATAATAATTTAATAAATCAAAACGAAAATCAAAATCAAAATCAAAATCAATATAAAAATGAAAATCAAAATCAATATCAATATCAATATCAAAATTCTGATGCTCTATCTGAAAATAGTACTGAAGTTGAATGTGAAAATAACCAGCAAACTGTAAATGAACAGGAAAATGACAATAAAACAGTTGATCCCAGACAATTAAATGCGCCAGAAGTCAACAAAAGTCCTTTGAACAATAATATGATGCAGAAATTTAAAAATATTTTTGAAAACAATATAAGTATTCCTGCTCAAGAACAAAATGAAAATAAAGACAGAGAAACTCCTCAAAAAGAATCGAAAGGTGAAAGGGGTAAATTTAAATAATAAGTTAATATATTAACCTAAAAATCATTTTAATTTCGTATCCTATAATAAAAATAAAGGAGGTGTTTTTATGAAAAGTAAATGGAGAGTAATGATTACAATTATCATGGTTGTATCTCTTGTAATAATTGGTTCCATGGGGGCGCTTGCATTTGCTCAGGACAGGGTCCAAACAAGAGACAGAGATTGCAAAGATGAGCCTAATCACAAATATTGTGACAAGGAATTAACCGATTGTGATCAAGAACAGGATAGGTTAAGACAATGTTTATTGGATTGTGATTGTAATCAGGATAGAATAAGAAAATGTTTAACATATTGGGAAAATGATTGGAATCAAATTAGACTCAGAAACAGATTAACTCAAATTTTATTGTTATCAATCTGATAAGATATAATATTCAACAGAAGTTATGTCACAAAAGTGTATAAACTAAGTTTATACACTTTTTCTGATAATTAACCTGAAGAATACTGAATTACGAAAAATTTTACTATCATAATATAAAAAATATGAAATTAATTTTTATTAAAGTAAAACAATGATGAGTTTTGCTTAATTGATAAGCTATTGACAAATAAAAAAATCTATTATATGTTATAATAGAATTATACGGTAATTATTGTTAAAATTAAACGTATACGGGTATTGGAGGAAAAATGAATAATTTGTTAATAGTTGAATCTCCGGCAAAAGCAAAGACAATTGCTAAGTTTCTAGGAAAAAACTATACTGTTAAAGCTTCGGTTGGTCATGTGAGAGATTTGCCCAAAAGCAAGCTTGGCATTGATGTTGATAATAATTTTGAACCTAACTATATTACCATAAGAGGTAAAGGGGATGTAATAAAGGAACTGAAAAAGGAAGCAAAAAAAGCAGACAACGTCTATCTTGCAACGGACCCTGACCGAGAAGGTGAAGCAATTTCATGGCATCTGGCTAAAATACTCAATCTTGATGAAAGCAAGGATATAAGAGTAGAGTTCAATGAAATTACTAAAGAAGCCATTAAAAAAGCAAGCAAAAATCCCAGGAAAATAAATATTGATCTTGTTGACGCCCAGCAAGCCAGGCGAATTCTTGACAGGTTGGTTGGTTATAACATAAGCCCTCTGTTGTGGAAAAAGATCGAAAAGGGATTGAGTGCCGGAAGAGTGCAGTCTGTTGCGTTGAAACTTGTAATAGACAGAGAAAGAGAAATAATGGATTTTGTTCCTGAAGAATATTGGACACTGGAACTTGAAGTTAAAAAAAACAAAAAGAAGTTTATTGCCAAGTATGCAGGAATTCTTAAAAATGATAAGTTAAGCAAAGTAAAAATAAAAAATGAAGATGAAGTAAAAGAAATCATAAATAGTATGGATAAAGAAAAAATATCCGTATATAAGACTGAAAAAACAAAGAGTTATTCAAAGCCAAGCGCTCCTTTTACAACAAGCACCCTGCAGCAGGAAGCAAACAGAAGGCTTAACTTCCCTGCAAAGAAAACAATGATGATTGCTCAGCAGCTATATGAGGGAATCAACATTAAGGGAGAAGGAAGCGTAGGTTTGGTTACATATATCAGGACTGACTCATTCAGACTTTCTGACGAAGCAGTGACAATGGCCAAGGATTACATAGTTTCAAACTACGGTGAAAAATACTACATGAACAGGGTGTTCACAAAGCCTAAAAAAAATGAAAACAAGGTTCAGGATGCCCATGAAGCCATAAGGCCAACATATGTAAACAAAAATCCTGATCTCATCAAGGACAGCCTTTCATCAGACCAATACAAGCTTTACAGCCTCATATGGAAAAGATTTATTGCATGTCAGATGGTTGAGGCAGAATATGATGTTACAAAGGTACTTTTAGACGGAAACGGAAATATTTTTGAAGCAAGCGGTAAAATATTAGTTTTCGACGGGTATAAAAAAGTCTACAAGTATTCAGATGATTCGGAAAGCAAGCTTCTTCCGGAAGTTGAGAAAAGTGAGATGTTAGAAATCAGCCAGATAGCTCCAGAGCAGCACTTCACACAGCCCCCTGCAAGATACACGGAAGCAAGCCTTATAAAGGATCTTGAAGAAAGAGGAATAGGAAGGCCAAGCACATATGCTCCTACAATTACAACCATTACAAGCAGGGAATATATAGTCAAGGACAAGGGCAGTCTTTTTCCTACTGATATGGGATTTCTTGTTACTGAAATGATGGAAAAGTATTTTTCCAAGGTAATAAATGAGAAGTTTACAGCTGAAATGGAAAATATGCTTGATGAAGTTGCTTCCGGTAAAGTTGAATGGCATGAAGTAATAAATGAATTTTACAAGGACTTTAAAGAAGAACTTGATGTTGCTGAAAAGGAAATGGAAGAAATTGAAATTAAGGATGAAGTAAGCGATGTACAGTGCGAGAACTGCGGTGCCTTCATGGTTATTAAAAAGGGAAGGTACGGTAAATTTCTGGCATGCCCCAACTATCCGGAGTGCAAGAATACAAAACCTCTGGGAGGCAAAGATGCTGTTGAGGAAACTGATGAAGTTTGCGAAGTTTGCGGAGCTAAGATGCTCAAAAGAAAAGGAAGATACGGTGAGTTTCTTGCCTGTTCAAATTATCCTAGCTGCAAGACCACAAAGCCTATAGTAAAAACAATAGATGTGAATTGTCCAAAGTGCGACGGTAAGATTGCAATTAAGTTTTCCAAGGCTGGAAGAAGATTTTTTGGATGTACAAATTATCCTGAGTGCAATTTCATGTCATGGCTTGAACCTACAAAAGAAAAATGTCCTGTATGTGGTGAGATGATGGTTATTAAAGATAACAAGCCAACATGCATCAATAAAAAATGCGGGAAAACAGAAGAATAAATTATAATTATTTGACTTTATGCAGCTTTCAATAAAATATGCAATTAATTTACAATTTGTTGTTGCAATTAAAAAATGGCTGTGTTATACTAAACATAATTACGCACAGATTTAGATTATGCAGGAGTTGTGCCGAAAGGTCTTCTGCATGGGATGATATTTCTGGAGGTAAAACAAAAGGAGGAAAAAATAATGGCAATAATTAGCATGAAAAAATTGCTGGAAGCAGGAGTTCACTTTGGTCATCAGACAAGAAGATGGAACCCTAAGATGGCAGAGTACATTTTTACAGAAAGAAACGGTATCTACATAATCGACTTGCAGAAAACAAGCGATAAAGTAGACGAAGCTTACAACTTTGTTAAAGAAGTTGTTGCAAGCGGAGAAGAAGTATTGTTCGTTGGAACAAAAAAACAAGCTCAGGAATCAACTAAATCAGAAGCTGCAAGATGCGGAATGCACTTTGTAAGCCAAAGATGGTTGGGTGGTATGCTTACAAACTACCAGACAATCAGAAGAAGAATTGACAGACTCAATGAGTTGAAGAAAATGGAAGAAGACGGAACATTTGCTCTTTTAACTAAGAAAGAAGTTATAAAGTTGAAAGGTGAAGCTGAAAGACTTGAAAAATTCTTAGGCGGAATCAAGAACATGGAAAAACTTCCTGGAGCATTGTTCATAGTTGACCCAAGAAAAGAAAGAATAGCTGTTCAGGAAGCTAAAATATTGGGAATACCAGTTGTAGCAATAGTTGATACTAACTGCGACCCTGATGAAGTAGACTATGTAATCCCTGGAAATGATGATGCTATCAGAGCCGTAAAACTTTTAACAGCTACAATTGCTGATGCTATCCTTGAAGGAAGACAAGGCGTTCAGTTGACTGAAGAAGAAGTTGAAGATGAAGTATCAGAAGAAGAACTTGAAAAAGTTGAAGAAACAGAAATAGAAGAATAAAAATAAAAAATAAAATAAAAATCAAAGTAAGGGGTTAGGAATTTTTTCCTTACGCCTTGCTTTTTTAAATTTTGGAGGTATTTAAATGGAAGTTACAGCTTCAATGGTAAAAGAACTAAGAGATAAAACTAATGCAGGTATGATGGACTGCAAAAAAGCCTTAAAAGAAACAGATGGAGACATGGAAAAAGCAATAGACTATTTGAGAGAAAAAGGACTTTCTCAAGCAGCTAAAAAAGCTGACAGAATTGCTGCAGAAGGTCTTACAACTGCTATAATTTCTGCAGACGGAAAAACTGGTGTTGTAGTAGAAGTAAACTCAGAAACTGACTTCGTTGCAAAAAATGAAGAATTCCATAACTTTGTACAGGAAGTTGCCAAGGCTGTAGTTGAAAATACACCTGCAGATGTTGAAGCATTAAAAGCAGTTGTTCTTGAAACAGGCAAGACTGTTCAGGAAACATTGACTGACAAAATTGCTAAAATAGGCGAAAATATGTCAATCAGAAGATTTGCAGCTGAAAAAGTAAACAACGGAGCAGTTGTAGGCTACATTCACGGCGGCGGAAAAATTTCTGTTATAGTTGCTCTTGAATCAGAAGGAGACAAAGAAGCTCTTGAAGTTCTTGGAAAAGACCTTGCAATGCAGGTTGCAGCTATGAATCCTAAATACATATCTACTGATGATGTTGATCAGGAATTCATTGCACATGAAAGAGAAGTTCTTATTGCTCAGGCATTAAATGAAGGAAAACCACAAAACATTGTTGAAAAGATGGTTGAAGGAAGACTTCAGAAAGAACTTAAAGAAGTATGTTTGTTGGAACAAGCATTTGTTAAAGATGCTGATTTGACAGTTAAAAAAGTTATTGCAAACACAGCTGCTAAATTAGGAAAAGACATAAAAATTGCCGGAGTTCAAAGATTTGAAGTTGGCGAAGGCATTGAAAAGAAATCAGAAAACTTTGCTGATGAAGTTGCAAAACAAATGGGTAAATAATCCTGATAGAATATGATACAAATGGAGAACTTTTTTAAGTTCTCCATTAATAAAAATACAGTCTTCAGGAGGATAAGATGGATTGCAAATATAAGAGAATAATATTAAAAATAAGTGGAGAAGCTTTATCCGGCAATGCTGGTCATGGCATAAGCCCTGAAATAGTATCTAGAATTTCTAATGTTGTGAAGAATGTCATAAACATGGGAGTTGAAGTTGCTATAGTAGTCGGAGGAGGAAACTTCTGGAGAGGTGCAAGTGCTAAAGACATGGACAGAACAACTTCTGATTACATGGGAATGCTGGGCACAATAATCAACGGACTTGCTTTGCAGGATGCTTTAGAAAAGATTGGCGTGGAAACCAGAGTTCAGACTGCTATAGAAATGCGACAAATAGCAGAGCCTTACATCAGGAGAAGAGCAGTACGTCACTTGGAAAAAGGCAGAGTTGTTATTTTTTCCGGTGGTTCAGGAAATCCATATTTTTCAACTGACACTACAGCAGCATTAAGAGCTGCAGAAATAAATGCAGATATAATACTCCTTGCTAAAAATGGCGTAGACGGAGTCTACAGCGATGATCCTAACAAAAATCCGGATTCGGTGAAGTATGACGAGCTCAATTACATAGATGTGTTGAATAAAGGTTTGAAAATAATGGACTCCACAGCAACGTCATTGTGTATGGATAATAAAATTCCTATTTTGGTCTTTGGAATTGAACAACCTGAAAGCATCGAAAAGATTGTAATGGGAGATAATATAGGAACAATAATCAAGGAGGCGTAGTAATGTATAGAGAAGTAGTAGCAAAATCAGAAGAGACAATGAGAAAATCAATGGGTTTTCTTAAAGAAGACCTTGCCACAATCAGAGCCGGTAAAGCAAATCCTAAACTGGTTGACAAAATTCAAGTAAGTTATTACGGAACAATGACCCCCCTTAACCAAGTAGCAAACATATCTGTGCCGGAACCAAGAGCAATTATGATACAGCCTTGGGATGCAAGCTTGGTAAAAGAAATTGAAAAAGCAATTTTAGCATCAGAATTAGGAATTACACCTTCTAATGACGGAAAGGTTATAAGACTTGTTATTCCTGTTTTAACAGAGGAAAGAAGAAAAGATCTTCTGAAGATTGTAAAAAAAGAAACAGAAAATGCTAAGGTTGCAGTGAGAAATATAAGAAGAGATGCTAACGAAGAACTGAAAAAACTTGAAAAATCAAGTGAAATTACTAAAGATGATCTGAAAAAAGCAGAAGAAGACATGCAAAAGCTCACTGATAAATACATCAAATTTGTTGAAGACATCTACAAGGAAAAGGAAAAAGAAATTTTAGAGGTTTAACAATGGATACTTTAATTGGTTACCCGCTGTTAGAAGCTCTTAAAATATTAGAAGAAAACAACAATAAGATTATAAATATAAAGAAAGTTATCGGCTGGAATAAAAAATTCAATGAACTTCACAAGCCGTATGTAATAAGGGAACATTACAAAGACAATTATGTAACTTTGTATGTTTCATACTATTAGTCTGAAGTACAGGCTTATGATTTCATAAGCCTGTTTAGTGTATTTTTTGAGAAATGGTGAGGATATTATGAATTTAGAGGAGCAAGTGCTGAGTGGTACAATTCCTGCACATATTGCAGTAATACTCGACGGCAACAGAAGATGGGCAAAACAACGAAATCTGCCTACAAAAATGGGACACAAAGAAGGTGCCTTAAGAGTTACTGATTTGGTAAGAAACTGCGCTGACATAGGCATAAAATATTTGTCTGTATACGCATTTTCAACTGAAAACTGGAGAAGAGAAAAAAAAGAAGTCGATTATTTGATGAATCTCCTGGTGGAATTTGTGGTGAAGGAGCTTGACTACTTAAATAAAAATGACGTTAAGATAACAATGATGGGCAACATGGACGATTTGCCTGAAAAAACAAGGCAGGAAGTCAAACGCTCTGTGGAACTTACTAAAAACAATCATACACTTCATTTGAACATAGCCCTCAGCTATGGTTCAAGATTCGAAATTATAAATGCTGTAAAAAACATAGTTAAAGATTATGAAAACAATGAAATTGACATAGATGAAATAAATGAAGAAAGCTTCAAGAAATATTTGTTTACCCATGACATGCCAGATCCGGATTTGTTAATAAGAACAAGCGGTGAAATGCGTGTAAGCAATTTTCTTTTATATCAGCTTGCATATACAGAGTTTTATTTTACAGATATAATGTGGCCTGATTTTGGAAAAGATGAATTATTGAAAGCAATACTTAACTATCAAGCAAGAAAAAGGAGATTCGGAAATTAAGGCGGTGTTGTTATGAGACAAAGAGTGTTGACCGGATTGGCAGGAGGAGCATTTATTGCTGCTGTTACATATTTTGGAGGTACCCTTTACGACTTTGTGTATTTTGGTATTATATGCATAGGAATATATGAGCTTTCAAAAGTATTTTTCAATAACGGATTTGATTACGGTGCTGTTGTAAACTATATGTTTGCAATTGCTTTATTCATAGAAAAAACAACAAAATACCAGCATTTTTTTGATTTCTTCTTATTCATGTACATATCATTGAACTTTCTGATTTTTGTGTTCAATAAAAAAACAGACATAAAGAAAATTTCAGAAATAGTATTTATAGGCTGCTATGTAGTGTTTTTTATGTACCACATGATGCTTATGAATGGTTCTGTCTATGTGTGGCTTGTGTACATAATAGCATTCGGATCAGACACATTTGCTTATTTTACAGGTAAATTTTTCGGAAGACACAAGTTGTATCCTGAAGTGAGTCCCAATAAAACAATTGAAGGTGCAATTGGCGGTGTAATAGGAAGCACGCTTTTATCGTTAATTTATTTTAATTATTTAAGCATAAATAAATATATTTACATTATAATATTTAGTGTCAGCGCATCTGTATTTTCAATTGCAGGCGATCTGGCTGCATCAAAAATAAAAAGAGAACACGGAATAAAGGATTTTGGCTACATGCTTCCCGGACACGGAGGAATACTGGACAGATTTGATAGCGTGCTTTTCGTGGCACCGGTTGTTTATTACTTTGTTCGTCACTTCTTATAACATGGAGGGAATATATTGTTAACATTAATAGCATCTATACTTGTTTTTTCAGCCATAGTACTGGTTCATGAGTTTGGACATTACAAGGCTGCAAAAAGTGTAGGCATAAAGGTATATGAATTTGCCATAGGTATGGGACCAACAGTTCTGAAAAGGGAAAAAAACGGAACAGTTTATTCCATAAGAGCCATTCCCATAGGTGGATTTGTGCAAATGGAAGGCGAAGAAGAAGATGTAAGAACTTCCACGAGTTTTTCCACAAAGTCAGTATGGCAGAGATTTAAAGTTGTGGCCGCAGGACCTGTAATGAACTTTGTATTGGCTCTTGCCTTATTTTTAATTGTTGCTTTTTCTTTTGGAGTTTATGGAAACACAATTGACTTTATTGATGAAAATTCAAATGAATATGCAGAAGGACTAAGAACCGGAGACAGTATTGTTTCTGTAAATGGTGACAAATCCTACATCTGGGAAGACATTTATTATGAAATTACAAATCCGGACAATACATATTACACAGTGGAGTACGAAAGAGACGGAGTTTTAAAACAAGCTAAGATTTCAAACAACTACAGAAAAATTGTTGGAGTTACTTCAAAGCTTGTAGATGGAAAAACAACAACAACAGTGTCTCCTTCTGATGTCACCTCTCCTGCATATGAAGCAGGTATAAATGATGGAGATGTAATAACAAAAATCAATGATGTTCCGGTTTCCACATGGGAAGAAATAACTTCAAACATTGAAAAAACTTCAGATAAGTCTGTAAAGATAACCGTTGATAGAAACGGTGAAACAATGGATTTTACAATTGTTCCTCAAACACAAATTTCAGTGAAATTCAATACAGCTCTTGATAAGTCTTTTTCAACAGCTATATCATCATCAGCATACAAGACTGTTTATTTCATTAAATTGATGTTTAAAACAATATCTCAGCTGGTTACAGGAAAGCTTGGAAGCGACTCCCTTGGAGGACCTGTAATGGTTATTTCCATGGTAGGGGAAGCTGCAGAAAGCGGAATTTTATCACTTTTAAACTTAGCAGCCTTCATCAGCATCAACCTTGGATTCATGAATCTTTTGCCTATACCGGCACTTGACGGAAGCAAACTTGTATTCCTTGTTGTTGAAGCTATAAGAGGCAAATCAATTCCCGTGGAAAAGGAAGGATACATTCATTTCATAGGATTTGTTGTGTTAATCGGATTCATGATTTTCATAACATACAAGGATATACTGAGACTATTTAGAATATAAAATCATTTATAATTAAGAATTAAGAGTTAAGAATTAAGAATTTATGGTGGGATTTGTGCTTGCACAAATCCTTTCATCAATTTTTCACTCTTTATTCTTCATTATTATTGTGCGGAGGATTTATGGATACAATAATTAGAAGACAAAGTAAAAAAGTCATGTGCAGAGATGTACAAATTGGCGGAGGAGCTAAAATTCCTGTGCAGTCCATGACAAACACATTCACGAAGGATGTAAAAGCGACGGTAAATCAGATTTTAGGACTTGAAGAAGCAGGCTGTGAAATAATAAGGGTTGCAGTTGCAGATACTGAAGATGCTGAAGCTATAAAGGAAATTAAAAAACAAATACACATACCTATTGTTGCTGACATTCACTTTGATTACAGATTGGCCTTAAAAAGCATAGAAAACGGCATTGACAAATTAAGAATTAATCCCGGAAATATTGGAAGCATTGACAGGGTGCAAAAAATCGTGGAAATGGCCAAACCAAGAAATATTCCCATAAGAATAGGCGTGAATGCAGGAAGCATACACAAGGAAATACTTAAAAAATACAACGGTGTTCCTACTTCTGAAGGTATGGTTGAATCTGCTCTTGAACATGTTAAGATCCTTGAAGATCTGGATTATGACAACATTGTAATTTCCATGAAGGGTACAGACATTAAAATGACCATTGAAGCATACAGAAGCATGGCAAAGAAAGTATATTACCCACTTCATCTTGGAATAACCCATGCAGGAACTCTTTTTGAAGGAAGCATACGCTCAGCCATTGGAGTTGGAAGTCTTCTTGCTGACGGTATTGGAGATACCTTAAGAATTTCATTAACTGACGACCCAAGAGAAGAAGTAAAGGTTGCAAGAGAAATTTTAAAGAGTCTTGGTCTTAGAAATTTTGGAATTAACTACATAACATGTCCCACATGTGGAAGAACTAAAATACAGCTCATTGAACTTTCAAAAAAAATTCAGGAAGGGCTTAAAAATGTTGACAAACCCATAACTGTTGCAATAATGGGCTGCGCCGTAAACGGCCCCGGAGAAGCAAGACAATCCGACATAGGAATAGCCGGGGGAGCGGGTGAAGCGCTTTTGTTTAAAAAAGGCGAGATTATCAGAAAAATAAAGGAAGAAGACATAGTAAACACTCTTCTTGATGAAATCGAAAAGATGTAAAACATTACATAAAAATGCAGCCTAAGGGCTGCATTTTTTAACTTACAGTTCTTCTATGTGAATTAATCCGTCAAAAGAACTTAAATGCTGCAATGTTTCCACATGATTCAGGCGTTTGTCAGCTTCAAGCTGCAAAATAGCCACAACTGCAGCTTCATTCAGATGAGGGTTTTTTGTAATTTCTATGTCACGTACTTTATATTTTGATTTATAGCAATATAAAATGAATTTGTCAAAGCTTTCAACGGATGAAAATGAAGTGTAGACTGTGATGGCCTTGTTTGTTGATGTAAGGTAGTTGTCAAGTTTTTTAAAGACTGTAATGACAAGAAACACTGAAATGGCAACTATTAAGGCTCCGTCATAAAAACCAATTCCTATGGCTAGACCAAGACATGCAGAGGCCCACAAACCTGCAGCAGTGGTAAGTCCTTTGACCTGAGATCTGCTTGTGACTATTATGGCACCGGCACCAAGAAAGCCTATGCCGCTTATGACCTGAGCTCCAAGTCTTGCTATGTCTGTTCCTTCAAAATGGATAAACATGTATTGATTTGTCATCATTACCAAAGTGGAGCTAAGTGAAACAATCATATATGTTCTAAAACCTGCCGGTCTGCTTTTTCTGCTTCTCTCCAGTCCTATTATTCCTCCGAAAATAAGCGACAGAAATACCCGAAAAGAAATTGACACAATGTTTAACTCGTGCAACATTTCCATTTTAACACTCCTTTGACACTGTTGAATACTATATATTATAGCAAATCATTGTCTGGGTGTATATATTTATAAATTATTTTGGATTTAATTAATTAAATAACATCCGGAAGCCAAGCCTGGTCGTCTGTTACTTCAATAGTCATTATTCTTCCCTGATCTTTTTCATATTTTGTCTGGTGGTATTTAAAAAGAATTTTATTGTTTTCGATTTCTCCAAGAATTTCTATTTTTCCTGTTGGGTGGCTCATGGCATATTTGAAGCTTTTGCTTATGCCATTAAGACGAGCTCTTGCTCCGTCTACAATTTTGCATGATGTTTTGAAAGGTACCTGAAATTGATTTTTAACACCTGAAACAGGTCTGCATTGAAATACATAGTAAGGAACAGCTCCGATTTCTGTAAGTTTTCTGAGCAGAGTGGCAAGTGTTTTTGAATTGTCGTTAATGCCTTTTAGAAGCACGGTCTGATTTCTTACAATTATTCCTTGTTTTTTCAATGCATCAATTGCTTTATCTGATTCTTTCGTAATTTCATTTGGGTGGTTGAAGTGTGTTATTACGTATATTTGTTTTTGCTTGTTGTAATGGCTCAGTATTTCAAGAAGCTCTTCATCGCCATATATCCTTGAAGGGAGAACAACCGGTGTTCTTGTGCCGAAGCGTATAAAACTCAGATGATCAATTTTTACTAATTCACTTAAATAATGTTTAATTTGTTCATTGGAGTTCATGAAAGAATCTCCGCCGGAAATAAGTACATTTGTCATTTCTTCATGATTGTTAATGTAATTTATTATTTCATCAAAGCTGTTGTTGATTTCATCATCGCTTTGGCCAACAAGGCGCTTTCTGAAGCAATGCCTGCAATACATGGCACATTTGCTCGTTGATAGTATCATTCCGGTCTGTCTGTACTTGTGCTGAAGTCCTTTTACAACAGTGTTGCTGGCTTCGCCGCTTGTATCAAGGCTGCCGCTTAGATCAGTTTCTTTTATTGAAGGTATGCACAGCTTCTTGATAGGGTCCTCTGGGTCATTGTGATTTATAAGGGACAAATAGTATTCGGGTATAGACATAGGATATCTTTTTATTATACTTTTTAATTTTTCCTCGTCTTCGGCATCCATGTCCCAGTTCAATGCCTTTTTAACCCCTTCTGCAGTCTTGATGTTAGTTTCCAATTCTTTTTTCCATTCCATATGGTTCTCCTTTAATAATAATAATAATTTACCATATATCAAAAATTTCAACAGCAAATCTAAAGTTAAATAATACTATGTCAAAGAAATTTAACTGATAATAAAATGAATTTGTAGAGTAGTTTTTGAGATATGATAATTTTTCATGTAATTGATTAGGATTAAATGTTACGCTTGTTAATTATTTTATCATTAAAATTGAAAATGGTAAAGCTTTTCATCAAAATTAATGAAATTATTACTAATCGTAAGAGTACGAAACGTCAAATGATAAGACAATAATATAATTTTTTGAAACTGTAATAATAAATTAGAACAAATGTCATGTAAAGCTGTTTTGATTTAATATAACTGATTGACATAACTGCAGTGAATGATTTATGATTAATTTTTATTCAATAATTTATGAAAAATTAAATTTATATTTGATTTTTCGTAAATTTTGTGTTATACTACACAAAAGATGATTTTTGACGGAAAGAGTGGGATATCCCACTCTTTCTGATTGTATACTTACATAACGAGATAAGGAGAGAGAATGAACAAAAAATCTATTGAATCATCAGTTCAGGACCTTGTAGAAGATATTATCAGATCTTCGGAAATTGAACTGGTGGACATTGAATATGTTAAAGAAGGTCCTTTTAAATATCTGAGAGTTTACCTGGATAAAGCTGAAGGAATAACTGTGGACGACTGTGCAGATGTCAGCAGGGCACTAAATAAAAAACTTGATGAAGTTGATTTAATAAAAGAACAGTATTTTCTGGAGGTTTCTTCTCCCGGAGTAGAAAGACCCTTCAAGACAGATGCTGATTATCAGAAAAATATAGGTAATTTTGTTGAAGTGAAATTTTACAAACCCATTGACGGCAGAAAATCAGTTGAAGGAATACTTTCTGAAAAACAGGATAATCAAGTAATTATACAAGCGGGCGAAGAACAAATTAAAATTGAAGTTAAAGATATTTCAAAAATAAACAGAGTTCTAGAAGATTTTTAGTGGAGGATATATGAACAAGGAGATTTTAAATGCGTTAAGCGAACTTGAAAAAGAAAAAGGAATTCGCCAGGACGTAGTGTTGGAGGCTATAAAAGCTGCACTTGAAACAGGATACAAGAAAAATTTTGCTAAGGCAACTAACTTCAGCATAGACATAGATGAAGCAAACGGTGAATACAAACTTTTTCAGGATAAGAATGTAGTAGAAGATGTAAATGACGAGAATCTTGAAATATCATTGGAAGATGCCAGAAAGATTGATTCAAGATATGAAGTAGGAGACGTAGTAAAAATTGAAATAAAGCCAAAGAAAGATTTCGGACGTATTGCTGCTCAGACTGCAAGACAGGTAATTCTTCAAAAAATAAGAGAAGCTGAAAGAGAATCTATTTTCAGTGAATTTTATGGCAGGGAGTCAGACATATTGACAGGAGTTGTACAAAGAGAAAGCAAGGGAAACATTTATGTGGATCTTGGAAAAATTGAAGGCGTAATCACTGCCAATGAACAGATACCTGGAGAAGTTTACAATCCTGGAGACAGAGTCAAGACTGTAATAGTGGAAGTTAAAAACTCCGGAAAGGGCGCAAGCATAATGCTTTCAAGAAGCCATCCGAACCTTGTGAAAAGATTGTTCGAACTGGAAGTTCCTGAAATTCACGACGGAACAATTGAAATATATTCAATATCAAGAGAAGCCGGCTCCAGAACAAAAATTGCCGTGTTCACTCATGACCCCAACGTTGAGCCTATTGGATCATGCGTAGGAAACAAGGGTACAAGAGTTAAAAATATAATTGATGAAATTTGTCAGGAAAAAATTGATATAATAATTTATGACAAGGACCCTGAAAAGTTTATAGCAAACAGCCTTGGACCTGCTAAAATAGTCAAGGTAACAGCAAATGAAAAAGAAAAAAGTGCGGTTGCTGTTGTTCCGGACAATCAGCTTTCTCTTGCCATAGGCAAGGAAGGACAAAACGTAAGGCTGGCAGCAAAACTTACAGGATGGAAAATAGATATTATCAGCGAAATGCAGGAGAAGGAAAGAAACTCTAAGGAGGAAGTATGAAAACCCGTAAAATACCTATGAGAAAATGCATTGGCTGCATGGAGAGCTTTCCAAAAAAAGAATTGTGCAGAATTGTTAAGAACAAAGATAATGAAATTTTGTTTGATTCAACAGGAAAAATTAACGGCAGAGGCACTTATATCTGCAAAAAAACTGAATGTTTTGAAAAAGCAATAAAAACAAAAAGATTGTCAAAATCTCTTGAAGCAGAAATTCCTGAAGAAATATATGAATCAATAAAATTGGAGATTGCCAAGAATGAATAATAAGATATATTCAATGATTGGCATTGCAAACAAAGGCGGCAAAGTTGCTATCGGATATGATGTGACTTGTTTGAATATAGAAAAAAATAAAAGTGTATTGGTTTTGATTGCAGCAGATGCATCAGAAAAAACCAAAAAAAATATTCTGTATGTGTGCGAAAAACATAACTGTAAACATATAGAGTATGGAGAAAAGGAACTCCTGGGTAAATGTCTCGGGAGGAAGATGGTGAGTGTTCTTTCGGTAAATGACGAGAACATTGCGTCATACTTACTAAATAACCTATAACCGGAGGTGGTTGCATGAGAATATACGAACTTGCAAAGGAATTAGACTTGAACAGTAAGGATTTAGTTGGAATTGCAGAACAGGAACTGGGCATTTCAATTAAAAACCATATGAGTTCATTAACTGACCTTGAAGTAATAAGGCTCAGAAAAGCATTAAATTTAATTAACAACAATAAAACTACAACAAAGACAGTCAAAGGCGGTAAAAATATTATAATAGACGATGAACCATTAGTAGATGAACATATTGATTTAAACCAGGCAAAACTTAAAAAAGTTGACAAGAGCCTGATCTCGCCGGCTAAAAAACCGGTACAGCAGCCTGTAAAAGCACAGCAGCAGACAAGAAACAACAATTCAAACAACAATAACAACAATTCAAATAACAACAATAACAACAATTCAAATAACAACAATAACAATTATAACAACAAGAAGAAGCCTTTCCAGCAGAAAAACAAGCCTCAGTACCAGCAGCAAAAACCTGCTGAGCTTGAGCAGAAATCACATCAAGTGAAGATTAAAAATGTGGAAATGGAAGACACTATAGTTGTAAGAACTTTTGCCGACAAGCTGGGAGTTCCTGTTAATGCAATTATTTCAAAACTCATACTTCTTGGAATAATGGCAAACATGAACCAGGAAATTGATTTTGACACAGCTGTGTTAATAGGTGAAGAACTGGGTGCTAAGGTTACAAAAATTGAAATGGTTGATGAACTTCAAAATCTTGAAGATTCCATGTTCAAGGAAGACAAAGACGATGAAAAAGATCTTATGCCAAGACCTCCAATAGTAACTGTAATGGGCCATGTTGACCACGGCAAGACATCTTTATTGGATGCTATAAGAAACACATCCGTAACAGAACATGAAGCTGGCGGAATTACTCAGCACATAGGAGCTTCACAGGTTGAGATAAAGGGCAAGAAAATTACATTTTTGGATACACCTGGGCATGAAGCTTTTACATCCATGAGAGCAAGAGGAGCTAAGGTTACTGACATTGCAATTTTGGTTGTTGCTGCAGACGACGGAGTTATGCCTCAGACAATAGAAGCAGTAAACCATGCAAAGGCTGCAGGAGTTCCTATAATAGTTGCAGTTAACAAAATCGACAAACCTGCTGCAAATATTGACAGAGTTAAACAAGAGCTTTCCGAACAAGGAATTGTTTCTGAAGAATGGGGCGGAGACACTATATTTGTTCCAGTTTCAGCAAAGCAGCACATGGGTATAGAAGATTTGTTAGAAATGATTCTTCTTGTAGCTGAAGTTCAGGAACTCAAGGCAAATCCAAACAGAAAAGCAAAAGGAACAATCATTGAAGCAAAGCTTGACAAAGGAAGAGGACCTGTTGCTACAGTATTAATAGACAAAGGAACATTGAACAAAGGTGATGTTGTTCTTGTAGGCAGCGCTTACGGCAAAGTAAGAGCAATGTTCAACAGTAAAGGAAAAAGAATCAATCAGGCTGGTCCATCAGTTCCTGTTGAGATACTCGGACTTTCTGAAACTCCTCATGCAGGAGACATCCTTGCTGTTATGGACAGCGAAAAAGATGCAAAAAACATAGCTGAAAAACGTAAAGACAAACGCCACATGGAACACATGAACGCTTCTTCAAAAGTTTCACTGGATGACTTGTTTGATAGAATCCAAAAGGGTGAAGTTAAAGATCTGAACATCATAATTAAAGCAGATGTAAGCGGCTCCATAGAAGCTGTAAAGCAATCTCTTCTGAAACTGAGCATGGAAGAAGTTAAAGTTAATCCAATTCACGGCGGTGTAGGCGGAATAAATGAAAATGACGTTCTTCTGGCTTCAGCGTCAAATGCAATAGTTATAGGTTTTAACGTAAGACCTTCAATTGCAGCCATGGAACTTGCAAAGAGAGAAAATGTTGATATACGTACGTACAACATAATTTATCAGGCAATAGAAGATATTCAGCAGGCCGTAAAGGGTATGCTTGCTCCGATTTACAGGGAAGTTGTACTTGGAAGAGCAGATGTTCGTCAGACATTCAAAGTTCCTAACATAGGTACAGTTGCCGGAGTTTATGTAACTAGCGGAAAAATTACAAGAAAATCTAAAATCAGAGTTTTAAGAAACGACATAGTTATTCATGACGGAACAATTTCTTCATTGAAGAGATTCAAGGATGACGTTTCAGAGTTGAATTCAAACTATGAAGGTGGTATAGGCATAGAAAAATACAATGACTTAAGAGATGGCGACTCTCTTGAAGCTTATATCATGGAAGAAATTAAAAGATAGTAAAAGAAAGAAGGTATAACATGGCAAATAGAAGAAACAGCAGATTGTCAGGTGAAATGCAAAGAGTTATATCTGAAATAATCAGAACCGAACTTAAAGATCCAAGATTGTCTGAGCTCACAAGCGTGACTGATGTACATGTTACTGAGGATTTAAAATTCGCCAAAGTATTTATATCAGTATACGGTGACACAAAATCTACACTTGATGCTCTTCACAGCGCCAAAGGATTTATAAGAAGAGAAATCGGCAAGAGAATAAAAATGCGCATAATTCCGGAACTCATATTTGAAAAAGATGACTCCATTGAAAAGGGAATTTACATGAGCAGTTTGATAAACAAAGTTATTGAAGAAGAAGCAAGCAGGAAGGTCGAAGATGAATCTGATGATGAATGATGTAGAAGAAATATTTGAACTTGTAAATAATTCTTGTAATATCGGCATCGCAGGACACAAGGCGCCTGACGGAGATTGTATAGGGTCTGTAATGGCCCTATACGAATTTTTAAAACCATTAAATAAAAAAGTTGATGTTTTTATTGATGGAGATGTGCCTTTTAATTACAAGGCATTTGCAGAAGAAAATGCAATAATGAAAGAAATTGACCATACCACATATGACATTTTATTTATGCTTGACACAAGCGACGCTGATAGGCTTGGAAAATTCAAGGATGTAACAAATAACGCTAAAAAGACCATATGTATAGATCACCACAAAACAAACCAAAGTTTTGCAGACATAAACATAATAGACCCGGAAATGAGTTCAACGGGAGAGCTTTTGTACGACATCATGAAAATGTCAGGAACGGAAATAAATAAAAAGACTGCAACTCTAATTTATGTTGCCATTCTTACAGATACAGGTAAGTTCAGCTATTCAAACACAAGCAGCCTCACTCACATAAAGGTCTCAGAGCTCATTGAACTTGGAGTTGATGTTTCAGATGTTGATAACATAGTGTACAATTCAAAGCCTGCTAATGTGGTAAAGGCTTTTATTGACTGTATAAAGGGAATTGAACTTCACTACGGTAACAAATTTGGCATCACTGCCATAACCCAAAAAATTCTTGAAACAAACAATGCATCAATGGGTGACATTGACGGTGTGGTGGAATTCATAAGAGAAATAAAAGAAGTTGAAGTTTCATGTGTTCTTAAAGAAACAGAGGACAATAATACAAAAGTAAGCCTAAGATCCAAAAATGATATTGACGTTTCTGAAATATCTCTGAAATTCGGAGGCGGAGGACACAAAAAAGCTGCAGGCTTTGAGATTAAGGACACGGTTGAAAACACTAAAAAATTAATGATTAATACTTTTAAAGAATATTTTGGAGAATAATGAACGGAATATTAAATATTTTAAAACCTACAGGAATGACGTCTCACGATGTTGTAAGCTCCGTGCGCAAAATATTAAACACCAAGAAGGTCGGCCATGCAGGCACACTTGATCCTAATGTGGCAGGAGTGCTTGTTATTTGTGTGGGCAAGGGAACAAAGTTCAGTGAATATCTCATGAACGGAAGCAAGGAATATATCTGTGAAATGATATTGGGAGAAAAGACTGACACCCAGGACAGCTATGGCAAAACAATTGAAAAAAAAGAAAATGTTCACGTAAGTTATGAAGAAATAGAAAGAGTTTTAAAATGTTTTGAAGGAGAACAGCTTCAGGTTCCTCCGGCATTTTCGGCTGTGAAATTAAACGGCAAGAAACTCTATGAATATGCAAGACAAAACATAGTAGTGGAAAAACCAGGAAAAACTGTTGATATAAAAGAAATAAAGCTTATTAAGTTTGACGGCAGTAGAGTTCTCATGAGAATCAAATGTTCAAAGGGAACTTATATGAGAACACTTTGCAATGACATAGGTGACATGCTTGGAACTCTGGGACATATGGGTGTACTGGTTAGAACAAATGCAAAAGGTTTACATATCGAAAATTCTGTAACCCTTGATGAACTTAAATTTTTAAACGACAATAACAGATTGCATGAATGCCTTATTCCGGTGGATGTCATATATCCCCTTGAAAGAGTGGAAGCAGATGAACTTTATTTTGACAGACTTGTTTGCGGCAATGAAATACCGGCCGACACAAGCAGTATTTTAAGTGATGAATTTTACATATACTGCAAAGACAATCTTGTGGGCATTGGAAAAAAAGTGCATGAAAATATAATAAAAGTAGAAAAATTACTAATGTAAAAGCCGGGTGAAGATATGAAAAATGCATCATGTATTGCAATTGGTAATTTTGACGGCATTCATATAGGTCATGACACACTAATCAGACGGATGATTGAATTAAGCCGCGAAACCAATGAAGACAGCATAATAATAACATTTAAATTTGTAAAAAAAGATTTGAAAAAATCTACTTTCAACATAAAGTATATAAACAGCCTTCCTACAAGACTAGATCTACTCAAATTATACAACGTCACAGATGTTGTTGAAATAGAACTGGATGAAGTTATTTCAAAGTATACTCCGGAACAGTTCATTAAGGAAGTACTTGTGGACAGATTCAACGCAAAAAATATCGTGGTAGGCTACAATTTTACATTTGGATACAAGGCAGCAGGCAGCATTTCCACACTTAAGGAGTTTGCGGACAAGTACGGATATGATGTAGAAGAAATATATCCTGTGAAGTACAACGGCGTTGTTGTTAGCAGCACACTTGTGAGAAACCTTCTTCAAGAAGGCAAAATTCACGAGGCCAACAATTTGTTAGTTGACAACTACACAATTTATTGCGAAGAAATTGAAATGGATTATAATAAAAACATAGGTTTTGTAGATAATAAGAGCAGCATTGTTGTACCGGCCGATGGAAGATATTTTGTTTTGGCAGGTGATGAGAAGGCAGTCCTTACAATAGTTACCAACAAGTCAGGTTCGGTGCTCACATTTGACAAAGCAATAGGAAAAAATCAAAACATTGTTTTTCTTGACAAGGCTTTGTAAATAATTGTAAATATTCAAAATTTTTATTTACAAAAATAATGTAATATGGTAGAATTTATTGTGTTTCCATAGCCTAAGTTTTACGAATCCTCAACGTATTGCTTGGATTATGGTGAAATAAAACAGAAACCATGGAGGTATGAAATGAATAAAGAACAAAAAACACAAATTATCGAACAATACAGAATCAACGAGAAGGACACAGGTTCTCCGGAAGTTCAAGTTGCATTGTTGACTTTCAGAATTAACAACCTTACAGAGCATTTAAAAGGAAACAAAAAAGACCATCACTCAAGAAGAGGTCTTCTGCAAATGGTTGGACAAAGAAGAGGTTTTCTTAACTACTTAAAAGATAATGATATCGAAAGATACAGAAGCATTGTTGCAAGATTAGGATTAAGAAGATAATTTTAGGAGCGGGGGATACCCGCTCTATTGTTTATGTCCTAACCCCATTTTTTCGACCGAAGGAAGAAAAAAATGGCGGTAGGTCAAACGCAATGAGTTCCCAATTTATGCGACCGTTAGGGAGCTGATAAATTGGTGAACGAAACTGCGATATGTTCCGCGAGAACTTTTCCGTTAGGGAAAGAGAAATCGTTGGTAGAACAAACGCAATGAGGTAATAGCCTTACAGAAAAATATAAAAGGAGGTACTAATGGAAGAAAGAGTATTTAAATACATGCTTGCCGGAAGAGAATTAAAAGTTACTGTTGGCAAAATAGCAGAGCTTACAAATGGTAACTGTATTGTACAATATGGCGACACAGTCATAATGGCCAATGTGGCAGCATCAAAAGAGCCTAGACAAGGCATAGATTTTTTCCCGCTGAGTGTGGATTATGAGGAAAAACTTTACTCCGTAGGAAAAATTCCTGGAGGATTCATTAAAAGAGAAGGAAGACCGGGGGAAAAGGCAATTCTTACATCTCGTTTGATTGACAGACCTTTGAGACCGTTGTTCCCTAAAGGATACAGAAATGACGTATCTGTTGTAGTAACAGTGTTGTCAGTTGATCAGGATTGTTCTCCTGAGATTGCCGGCATGATAGGTTCATCAATTGCATTGTCAATTTCAGACGTTCCGTTTGAAGGACCAACTGGTGCAGTTAATGTAGGACTCATTAACAACGAGTTTATAGTTAACCCAAACAGCAAAGAAAGAGAAGCAACTATCTTAAACCTTACTGTGGCAGGAACAAAAGACGCTATAATGATGGTTGAAGCCGGTGCAAATGAAATTAAAGAATCTGTTATGCTTGATGCCATAATGTTCGCTCATGAAGAAATAAAGAAAATTTGTGATTTCATAAGCGAAATTCAAAATGAAGTCGGCAAATTAAAAACAGACTACGTTAAGTTTGTTGCGGATGCAAACATAGAACAGGAAATAAGAGAATATGCTGCTCCTATAATCAATGAAGCTATAATTGTTGAAGATAAACTAGAAAGACAAGAAAAAATCGACAATTTTAAATCAGTGGCAAAAGAAATATTCCTTGAAAAATATCCTGAAAATGCAGCTGACATAGATGATTCTCTGTACAAAATCGTAAAAGAAAAAGTAAGAGAAAACATACTTGTTAGAGGCATTAGACCTGATAACAGAACAATAGATGAAATAAGAAAAATTACATGTGAAGTTGGTTTATTGCCAAGAACTCACGGTTCAGGACTTTTCACAAGAGGCCAGACACAAGTTCTTACAGTTGCAACACTGGGTGTTTCCAGCGATGAACAAACTTTAGACGGAATTTCCGAAGAAACTTCTAAACGTTACATGCACCACTACAATTTCCCTTCATATTCAGTTGGTGAAACTAAACCATCTAGAGGACCTGGAAGAAGAGAAATAGGCCACGGCGCGTTGGCTGAAAGAGCATTGGAACCTGTTATTCCAAGTGTTGATGTATTCCCTTATACTATAAGACTTGTTTCAGAAGTTTTAAGCTCAAACGGATCAACTTCTCAGGCAAGTGTGTGCGGCAGCACAATGTCTTTAATGGATGCTGGTGTTCCTATTAAAGCTCCTGTAGCAGGCGTTGCAATGGGATTAATAAAAGAAGGCGATGATGTGGCTGTTCTTACTGATATTCAGGGAATGGAAGACTTTTTGGGAGACATGGACTTCAAGGTTGCCGGAACTGCTGAAGGAATAACAGCAATTCAAATGGATATGAAAGTTCATGGAATTGACAAATTGATTCTTACTCAGGCACTTGAAAAAGCACATACAGGCAGATTGTTCATTCTTGACAAAATGCTTGCATGCATTGACAAACCTAGAGAAGAAGTTAGCAAGTACGCTCCAAAGATAATCAAGATGACAATTAAACCTGACAAGATAAGAGACGTTATTGGTGCAGGCGGAAAAGTAATCAACAAGATTATTGAAGAAACTGGAGTTAAAATTGATATTGAAGACGACGGTTCAGTATTAATAGCAGCAGAAAACGTTGAAAGTGCTTACAAAGCTAAGAAAATAATTGAAGGCATCGTAAAAGAAATCGAAGTCGGAGAGATAATACTTGGTAAAGTTGTAAGATTGGCAACATTCGGAGCTTTCGTAGAACTTACTGACAACAAAGACGGACTTCTTCACATATCACAGATTTCCGACAAGAGAGTTGCAAAAGTTGAAGATGTGCTGAATGTTGGAGATGAAATCCTTGTAAAAGTAATTGAAATTGACCAGCAAGGCAAAATCAAACTTTCAAGAAAAGATGCTCTGAAAGAAACTGAAAATAACTAACAACTATAAGATAACAATATCATGACAAAGGTCATTGATTTTGTTATTTTTTATTTTATATAATTTTACGCTTCTTTGATCAGTAATATCATGTTGCTTCAGAAGTGCTTTTATTTCAATTAATCTAATACATTGTGAATATAGATTTCATTACACATAAAACAGTTGTATTTTTTGCAAAAATTTGATAATATACGAATGTAGTAAAATATTTATTTGGCAAATCATAAATAGACCCTTTTAATAATACATTATTATAAGGGGGATTTTTATGAGATTTTTTTTAAATAACATAGCGTTTATCAGAAGAATTATAGTAATAATTCTTATGGCAGCAATTATTGTGCTTCTATTGGCTACAAGGTGCAGCAATTCTAGGATGAGATTTTTAAGCGAAGTTTATGCTTATGAGCTGTTAGAATGCAAATGATAAAATAATGGAGGAAATATGATTAAGAAACACACTTTGGATAACGGCATCAGAATTGTGATGGAAAAAATAGATTATGTAAAATCTGCATCCATTGGAATTTGGGTTAATGTGGGTTCAAACAATGAAAATGAAGAAACAAACGGATTGTCTCATTTCATTGAACACATGCTTTTCAAAGGAACAGAAAACAGAAAGGCAAATGAAATTGCAGAAGATATTGACAACCTCGGGGGTCAGCTCAATGCTTTCACAAGCAAAGAATGCACATGCTTTTACGTTAAGGTGCTTGATGAAAATATAAAAGACGCTGTAGACATACTTTCTGACATGTTTTTCAATTCCTTGTTCCAGCAGGAAGAAATAGACAAGGAAATATCAGTTGTAATAGAAGAAATTAAAATGTATGAAGATTCTCCGGAGGACGTTGTACACGATAAGCTTACAGAGTTGATTTTTAAAAACAGTCCTATGGCTTACAACATTCTTGGTACAGAAGAAAATTTAAAAACATTCACAACTAAAAAAGTTGTGGAATACATGAAAAAGAACTACACACCTTACAACACTGTTATTGCAGTGGCAGGAAGCTTTGACGAACAAGAATTCGTGCAGATGATCAACGAGAAATTCAAGGACTGGAACAATGACAACATTAAGCACGTTGATCCGGAAGCAGAATACAAAAGAAGCGTTGTGGGTGTCAACAAGGATTTAGAACAACTGCACATGTGTATAGGAAACAAGACAATCGGAAGACACGATAAAAATTACTATCCTCTTCTGGTGCTGAACAACCTTTTCGGCGGGACAATGAGTTCAAGAATATTCCAGGAAGTCAGAGAAAAAAAAGGGCTTGTGTATTCAATTTATTCCTTTGTTTCTAATTATTCCAACACAGGAATTTTCAGCATTTATGCAGGAATGTCCTACAATCAGGCAGAAGATGCTTTGAGGACAATTTTAAAAGAAATGATAAGCATTAAAAATGGAAACATCTCTGATGAGGAGTTCAACAGAGCAAAACAGCAGATTAAAGGAAACTACATACTGGGCCTTGAAAGTACATCCAGCCGCATGTCATCCATAGGGCGAAGAGAGCTTTTATACAATGAAATACAATATCCTGAAGAAGTGATTGAAAGTATCAACAACGTTAAAAAGGAAGATGTTTTAAATGTTGCAGCAAAGTTGTTCGACATTGATAGTTTAAGCATAACATTTACAGGAAATCTGAACAAAAACAAAGACATTGAAGATAAAATAAATAAAGTGCTTGGAGAAAAATATGAAGATTAAAATTGTTAAAAACAATCCGTTCAAATTACCGGAATATGAAACTAAAGGTTCAGCAGGAGTTGACCTTCAGGCAAATGTTGAAAGCCCTGTTGTTTTAAAACCAATGGAAAGATATCTTGTGCCCACAGGACTGTTCATTGAAATACCACAAGGCTATGAAGCACAGGTGAGAGCAAGAAGCGGTCTTGCAATAAAACACGGCATAAGCCTTGTTAATGGAATAGGCACAATTGATTCCGACTACCGCGGAGAAATAAAGGTTATTTTAATAAATCTTGGAGAAAAAGACTTCACCATCAATTCAGGAGACAGAATTGCTCAGATGGTATTTATCAAACATGAACAGGCAGATTTTGAACTGGTTGAAGAATTAAATGAAACCGAAAGAGGAGCAGGCGGTTTCGGCCACACCGGCGTATAGTAAATTAAGAATTAAGAGTTAAGAATTAAGAATTAATAGCAATAAAAATTTCAGAGTAGCTGAAATTTACCACAATTCTTCATTCTTCATTCTTCATTTTTCATTGTAAAAGGGGGGATATTGTGAAGCTCAGCGAACTTTACAGCAAGGAAATAATAAACGTGGACACAGGAGAAAATTTGGGGATTTTTGGTGACTGTGACTTGGTTATTGAAGAAAAAACAGGAGAAATAATCAGTTTTATTTCCGGAAATTCATCACATTTCGGATTTTTCAAGGAACCGAAAAGAAAAGAAATATTGTGGAAAAATATAAAAAAAATCGGCAGTGATATGATAATCATTGAAAACGAATAGAAATTTATGATGCGGTGAATAAAATATGCAAAACTTCAAAGAATAATCAGGATATCAAAAACCTGATTATTTTTTTGGAGGTAATATGGAAAACAAGAATATGCAAGTTAATAATAAAGTGGCATTAAATAATTTGGACTTAAGTATGAAAACAAATATTTCCGGCAACAATCAAAATGAAAGACAAAGTTCAGTACAATACTCAAACAACATTAATAAAAACTCAAACAGCAGGTACGAAGGCAACACAAATCAGGACGGAAGAACCAACATAAACAACAATCAAGAGCCGGCAAACCCATTTTTGTTCAGCGGAAGCAACAACAAAAATGATTCTGATTCCGATGAGCAGCTTGAAAATGTAAAAGAAGTCGGTAGCGTAACAGACATAAATCCTGTGAAGGATATTTGCTTTATAAGCATCATAGGAGAAATTGAAGGACACAATTCACTTCCTCCACAGAGCAAGACAACAAAGTACGAGCACATAATACCTATGATAATAGGTGCTGAAATGGACCCTCAGATAAAGGGAGTTTTATTGCTTATAAACACCATAGGAGGCGATGTGGAGGCTGGTCTTGCCATATCAGAGCTTATTGCAAGCATTACAAAACCAACCGTATCACTGGTTCTTGGGGGAGGGCACAGCATTGGAACAGCTCTTGCTGTATCAGCAAGATATTCTCTTATTGCACCAACAGGAACTATGACAATACATCCCATACGCACAAACGGTTTTGTAATAGGTGTTCCTCAAACCTTCAGATATTTCCAGAAGATGCAGGAAAGAATCACTAACTTCATTGTTTCTAATTCAAGGGTAAACAGGGAAGCTCTTCTTAAGTACATGTATGACACAGATGAAATAGCTAATGATGTGGGAACAGTATTAAATGCTGATGAAGTTGTTGACATAGGGCTCATTGACGAGATAGGCGGATTCAGCAGCGCTATGACTATACTAAGAGATTTAATCGACAAAAATAGCAACTCATGATGATTTTGAGAGTCAAATAATCATTGCGGATTAGCGTTGTAATATGATATAATTAAATTTAGAAAAAACAGGGGGACGCTGTATCAAATGGCTAAGTCACAAACTGAAAATAAAACAAAAGCAACTGTAAGAAAAAAAAGTACAAGCACAAAATCATTGAAAAATGACAATGTTGAATTGCTTAAAAAAGAAATAATGGGGATTTTTATTGTAGCTTTTGCTGTGTTTTTAATAGTTGTAACATCCAAGGAAAACCAGACAGGCATCGTAGGAAAGACAATAAACTTATTTACCCATTCTGTTTTTGGCAAGGGTTCGGAAGTTCTTCCGTATTTTATTTTGACAATAGGAATAATGCGTTTATTGAATATAATAGTATTTAATGACAGCAACCAGGTTGTTGCTGTACTTGGATTTTTTACATGCTACATCATGTATTCAGCTCTTTCCAACAGCAGTATTTACAGTCTGCTCACGGGAACAAGCACTTTTAATGAAATAATGAAATCTTCCATTAACAATGGCATAAATAATCTAGGCGGAGGCCTGATTGGAAACCTGCTCACGTTTATTTTTGTTAAGCTGGTGGGAAAAAACGGAACCTACATAATTCTTGGGGCGCTTTTATTCTCATTCTTCATACTTCTGACAAACCAGAGCTTAATTGGAATTTTTAAGCTAGTAATGGGATACATACAGAAATTTGTGAGAGCTATATACAATTTCATGTTTACGGAAACAGAAGATTCACAAAAGAAAGCTCAATCAAAACAGGAAAAAAAGACAAAAGAACTTGAGGAACAGGAAAACATAAAAATTTACGATTATTTAAACCCGTCTTCTGATAGTAAGAAAGCAGAAATTACTCAGCTTAAGCTTGATGACTATAAAAAAGATGAATCAAAATTATTGCAGGAAGCTCAGCAAGTCAGAAAGACAGAAACAAAAGAACCGGTAATTCATGACATGCATGACAACATAGCAGCAGTTGAAGATAAAAATCAGGAAAAAACCGAAGATAAGAAGATTAAGGAAAAATTCGAAGCAAAAGAAATTACTGATGACATCATAAACATTGCAGGAGTAAAGGCAGACAAATATAAACTTCCTCCAACATCTCTTTTAGATCCAATTCCACAGCAGGCAAAAGGGGACAAGGAAGATTTGAAGAAGGACGGAGAAAAACTTATTGAAACGCTGAACAATTTCAATATTCCGTGCAATATCACGCAAATAAACAAAGGTCCTACAATAACAAGATATGAGATTCAACCGGCACCGGGAATAAAGGTAAGCCGAATCACAGGGCTTTCAAATGACATAGCTCTTGCCCTTGCAACTTCAGAAATACGTATGGAAGCTCCCATACCGGGTAAAGCTGCCATAGGAATTGAAGTACCAAACAGGAACAAGACCAGCGTTTATTTAAGAAGCCTTATTGAGTCAAAAGAATACAAAGCAGTTTCTTCAAACATTCCTTTTGCTCTTGGAAAAGACATTGCCGGCAAAAATATTATTGCAAGCATTGACAAGATGCCTCACCTTTTAATAGCAGGAGCAACAGGTTCAGGTAAGAGCGTGTGCATCAACTCACTCATAATGAGCATTTTATTCAAGGGAAAGCCTGATGAAGTAAAACTTATACTTGTGGACCCAAAGGTAGTTGAACTGAGCGTCTATAACGGACTGCCTCATTTATTGATACCTGTTGTTACAGATCCCAGAAAAGCTGCTAATGCTCTTAACTGGGCGGTTTCAGAAATGACAAACCGCTACAAGGTTTTTGCATCTAACAGCGTAAGAGACATTCATACTTATAATGAAAAGATGCTTAGGGAAAATGGCGAAAAAATGCCGCAGATTGTAATAATAATAGATGAACTTGCAGATCTCATGATGGTTGCTTCCACTGAGGTTGAGGAATACATCACAAGAATTGCCCAGCTTGCAAGAGCCTGCGGCATACATCTTGTAATTGCAACTCAAAGACCTTCTGTTGACGTTATAACCGGTGTTATAAAGGCTAATATACCATCAAGAATAGCATTTGCTGTTTCATCCCACATAGACTCAAGAACTATACTTGATACGGGGGGGGCAGAAAAGCTTCTGGGCAAGGGAGACATGCTTTACCATCCAATGGGGCTTCCAAAGCCTGTTCGTATTCAAGGAACATTTATATCAGATGATGAGATTAAAAGAGTTGTAGAAAGCATAAAGGAACAGCAGATAGAAATAAAAACAGGCAAACAAAACGAAATAATAGAAGAAATTGAAAAAGCACAGGTACAAGATGAAGATGCTGACGAATTCCTGGAACAGGCAATTGAAATGGTTGTTCAGGACGGCCAGGCTTCAGCTTCGTACATTCAGAGAAAGTTCAAGGTTGGTTACTCGAGGGCTGCAAGAATCATTGACCAGCTTGAAGAAAGAGGCATTGTGGGCGGGCACGAAGGAAGCAAACCTCGTAAGGTACTTATAACAAAAGAAGAATTAGACGAAATGAGAGGAAATTAATGAAGAAAATTTACATGCATTCCCTGGGATGCTCAAAGAATCTTGTGGATTCAGAAAACATGCTGGGTATATTAACAAAAAAAGGATACAAAGTTACAGACTATGCTGACAAGGCAGATTACATCATAATCAACACATGCTCGTTCATAAACGACGCTCAGCAGGAGTCTGTAAATGCAATCATATCAGCAGCAGACATAAAAAACAATGTGAACAAGAAAGCCAAAATAGTTGTTACAGGCTGTCTTTCTCAAAGATTTGGTGAAGAGCTTGCCAAGGAAATTCCTGAAGTGGATGTGATAATAGGAACAAGCGGATTTGAAAAAATCGATGAATACATCGATGAATATGAAAAGAAAAAAGAGCTGGTTGTTGACACAAAAATTGAGCTTGACATCGATATGGATCTTCCTAGAAACCCTTTGACTTCAAAGTGGTACGCTTATCTGAAAATTGCTGAAGGTTGCTCCAACAACTGCACTTACTGCGTTATACCGCAGCTTAGAGGCCCTTACAAGAGCCGTAAAATAGAAAGCATAGTTGAAGAAGCAAAATCACTTGCTAAAAATGGAGCAAAAGAAATAATTATTATCGCTCAGGATACAAGCAAGTATGGACTTGATATTTACAATGAAAGAAAGCTTCACGAAGTTATACAAAAAGTATCGGAAATAGAAGAAGTCCAGTGGATAAGAGTACATTATCTCTACCCAGAAGATATTTACGATGAACTGATTGATGAATTTAAAAATAATCCAAAGCTTCTTAAATATTTTGACATACCAATGCAGCACATAAATGACAGAATTTTAAAAAGAATGAACCGTAACACAAGCAGTAAAGAGATTAAGGGTTTAATTGAAAAAATAAGAAAAGAAGTTGAAGGTGCTGTAATCAGAACTTCTCTCATAACAGGCTTCCCTGGTGAAACTGAAGAAGAACATGAAGAACTGAAACAGTTTTTACTTAAGTACAAGCTTGACAGGGTAGGAATATTCAAGTATTCAAGAGAAGAAAACACTCCTGCTTACAAACTTCCGGATCAGATTGATGAAGAAGTTATGGAACAAAGACACAATGAACTCATGGAGCTTCAGCTTGGAATATCCTACGAAAACAGCCTTTCAAAAATCGGCAGAACATATGATGTTCTCATTGAAGAAAAAGATGTGGAGAACATATATGTGGGAAGAACATACATGGATTCCATAGAAATTGACGGCTGTGTATATGTTACATCTGATGAAGAACTTGTTATAGGCAATATTTACAAAGTCAATATAAATGATGCCTTAGAATATGATTTGATAGGAGATGTGGTTGATGGATTGGTTTAAAAAAATGAATTTGCCAAACAAGCTTACAGTTCTCAGAGTTTTGGCAATACCACTGTTTTTGTTTTTTCTTTATGTTACAAAGGGAGTGTTCCGCTTTTTGCCTCTTATAATCTTCATAGCTGCTGCAGTAACTGATGCAATTGACGGATACATTGCAAGAAGAGATAATTTAGTAACTGATTTCGGTAAGTTCATGGATCCTTTGGCAGATAAACTTCTGACGGCTTCAGCATTTATTGCGTTTGTTGAAATGGGATACATGAGCGCTTGGGTTGTTGTGCTTATAATTTCCAGGGAGTTTCTTGTTTCAGGCTTCAGAACCCTGGCTGCTTCCAAGGGAGTTACAATAGCTGCAAATCCATGGGGCAAGATTAAGACTGTTTTCCAGATGATTTTGATTGTTGTGGTTCTTTTTAACTACACAGGATATTTTGCATTTACAAACGGCTGGGTTAATCCATTAGTTGCTGTAGTTGTTCTTTTGACAGTAACTTCAGGTGCAACTTACATTTATGAAAATATGAATGTTATAAGGGATTAAAGTATTAAACGCCTCAACAGAGGCGTTTTTGATTAAATTATTGTGAGCGAGAGTATCCCGGAAACGTTCATGAGTTTAAAATATAATGAACGGCATAAGTTTTAGTTGACAAGGCAAAGATTTATATATATAATTAAAGAGAACAAATGTTCTAAGAAGGAGTCGTGAAATGGAAAAAGATAAGGCCCTTGAGCTGGCAATTGCTCAAATAGAAAAACAATTTGGAAAAGGTTCTATAATGAAGCTTGGAGAAAATGCCAAATTGAATATAGAATCCATACCAACAGGTGCGCTGCCTCTTGACATTGCAACAGGAATCGGCGGAGTACCTAAAGGAAGAATCATTGAAATATTTGGACCTGAGTCATCTGGTAAGACAACAGTGGCATTACATATAGTAGCTGAATCACAAAAAAGGGGTGGCATAGCAGCATTCATAGATGCAGAACACGCCCTCGATCCTGGATATGCCAAAAAACTTGGAGTTTCTATTGAAGATTTAATTATATCCCAGCCGGACACAGGAGAGCAAGGACTTGAAATTGCAGAAGCTTTAGTAAGAAGTGGTGCTGTGGATGTAATAGTTGTTGACTCTGTTGCAGCTCTTGTTCCTAAAGCTGAAATCGACGGAGACATGGGAGATTCTCATGTTGGTCTGCAGGCAAGACTCATGTCACAGGCTTTGAGAAAGCTGGCCGGAGCCATAAGCAAATCTAACACAGTTGCCATATTTATAAATCAGCTCCGTGAAAAGGTAGGCATAATGTTTGGAAATCCTGAAGTAACAACCGGCGGACGAGCACTTAAATTTTACTCATCAATGAGGCTTGATGTAAGAAGAATCGAATCATTGAAAAAAGGCGATGAAGTATATGGAAACAGAACAAGAGTAAAAGTAGTGAAAAATAAGGTTGCTCCTCCATTCAAGCAGGCTGAATTTGACATTATATACGGCAAAGGAATATCAAAGGAAGGCTGCATTCTTGACATGGCTGTGGAAGCCAATGTTGTTAACAAAGCAGGGGCATGGTATTCCTACGAAAGCAACAGGATAGGCCAAGGGAGAGAAAATTCAAAGGAATTCTTGCTGGCTAACCCTGAGCTCATGGAAGAAATAGAAAAGAAAGTAAGAGAAAAATTTGAAATGGGAGACATTAATTTAAGCTCCGACGATACTGAAAAAAATGATTTAGATGATTAATAGGCACTCATGTGCCTTAGACTTATTGACAAACTTTGACGCTGTCATCCTGAACGATAGTGAAGGATCTCATCTTTGTTGAAACATGAGATTCTTCGAGCAAGCTCTCAGAATGACAACGTCAAATATATTCTTTTATAATCAACCTTAGGCACTCATGTGCCTTTTTTTATTGTTTGCAATATTTTTAATCTCTTATTTCATTAACAAATTATTTTATGCAACAATTCGCCAAAAATTATATAAAAATTCATATTCTTGCAAAATAAAGATTACCGAAATATAAATATGTAAACTAACATAGCTTGTCAGAAGTTTATAAAACGCCTAAAATTGCAAACTTTAACATTATATCTTGACATTGGGCATAAAAAATTATAAAATATAGTATATTCAAGTATAAAGAAATAACTTTTACTATTTAAATATAACTTAGAAGATAAACATTTTTTATTTTTCATACTATAGGATATGTAAAGAATGTATATATTTCGCAGCTTGAAAATTTAATATTGGGAGGTGCTGAATTGTTATTCAAAGAAGTAATAGTAGGTATTATCTGCGCAATAATAGGTATAATTGTAGGAATTATAGTTCGTAAAAATATATCTGAAAGCAAAATAGGTAGTGCTGAAGAAGAAGCTAAAAGAATAGTTGATGATGCAACAAAAGAAGCCGAAACAAAGAAAAAAGAAATACTTGTTGAAGCAAAAGATGAAGCTCACAAAATGAGAAATGAGTACGAAAGAGAAAACAAAGAACGCAGAAACGAATTACAAAGATCAGAAAAACGATTAATTAAAAAAGAAGAAATGCTCGACTCCAAAAGTATGCTTGTTGAAAAGAAAGAAGAAACGCTTCAAAAGAAACTAAAAGATATTGAAACAAAGCAAAATAAGTTAGAAGCGATTCATGAAAAGCAGGTCGAGGAATTAGAAAGAATTTCCGGATTGTCAACAGATGATGCAAAGAACATGTTAATCGACAATATCAAGAGGGAAGCGGAACAAGAAGCCTCAATAGCAGTCAAAGAAATTGAGAGAGATGCCAAAGAAACTGCAGACAGAAAAGCACGTGAAATTGTTACATATGCAATTCAAAAATGTTCTGCAGATCATGTAGCGGAAACAACTGTATCAGTAGTTGACTTGCCTAACGATGAAATGAAGGGCAGGATTATAGGAAGAGAAGGTAGAAATATCAGGGCTCTTGAACAACTTACGGGTATAGATATAATAATAGACGACACACCAGAAGCCGTAGTAATTTCTGGATTTGATCCTATTAGAAGAGAAGTTGCCAGAATAGCTCTTGAAAAACTCATTGCAGATGGAAGAATACATCCTGCAAGAATTGAAGAAATGGTTGAAAAGGCCAAAAAAGAAGTTGAACAGCAAATCAAAGATGAAGGTGAACAAGCAACTCTTGACACCGGTGTTCATGGTCTTCACCCTGAACTTGTAAGATTGCTGGGAAGATTGAAATTCAGAACAAGTTACGGTCAGAACGTATTGAAACATTCTGTTGAAGTATCATATTTGGCTGGAATTATGGCAGCTGAATTAGGCGCTGATGTTAAATTGGCTAAGCGTGCAGGTTTATTGCATGACATAGGCAAGGCAGTTGACCATGAAGTTGAAGGACCTCATGTTACAATAGGCGAAGATTTGGCTAGAAAGTATAAAGAAAGCAAAGCAGTAATAAACGGTATTGCAGCTCACCACGGAGATGTGGAACCTCAGTCTGTTGAAGCAGTATTGGTTCAGGCAGCCGACGCTATATCAGCAGCAAGACCGGGAGCAAGAAGAGAAACACTTGAAACTTATATCAAGCGTTTGGAAAAATTAGAAGAAATTTCGAATTCATTTGAAGGGGTAGAAAAATCTTTTGCTATTCAGGCAGGAAGAGAAATTCGTATCGTAGTTAAACCAGAAGTTACAAGCGATGCAAGCATAATCCTCATTGCTAAAGACATAGTTAAGAAAATTGAAGAAGAAATGGAATACCCTGGACAAATTAAAGTAAATGTCATAAGAGAAACAAGAGCAACAGAATATGCAAAATAAATAAAACGAAATATACGGAAGTAAACAAATTTATTGTTTACTTCTTTTTAATTTAGTTATAGAATATTAAAAAAAGCAATTAAGAATTAAGAGTTAAGAATTAAGAATGAAGGTAGGAAAGATTAAATGTCAAGAGATACATATGAAAACCCGTTAATAACCCGCTACGCAAGCAAGGATATGAGTTACATTTTTTCAGATGAAAGCAGATTTTCCACATGGAGAAAACTTTGGATTGCATTGGCTGAAGGAGAAAAAGAATTAGGACTTAACATAACTGATGAACAAATAGATGAAATGAAAGCAAACATTTATAATATTGACTACGACCTTGCAGCTAAAAAAGAAAAAGAATTCAGACATGACGTAATGGCTCATGTCCATACTTTTGGCACCGTATGTCCTAAGGCAATGCCCATAATCCATCTTGGAGCAACCAGCATGTATGTGGTTGACAACACTGATGCCATACTCATGAAGGAAGCACTTCTTTTAATTAGGAAGAAACTTGTAAATGTTATTAAAGTATTATCTGATTTCTGCATGAAGTATAAAGATGTGCCAGCCCTGGGATACACACACTACCAGCCTGCCCAGCTTACTACAGTAGGCAAGAGAGCCAGCCTCTGGCTTCAGGATCTGTATCTTGATTATGAAGAAATCAATCACGTAATAGATATGGTTAAATTAAGAGGAGTAAAGGGAACTACAGGAACTCAGGCAAGTTTCATGAGCTTGTTTGACAACGACAGTGAAAAAGTGAAAAAACTAGAAGAACTTGTGGTCGCTAAAATGGGCTTTAAAGAAGCGTTTAAGCTTACAGGGCAGACATACACAAGAAAGGTAGATTTTTATGTGTTGGCTGCTTTAAGCGGAATAGCGCAGAGTCTTCACAAGGCTACCAATGACATAAGAATTCTCCAGAGCCAGAAGGAAATAGAAGAACCGTTTGAAAAAAGCCAGATAGGGTCTTCGGCCATGGCATACAAAAGAAATCCTATGAGAAGCGAAAGAATTGCATCGCTTTCAAGATTTATCATATCAAATGAAGCAAACATGGCAAACACCGTAACAACACAGTGGCTTGAAAGAACATTAGATGACTCTGCAATAAAGCGCCTGAGCATTCCTCAGGGTTTTCTGGCAACAGATGCAGTGCTTGGAATTGCCATAAATGTTTTCAATGGAATGGTTGTAAACGAAAAAGTAATTGAAAAGCACATTCTTGAAGAACTGCCGTTCATGGCAACTGAAAATATAATCATGGAAGCTGTTAAGCGCGGCGGAAACAGACAGGAACTTCATGAAGAAATAAGAGTATTGTCCATGCAGTCTGCAGAACAGGTTAAAAAATTCGGAAAGCAAAATGACCTCATAGAAAGAATGTATGGAAGTAAAATAATAAACATGACTAAGGAAGAAATAGATACAACTATAAATCCTTCCAATTATATAGGAAGGGCACCTCAGCAGGTGGAAGAGTTCTACAATGAAACTATAAAGCCAATATTGGAAGAAAACAAAGAACTGCTAGGTGTAAATATAGAACTTAACGTTTAATATTAGTTTGAAAGGTGACATTTAAATAAATCATCCGGGCAATGACTTTTAGTTGTTGCCCTTTTTATAAATATTTATAAATAATAAGGAGAGGGAAATGAAAGTAGCTGTTGTTTATGGAACTGAGCATAAAGGAAGCACTTATAACATAGCTCAATTATTTTTAAAAAAACTTGAAAATGAAATTACTGAAGTGACTGAATTTTTTCTTCCCAGAGACATGTCAAATTTCTGCAGAGGCTGCGCTTTATGTTTCATGAAAAATGAAAATTTATGCCCGGATTTCGATCAGGTGAACAAAATCAAGGAGACAATGGAAAAAGCAGACTTGCTGATTTTCACAAGCCCAGTATACGCATATCATGCTTCAGGGCAGATGAAAACGTTGCTTGATCATTTTGCATATCAATGGATGGTTCACAGACCAAATAAAACAATGTTCAAGAAAATGGCGCTTGTTGTTACCACTGCAGCGGGAGCCGGCATGAGGAAGACAAATACAGATATGATCGACAGCCTTTCTTTCTGGGGAGTGGGAAAAATTTATAAGTTTGGAAAAGGCGTTGCAGCAATAAACTGGGACGGAGTCAAAAAAGAAAACAAGGATAAAATTGAAAAAAAAGTTGACAAAATAAGTTCGAAAATCATCAGCACTTCAAAAAATGTAACACCAAATTTAAAGGTTAGAATTTTGTTTTACTTAATGAGGTATGCCCAGCGGGGCGGAGGGTTTAACCCAGCTGACAACAATTATTGGAAGGAACAGGGATGGCTTGAAGGAGCAAGACCCTGGTAATTCATAATAGGAGGATAACATGGAATACAATCCATCTGAATACAAGTACAATTCTAGAAGAAACTTAGTTTACGGACAAAAAGGCATGGTTGCTACATCACAACCTCTTGCAGCTCAGGCAGGACTTGAAATTTTAAAGAAGGGTGGAAATGCCGTGGATGCTGCTATTGCCACTGCAGCATGTTTGACAGTTGTTGAGCCCACATCAAATGGTATTGGAAGCGATGCCTTTGCAATAGTTTGGTTCAAGGATAAACTACACGGGCTTAACTCAAGCGGTTATTCTCCATACAGCATTTCCATAGAAAAATTAAAGGACAGAGGCCTAAAGGAAATTCCAAAATACGGAGTTATTCCTGTAACAGTTCCGGGAGCTCCTGCTGCATGGGCAGAGCTTTCTAAAAAGTTCGGCAGATTATCACTTGAAGAAGTATTAAAACCAGCCATAAGCTATGCAAGAAACGGATTTGCAGTTTCAGTAACTGTAAAAAATGCATGGGATAGAGCTTTTAATATTTACAGCGGTCAAAATGGTGAAGAATTCAAAGGATGGTTTGATACATTCACAAAAGACGGAAGAACTCCAGGGTATGGCGAACTGTGGAAACTGCCATGTCATGGAGACACCCTTGAATCCATAGGAAGAACAAATGCTGAATCCTTTTACAGAGGAGATATAGCTGATAAAATTTCATATTTTTTTGAAAAGCACGGCGGATTTCTTTCAAGAAAAGATCTTAACGACTACAAACCACAGTGGGTTGAGCCAATCAGCGTAAACTACAGGGGATATGACATATGGGAAATACCTCCCAATGGACACGGCATTGTTGCTCTCATGGCGCTTAACATATTGAAGGGATATGAATTTTCCAAAAAAGAAGATGCAGATACAATCCACAAACAAATTGAAGCAATGAAACTTGCCTTTGCAGATGGCAGGAAGTACATAACAGACAAAAATCATATGACAACAGAAGTTGAAAAACTATTGTGTGACAGTTTTGCAGAAAAAAGAAGAGATTTGATAAATGATGCAGCTCAAATGCCGGAAGCAGGGGATCCGGACAGCGGAGGAACAGTTTATCTTTGCACTGCTGACGGCGATGGAAACATGGTTTCTTACATACAAAGCAACTACATGGGTTTTGGCTCAGGCATAGTAGTACCAGAAACAGGCATAGCTCTTCAAAACAGGGGACATAATTTTAATTATGACAACAATCATGACAATTGTCTAGCTCCTCACAAAAAACCATACCACACAATAATACCCGGATTCATAACTCATGGCTGCAAACCAGTAGGACCTTTCGGAGTTATGGGAGGATTTATGCAGCCACAGGGCCATATGCAGGTAGTTATGAACATGATAGATTTTAACTTAAATCCACAGGAAGCACTGGATGCACCAAGATGGCAATGGATCAAAGACAAGAATATTGAAGTGGAATACGATGTTCCCGTTCATGTTGTTAAAGAACTTATAAAAAAAGGACATGAAATAAAAATACAAACAGATGAAACATCTTTTGGAAGAGGGCAGATAATAATCAGAACAGAGGAGGGGACTTTGTGCGGCGGCACAGAAAAAAGAGCCGACGGTCACATAGCAGTGTGGTAAAATGAAGACTTTGATTGTGTATTATTCAGCTTACAGAAAAAATACCGAAAAAATAGCAGAATGTATGGCAGGACAATTTAGCGGAGATTTAGTACATGCAAAAGACTACAATGAAAATGATATTGATAATTACGACATGGTAGGGTTTGGTTCAGGCGTTTACAATCAAAAAATGCATCCGTCAATTTTTAAAGCAATTGAAAAATCAAATTTATAAAACAAAAATACTTTTGTTTTTTCAACAAGTGCTGTTGGTATAAAAAAGTACAATAATGACGCTATAAAGCTTCTTTTAGACAAAAACGCAAAAGTTGTAGGAAGCTTTTCCTGCAGAGGCTTTTTTACAACAAAAATTTCTTGATATCTTTGGAGGCACTGCAAAAGGTCATCCTAACAATGTGGATTTTCAAAATGCAGAAAAATTTGCAGAAAACATTATAAAGGAAATCAATTAATATTTAACATTAAAAATATACACAAATGTTATTAATTGCCGATATGTTATAAAATAATTGCATGATATAATCATTTATCTATGTATATTTAAATTTGCAAGGAGATAAAATGACAAAAGAATTATCATTAAAGAACTTAATTCACAAAGATGAAAAAAGATATTTTACAGTGGCACTGATAGTCAGCATTATAATTTATGTATCATTACTATTTTATTTGGAAGGATTGGGAGTGCTTTTATTATTAACTGCAATTTCTTTATTTTCAAATGGATTAATGATAGCCCGCATTAGGACAAACGGAGTACGCTTAAGTGCTAATCAATTTCCTGAGGTTTATAATAAAGTTGTTGAATTATGTAACTCTATGGAAATACAAAGTATTCCAGAAGTTTATGTAATTGAATCAGGCGGAATATTAAATGCATTTGCTGCAAAATCATTTAGAAAGAATATAGTTATTTTATATTCAGACATATTTGATTTGATAAATACTGAAAACAATGATGAATTATCATTTATAATTGCTCATGAGCTTGCTCATATTAAAAGGCGGCATGTAGCTAAACATCTGTTTATTTTGCCGGCTATGTGGATTCCTTCGCTTGGAAATGCTTATTTAAGAGCTTGCGAATATACCAGTGACCGCATTGCTGCTTATTATATCAATAATTCAGAAGCTTCTATGAATGCACTGACAATACTTGCAATAGGCAAGACATTGTTTAATAAGGTTAATCGTGATGAATATCTTCTTCAACACAGCAAAAATAAAGGTTTTTTAAATAAAGTAGCTGAAAAAAGCTCCACACATCCTTCATTGCCTAAAAGAATTTATGAAATTAAAAACTATTTTGAGAATAATTTTAATCCCATTGAAAAGAATTTTAAAAAAATATTATCATCATCAATGTTAGTTCTTGTGGTAGGTATTATAGCATTTATTGTAATAAAGTATAACAATAATATAATGATGGCAGCAGATAACTTTTTATCAGATACACTTGTTGAAGAAGACGCAACAGCTATTACTGAGGCAGTAGCTGAGAGTGATGTTGAAAGGGTCAACGAATTATTAAATGATGGAATGTATGCTGATGTACAGGACATGGACGGATGGACGCCACTAATGTGGGCAGCTCAAGATGGTGATGTTGAAATTATGAATATTTTAATCCGGGCAGGAGCCGATCCAAACATGGTTGATTATTATGAAGAAACAGCGTTAATAAGAGCCATATACAGTCAAAATGTTGAAGCAATCAATTTATTGCTATTATCTGGCGCTGATCCAAATATGGCTGACTCTTCTGGTTGGACTCCATTGATGTTTGCAGCAGCCAACGGTGTTATTGAACCTGTTGAAGCATTATTAAATGGCGGTGCTGATCCGGAATTAAAAGATGCAAATAATTTTTCTGCATTTTTATATGCAAAAAAATACGGATACAATGATATTGCAGATTTATTAAAACAGTAATAAGAGAATTAAATTCATGTGATAAATAAATTAAATCTATAGCTAAGAGCTGAGAGAAATTCTCAGCCTTTTTTTATTAAAGGAACATAACGTACTGGTAAATCGTCTATTTATATGTTAGGCTATATTATGAAGAGCTTTGCATTAATAATATGGTGTATATCAATTTAACTGTTTTAATAGAGGGGGGATAGTAGTGAGAAAATCAATACTTTTATTTGCGGTGATATTAATGACATTAGTTCTTGTGGGGTGCTCTTCAAATTCCATGAAAGAACCGCCGGAGTTAGTAATTAATATTGGGGATAAGGAAATTGAATATATTTCAGCTAAAAATAAATGGAATGGAAGTATTTATGATAGAGAAGATACATTTGTTACAATATTAAAGGAACAAAAAGATATTCCTGTTTTTGAAAATGACAGCATTGTTGAAATAGCTTTTAAAAGCAATCCACCTGGCAAATTTACTGTTTCGGATATTTTAATTGATAAAAACGGACGGCAAATTTATACGGACAAAGAAATAAAAAATATTCCCGTAGAATTAGTTGACGGTAAGTATGCTTTTGAAATAGAGAATCATTTTGCCTCAGCCTTAAGTTCATATTATGAGCCAAATAAACAAGAATTGAGAGGATTCAGGATGATTGCTTCCTGGGGTGAAAATGAATGTGAATATGCTTTTGTTATCAAGACATATTCTGCTTCAGAAAATATAAACCGAAAAAATTAATTAATAAATTAATAGCAATGTAAATACCTGAAAGTTTTAAATATCACATTAAAATATTGTTTAAATTTAAGGAGAAATTATGAAAATTAAAAATGTATATTTAATATTACTTATTATTTCACTATCAATATTTGGATTAGTGGGTTGTAATAAGAATGATTCTAAAAATGAAGAAATTGGAAGTGATACTGGTTCTGGATCAAGCTTCAAAGCCACTCATAAAGTAGAAATAGAAGTAGAAAACTATGGAACTATTTATGTTGATTTAGATGCAGAGAGTGCTCCGATTACAGTAAATAATTTTGTTAAATTAGCTGAAGAAGGTTTTTATGATGGATTAACATTTCATAGAATAATTTCCGGTTTCATGATTCAAGGAGGCGACCCTCTGGGGAATGGCAGGGGTGGTTCAGATGAGAAAATTAAAGGTGAATTTGCTGAAAACGGAGTAAATAATACGTTGTCTCATACAAGAGGAGCCATATCCATGGCTCGTTCAGATGATTATGACAGCGCCAGCTCTCAATTTTTTATTGTTCACGAAGACAGTACTCCATTAGATGGCAGCTATGCGGTTTTTGGTTATGTTACAAAGGGAATGGATATCGTTGATAAAATATGTGCCCAGACACCGGTGCAAGATAAAAATGGAACCGTACTCAAAGAAAATCAGCCGGTTATTAAATCAATTAAAGTAATAAAATAATATGATAGGGTTCATTCCGGCAAAGAAAAAGAAAAAATCAGGATGTTTTATTAGTTCGAGTTCCTGAATCCAGAGGGGGTAATACAGTGAATGATTTGTTAAAACAAAGATGTGAACTGTTTGTAAGAAACAGAGATGTAATGAAGGAAAATTTCAGATGGGAAAATTCAATGATGTTTCCGTTATGTGCAAGTATTTACACAGAACGCGGATTGGAAATGCATGCAGACAAAATTAAGCTGTGCAAGGAAATAATAAAGACTAATACAGGAATTTTTTCAAGCTTTAAAGGTATTCCATTTATGGCTTTGGTAACATTGCTTTCTTTAGAAGATTATCCTGAAAGAAAGTTTTCAGAAGTATTAAAAGTATATGATATTTTAAGAAATGAATTTCATTCGTCATCATATTTGCCTTTATCAGCATTCATTATTTCATATATATCAGAAACCGATGATTACGGGAGAATAGCTAAAAAATCCAAGGACATTTATAACAAGATGAAAAACGAACATCCATTTTTGACTTCAAATGAGGATTGCAGTTATGCGGTATTAACTGCATTAAGTAATTTAAACGAAGATGAAGCTATAAAGGAAATGGAAAAATGCTACCATATTTTAAAAAGTAAATTTTTCTCATCAAATGCTGTGCAGTCACTTAGTCATATTTTGGTCTTAGATGAAAAAAACGCAGTTGACAAATGTAATATTACCATTGATATTTTCGATAAATTAAAAGAAAAAAATTGTAAATTTGGAACCGGCATTGAACTTTCGGTGTTAGGCTTGCTTGCCATAACAACAGAAGATATTGATACAACAATTAATGAAATAGTTGAAGTAAATGAATATCTTTCATCTATTAAAGGCTTTGGCACTTTTGGAATAGGAAAGACTCAAAGGATTATGTATTCAGCTATTTTAGTTTCACAAGAATATCAAAAACAATTTTCTAAACATGCAATGAATATTGCAGCAGTTAACAGCATAACAAACTTAATTATTGCACAACAAGCTGCCATGACAGCAGTTATAGCATCCAGTGCAGCTGCTTCATCAGCAAATTCTAACTGATATTAGACTATAATTTCATATAAATAGCAATTCGTATTGCAAGTATGCTCATTGTAGGATAAAAATGTATAAAGGAGTAGAAAATGAAAGATAGAAATATTAATGTTAACACTGAAGAATATAAAAAACCCAATGATGATGAAATTAAGAAAATGCTTTCTAAAGAGCAATATGATGTAACCCAAAAGAATAACACAGAACCTCCTTTTCAAAATGAATACTGGAGCAATAAAGAAAAGGGCATATATGTTGATATAGTTACCGGAATGCCTTTGTTTGTATCTTCTGATAAATATGATTCCGGCTGCGGCTGGCCCAGCTTTACTAAACCAATAGATAAAAACGCTATTGTTTATAAAAGAGATACATCCCATGGAATGGAGAGAACAGAAGTCAGAAGTAAAAACGCTGAATCTCATTTAGGTCATGTTTTTTCAGATGGGCCTATTGAAGAAGGCGGTTTAAGATATTGTATAAACAGTGCATCATTGAAATTCATACCATTGTCTCAAATGGAGGAAAATGGATACGGCGATTATATTGAATTGATTGATGTAAAATAGAGTGACTTACCATTTGAATTATTGTTAAATATAGAGTGGGATATTATGAGTGATATAAATAATTTAAAACCAATAAAAAGAAGCAAATGTCGGTTATTAGTAGGGAAAGTTTATTATACATTGTCCCGTTACTTGTTATGGCATTGTGGAAAATTTAAATTTGCTAATCAGAAAAGTGAACAATCATTAAAATTTGAGTGTTATTCACATATGTCTCCGCTATTTAGAGAATTAAAGGAAGTAGATATGCAATATCAGTATAATAAAATCATTAACCTGAAAATAGCTATAAAAAGGATTGATGGTATTATTATTAAACCTGGAGAAACATTTAGCTATTGGAAGCTAATCGGCAAGCCAACATCAAAAAAAGGGTATGTTCCTGGAATGGTATTGTATTGTGGCAATTACACTATGGGTATTGGAGGAGGGTTATGCCAACTTTCAAATTTGATTTATTGGATGACTCTTCACACTCCATTGACTGTTGTAGAACGTTACCGTCATTCTTTTGATGTATTTCCTGATTCAAAACGCACGCAGCCTTTTGGCAGCGGAGCCACATGTGTTTATCCATACAGAGACTTAATGATTAGAAATGACACTGCAGAAGACTTTCAGCTAAGAGTTAATGTAGGACATTCTTTCCTGAAAGGCAGCTGGTTATCAAACAATAAACCAATTTATACATATGAAATATTTGAAAAAAACCATCAGTTCAAGAGTGAATTCTGGGGTGGCTTTAGCAGGCACAATGAATTGTACCGCAGACGATACACCATAACAGGTGAAATAATAGATGAAGAATATATAACAGAGAATCATGCTTTAATGATGTATTCACCGTTTTTAGAAACAGATTCAGATGTGGGAAAAGTTCATGAATAAAGAACGAAGCGGGTTTATAAGTAAAATTATACAATGATGATGGGATAATTTTATTTTAGCTATTCAATAAATTATTATAAAGGTGGTTTATATGAAAAAGAAAAATATTTTTGTAGTATTCATTTTTATAGTAGCAATATTTATGATTTTTTTAAACAGAATAAATAAAAATGAAAAAGGTATTCCCGATAAAACAGGCTCATGGGCACAAATTAATCAAAATATACAAAGAAGCAGTAATTGGCAGCAATTTGTAAAAGACAGTGAATTTAAGCTGGGTGAAAGAAGGGTGAAGGGAAGCTGGAATACTCCAAACGGTAAAGAAGATTACTATGAAATTAAGTTTGGAACATATCCAAGCCTTGATGGATCAACAGTTGCAATACCAATGGCAGTTGAATTTGCAAGGCAGCACCTGGGATTTTCAGATGAAGATGCCAATGATTTTGCTTCATTTTCAACAACTCATTATGCATATGAAAATTTAATATTGAAGCAACCTAACACGTTGGGGATGATAAGAACCACCAATACTTTTTTAGATGAATATCACCCTGTTGATTTAATTATTGTAACTGAGCCTTCAGATGAAGAAATTAATTTAGCAAAAGAAAAAAATGTTGAAATGATAATAGAACCTGTTTGTTATGATGCATTTGTTTTCATAACACATAAGGATAACGCTGTTGATAATCTCACTATTGATCAAATACAAAAAATATATTCCGGTGAAATTACAAATTGGAAAGAGGTTGGGGGAAATAATCAAGAAATCAAGGCATATCAAAGAGAACAAAATTCAGGCAGCCAGACTGCTATGGAAAATTTAGTAATGAAGGGTATACCTATGCTTCCGCCAAATATAATTAAGATTGCAGCAGGAATGGGAATGCTTGTTGATGTTGTCGGAGAATATGAGAACAGCCAGGCAAGTATAGGATATACATATAAATATTACATAGATACTCTATATAAGAATGAAAACATTAAAGTTCTTAAGGTGAATGGTGTTTCACCTGAAAATGAAAATCTAAAAAATAAAACGTATCCATTCACTACTAATTATTATGGGGTTATACGCAAGGAAGATGAGCAAAATACTGCAGGTAAGTTTTTAAAGTGGATGTTGTCGTCAGAAGGACAGAAATGCATTGAACAAGCAGGCTATATACCATTAAACTAAAATTAGGTTAGAATATACTCTTTTTTTATAAAACAAAACTTTTAATAATGTAAATATGAGACTATGATTAAATTGAACTTTGTAATTTACTTTAATAATCTTGATGGCAACTCCATCTGGAGGTACAATGAAAAAAATCATTCTATTAGTTTTAATTATGATGTTGTTAACATCAGCATGCACTAAAAATGTGCAAAATACTGTTAGCAAGGCAAGTGGTAATGTAGCGAAAGAAGCAGATAATAATAATACTGCACTTGAAAGTACTGAAAACGTTGCCTTAGATTCAGAAGTTGATTATTCTAAATTACATGAATTCGTTGCTTTAAATACAGAAGTTGATTATTCTAATTTAAATGAATTTGTAAAGCAATATGAAAAATTTGCAGGAGGCAATTTAAATGATTTAACGCCGGTATTTTTTACTATAGGTATTTTACACGAGCTAAATAAAGATGAAGAGTTTAAAGATGATAATTTTTATACAATGCCTTATGAAAAGGTAAAAGAGATGGCACCTTTGTTTTTTAATGATGAGCTCATTAAATATTATGAAAATGATCTTTATGCTTCGGATTTTAACACATATAAGGATATCATTCTTGAACCATTTGAAATATGTGACAGTGGCAAAGAAATAAGTGTTTTATATGGTCGGTTCATAAATGATGAAGAGGGCAGATGTCATTGGCTTTACCCTGTCAGATATACAGTAGAACCCTATATTCTTAATGAAGATGAAATACCCTTGATTTTTTCTGACGTTTTTAAAGACGGAGAACAAAGATATAGAATACTAAATGTTGAAAATTATGATTTTAAAATGGCTGAAGAAATATATTCAAGCAATGGATATAGTGAGCTTTTTGAGCAAAAGGAATATGAAATATACAGCCCAGAAGATATTATCGAAATGTCAAAAAGAGTAAACAGCAAAATTTATAATGAATTAAATGCAACATATATACTTAAAAATGATATAGATATGAGCAATGTTGATGGGTTTTTACCAATTGGAAAGAGCAATTCATATAAATATCCTGATCATAGGGATCCAAATAGCAATGGATTTTCAGGAATTCTTGAAGGAAATAATTATACAATATCTAATTTAACCTACATGGGGGAATCTTCCGATAGTGATTTGACCGAATTTATTGGATTTTTTTCTATTTTGGGTAAGGGTGCACATATTAAAAATTTAAATATAGAAAATGCCAAAATAGGATATAAAAATGAATGTTCTAATGTATCAGCAGGAATACTTGCAGGTAGGATTATATGTACAAAAATTGAAAACTGTAGCGTCAGTGGAACGGTTAAAGGAATTTATGATGTAGGCGGACTTGTTGGTTCTTCATCATTTGATTTAGAAGATATATACAGTGAAATTATAAATTGTAAAGCAGATGTAGAAGTATTTGGCGAGAATTGGATTGGAGGTTTATTAGGCAGTGATTACAGGACGATTGTAAGAAATTGCAATGTAGAAGGAATAGTTACATGTGATAAATTTACCAATAGCGCCAATATGCCAATAGGTATTGGAGGACTTATCGGTCACAATATTGAGGCTGAAATAAGAAACTGCGGAGCAGATGTATGGGTTAAAACAATGGTAAATGCAAGCTGTGTCGGCTCTTTTGCTGGGTTAAATGAAGGATATACATATGGGTGTTTTTATAATTCCGATATTTCTAACTGGAAGGCTATAGGAGACAGTCCAAGAGAAGAATTTCAAAATAATATAGTTGGTCTTTCCAATGATGAGTATAGCAATAGGATGTTAATTTATCCGGAGTTTTATCCTTTATTTGAAAAAGCAACAGAGGCCTGGGGATGGTTCTGGGTTGATACTATGCCATTAGAAGTAACATATGCATATGGCCCTAACGGTGAAATCACAGTAGAACACAAAGAATATAACGAAGTTGATTATAAAGGTATAGAAACATTGAAAGATTTGGAGAACTATTTAAAGACAATTTTTTCGGATGAAAAGGTTGAAGGCATGCTTAAATCGGGCAGGTATTTTGATGTAGACGGTAAATTGTGTACCGTTGCTATGGGGAGAGGTACTAATAACAGCTATGGCAAAATAGTTGAGGTAAATAAAAACATTATAAATGACACCAAAATCGAGTATATTGTTCATGTTGAAAAATTTGGTGATTATCAAGAGTTAAAGGGATATGAAGAATTCACTTTTGTTTACGAAAAAGAAGGGGACAGATGGGTATTTACTGAATTTCCTGCTTGGTGGTAAATTAATTAACTATCAAAAACAATAACCCCATCTACAGAGACAAATACAAACAAATACAAACATAAACATAAACTATTAAATGAGGATGGAAATTATTATGAAACTTATTATAATATTTGGACCACATGCAGTGGGTAAAATGACTATAGGGCAGGAGTTGGCCAAAATCACTAAACTTAAATTATTTCACAATCATATGACAATAGATATAGTCAGTGAATTATTTGAAAACATACCCAAGGAAAGAAACAGACTAATAAACCTTTTTAGAAGAGAAATATTTGAGGCATATTCTAAAAGTGAAGAATATGGAATGATTTTTACATATATGTGGGCTTTTGATCGTAAAGAAGACTGGGAATATATTGAATATGTTGAAAATTTATTTTCTTCCAGAGGAGCAGAGATATGTTTCGTTGAATTAGAAGCAGATTATGATCTGAGGATTGAGAGAAATAAGACTGATAATAGACTTCTGAATAAGCCTACAAAAAGAAACATAGAAAAATCTGAATCATTATTTATAAGTTTAGAAAATATGTATAGATTAAATTCATTTGATGGGGAAGTAGCAAAAGAAAATTATATAAGAATAGACAATTCAAATCTACGGCCGGAAGAAGCAGCTTTAATTATAAAAAATAAGTTTTCGCTTATTTAGTACATAGAAAGTAGGTTTTATGAAAATATACATAGCATTATTCATATTATCAATTTTAGTTCCGTTCCTATTTTGGCAGAACAATAATATTGATATAACAAGATTTAATTATATAAATAGTAAGATTCCAGATAATTTAAGCGGTTTGAAAATTGTGCATATATCTGACTTGCACAACAAAAATTTTCATGGAAAATTAACAAAGATAATTAAAAAAATAAATCCTGATATTATCTTTATAACTGGAGATTTAATAGACAGAAGAAAAACAAATGTAGCTTTGGCAGTCAAATTTGTAAAAGAAATTGTTACAATTGCACCTGTATATTATGTTTCCGGCAATCATGAACAGTTATCAGGAAATTATAAGGAACTAAAAAAAGAATTAAATAATTTACACGTTATAATAGTGGATAATTCTTATACTAAAATTAATATCGAAGGTAGTGAAATTGGCTTGTTAGGTATTGCTGATCCTGCAATTAACCAAAATGAAAAAACATATCATATTGAAAACAATACAACATATATGAGAAATACATTACATGAGCTAACTCACTACATTAAAACAGATTTTAATATACTTTTATCTCACAGACCTGAGCATTTTGAAATTTACAAAGAATTTAATGTAGATTTGGAATTCAGCGGTCATTCTCATGGTGGTCAAATAAGAATTCCTTTTTTAGGAGGGATTTTGTCTCCAAACCAAGGTTTTTTTCCAAAGTATTCAGAAGGAATGCATAGGGAAGGCTTAACATCTATGGTTGTAAGCAGAGGATTGGGGAATAGTCTCTTTCCCTTTCGAATATTCAATCAACCGGAATTAATTGTTGTTGCTCTAAATAAAGAATAAATGCAGTGTTATAAAATATTTTATGTACACTTTAACCAGTACTTAACTTAAAAATATTTAACAAGTGTCATGACATATTAATTAATGTTTTTATTATATAATTCAATAAACAATTTCAAAATCAAAATGAGATTTTTCAGATTTATGCAAGTTAACAATCTATACATGACAGCAAATTGTATATGATGAAATTTTAGAAATATTCCTGTGGAAATAGTGGAGATTTGACATTTTAAGAGAAAAATGTGCAAAAATCTCCACTTCAAAGGACCTTTTAAATGTCGCAAAATAGATATTTTGCGACAAAAGGAATTCTAAAAAAAGGGGAAGGTTCTAAATATATTGAAATTTAAACGTTTATTGAATTGCAGTCTCTCAACGTTTTTTTGCTTTTAATAATTAATTTTTACAGTTCTGTTGACAACTTTTATATTATTTTTGATTTAGCTTTTCTGATATCATTTTTAAATTGCAATTTTAGTTTTCGATTATTGTTTTGACAAATATTTTTACTTATTTAGTTTTTACTGCAGTTATAAATTTATGTTAAACATTCTTTAAATGTTCAAAATTTCAAAGCTTCAAAATGCGTTTAAACAAAAGATATTTTCCTTGTCAAGTATTTATACCTTTTGATTTTGTTAGCCAATGCTTTGACCTGCTAATTTGCACTTCATGGATAATAACTCTTCAATTTTTATCTTAAAAAACGAGGCCGTAAAATGCGTTTAAACGAAAGATATTTTGTTTGTCGATATTTATACCAATGAATTTTATTATTAATGTTCTATTTTGAGGTTATTATTATTAATTGAGCAAATTAATTAGCTCATGTAAAATTTTTTGATTAAAATTCATGATTCAATTTGTATTATTCGAAATAATAATTAAATTTGCAGTTTCCATTGCATTTAATGTAAATTTTGTCTATAATTGTATTATAATTATTTTGCGACATTTTTGCAAAGGAGAAACTATGTACATAAATTACAGTGACCTATGCCCTGCTCCCATGAGCAATTTTTTAGAATATCTTTTGTCCATCAGAGGTAAATCAGAAAAAACAGTTAACGAATATTTTCTTGATCTCCGCACTTTTTATAGATTTCTTGTAATGAGATACAAATTAAGCGACAATATTGATGTGTTTGAAGATATAGACATTTCCCTGGTGGACATTGACACCATCAAAAAAATTAAGATCATGGACCTTCACTCCTTCATAGGTTATATTGACAGGGAAAGAAACAACTCCAACAGGACTAAAGCAAGAAAAATCGCATGCCTGCGTTCTTTTTTCAAATATTTGTATTCAATTGTAAAACTTATTCCGGAAAATCCGGCATTAGACCTTGAAACTCCAAAGAAAAACAGCCGTCTTCCAGTTGCCTTGTCACTGGATGAATCAAAAAATCTTCTTACATCAATAAACGGCTCAAACGAAAAGCGCGATTATGCAATCATTACTCTCTTTTTGAACTGCGGACTGCGTTTGTCTGAACTCATAAGTATTAATATTGATAAAATCAAGGGAGACACTCTTACGGTTGTTGGAAAAGGAAATAAGGAAAGGACAATATATCTCAATGATGTATGTGTACAAGCAATTGAAGAATATCTGGAAGTCAGGCCTGATCCTAAGCCCGGTCATGAAAAGGCACTTTTCATCAGCAACAGAAAAAGCCGGTTTTCGCAAAAAGGTGTCCAGCACATGGTTGACAAGTACCTGGCTGAAGCTGGATTGTCAGGTAAGCACTACTCTCCTCACAAGCTTCGCCACACAGCTGCAACGCTCATGTATCAATACGGTCATGTGGATATTCGAACTCTGCAGGAGCTCCTTGGTCATGAAAGTGTTTCAACCACACAAATTTACACTCATATAAATAAAGAACAGCTGCGGGATGCAGTTAAATTAAATCCGTTAAATTTAGAAGAATCTGAAACATAAAAGGACTGTTGCATTAAGTTCATGTCATCCTGAGGGGTAGCGATGGATCTCATCTTTTGAAGTATGAGATTCTTTTTGGCTAGGCCTCAGAATGACACGATAGTAATCACTATGCAACAGTCCCTTTATTACTGCCTTTCTTTTCTTGCCTTCTGCAGTTTTTTAAGTGCTTTTTTTGACCCTCTTGCAATATCTTTTTCTAATTTTCTATCTGCAAAGCTTGTAAATAAAGAATTCAAATCATAATCTTCCGGATACAGCTCTGAAGCCTTAAATTCCAATTTGATTTGTTTTACATTCACTTCCATAAACTTATTACTATATAAGACTGTTACATTGTTGAATTCGTCTTTTGGTTTATAAATCAAGCCGCTTTTTTTGTATTCTGTCAAATAAACTTTGTCGCCAATATCATAATCATAATTTTCATATGGAACATTTTCTGTAATCTCTTGTTCGATTCTTATTTTATTTTTACTTACAAAGTTGTAATTGTAATCTTTGTTTTTAATATAATGTTCTGCTCTTTGTATTACGTCTTCATGAATACCCATTTTTTTAGAAATCCACAATGCGTTGCTCTTTCCTGATTCGCCAATTGACAATTTATATAATGGTTCTAAAGTATCGCTGTTAAAAAGCATTGCAGCATTTTGAAAATCGCTGTGTCTTAATGAAAAGTTTTTAATTTCGCCGTAATGTGTTGTTGCAACGGTTATGGCGCCTCTATGATATACTTCTTCTAATATGGAAATAGCCAGTGCTGCACCTTCGTTTGGTTCAGTTCCGCTTCCTATTTCATCAAAAAGTAAAAGAGTTGATTTATTTGTTTCTTTTATGATTTCAGCAATGTTCTTTATGTGGGAAGAAAATGTACTCAATGCATTTTCAATGCTTTGATCATCACCTATATCTGCAAAGATGTGACTGAATACTGAAATTACACTTCCTTTTTCACATGGTATATGAAAACCTGATTGTACGGCTAATGTCAACAATCCCACAGCTTTTAACACAACAGTCTTGCCGCCGGCATTAGGTCCTGTTATAACAAGTGTTCTGTAATCCTTTCCCACCGAAAAGTTCAAAGGTACAACTTTTCCTTTAAGCAGCGGATGTCGACCATTTATTATATTTATATAACCATAATCATTGATGTCCGGAGAAATGCCTCCTATGGATATGCTGTATTTTGCTTTGGCTAAAATCATGTCATATAAACCTATTACTTCTACATTTGTTTTTAATTCATTTATATACTCACGAACCATGCCTGTTAAATAACATAAAATCTGATATTCTTCATTTGACTCTTCAGCCCTTAGCTGCATTAGTTCTGCTGTCAGCTTGCTCACCATGGATGGTTCAATAAAAACAGTTGAACCTGTAGAAGAAGTGTCTACTAGAATTCCATCAACCTGATTTTTGTAGGATGATTTAATTGGTATGGTAAATCGTCCATTTCTTTTTGTCACAAAGAAATCCTGTATTAAAATTTTATTGTTTGCTGATTTTAAAAACCCCTCCAGTTTTTCTTCTATTTTAATTTCTGCGTTTTCAATGAGTCTTCTTATCCTTTTCAATTCTTTCGTTGCATTTGAGTCAATAACATTATTGTGAATAGAATTATTTATTTCTTCTTCAACGTTTTCAAGCTCTCGTATTGAATAACTGTAACTCATTAATGTTGGAGCAAAAAATTCTTTATCTTTCATGTAAAACTTTATTTTTCTGCATCCTCTCAAAAAGTCGGATACATTACTTAATTGTTCAGGGTTTAAAACACCATCTTTTTCAACGTTTATAATAATATTATCAATGTTGACTATGCCTTGCAGTGGAACAGTGCTGCTTTCCAGAAGTATTTTTCCTTCTGAAGTTTCAAGAAGTCTATTTTTGACAGTCTGAATATTTGAAGAAGGCAAGAGCTTTTGGATCATATTTTTTCCAAGATTGCTTACACAAAAATCTTTTACAATATTTTTTAATTCTTCAAATTGTAATTTTGTTAAGGTTGTATTATTCATTTTCATTCCTTTCTTATTTAAAAAAATAAGCTATGGAAGTACCAGGTAGACATTTAGTTGCACAAAAATAGCTGCGGATATCTCCACAGCTATATATTTTCTCTATTTTTAAAAGGAAATATAACATTATAAATAATGCTTCAGTAGTGTGATTGTATCTTCCATAGACAATGATAATAAGCAAATTCAAATAAGCGTGACATTTTCGTTATCACAGCTTTTGCTTATTATATATTAATTTAATCTATTGGTTAGATACACTCTCTAACATAAAATTCTCCTATTGATCACTTAAAATCTATAATCTACCTTTAAATTTATTATATTCACTGAAATGATGAATGTCAATAAAAACTTAATATATTATTCTACATTCATAGGAACTTTAATCACATCACCGGGATGAATAGAAGCATTATAAATGCTGTTTTCATTAGAAATTTCGTAAACCAGTTCCCTTATGTCCGCATTGCTGTCAGCAGCATAGCTTGATGCAATTGACCAAATTGTATCTCCGTACTGAACAGTTACAATGTCAAACTGCGGTATGTCTTTGGAATATGCATTAAAAGTTGCAGCAAATGTAAAAACAAGCATGCTGATTGATAATATTGATAAAAACATAAATCTTTTAAACTTTTTCATATTGGTTACTTTGTACTTGTTAAATATTATCATAATTCACCTCGAACATATTTTCTGTATTAATTCTAGCAGAACATCTGTTCGATGTCAACATGTTTTTGAAATTTTCTCAAACAAATGTTTGATTTATTATGAAAAGTATGGTAATATAAAGAAAAACAAAAGAGGTGGAACCATGAATTATGAAGGCTTAAGCGATAAGCAAGTTAAAATACTGCAATACATAAAGAATGAGCTGGCGCTGAGAGGTTATCCCCCGTCAATCCGTGAAATCTGCAAAGCTGTAGGTTTAAGCTCTACTTCTTCAGTACATGCGCACTTGAGCACATTGGAAGAAAAAGGTTATTTAAAAAAAGGAACAAACAAACGACGAGCTCTCGAACTTATTGATATAGATGATATTTGCTGCAATCTTCCCAAAAAAGAAATTGTGAATGTTCCAATTATAGGTACAGTTACCGCCGGAGCTCCCATACTTGCCGTTGAAAATGTTGATGACACTCTTCCTATTTCCGTAGACTTTGTAGGAAACAAGGAATCTTATGTGCTTAAAGTAAAAGGTGAAAGCATGATTGAAGCAGGAATTTTAAACGGCGACTTTGTAATTGTAAACTCTCAGAATACTGCAAAAAACGGAGACATAGTTGTTGCTCTCATAGATGATGAAGCAACAGTAAAAACTTTTTACAAGGAAAAAGACCACATTCGTCTGCAGCCTCAAAACAGCACAATGGATCCTATTTTAGTAAAAAATCCTTATATCCTAGGTGTTGTAAAAGCAGTTGTTCGCAAATATTAACAGATTTATATTAATTATAAAAGGAAGCTTTCAGTACAATCAGCTTCCTTTTTTTATGCTACAGATTACTAATAATATTTTTCACTTCTCCAAACTCCATCATTTTTTCAAGAGACAACATTACACCCAACTTGCAGTGGTCATAAAACAACCCACCCTGTATGTATGCTATGTATGGAGGTCTCATTGGTGCATCGGCGCTTAATTCTATTGATGAACCCGATACAAAGGCACCGGAAGCCATGATTACCTGGTTTGAGTATCCCGGCATATCCCATGGAACAGGTGAAACATGAGCATCAACAGGTGAGGCGTTTTGAACTGCTTCACAAATTTTGACAACCATGTCCTTGTTGTTGAACTTAATTGCTTGAACAATATCGCTTCTTTGTTCCTCCAGTGCAGGAGTAACTTCAAATCCAAGCGAACTGAAAACTCCTCCGAACAACATTGCACCTTTTACTGCTTCGCTTACTATGTGTGGAGCAAAGAAAAGTCCCTGCAGTGTGTTTCTGGTTGTACCAAATGTAAGACCTATTTCCTTTCCAACTCCCGGTGCTGTAAGACGATTAGCTACACGGTCTATTATTGCTTTTTTACCTGCCACATATCCTCCGGAAAGAGCAATTCCTCCTCCTGGATTCTTGATCAAAGATCCTACTATTACATCGGCTCCTATGTCAGAAGGTTCAATTTCATCTACGAATTCTCCGTAACAGTTATCAACCATTATATAAATGTTAGGATAAACTTTTCTGATTTTTGCTATTGCATTTTTTATTTTTTCAAGTGTAAGAGCAGGTCTGAAGCTGTATCCTGTGGAGCGTTGAATCATGAGAAGCTTTGTCTTCATAGTAACAGCCTTTATTGCACTTTCCCAATCGATGTCGTTGTTGTAAAGAGGAATTTCCTTGTATATTATTCCTGCTTCTTTCAAATTGCAGGGCTCATTTCCTTCTTCGCCAAGAACAGTCAATAATGTGTCATATGGACGTCCTGATATAGCAATGGCTTCGTCGCCATACTGAAGTATAGCTGACAATGTAAGATAAAGAGCATGTGTTCCTGAAGCTATAGAAGGTCTTACAAGTGCATCTTCAGTATGAAAGACAGAAGCAAATATTTTTTCTGCTTTTTCTCTACCTACATCATCGTATCCATATCCCGTGTTCCAGTAAAAGTTTGTGTAGTCAAGCTTGTGTTCCTGCATTGCATAGATTACTTTATATTGATTTGCTTCCCTTATTTTTTCGATTTTATCAAAATAATTTTCTTTTAAATCTTTTTCGATTTTTGTTACATAATTATAAACAGTTTCGCTTATGCCAAACTGTTTACATAATATTTCTTCTGTCGACATTTATTACTCCTCTATAATTTCGTTGCTGAAAAGTCTTACCTGCTTGTATGGCAGTATTGACGTTATTGCATGTTTGTAAACAAGCTGCTGTCCCTTGTCTGTTTCAATAAAAACCACATAGTTGTCAAAGCCTATTACTGTGCCTGTAAGTTTATAACCGTTGTTTAAAAATATTGTTATTGTTATTTTTTCTCTTCTGACATTGTTTAAAAAAGCGTCCTGCAAATTGATTGAATTCATACAATCTCTCCTTTCATGGTTAAATAAGGTCTAGGTAATCATATATATTTTCTAAAGATGCATCAATTTTATTTACATCTTCAATGTCAAACCATTTCACATTTTCATCCTTTAAAAACCATGTGAACTGCCTTTTGGCAAAATGTCTGGTATTTTGCTTGAGAATGTTTACGGCTTCTTCAAAAGTGATGTTTCCTTCTAGAAATTCTATAATCTCTTTATACCCGATTGCTTGCATTGAAATCAGGTTTTTTTCAAAACCTTTGTCGATAAGTGATTTTACTTCTTCTACCAGTCCTTCATTTATCATTTTATCAACCCTTTGGTTAATTCTTTCATAAAGGATCTTTCTGTCCATGCTAAGACCAATAAGTATGAAGTCATATTTGCTGCTTTTTTTTCTTATGTCAGTGTTCGTTTCTGAAAACTTTCTTCCTGTGAGGTCATAAACCTCCAATGCGCGTATTACGCGCTTTACATTATTTTTGTGTATTTTTTCTGCAGATTCAGGATCAATTTTCTTAAGTTTTTCATAAAGGGCATCTTCACCGTGTTCCTTATGATAATAAGTGTAATAGTCTCTTAGTTTTTCATTGGATTTTGCATTGGAAAAATCAAGATCATAAATGAGGGAATTTACATAAAGGCCGCTTCCTCCAACAATTACGGGAACCTTTCCTCTTGAAATCATTTCGTCGATGTTTTTTTCTGCTTCTCTTTTAAAATCCGAAACAGAATAATTTTCATCGGGATAGATTAAATCAATCATATGATGTTTTATCCCCTGCATTTCCTCAGTTTTGATTTTTGCGGTACCCACATCCATACCTTTATAAATCTGCATTGAGTCTGCTGAGATTATTTCAGTGCCCAGCTTTTTTGCAAGCTCAATTGAAACATAAGTCTTTCCAACAGCAGTAGGTCCGACTATAACTATTATTTTATTACTCATTTTAAATTTCCTTTAACTTTGGATTCTTTCAAACATTTTTTCTATTTCATATTTTGTCATTTTAATTATTACCGGCCTTCCGTGAGGGCACGTATACGGATTTTCTGTTTGTTTAAGATTATCCAGCAGTGCTCTTACTTCTGATATATGCAATCTGTCTCCAGCCTTAACGGATTTGACGCATGCGTTCTTAATAATTTTGTCAAGGAGTAAGTTTAAGTTGGATTTGCCAGAGTCTTTCAACGAATCCAAAATGGTGAAAAACACGTCCTTGATATTTGAATCTACGAATATGGTCGGCACATTATTTATAAGTATAGCATTTATTCCAAAGTTTTCAACGGAAAATCCTAAATTTTCGAAAATTTCCATATTATTTGATGCTGTGCAAAAGTCATCATATGACAAATTTACAACTTCAGGCACTAAAAGTTCCTGCTTAATGATTTGTTTGTTGTTGTATTGGCCAAGGAATTTCTCGTAGTTTATTCTTTCATGGGCAGCGTGCTGATCGATCATAAACATCTGGTTTTTTTCCTGATTTTCGCAGATTATATATGTGTCCATGACAATTCCAACAACCACGAGCTCCGGAATTTTTTGTTCAGTTTGCTCCTCATGTTCTAAAAACGTGTGCTGCATGGGAATGTTTATGTCAATTTCGTCTTCTGCATAATCTAGTTGTTTTTGTTCATTTTCTTCAAAGATATCCATGTGGCATAAATCGGCATATTTATGTTTACTTGATTCTTCTTCTATAGCATTTTCAAAAATATCAATTGTGTTATTTTCAGTGAAGCTTACTTCCTTGAACTTTATGTTATCATAGTTTGAACTGTCAGAATAATCCGTATTGTCATACAGGGACGGATTGTTATCTTTATTTATTTTTTCAAATACAGAAAAATTGCTTGAGGGTTCTTTTGTTGCCCTATGTTCTTCTCTTAAATAAATATCGTTTGTTACTTCCTTCATTATGCTCTTAGAGTTTAGTGATTTGTATATGGCTCTTTTCACTTCATTTAAGATGAATTCCTCATTTTGGAAGCGCACTTCAGTCTTGGCTGGATGCACATTAACATCAACAAGTGAAGGATTTATTTCAATTTTTAAAAAGCATGCAGGATATTTATTTTTTGGCAGAAGCGTGTTGTATGCAGCCTCAATAAAATAATTTATTCTCTTGTGTTTTATGAATCTGTCGTTGACAAATACCACCTGCTGCTTTCTGTTTCCTCTGTAGTAATTAAGATTTGTTGTATAACCAGTTATTTTTATGTTGTTCTCTTCATATTCCACTTTCAGTAGTGAATTGTACAAATCCTTATCGTAGAGGCTTGAAATTGTGTTTAAAAAGTTTGTTGTCTTGGGTGTTCTGAATGCCACAGAGCCGTTGTTCACATATTTAAATGAAATATTTTGTTTGCTCAGTGCAAGTGACACAACTACTTCATTTATGCTTCCGCTTTCCGACGCATCGCTTTTTAAGAACTTTTTCCTGGCCGGAACATTGTAAAACAGTTCTGTCACCGTGATAGTTGTTCCAACAGGACATCCCACATCTTCCTTTAATTTAATTTCTCCGCCTTCAATTGACATCTTTATGCCGTAGTCATCATTTGCAGTACGTGTTATCACTTCCACATGAGCAACTGCTGCAATGCTTGCCAGTGCTTCTCCTCTGAAACCAAGAGTGAAAAGAGAATTAAGATCGTCTGATGTCTCAATTTTGCTGGTGCAGTGTCTTCTGAAGGCATCCTCAACTTCATCCTTGTTGATTCCTTTACCGTTATCTGATATTCTGACTAAACTTTTACCGCCGTTTTTAATTTCAACTATAATTTCGTCAGCTTTGGCGTCGATGGAATTTTCAACAAGTTCCTTCACTATTGATTTAGGGCTTTCAATAACCTCGCCTGCAGCAATTTTGTTGATTGTTTCGTTGTCCAACAAATGTATTTTAGCCATGGTCCACCTTCTTTAAATGTGTTTTGCCTTTTCAATTATATCATTTAAAAGTGTAAAGGCTTTAACCGGAGTTACATTGTTTATATCAATGTTTTTTATTATTTCAGAAAGTTCCTTGTATTCTTTGTTCTTGCTGTTTTCAATGGAGTCGACCTGGAACATGGAAACCTGGAATGTATCGGTTATTCTGTCTTTCTTTTTCCTTGCAAATGGTTTGTTTATGTCGCTTTCGTCAAGCTGTGATAAAATTTCCTTTGCTCTTACTACAACTTCATCCGGGAGACCTGCAAGATTTGCTACCTGGATGCCGTAGCTTCTGTCCACGCTTCCTTCAACTATTTTTCTAAGGAATATTATTTTATCGTTGTCTTCCTTTATTAAAATCCTGTAATTTTTAACACTTTTCAATTTGCTTTCAAGCTCTGAAAGCTCATGGTAGTGAGTTGCAAACAATGTCTTAGCTTTGATTTTTTTTGTGATATACTCAACAACGCTCCAGGCAATGCTTAAGCCGTCATATGTGCTTGTGCCTCTTCCGATTTCATCAAGTATGAGAAGGCTGTTTTCCGTGGCATTGTTCAGTATGTTTGAAACTTCGCTCATTTCAACCATGAACGTGCTTTGTCCCTGGGAAAGATCATCGGAAGCTCCAACACGTGTAAATATTTTGTCCAGAATGCAAAGCTCTGCGCTTTTGGCAGGAACAAAGCTTCCTATGTGAGCAAGGAGTGCTATAAGGGCAACTTGTCTCATGTACGTGGACTTACCGGCCATGTTTGGCCCTGTAATGATTGACATGCGGTGTTCTTTGTTGTCAATGTATGTATCGTTAGGAACAAACATTTCGTTTTTCATAATTTTTTCTATTACCGGGTGTCTCCCATCAACAATTTTCATGTAGCCGTTGTTGTTCATGACAGGCCTTACATAATTGTTTCTGACAGCTGCAATTGCAAGTGAATTAAGTGTATCTATAATTGCTATATTAAATGCAGTTTCCTGAATTCTAACAACCTGACTTTTAATTTGTTGTCTTATTTCAAGAAACAGTTCATATTCAAGCTTCATGAGCTGTTCATCGGCATTGAGAATTTTTGCTTCCATTTCCTTTAGTTCCGGTGTGACATATCTCTCACAGTTTGCCAGTGTCTGCTTTCTGATATAGTGCTCAGGTACATTTCTAAGATATGACTGTGTAACTTCAAGGTAATATCCGAAAACTTTTGTATAGCCAATTTTTAAGTTTTTAATTCCCGTTGATTCTCTTTCCTTGTTTTGAAGTTCAGAAATCCAATTTTTGCCGTGTACGGTTATTTCCTTTATTTCATCAAGCTCAGAGTTATAGCCTTCTTTTATAATACCTCCTTCTTTAACTGAAATTGGAGGTTCGTCAACAATTGATGAGTCTATAAGAGCATAAATGTCTCTCAGTGTATCAAAACTTTCTTGAATTTCTATAAACATTTTGGAGGAAAGTTCCGAAAGCTCACTTTTTAAATCAGGAAGGCTTGAAACAGACTGCTTCAGTGCATTCATGTCTCTTCCGTTGCAGTTTCCGTAAACTATTCTGCTTATGAGTCTTTCTATGTCATAAATGCTCTTTAAGCATTCTTTAATGTTGTTTGAAGCCATTACATTTCCATAAAGCTCTTCAACTGCATCAAGTCTCTTGTTGATTAGAACAATATTTTTTAACGGTTCTTCAATCCATTTTTTAAGATGTCTTCCTCCCATGGCTGTCATGGTATGGTCAAGGACGTGGTACAGTGTGCCCTGACCTTTTTTGCCTCGAACAGTTTCAATGAGTTCAAGGTTTTTTCTTGTGCTTGAATCAAGGTACAGATATTCTCCCACATTGTAAAAATGAAGTTTGTTAATGTGGTCAAGATTAGTTTTTTGTGTATTATTAAGGTAGTTTAAAAGCATGCCAAGAGCCATGACTGCATAGTTGTTGTCAGAAAGCCCGAATGAGTCAAGGGATACCACTTTGAAGTGTTTGAGTATTATTTCCTTGTATTCGCTGTAGCTTAGAGGCTCAGAGCATGTTATCATGGAATCAATTACATCATTATGTGTGAGCTTGTTTGAAATAATTTCTGAAGGGTTTATTTTATATAATTCTTCCTTCAAAAGATCAAATCTGTTGCTTTTTAGATCAAAATCACTTAGTGATATGTTTTCAGTTACATATAAATCTCCAGTAGAAATGTCTGTGTAGCACATGCCGAAACCCTTGTCTACATATGTGCAGCAAAGGTAATTGTTGCTTTTTTCATCAAGCATTCCCTGGTCGATTATTGTTCCTGGCGTAATGACTCTTATGACATCTCTTTTTACGATTCCTTTGGCAGCTGACGGATCTTCAAGCTGCTCGCATATAGCAACCTTGTATCCGTTTTCAATGAGCTTTGAAATGTAATTGTCAACGGCATGAAAAGGAACACCACACATGGGGGCTCTTTCTTCCTGGCCGCAATCACGGCCTGTCAATGCAATTTCAAGTACCTTTGAGGCTTTTAGTGCATCATCAAAGAACATTTCATAAAAATCTCCAAGCCTGTACAAAAGAATGCAGTCCATATACTGCTCCTTTATACTGAAATACTGCTCCATCATAGGTGTATATTTTGCCATTATGAATCCTCCCGATTACAATTAAGAATTAAGAATGAAGAGTGAAGAATTAAAAGTTTGAATTATGCATTGCACAATTCCTTCACCCATTCTTAATTCTTAACTCTTCATTAATTAAACTATTTCGCCTTCCATGTGGAATGTTTTGACGTTTGTTATTTTTACATTCACTATCTGCCCTAAAAGCTCCTCAGTTCCTTTGAAGTGAACAAGTCTGAAGTGCTCTGTTCTTCCTGTGAGGAAGTTGTCGCTTGTCTTGCTGGTGGATTCAACCAACACAGGATACGTATGTCCTATGCACTGGGAGTTTCTTTCAAGAACTATTTTGTACAGAACATCTAATAGCCTGTCAAATCTTTCGTGCTTAACTTCATCAGGTATCTGGTCTTCCATTAAAGCAGCTTTAGTTCCCTCTCTCATGGAATAAAGGAATGTAAATGCAGAATCATACTGCACATTTTTAACAACATCCACAGTTTCCAGGAAGTCTTCCTCTGTTTCTCCGGGAAAGCCTACTATGATGTCAGTAGTGATTGCAACATCTGGTATTTCTTTTTTTAGCTTGTAAACTAAATCGAGATAATGTTCCTTAGTGTATTTACGGTTCATTTTGTTCAATATATCATTGCTTCCGGCTTGAACAGGCAAATGAACATGGTTGCAAACTTTGCTGCAATGTTTTATTGCCATTATTAAATCGTCATTCAAATCCTTAGGATGGGAAGTCATGAAGCGGATTCTTTCAATTCCGTCAATTTTGTTAATTTCATATAAAAGCTCGGCAAAAGTGAACTTATTTTCAAGATTGCTTCCGTAGGAGTTTACATTTTGTCCTAAAAGCGTGATTTCTTTGCATCCGTCCTGTGCCAGTGCTTTAACTTCATTGATTATCTCTTCAGGCTCCCTGCTTTTTTCTCTTCCTCTTACATATGGAACAACGCAGTATGTGCAGAAATTGTTGCAGCCGTATGTTATGTTTACCAAAGCCTTGTATTTGAATTTTCTCTGCTTTGGCATGTTTTCATATATAAGTTCAGTGTTATCTATGATGTCAATGCTCTTATTTTTATGAACTTCGGCATTGTATATAAGGCCAGGCAATTCGTGTATTGTATTTGTACCGAAAATTATATCTACAAATGAATATTTTCTCATAACCTTTTGTCTGATATCTTCATTTTGCATCATGCAGCCGCACACGGCAACAAGCATATCCGGATTGTTTCTTTTTAATCCTTTCACTTCCCCTAATTTTCCAAAAAATTTAAGTTCAGCATTTTCTCTTATAAGGCATGTGTTAAAAATAACCAAATCGGCATTTATATCGTCATCTGTTTCTTCATATCCAATGGAGGTGAGCATTCCTGATATTTTTTCAGAATCATGCTCATTCATCTGGCAACCATAAGTAAGAATGTGATAAGTCTTTCGCTTGCCGTTCATTATAAAAAACTGCTCGTTTATATTTTTCAATTCTATTAATTTGTCGCTACTAAGTTTAGCATCATTAATGATTACTCTTTTGCTCATAATTCTCCAACTTTCTAAATATCCTATATAATTTCATCCTGAGTATTATATCATTTAATAGAAATTTGTTCAATAAAAACTCTTTCAATGTATTTATAATGAAAAAAAAGTAAACTATGAATACTGCTCTAGTATGCCTTTGAGGGCACTTGCACTGCTGCTGTGTGAGCGAGTAATAACAATTTTGTTTTTTTCAGACTCATTTACTGCACAATGTACCATTTTATGAGATGCTGTGGATGTAAAAAGAATCATCAGATCAGGGTTTCCTATCTGATCCTTTAGATTTACGGACATCTTAGTGAAAATTTTCGCTTTGAATTTATATTTTTTGCATATTTCCTTGTATTGAGCTTCCATTCGCTCATGTCCTCCAATTATTACAACGCTCATATATCCTCCTTAGGTTAGTTATAACTAACTCAACTGTAAAATTTTTTATTTATTTATTATATGTAGATTCAAAATTATTTTATATAGTTAGTATATGCTAACTTCAACCCAAAGTCAATATTGAAATAGATTGATGCTAAAATTTTATTTTATTCTAATATGAATTCCAGTTATTCTAAATTTAAAAAGTGTTGCCGTAAATCGTTACATATTTTATAATGTATGTGAACTGTAATATCATTGATAAAATATAACGGGGGAAAAAATGGCAACTATTAAAGATGTAGCTAATTTGGCAGGAGTTTCAGTTTCCACAGTTTCTGTAATAATAAACAACAAAGCAGAAGAAAGAAAAATATCAACAGCCACAAGAGAAAAAGTCGAAGAAACAATAAAACAATTGAATTATCAGCCCAGCGTTTCTGCAAGAAAATTGAGGAGCAATGAATCTAATGTATACACTGTGGGAGTTTTCTGGGCTTCTGACTTTCGCATGTCATTTTTAAGCCGGTTCATGTCAGGGCTGCAGTCAGAAATTTTAAAGCTTCAAATACCCATTGACATAGCAATATGTCCTTATGAATCTGACAAGCTGAGGTTTGAAAAAAGACTGTACAGCTTGAATACTTATAATGCAGTAATAATTGCCAATACCACTGATGACGATAATGATTATATAAATAATAATCCACTTCCCATTCCAACTGTATTGTTTAATAGAGAATCTGAAATATACCACACGGTAGGAATAGACAATGAAGAAGCAGGAAAAAAAGCAGCTGCTCACCTTATTGCTTCAGGTGTTAAATCAGTTAATATAATTTGTCAGAAGAAAAGCTATCTGGCCATGTCAAGAAGAAGCGGAGCTTTTTTAAATGAGTGCATAAAAAATAATATTAACATAAATGACATAATATATGTGGAAGGTTCAATTGCTGGCGGAGCTGAAGCAGGAAAGACTCTTATAAACAGAGGAAATCTTTCGGACGCTGTTTTTTGTGATTCAGACAGTATTGCCCAGGGGCTTATCTATGCATTAAAAGAACACAGTATTTTAGTTCCTCAGCATATAAAAGTAATGGCTGTCGGTATGGGAAATCCTGAATTCAGTAGGTTTTTCATACCTTCCATTTCAGTTGTGGATATTCCTATGGAAAAAATAGCAGCAAAATGCATGAAAATAATTACAGAGGTTGCATCTCACGAGTTAACTGTCCCCAGTCACACTATATATGAATCTGTGCTTCATGAAAGAGAATCAACACGTAGCATTAAAGCATTAAATCATAATTTATAATACATTCAATAATTTGCACAAATTATGGTTAAATTAAAAATAATCATTTTAATTTTATCAAATATGATGTAAAATACCATGGATAGAATTTGTAATATTTTAGAAAGGATTTTAAATGAATAATATAGATATTATTAACAAAAGACGAATTTTCGGTATAATTTCTCACCCTGATGCAGGAAAAACAACTTTGACAGAAAAACTTCTGCTTCACGGAGGTGCCATAAGAGAAGCTGGTACTGTAAGAGCAAGAAAAAATTCAAAATATGCCAAATCAGACTGGATGGAAATTGAAAAGCAGCGTGGTATTTCGGTTACATCTTCTGTAATGCAGTTTGAATATAACGACAAGGTTATTTCAATCATGGACACTCCCGGTCACAATGACTTTGGTGAAGATACATACCGTATTTTGACTTCTGTTGACAGCGCAGTAATGGTTATAGATGCTGCAAAAGGTATAGAAGCACAGACAAAAAAGCTGTTTCAGGTTTGCAGCATGCGAGGAATTCCAATTTTTACATTCATAAACAAACTAGACCGTGAATCAATGGATCCCTTAGAATCAATGCAGGAGCTTGAAGATGTATTGGGTCTTCCGTCAGTGGCAGTTACATGGCCTATAGGCTGCGGCAAGGAATTTGAAGGAGTATACGATCGTCTGAGAAACACAGTTTATTTGTTCAGAAAAAACGAACAAATTCATCTTGATGAGAACCGTGTAAATTCAAGTAAACTTGATGGAGTTTTAAGTCCCATAAATTTGAAGAATTTAAGATATGCAATGGACCTTTTGGACGGCGCAGGAAATGAATTTGATCTTGAAGCAGTTAAAAATGGAAAGTTGTCACCTGTATTTTTTGGTTCTGCTCTGGCAGATTTTGGTGTTACGGAATTTCTGGAACATTTTCTTCAGATATCCCCTCCCCCTTCTGCAAGAAAAACGACAAAGGGTGTTGTTAATCCAACAGATGAGGAATTTACCGGATTTATATTTAAAATTCAGGCAAACATGGATCCTAATCACAGAGACCGTCTGGCATTTTTAAGAATTTGCTCAGGAACATTTGTAAGAGGAATGAATGTTACATTGTCAAGGACAGGAAAGCAGCTTAAACTCAGCCAATCCACCCACCTCATGGCCAATGAACGTGAAACAGTTGACACAGCATATGCAGGAGATGTAATAGGAATTTATGATTCCGGCAATTTCCAGATTGGTGACACTCTCACAAATGGAAAGGATAAAATATTTTTCGAACCTCTTCCAACATTCCCTCCGGAATTGTTTAGCCGCGTAAGCGCTAAGAATTCCCTTAAGGGCAAGAACTTTCAAAAGGGTGTTGAACAGCTGGCACAGGAAGGCGCAATACAGGTTTACAAGAATGAATACAATGAAATTATTCTAGGAGCTGTTGGTATACTTCAGTTTGAAGTTTTCGAATACAGACTTGTAAATGAATACAATACAGACATACGCATGGAAAATATTGATTTCACTGTTGCTCGCTGGGTTAAGACTGATAATCCAGAAGAACTGAAAAAATATCAAAACTCAAGATGCATGCTTGTATATGATCATTATGACAGGCCGGTTTTATTGTTTACAAACACATATGCTCTGAAAAGCTTCCAGGAAAGAAACGAAGACGTTGAATTGGTTGAAGCTCTTGATGTATTAGACGAAATTGATGCTTAAAATATGATATATAAAAATATGAAAACCAGATAGCTGTCAGATTATAATCTGAACAGAGCAATCTGGTTTTTGTTTTATCTCTTAACTCTTAACTTTTAAATGGTTAAGCTTTTTGCTGTTCAGTTTCAAATAAAAATTTTATATATCTGTACAACACGTAAAGCACGATTAAAACAGCTGCTGCTTCCTGGAATTTAACAATATATTTGAGCACTTCAACAGTTTGGTTTGTCTTTATTAGAAATCCGTTTGTAAGCTTCATTGATATTCCGCTTATAACAAGAGGAAATGTAAATGCTGAATAGCTTGGGTAAAATTTATGCTTAAGAAGATTAAAAAGTGCAGTTAATGCTCCTATGTACATTATTATTGACAAAAAAGCCAGGAATACTACCATTGTCATGTTCTTTGTTTCAAAGGAATTCATATATCCTGCCAAAAGCAGGCTCGCCGGTGCTGCAAATATTACAAGGGTAGGTTTTGCAGGTTCTGCTATTTCCTTAATTTTAAAAACTCTGTACAAAACTATGGGAAGGAGTACAAGGTATGTAACAAATCCAAACCAAAATGCTGCTTGACCAACAGCCATCATTTTGTAAGCAGGAGCTGTAACACTTGAAACAACAATCCCCACATACACTATGAACCAGGACGGAAATACAGTCTTGATTTTAAAGTTCAAAACATATTTTTTAGTAAACAACACTATCAATGCTGTGTGAAAAATGACTGCTGCAATCCACATAGCAAAAGCAAAAGAAGGAGCAAGCGGCTTTATGTAAGTAGACAACAGCATTGCTGCCATTGAAAATGTAGGAAAAACACTGTCGACTACAGGATTGTCAAGGGCTTCCTTCACTCCTTTTGGAAATTTGATTATTTTTACGATCATTAAAATAAATAATGCTGCAGAAATCATTCCAAACGTAGTTCTTAAAATTTCGCCATATGATTGAACCAGGTTGCCTGCTGCAGCTAGGCCCAAAATAAGTCCTGTTGCCGGAACAGGATATTTTTTTAATATTGCGTTCATTGTTACCTCCAAGTAAAATTTCAAAGTAATTAATTATAGCATATGGACTGAAAAAGTTATCATCAATTAAAATTATATTGAGTCTTATTATCATGAATTTTATTTATTGGTAATTTTACTGAGCACAAACTATAATTATATAGATTACTAAATCGGAGGGTGACATGACTTTAATTAATACAATGGATTTTACAAAAGAAGAAGTTCTTGACAAAGTTCAGACTGATGCTGAAAATTTGTTTAAAAGCGGAACATATTTTTGCAGTGAAGCAGTGCTTCAAACTATTAACGAACTTTTAGGCTTGCCTTACGGTGCTGATGTTGTTAAGCTTGCCAGCGGATTTCCAATTGGAATGGGAAAATCAGGATGTCTTTGTGGGGCTGTATCAGGCGGACAAATGGCTCTTGGCATTGTTTATGGAAGAGTTGAAGGCGATCCAATGCAGGATAAAATGTTTGACATATCCAAGAATCTTCATGATTACATAAAAGATGAATACAATTCAACTTGCTGCAGAGTTATTACAAAACAATGGCAGGGAGACAATTTCAAAAGCCCTGAAAGAAAACAGCATTGTTTTACAATAACAGGCAAGGTTGCAAGATGGGTTGCCAACGAACTTATTGAAGACGGAAAAATACAAGTTAAACAATAGCGGCTATGCCGCTTTTTATTTTATCTTTAATTAATTCTATCATGTTTTTCTGGCTATGTCATATTAAGTTAAATTTATCTTCTTAAATATTTTATGATCAAATCTCCCATTTCACAGGTTGTAACTTTCGTTCTTTCCTCAGTACAAAAGTCTTCAGTTGTATATCCCAGTGAAATTACATTACTGATACTTTTTTCAATGTCATTCTGAGGGCGTAGCCGAAGAATCTCATGTTTTCAATAAAGATGAGATCCTTCACTATCGTTCAGGATGACAGCGTCAGGGTTTGTCATCAGCCTGAACCGCATATATCCGGCTATATTTTTAATTAAGAGCTATGAATAAATTTATCCGTTTACTATGTGGCCGCCGTTTATGTGTATAGTCTGACCAGTAATGTATGATGCACTGTCAGAAGCAAGAAACACATATGCTTCTCCAAGTTCCACAGGCTGACCCGGTCTTTTAAGAGGAGTATCTGCTCCAAAGGAATCCACTTTTGCTTTGTCAAATGTAGATACAATAAGTGGTGTCCAGATTGGTCCCGGAGCCACTTGATTTACCCTGATTTTTCTTCCTGAAAGGTTTGCAGAAAGACTTCTTGTAAAAGACGTCACTGCACCCTTTGTAGATGAATAATCAATAAGACTTGCATTTCCCTTGTAGGCAGTCACCGAGCTTGTGTTTATTATCGAACTTCCCTCTTTAAGGTATTTGAGGGCATATCTTGTAATATAAAACATGGAAAAGATGTTTGTTCTAAATGTATCATCAAGCTGTTCATCTGTTATGTCTTCAAGATTTTCCTGAGGATGCTGCTCTGCTGCGTTGTTAATTAATATATGAAGTCCTCCGAAGTGATTAATTGTTCTTTCAACAACATCATTGCAAAATGAAGAGTCTTTTATATTACCTTTTATAAGGAGCACATTGCCGCCATATTCTTCAGCTGATGCCTTTGTAATATTTGCATCGTTATCAGCAATATTGTAGACTATGGACACATTGCAGCCTTCCTTGGCAAATGCTACGGCAACAGCTCTTCCGATTCCGCTGTCACCGCCTGTAATTATGGCTGTCTTACCTTTTAACCTCTCAAAGCCTTTAATATTAGTGTCGTCATAGATAGGCTCCGGGTCCATATGGCTTTCCCTGCCGGGCTGAGCCTGAGTCTGTCCCTTTATGTCATCGGGTGTATACATTTCATTGTCTTTCATGTTTCCTCCTTATGCAAGCAAATCAATTTTAACATCAGCTAATTTGCTTCCCCACTTGCCGCAGCGGTCACCAAAATATCCTATTATTTTATTCTCTTCACAGATTTTTACAACCTCACATTTATTTGAACAACCTTCGCAATCAAAGCTTCTTGAAAAAATGTCTCTATCAGCAACATCAAACCCCCTGAAATTTGTGAATCCGTTTTTTCTTACGGCAGATTTGGCAATTATTGCAGCACCTATGGCTCCCATCATATTGAAATGTTCAGGAACAATCACTTCAGTTCCAAGGGCGTTTTCAAAAGCTTTTTTCATTCCGATATTTGCGGCTACGCCACCTTGGAATAAAATTTTTGCTTTGATTTGTTTTCCTTTTGCAATGTTGTTAAGATAATTCCTTACTAAAGCATCACAAAGGCCGCGTATTATTTCAGCCTGATTGTATCCTAGCTGTTGCTTGTGAATCATGTCTGATTCTGCAAATACGGCACATCTGCCTGCAATTCTGACGGAAGATGTTGCCTTAAGTGCGTAATTTCCAAATTCCTCAATAGGAATGTCAAGCCTTTCAGCCTGTCTGTCAAGAAATGATCCGGTTCCTGCGGCGCAAACTGTATTCATAGCAAAATCTGAAACAATTCCGTCATTAAGAAGAATTATTTTGGAATCCTGTCCTCCAATTTCAATAATTGTCCTCACATCTTGGTCTATTTCAAGGGCAGCAGTAGCATGAGCAGTTATTTCATTTTTAGCGGCATCAGCTCCGATTATAGCAGAGGCAATCATCCTTCCGCTTCCTGTTGTACCTGCACCTGTTATTTCATGCTTTTCATATTTGCCATTCAATATTCTGAATCCTTCCTGTATGGCATTTATGGGATTTCCCTTTGTCCTCAGGTATATTTTTTCTAAAACTTGCGAATTTTCATCAAGCAGCACAATGTCAGTGCTAACTGACCCTACATCAACTCCCAGATAATACATTGCTTCTCCTCCTTTCAAGCAAATCAATAAAAGCCTCTATTCTGGTTATGTATCCTGCTTCTCCCGTCATGTCATCAACAACCAAAGACATAATCGGAAAATTCATGTCATTAGAAATTGTTGGAAGTATAGATTTAGACACAATTTCAGGCATGCAGCCCATGGGGAAAATCTGAATAGCACCGTCAAAACCTTCCAGGGATGAGGCAACTGCTTCACCTACACATTCAACAGCATGGCCTCCTATACCGAGAGACAGGTACTTTTTTGCATTTTTTTTAATGGTTAATGAATTAAGCTTAAATGGGCTCAATGCCATGTTTTTAACCCACCAGCTTGGGGTCAGCCCTCTTTTTGAGGAAACTCCGTAATCCATGAGTTTATCTTCTATGAAAAAGTTTGAATATGGTTCGATTACAGTGTAAATTTCTCCGATTATTGCAATTTTTAAGGGATTCTTGTTTATGTCAACAGATAGGTGATGGATTTTTCCCTTGTAGTCTTTTAATAGCTTAAGCATTTCAGAAGGATTATTACATTTCATTGCTTCATCCTTGCAGTCTTTCAGCAATTTCTTACATTCACCCTTGTTTCTTTCATAGCCAGCATACATATGAGCAAGTCCTTCAATTTCATCAATTAATCTTGTTGATTTTAAAGCATCAGAAAGTGCAATTATCTTTTGATACGTTTTTTTGCTGCTGTTAGATGATATCATCCTTATTCTTCTGTAAAGTTCCTTTAAGCCAATGTCTCTTGGAAAATCAAGAACAACAAAGTCCAGATTGTGTCCTATACTTTTCAATAAATTCATCTGTAGTTCGCAATATTCTCCAAACCTGCAAGGTCCGCAGCTCCCTGGAAGTATCACTGTGTCAGCTCCATGTTCAATGGCCTGTATGTAGTTTCCAATCATTATTTTGAATGGAAGGCATATTTCTTCGGGAGAATAAAGTGATCCTATGTCAAGAGCAGTCTTGTTGCTGCTGGGAGGAACAGCATAATCAATGCCAAGACCGTCAAAAAGAGTTTTTACACCTATGTATACATTACCCATGTGTGGGAATGTTGCTTTCATTGTGGACCCTCCTTTCCAGCATGTCGGCAAATGCTTCAATTCTTGTATTTAGACCTGCCTCTCCTGTATGCTCATCAATTTTCAGGGTCAAAAATGGAAAGCTCCCTGAGATGTTTTTTATTAGTTCGATTATAACTGAATCGGTCCCGCAGTTGAATGATGAAACATAAATGATCCCTTCAACATTTTTCTCCTTAAGCACGTTTGCAGCAAAACCGTAATTTTCTTTTAAATATGTCCAGAAAGGCTTCTTGAATAATTGCTCTATTTCAAGGTCGATTGATAATGACTGAGTAAACTCCATTGTTTCAACACCTATTCCTAAATTGTTTAGTTTATTTACAAGATTCATGTTAACATAGCTGTCATAGATGTTGTAAGGGTGGCCTATAAGTGCCACATTTATATCATAACCTTCATCCTTTATACCGCTTGTACTTTGTAAATGCTTATCATATGCTTTTATAAACGCATTTTTAACAATAAAAGAGTTGGGTGTAATTTTTTTTCCTGCTGTCTTGGCCCAATTGTAAAGACTTTTTTTTGAAAAAGCATAAATAGGATCTGTAATGGACGGTGGCATGTTGTCAATGCTGTTTAGGACCATTTCAGGAAGTCCGCAGAACTTTGGACAAATATATTCATTTTTGTATAGCTGCATAATTCTTGGAAGCACAATAATATCACATTTATCTTTTATCTTTGAAACATGTCCGTGAAATATCTTCACAGGTAGACACGCCTCATCAACGCAGTATTTTACACCTTCATCCAAAATTGCTTTGTTTGTATCTTCTGATGTAACAACTTCAGCACCCAGTTCGCTGAAGAACACAGTTAAGAAATCATTGTACTTGCAATACAACAATCCCTTTGGAATTCCAACCTTCATAATACCTCCACAATAAAATAATATCACAAATTACAGTATTGCCTATAATTTGTGATATTATTCCTGTTGTGTAATTTAATTTATTTTATACCATATACTAATAAAAGCTGGGTATACATATCAATATTTATGTCAACCGATTATCTTTATTAAGCGTAATTATCATATAATCCTGCATCAAAAGATCTATAAAAAGCATCTTTTTTCTTAAAAGTTCACCCTTTCCAAGAAGATATTTAATTGTTTCTGCAACTTCTGCAGAAGCAATCATTGCCGGTGTAAATGATGGGTTGCCTAATTTCTTTTCTACTCCGGCCCCCTGCTTATCTGTGTAAATTAAATCAAGAGTATCGTCTCCGGGAGCAATGAAGCAAACCTGACCGTACCATCCTCCTATGGAGCCGTGAACCAAGGGAAGATTTAAATCTTTACAAATTTTTTGCAGAACAAAACGGGTTGTTATATTGTCAACAGCATCTACAACAATATCAACGCCGGAAAGCAATTGAGATGCAGTGGATTCATCAAAATAAGCTGAATGACATTTCAAATTTACATTTGAGTTAACCTTGGCAAGTCTTTCCTTTGCTGCTTCAGCTTTTAACTGTCCTATGTTTACTTCTGTTGCAAAAAGTTGCCTGTTCAAGTTGCTTTCATCAACTTTATCGGCATCAATCAAAACTAAAGTTCCTATTCCCAATCGAGCAAGCTGCTCAGATATGTGACCTCCCAAACCTCCCAGACCTATAACTGCAACAGTGTAATCAGCAAGTTTTCTTTGTTCATCTTCGCTTATGAGTTCCTTGTTTCTTGAATATCTTGGTTCTCCCATTTAATCCTCCTGTTAGTTTCTGCCATTGGCCAGTAAAAATTCCTGGCTTTCTTTGTTGTATATGAATATTTCTCCTGTTTCTATTATATAATGCCATCCGCTTAGTTTCAACGAGCCGGCACATACTTTTTCCTTAATATAAGGATAGGTTAAAAGATGTTTGAGCTGTTCCACTACATTTCCTTGTTCCATCATCCATTCTCTTATTTCAGGATATTCTTCTCCAACTTCACTCATGACTTTGTCCCTGATTGGATAACTTAATTCAAGCCACTTTTTAGTGTGAGGAAGATTATTCAGGGAGTCTATTGGCTTAAGACAAGCTGCACAGCCTCCGCAGTTTGAATGTCCGCAAACAATTATGTTTTCAACTCCAAGATTAAGAACAGCATATTCAATGGCTGAAGTTGTGGCAACATATTCTGCAGTCTCTCTGTATGGCGGGACTATGTTAGCAATGTTTCTTATTATGAATAATTCTCCAGGCAATGTCTTTGTTATCATGTTTGGATCAATTCGGGAATCAGAACATGATATGAACAGTGTATGCGGATTTTGACCTTCTTTAAGCCCCATAAACAGCTCCTTGTGGTTTTCAAAATCTCCCTGTCTGAACTTTACAATACCTTCTAAAAGTTTTTTCATAGAATCCTCCCATTCTGGTATAAAACAAACAGGATACCGTAGTATCCTGTTAATATAAAAATTATAGCATTGTAATTTATGATTGTAAAGAAAACTGATTTTTTATTCCTGTTCCGTACTTACTGAGCCGATTATTGTGGCCGGATCATCTTCTATTTTGTAGATGAACAATTTAAGGAAACCGAATATAACAACAACAAGTGGCATCATGTAATTGAATATGGCATATTTACCGTATTCCCATGCAGTTACACCTAATACTCCATACAAAAATGCTCCGCAAGTATTCCATGGAATAAGAGATGATGTTACCGTACCTGCACCTTCCAAAGTGCTTGAAAGCTGTTTTGGATGAAGTCCTCTTTCCTTGTACGCGCTGTGATACATTCTTCCCGGAAGAACGACAGAAATATATTGTTCAGGCATTGTAGCATTGCATGCTATACAAGTAAGTACAGTGGTTGCTATAAGACCGCCTGTTGATTTTATTCCCTTTAATAAAGTGTTTACTATTACTTCAAGCTGTTTTGTTTTTTCCATTACTCCGCCAAACATCATGGCGATGATTGTAAGAGAAATAGAATACATCATGTTGCTCAGTCCACCTGCAGAAAGAAGTTCATCTATTACAGCTATTCCTGTTTCTGATGTGAAGCCGTCATATGCTGCAGACAACAAAGCTCCTAAATCAGCTCCCTGGAATATAAAACCTTCTATTGCACCTATTAATATACCAATTGTAATACCAGGTATTGCCGGCATTTTAAATGCCATGGCAAGTATTACGGCTAAAGGAGGTAAAAGTAGCAACGGAGAAATATTGAAGTTTGCTGCCAGACCTTCTCTTATTGATAATATTGCGCTTACATCTGAGCCTGTGTTGGCATATTGAAATCCCATAACAAGGAAAGAAACAAAAGCTATTAAATATGCAACCAATGTTGTAGGTAGCATGGCCTTAACGTGAGTAAATACATCAGTACCTGAAACTGCAGGAGCAAGGTTTGTTGTATCAGACAAAGGTGACATCTTATCACCGAAGTATGCTCCGGAAATTATTGCGCCGGCTGCCACAGGAGCAGGAATTCCCAGACCCTTTGAGATACCCATGAGAGCTATACCGATTGTACCTGCTGTTCCCCAGCTTGTTCCTGTTGCTAATGAAGTAATTGAGCAGATAATCAATGTTGCAGCAAGGAATATACTTGGCTTTAATATAGCCAAGCCATAGTAAATCATGCTTGGTACAACTCCTGATACCAGCCAAACACCAATGAGAACACCAATTATGGCAAGTATGATTACTGCCTGAAGCGCCTGATAAATTCCATCAAACATGGATTTTTCGATGTCATTCCACTTATACCCTATTTTCATAGCTATTAGTACTGCAAATAATGTACCGATAAGCATCGGTATGTGTGGATTAGCTTCATATTTGGCAATACCAATTGCCATTACTAATATAAGGAATCCAAAAGATAGCATTGCTTCCCATAAATAGGGTTTTCTTACTGTTGTGTCTTTCATTATTAAACCTCCGTTGATTTATGTTTGCTTTATATAAAGCAATAATCGTACCAATATGAAAATATTTTCCCAAGAAACATATTTTACTTTTAAATTTCAATACATATTTTTAATAAAAAAAGAATGATAAAAATGTGTCATTTATCAGTCTTTTTAAGTTGAGCAATTAATTTCCCAGTGCGTGCAATTTATTTCCACATCAGTGTTTAATATCGTATTCCACAAGCTTGTTGAAGAGCTGCCTTCTGCTTATGTCCATGAGCCTTGCTGCTTCACTGACGTTTCCGCTGCACATAGCAAGGATATTTCTGATGTATTTTTCTTCTGCATTTTGTCTTATGTCCTTCAGTGATTTTATTTCTTCCGGTGACTGCAAAGAGTCATCGTACATTTTCAAATCCGGCAAGTCCCTTTTTCTGATTGTTCCGTCGTCAGCAAGCACCACAAGCCTTTCAATTATATTTTTAAGCTCTCTTATGTTCCCGGGATAATCATAGACAGTCAGCAAATCTAAAAGACCATCTTCCACTCTTGTAATTTTTTTCTTCATTTCCTGCTGCAACTGGTTTAAAAAGAAATTCAGTAGAATGGGGATATCTTCCTTCCTTTCTCTGAGAGAAGGAACTTCAATAGTTATGGTGTTTATTCTGTAAAACAAATCTTCTCTGAATCTGCCGATTTTAACTTCCTCCGACAATTTTCTGTTTGTGGCGCTAATAAGTCTTATGTTGGTGGAAATGTTCTTGTTGCTTCCTATTCTTTCAAAAGATTTGTTTTCTATGGCTCTTAGAAGTTTCACCTGCGTGTTCAGGGAAAGTTCTCCTATTTCATCTAAAAACAAGGTTCCGTTGTTTGCTTCTTCAAATCTGCCTATACGCCTTTCAATTGCACCTGTAAAGGCTCCCTTTTCATGGCCGAAAAGCTCTGATTCCAAAACACCATCTGAAAATATCTGACAGTTTACAGCAACAAAGTTTTCATCTTTTCTTTGGCTTACATGATGAATGTATTTTGCTATTACTTCCTTGCCTGTTCCTGATTCTCCGAGAATCAAAATATTGGAATTGCTAAGAGCTGCTTTTTCAGAAACCTTAAGAATATTTTTAAACTTTGTGCTGTTGCTTTCAAGCAGGTAATTGAAATCATTGAGCCTGCTTCTTATTTTCATGTTATCTTGTTCAAGAGTCTTTATTTTTACCAGCTTGTCGATTTCTTTCAATAATACCTCAGGGTCATTTCCTTTGATAAAATATCCAAATGCTCCAAGCTTCATGGCATTTACTGCACTTTCTATGGTTCCATAGCCTGTTACAAGCATCACTTCGCAGTTGTATTTATGCTCATGAATTGTTTTTAAAAGTTCCATTCCGTTCATGCCGCCCATTTTCAAATCAGTTATGACAAGGTCAAAACTTTGAACTTTCAATAGTTCAAGACACTCTTCCCCTGAAGAGACACTATAAGTTTCAAAACCCTTATCTTCAAAAATAATTTTATAAACGTCCGTGAATTCTGTTTCATCATCAACTACCAATATTTTAAAGCCAATCACCTAGTCCTCCTTTAATAAAAACTTCAATTTAAATGTTGTGCCTATTCCTTTCTGGCTTTCAACAGATATATCTCCGTTTATTTTTTGTATTTCATTGTAAACAATGTATAATCCTAAGCCCGTTCCCTTGCCTGTTGTCTTTGTGGTGAAAAACGGGTTGAAAATATGTTCAATGTCAGTCTTTGAAATTCCTTCACCTGTATCTCTTACGTTAATATACAAATATTTAGTATCGGTCCAGCAGTCTATTTTTATACTTCCTCCTGATGATACAGCATCAATAGCATTTGAAAGCAAATTAAGAACAATATGAGTAAGAGTTTCCAAATTTGAAAAGAACATCAGATTTTTATCACAGTTTATTGTTACATCAATATTTTTTTCAGATATTCTCTTGCATTCAAAAGCAATTATTTCATTTAATGATTCAAAAAGGTTGATGTCTGTTAATTCATGATCATTGATCCTTGAAAAATTAAGCAGATTATCTACCATTTTTCCGGCTCTTAAAACAGACGATTCAATAATGTTTATTGATTTGTCAATTAGAGGATCTTTATCTTTTACCGGAAGTTTCCCTTTTAGAACATAACTGTAGTTTCTAATAAGACCCAGAGGATTTCTTATTTCATGAGCCACACCGGCAGCAAGCTGTCCAACTGCTATCATTTTATTCTGCTGCAGCATTTGCTGTTGTGTTATGATTTTATCCGTATCATCTTCGATTACTATGAGGTCACGATTGTCATCATATTTAAGGGGTGTAATGTACAGCACATAGTGACGTCCGTTGTAATTGGTTTCAATGATTAAATTTTCTTTTACATTTAGTGACGCTTTGTCTAAAACAGGAAACATTCTCAAATTGTTTCCTATTACTTCATCTCTGTCTTTTTTGAGCCATTGACAAAATGAATTGTTTACATTTTCTATAGTTCCTTCTTCTGAAACCACTGCAATGAAATCAGACATTGCATCAAAAGTCATTTGCAAATCGTTTCGACTCCTTAAAAGTTCAAGAGTACGCTTTTTAACCTCAGATTTTAGAGTATAGCTCCATAATATTACCACAATAAAGAAAATAACAAAAATAACTATTATGGTCATGAAAAAAAGCATTACATTTGCAGACATTCTGTCATTTAATATAGGTTCTGAAAGTCCCAGCCACTTTTGCTGGATTTTTTGAACAAAATCTTTTTGCTTAAGGTTTAGTATCCCCTTGTTTAATATGGTTAAAAGCTGTGAATCTGATTTATTTACTCCAAAACATATGTCTCTTTCATACAATGGAGGATGTAGTATTTCAACGTCATCTTCTATTCCAAGCTGTCCCGTGAAATAAACAACAACTGGCTCATCTCCAACCACAGCGTCAACTTCGCCGTTAATTAGTAGTTTTATGGATTCTAGCACATCTAAGGTGCTTACAATTTCAACACCGGGTATGTTTTTTTCTATATATTCCTCTGCATAATCACCTGATTGAATTGCCACCTTTTTTCCTGAAAGATCCTTGCTGGTAATTATATGAAAATTTTCATTTTTAGTCATTATTATTGATCTGAAGGTGTAAATACTTTCAGAAAAAGCAAAGTACTGAGACCTTTCCTGACTTGGAATAAGTTCTGTCATATCTGTTTCGCCGGAGATAACGCTTGAAAGAGCCTCTTCCCATACCTTGGGAACAAATTCCATTTCAACTTCAAGCTCTATGGATAATGCAGACAGATAGTCGATTACCAGCCCTTTGTACTGACCATTTTTTTCATCCTTAAAAGTAAAAGGAGGAGCGTTTTTGTCAGAAGCGTGATAAATAACTTTCTTTTTTTGTAAATACTCTCTTTCCTGCTCCGTAATGTCAGAAGAATACTTAAAATATTCAAAAAGGGTTAAATCATATGTATTGCTTGTAAACTGGTCTGCAAGGAATAAAAATGCGCATGCCACCAGCAACAGCATTACCTTTATAATTTTCTTGTCAAACATCAATTGATTTCTTCCTTTGCTAAAGATCTATATTTGCTTTTGCAGCTTGTGAATGCTGAAGTTTTCTCTCAATATTGTACAAACGACCATCCTTTACAAATTTTGCACCTGTCTGTTTAAAATGAAAATGAACATTTTTCTCCATACACTGATTACGAATGTCAAGAATCCAGTCGTATCTGCAAATTCTTGCTTCATTTCCGGATTCACCTCCCACGGTGACTCCTTCAATGGAGGAATCAAGGTAATTGGACAAATCTATTTTTTCAAGTATTGGCTCACAGATTATATGCTTGTGCTTGATGGGAAGGCTTTTGAATATTGGGAGTCTGAAGTCTGCCATGTCCTGATTTTCGCATGTGCAGCAAATTGTAACATTGTCATACCCATCTCCCCAGTCCCATGGAAGATTTATGCCGAAGCGATGGATTCTTTTGGTGACAATCAAAAAATGCAAATCTCTTCTTGCAGATATCATGTTCCACGCTTCAATTCTGAAGTTGTCAGCATCTTCGAGAAAAAAATCCGATGTGAAGCATGTGTAAACAATTTCATCTGTTTGAAGTTTGTATTGTCCATTTCTTGTTTTTTTAACCGGAAGATTGAAATTTCCTGTTTTTGAAACCACCGAACTGTCTCTGTCATATTTTGCATCTGTCCGATAAACATAACAGTTTTTGCAGCCGGCACTTAATTTATGGCATCCATGCCATGGATTCCAAATGGCCATATATACTCCTTATAATTTATTATATATTATATCATAATTGAGCCGGCAAAACAATTGTTTGGACAGTATGGATTTAACAGATAAATTAAAGAAGCAACAGCGCAAGAAATATTATGTAGATGTTGTAAAGCCCATGGGCAATTATTAAGGACAGCACAGAGCAGTATTTGACCTTGTAAAGGCTTATTCCGTAAAAAGCTCCAAGTACTGTTGTTATGAATACCTGAACAAAATTATTGCCTCCCGGAAAATGCCATAAACCAAATATTATGGCTGATAACACAACAGATATCTTTTTAGAACCGCTTATAGCTTCAATTCGCTGCATGAAATATCCTCTGAACAAAATTTCTTCGCTGGTTCCTACAAACAAAATATAAAAAAATATGTTATATATAATAAGGATTATGTCAGTCTGCTTTGGACCGATCAAAAAATATTTATAATCTCCAACCGTAAGTGATACTGCCGTAAGAATCATAGCGCTTATTGAAAACACATACAAACCTGCAGCAAGCTGTTTTAAAATATCTTCTTTTTTAAAAATCAAAGGCCCTAAATGATTATCTGTAATTTTTCCTGCAATAAACGGAATTATGGTAAGAAGTACATAAAATAAAGGACTTACAGCCAGTCTTGCATAAAAATTTCTGATAAAACCCATTAAAAACGGTGCGTAATACACAATTCCAAATGCCAGGAAAGCAACAACTGTAGCTTCAATTACAGATATTTTATTTTTAGCTTTTAAAAATTCTTCGTTCATATATTCTCCAATAAGTTGTCTGTTTTAAATGAATGCAATCCATCCATTATTAATAAAATTTAATTTGTTAATGTTTGCACCTGTATTATTAAATCATACCAATGAACTCAAGTCAATAATGCTGTTTTTAAAAATTAACCCCAGAATATTAAAAAATTAAATGCAGAAGATATATTACATTCTTATAGAGAGGTGATATTATGAAAATGAACAAATCTGCAGGAAGCATGCTGCTTGGCGCAGGATTGACTGCTGCTGCTGTTTATGCTGTTCCAGCAATAAAAAACTTTGCAGTTAACAAAATGAATAAAAAAGATATGTCAAGCGGTGCAAATTCTGCTTATGACAAGTTATCAATGCGTTAGAATAAAATAAACATTAAAGCCCTGATGTTCAAGACATCTATAACTGACTCCGTTAAATCATCCATTGTAACCATATAGCCGGAATGTTCTTAAGTCATAGTATGCCTGTTTATCAGGGCTTTATTTATTAAAAATATATGTCAGAAAACTCAATTTTAATTTTTTCCGGTCTGTTCAGTAAGGATTGAACAATCCAAGATTCTTCTGGTTCACAAAATCTTCGACAGAATCATAGAGCTGGACTATGTGAGTCCCCCAATAAATTTTTCCGATATTTTCGATGCCGGAAGTTCTTAAACTATCATCCATATTTTACCTTTCTCGTAAAGCAAATTTAAACCATCTATATATGTCCGAGTATATATCGCACATATATAGATGGTTTAAATCATTATACACTAAATTTGCAATTTATTCAATGATTTCATAAAAATATAGTTATTGGAAAATAAACTAAAATGCTTCATTGCCTGACATTGTAAAGAGTTTTGTGATTGTTCTCCGGTTTCTTACCGTCATTTAATTTTAAAGAGATAATAATTTATTCTTAAGCTTTATCCTGCACATACTTTTTTCCTGATACGATAGACAATTCTGCCAATGTGAGTTCTTTTCCAAGATAAGCTGCATGGCTTAGTTCAGAAATCCAATTATGTTCTATTATCGTCCAATATATGTTTCTTGCATTTTCACCTTGTATGATGTGAAGTAGCTCATTATTGTTGCTGTAATGTTCCACAATAATTGTTTTTCTTTTATATTCAGGCATTATTACAAAATATCCTTCTTTGTCCAGCTTTACATTGTCAGGATTTTTTTCTAATGCTGTAACTGTTTCAATGGTGTTAGTATTAAGTACTTTATTTTCAGCAGATTTCATATTGATATTTTCATGGATTTGAAAGCCTTTTTTTCTTAATTCCTCAATTTTATTAAGAATTTCGTATGTGTTTTCACAGCCTATCATGTTTATTATTAAAACATTATTTCTGAATGATTCAATTTCTTCTGCAAGGGTATTAATTAAAACGGGTTTCCTTCCTTTTGAATCAATGACCTTGTTATTGTAATCCACTCCGTTTTCAAAGATTTTCATCAATGTATTACCACTGTAATGACCTTCAGAATCTTTTCCGCAAAGAATAAGATACTTTATTGATGGAACAGCTAAGATATTTTTGATGATTTTTTCGACACCTATATTCTCTGTTTCAGTCTTTCCCACGATGCTTAATCCCTTTGGCTTTAAACCGGCTAACTCATCAGCAAGTTTAGAATTGCTCAATGTAGATACAGCAACCGGACTTAATTCATCTAAGTTTAGTACATGATACTCGCCTGCCGCAGGAAGTATATTAGTATTATTGCTTACAATATTGTCTTCAATGGAATGAATGTTTTTTAAATCAGAAAATACTTTGTCAAAAGTATTTGTAACAACTGCTGACCAGCATGGATTACATCCAATTCATGTGTATTCAGATGGTTCAGTTAGATCAAGTGCATTTTGAATTTCATCTATAAGTACTGCATAATCATTATTCCTGGTATCTAAAGCACACTTCATACTTTCAAGAGACTTTTTCATGCATCCGCATTTCCTGCATTTCATAAGTTCCATGGATTTTTGCATTACATCTATTATTTCTGCGGTATTGTCTTTTATCATATTTTGCTCCGATTTTTTAATTGTTACTGTAGATTTCTTTCTGCATGGTGTTATTTAATATGCAGTTTAATTATGTCCTTACATATCCCTGACGTCAATAAATGTTTTGTTATAAATATTATAGTTTCTGACACTCAGTACAGAAATAGATCATAGTCATTAAGTTCAGATTATGTCATGTTTGATTTTATACTACACAAATGTCAAAAAATTGTCAAGTAAAACAAAGAGACCCTAAGGCCTCCTTGAATCATGATTGTGCTGATGGAGATGAAATGGATTGTGCGTTTCAGTCCTCGTGGGCTGAATGATAAAATTGAATTCAACATCACTATATCCGTAGTGGTTTAAGTTAACCTTGTAAGAAGTCAGTATATTCGAATATACCTGTACATTCATGATGAAGGCATTGTTAAATCCATCAGCTCTTACAGTAATATAATAATAATGTTCACCTGGCAATAATTCATTTAGTACAGGCAACTCAATTTTTTGAGTGTAACCGAGGCTATCAGTTTTATAATGGCCTACTCGCCTTCCTACAGCCTTTTCATTGTATAAGCCCGAATAGGAAATTTTATAAATTGTTACTTCAGCACCCTCTATGGGTGTTTCTACTACATCGTGAAATACGCTAAGCTGCAGAAAGCCATATTCATTACTATTTAAATAAATACAATCATAATCCATGTATTTACTTCCTAAATATTTCATTTTCAGCATCCTTTCTGGATATATCTATATATATAATATGCGTATATAAATTAATTTGTAACAACAAAAGTTCGTAAAAAAAAGCCATTGAAAAATCAACGGCTTTTAAAGGTAGTTAGTTTATTTTGATGCTGAAGTTGCTTTAAGAAGTTTAATGCATTCAAGCACATCATTTTTATTTATTATTTCTGCAGCTGAATGAAGGTTTCTTGTGGGTATGGAAATTACTCCGCTTGGAATTCCTTCTCTTGTCATATGAATAGGTCCAGCATCTGTTCCGCCGAACTCAAGAACCTCATACTGATACTTGATGTTGTTTTCTTCTGCCAGATTTGTTAGAAGGTTCTTTACATCAGGATGTGTGATCATTGATTTGTCCATGAGTTTTATTGCTGCTCCACCGCCAAGTTTTACATCCATTTTGATTCCATCAAGAGAATCTCCTGTTGCTGTAACATCAAGTGCCACTGCAAGGTCAGGATTTACGCTGTAGCCCGCAGTCTTGGCTCCTCTTGTGCCAACTTCCTCCTGAACGGAAAACACATAATAAACATCATTTTCAGTGACAGGATGGTCTTTAATGGCCTCTATCTGAATGTAGCAGCCTATTCTGTCATCAGCAGCTCTGCATATTGTGCAGTCAGGTGTTTCGTAATATTCAGATTTGAATACGCACATGTCTCCTATGTGGAAGTTTTTCTTTACAAATTCAGGATCAGTTGATGCAACGTCAATATAAAGTTTGCTCATTGTAAGCTTTTCATTGCCTTTTAATTCTTCGCAGCACACAACTCCCTGAAGTCCGTTGTCAAACACCATGGACAATCCTATTATTTCTTTTGCGTGTATTCCTCCAACATTTGAAAATCTCAAGAATCCCTTATCATCAACATGAGTGATGATAAGTCCTATTTGATCCATGTGTGCTGAAAACAATATTTTTTTGCCGTTTCCTTTTTTTCTTGCAATAAGATTTCCAAGAGGGTCAACTTTTATTTCGTCAACATAATCTTTTATTTCTTCTGTTATTATATCGCGGATATTTTTTTCTCTTCCTGATGGAGAAAAACAATCTGATAATTTTTTCATTAATTCGCTGTTAAAATTCATTTTATTCCCCTTTCTGATTTGCTAATATAACTGCTTTTGCAAGATTTACAACGCTGTTGTAATCATTTTTATTGGCTACATTCACTGCTGAATGAATGTATCTGCAAGGAACTGAAATTGCCATTACCTTGGAGCCGTCCTTTGTTTTGTGGATTGCTCCTGCATCATTTCCTCCTGCAGATGATTTTCTGTACTGATATGGAATGTTGTTTTCTTCTGCAATTTTAGCAGCAGCTCTTACAATATCAATATCGTATATTGTTGAATTGTCCATAATGGATAGGGCGGCACCAGCGCCTATTATTGTAGATTTTGAGTGTTCTTCAATGCCGGGCATATCTGCACACACTGTTCCTTCTATAACAATCCCAAGGTCTGGTTCCAATGTGTATGCTGCCGTAATTGCTCCCCTGCATCCCACTTCTTCCATTACAGTAAATACTCCATAAAAATCAGCATCAAGCTTCAAGCTTAAAAGTTCAAGAATGGCGCTGCAGCCTGCACGGTCGTCAAGAGATTTGGCTTTTATGAGGGAATCTCCGAACTCAACATAATCACTTACAAATACAACGTAATCTCCAATGTTAACAAGTTTTTCGGTTTCTGATTTTGAACCTGAGCCAATGTCAATATAAAGTTTTTCAACAGGTATTGTTTTTCCTCTCTCATCATCACTCATTAGATGTACTGCCTTGGAGCCTATTACTCCCGGAATTTTTTTGTCTCCAACAAGTACTTGTTTTGAATTTAAAACTCTTGGGTCAATTCCGCCCACAGCCTGAAAACGGATGAATCCGTCACCGTCAATGTGTGTTACTATGAGTCCCACTTCATCCATGTGTGCAGCAACCATTATTGTCTTGCTTTTCTTTCCCTTATTGTGGGCAATGACGTTTCCAAGCTTATCAACGTAGTAGCTGCAGCCCATTTCTTCAAGTTTTTTCTTTATGTAATTTCTTACTTCATACTCGCAGCCTGATACACCAGAAAGTTCAGTCAATTCTTTTAAAAACATAATATTTCCTCCAAATCAGAATTATCAAGCTCGTTGATGAAACGGGCAATTGCTCTGCCTGTGTTTTCAACATCAGCAATGTCAATTGTTTCCACAGAGGTGTGCATGTATCTTAGAGGAATAGACAGCAAAATGCACGGTATTCCTTCCCTGTTTACCTGCAGGGCTTCTGTGTCAGTTCCTGTCCTTGACGGAATTGCTTCATACTGCATTGGAAAGTTGTACAATTTGCATACTTCAACGAATTTTTTTGTAAGCTTATGGTTAAGTCTTCCTCCATATGCCACAACAGGTCCTTTTCCTAGGTGAGCTGTTTCTGAAGGCATATCAGGAGCCATTCCAAATCCCACATCAAGGATAATTCCTATGTCAGGATTTACCTTGTAGCTTGCAGTTGTTGAACCTCTGTAGCCTGTCTCTTCCTGGGCTGTTGCTGCATAATAAATTGAACTTTTGTGTGAAAGTTTTTTAAGCTCCTTTGCAGTTTCAAGCATTACTGCAACGCATGCCCTGTCATCAAATGCCTTGGCAGAAACAACAGTTCCCTGAAGCTGAAGAGGTTTTCTCTTTATTGTTGCAACGTCTCCGACTCTAACCATTTTTTCAAGCTTTTCTTTTGTATATCCTGTGTCTATATATAAATCTTTTAACTTTAATGGCTTGTTTCTTTCATCCTCAGTTGTTACATGAGGAGGTTTAATTCCTATTACTCCAAATACATTTTCCTTACCGTAGACTGTTACTTCCTGTGCTACCAGTGAAGCAGGATTTATTCCTCCCACGGATGTAAAGCTTAAAAATCCTCCGTCAAGAACCTTTGTAACCATGAGACCGATTTCATCAATGTGGGCTGCAAGCATTATTTTTTTGCCGTTTGTTCCTTCCGACTTGAATATGTAGCTTCCAAGTTTGTCTCTTTCAAATGAATCTGTGTAAGGTTCAAAATATTTTTTAAGTATGCTGCCGTTTGAATGTTCAAAGCCTGAAACAATTTGATTTGAACACACATCAAACAAAAATTCCTTTATCAAGTTACCCCTCCTAAATTATATTATTTATATCGCTAAAAGAGCATAAAAAATGTTAGATCATATGACCTAACATTTCTAAAATTTACTTCAACAAATCTCCAAGAGCATTTCCTATGGATTCGCCAATAGTAAAGTTTGCTTCTTCTGGCTGATATGATGCAGCTTCAGTATTTTCAAATTCGTCTCCCTTGTCTTCAAGTATGAATGACAAGTTAAGATTCTTTCCTTTTAAATCAATTCCAAGAACTTTAGCATCTTTCATTTCTCCAACTTTAACAACCTGAGCAGGAGTTCTTAATTTTTCAGATGATACTTTAGCTATTGGAATGAAGCAGTCAATGTTTCCATTTACGCTTACATGTACTCCGTCTAGAAGTATACGAGTAACTTCAACTTGAATTATGTCATCTTTCTTAAGATCTTTTGCGTATTTGTCAAATGGATGCTCAACAAGCTGTTTCATGCCAAGGCTTACTTTTCTGTCTTTTCTTGTGATGTTCAGTATTTTTGCAGTAACTTCCTGTCCTTCATGGAGGATGTCAGTAACTTTTTCAGTTCTTGCCCAATCAAGATCTTTGATGTGAAGCAGACATTCAATGTCATCAATCATTACAAATGCGCCGAAGTCAACAATTCTTGTTACAACCCCTGTTACAACATCACCTTTTTGATGTTTGTCAAGGAACAATGCCCATGGGCTCTTGATTGTTGCTTTGTAGCTCAATGACAATTTCTTGTTTTCTTTATCTATGCTTTTTACTTTTACGCTTATTTTATCGCCTGTTTTCAAAACTTCAGAAGGATGTTTTATTCTGGTCCAAGCAATTTCATTAATATGAAGAAGTCCGTCAATTCCGTTGATTTCTACGAAAGCGCCGTAATCCTGAATATTCTTAACTGTTCCTTCGTAAATTTCGCCTTCTTTGATTGTTTCCCATACTTCGTTGTCTTTAGCTTCTTTTTCCTGCTTTTCAATAGCTCTTGATGTAAGAACAAGCTGTCTTCTTCCTTTGTTGTTCTTTGTTTCAAGTACTTGTACTTTCAGATTCTTGCCAACATATTCTGAAGGATCAGCATTTCTGTTGATTGATATCTGGTTTCTTGGAATGAATCCTTTAATGCCTTTTACTTTTCCGTAAATTCCGAATTGAGATGCTTCAACTATGATGGTTTCAACAACTGTTCCGTCGTTTTTCATAGCCTCAAGCTCTTCCCATACCTTGTGCTCTTCCAATGGCTTTCTTGTCAATACTACATTGCCGTCCTGATCTGAAATTTTAACTACCTGAGCTTCAATTTCATCTCCTTCTTTTACCAGCTTTGTTAAGTCTTGAACTTCTCCCATTGAAAATTCATCTCTTGTGATAATTCCATCTGATTTATAATTGATGTTCACAGAAACAGCCTCTGGAGTTACGTAAATAACAGTACCCTTGATTCTTTCGCCTGTTCTGATATATGATACTCCGCCATAATTTTCAAGCAATTCATGCATAGTACCGGCTTGTTCTGCTTGTTCGTTCTTTTCATTCATGTCGTTATTTAGGTTTTCCAACATTTTAATAACCTCCTCAATGATCCAGTCAGGGGCCGAAGCACCTGCGGACACTCCCACAATAGTTTTTTTATCAATATATTTATAAGGGATTTCCTTATAATTTTCAATTAAGAATGTGTTCTCACAAACTTTTTTGCTCAGCTCATAGAGTTTTTTTGTGTTTGAACTTTTTTTGCTTCCTACTATGAGCATCACGTCACACCTCGAAGCAAGCTCAAGGCATGAATCCTGTCTTTTTCTCGTGGCATCGCAAATCGTATTTTCTGCCACAACATTTGTTAAGTATTTTTTTTCAATATAATCAGTTATTTCATCAAATGTCTTTGAATTAAATGTTGTCTGGGACACCAGCAAATATTTTTTAGAAGCATCAATGTCCAAGCTTTTAAATGCATCAACACTGTCTATAACTTCTGCCTCAATGCACCAGCCAATTATACCAAGCACTTCAGGATGATTTTTGTCCCCTGCAATGATTATATTGTAATCATTATTTTTAAATTCTTCAACTATTTTGTGTATTTTTTTTACTTTTACACAAGTTGCGTCAATTACTTCAACATTATTTTCACGGATTTTATCATAAACATATTTTCCAACACCGTGAGCCCTTATTAAAAGCTTAGCATCAGATTTTTCAGGAACTTCATCAACCACAGTCAGGCCCATTTCCTTAAGTTTGTCTATAACATCCTTATTATGTATTATTTCTCCGTAACTGTAAAGCTTTTTTTCTTCTTCCAGTACATTAAAAGCTTTATTGACTGCAACTTTTACTCCTGCGCAAAATCCATTGTACTTTGACACTTCAATTCTCATTATTCTTACCATCTGACTTCAAATTATAGATATCTTTTAAAATTTCTTTGCCGATTTGTGTATATTCTTCTGTCTTGATTTTTTCGGTGTAATTTTCAAAATAATCTTTTTCTTCACCCACATACAGCTCTAGTTTCCCTCTGAACTTGTATGGTCCCTTGATGTATACCGGGAGTATTTTTGCCTTTGCTTTGTTGGCAATCATTGCAATTCCAGGCTTTGCATTGCTTTCATCATATCCGGTCTGAATTCTTGTTCCTTCAGGATATATGCCTAATACTCCGCCTTCTTTAAGCACGGCTATGGAGCTTTTAATTGCTGACAATGAAATACCCTGTCTGTCTACGGGAAATGCTCCAAGCTTTCTGAACAGAAAACCAAGAATTTTATGGTCAAAAAGTTCTTTCTTGCCCATGTAGTGAATCTGGCGCTTAGTTGAAACAGCCAGTATAACCGGATCAATCATTGATATGTGATTTCCGCAAACAATGAGGCCTCCTTCAGTGTTGTCAATGTTTTCTGAGTTGTGAACTTTTAGGTCAAAAAGAATGAAAACTAAAAACTTTAAAATTTTTACAACAATTCTATAGAACATTTTGCCCTCCGACAAAGTCTTTAATTTTCCTGACAACATCAATAATTTCCATATAAGTTGTGTCAATCAATATTGCATCATCAGCTTTTTTCAGAGGTGAAAATTCCCTTGTGGAATCATTGATGTCTCTTTTCTTTATATCCTCAAGAACATTGTCCCTGTCTGCTGCTGTTCCACCGGCAAGAAGCTGTTCGTATCTTCTATCTGCTCTCGTTTCAACAGATGCTGTTATAAAGAATTTGAAGTCCGCATCAGGAAAAACATTAGTACCAATATCTCTGCCGTCCAATATCACATTTTTGTTTTTGGCAATATTTCTTTGCAGTTCAACCATTTTAGTTCGTACATTTTTAAGTGCAGAAATTTTCGAAGCATATATGGATATTTCTTCGCTTCTTATTAAACTTTCCACATTCATTTTGTCAAGGAATATTTTGTTGTCAGAATAATCAACTTCAGTTGTTTCAAGCATTTCATCTATTGTATCTTCTTTAACTTCTATGTTGTTGATATATGCCTTATATGCAAGGGCGCGGTACATTGCCCCCGTATCAATATATTCAAAACCAAGTTCCCTGCTTAATAGTCTTGCAACAGTGCTTTTGCCAGCTCCTGATGGTCCGTCTATTGCAATTATCATTATTTTTTTCCTTTCAAGTATATTTAAACACTTTACTATTATATTACAAATTTAGAAATATAACAACAAAATTTTTTAAAGTGAAATTTGGAAATTCAATACAATAAAAAGGACAATGTAAAAACATTGTCCCTATTAATAACAGTTGTTAATTGTTATCATTTTGATATATGCTGTTGTTGTCCCACAGCTGTTCAAGCCTGTTGTAATATTCAACTATATCATCTTTTTCCTGAAGTCCTATGTTAATAATCAAATTGTTGATCATTGCAAGAGGACCAACCAATGAATCTATGAATGACACTATGTTGCTTTTTGCAAGCAGAGAAACATCGGCAATGTTGTATACGGGAGATGCTTCTGTGTCAGTTATAGCAACTATTTTTGTATTGTGTTCCTTTATGAATTTTGTAGCATCAATTGTAATCTTTGAATATCTTGGATAGCTTATTACAATCAGTACATCTGTTTCCTTGATTCGTATGATTTCTTCGTAAAGAGAATTAACGCCGCTGTTGTTTAATACTTTTACGTTATCAAGTATTACATCAAGATAAAAACCCAGGTAATTTGACAGCGTCGATGAGGTACGAAGACCAAGTATGTATACTTTTTTAGCGTTCATTATGATTTCAGTCGCCTTGTCAAGAGCCTCAATGTCAAAGTTTTCAAACATATTGCGCATGTTGTTCATTTCATTTTTAATTATTTTTTTGTGAAGCTTATCCTTGTCGTTTACAATATCATCGTCAAGACCGATTCTCTGCACAGTTGTAAGCTTGTTTTTAATAAGAACCTGCAAAGCTTTTTGAAGCTCCGGAAATCCGGAATAACCAAGGCTGCTTGCAAAACGCACAACAGTCGATTCACTTACGTCAACGGTCTCCCCAATCTTTGCAGCAGTCATGAATGCTGCCTTGTCATAGTGGTCTATTATGAATTGCGCAATTTGTTTTTGACCTTTGCTGAATTTATGATAATTACTGTTAATAAGACCGATTAAATCATTTGTATTGTTCATATGTCATCCTCGAATTAGTTTTATTCCTTCTTCGAAAGCGCTGATGTTCTTGTCAACTGTAACAGGAGGAACCCTGTCTGTAATTGATTTCAGCATTATATCCTTGTGAATTACATCTTCTCCTATCAATGCATACAATGCACCCACAGAAACAATGTTTGAAACCATGTGAGTTCCTAACTTATTTTGAGCAGTGTCAAGAATCGGAAGACTGTAAATTGTATACGGAGCATCATGCACAATGTCAACACTTTCGTCAACAACTAGTATACCATTTTTGTCTAAAGTTGCAATATATTTATCATATGAATTCTGTGTAAGAGCCAGCAAAATGTTAGGGGTAGTAACTTTTGGAAAATTAATTTCAGCCTTGCTTATGATGACTTCAGCTTTGCTGGAGCCACCTCTAGCTTCCGGTCCATATGACTGGGTTTGTATTGCGTTTATTCCTTGTTCAATGGCAGCATCAGCAATTATGATGGCAGCAAGTATTACTCCCTGTCCTCCTGAACCGCTCAGTCTTAATTCTAATTTATCAAACATAACAGTCTCCTCATTTATTTTGAAATTTGTCAATTATAACCTGATAGCTTTCTGTGTACTCAGGTTTAGGATTATTGTAGAATTCACCTATAAGTATTTTGTTTTCTGCCTTTTCAGGATTCTTTTCCAAAACCTTAACATCAACACAGTTGTCTTTTAAGAATGTGTGCATCTTTACGGCATTTCCTTTTTTGTTCTTTCTGCCGTAATAAGTAGGACACAGACTTAATCCTTCAATAAATGAAAATCCCTTGTTTTTCAATCCGTTTTCAATAAGCTTCTGCATCATTGGAGCATGGTATGCCGTACCTCTTCCCACATAAGTAGCACCTGCCCCCTGTGCAAGGCTGCATAGGTCAAAAGGCTTGTCAATGTTTCCAAAAGGTGCAGTAGTGGCAAAGTCTCCATATGGAGTTGTAGGAGAATATTGTCCTCCTGTCATTCCGTATATGTTGTTGTTGAACACGATTGTTGTGATGTCTATGTTTCTTCTTGCTGCATGGATGAGGTGGTTACCGCCTATGGCAGAACTGTCCCCGTCTCCCATGATTACTATTACATGAAGTTTCGGGTTTGCATGCTTTATGCCTGTTGCAAATGCCAGAGCTCTTCCGTGAGTTGTGTGAAGAGTATTGAAATCAAGGTATCCAGGTGCTCTTGAAGAACATCCTATTCCTGAAACAAGAACAACTTCATCCTTGTTAAGACCAAGTTTGTCTATTGCTCTTACAACAGTGTTCATTAAAGTTCCATGGCCACAACCGGGGCACCAGATGTGAGGCAGTCTGTTTACTCTGAAATACTTTTCTGTTAAATCGCTGCAATTAGTGTTCATTATTCTCTACCTCCCATAACAGCATCTGTAATTTCCTTAGGTGTTATAAGTTCCCCTGTAATTTTGTTGATTTTTTTTACAGGACATTTTTTGCCTGCCACTCTGTCAACTTCAAGGAAGTATTGACCAAGGTTCATTTCAGCTACATAAATTTCTTTTGCCTTTTCTGAAACCGCGCTTATTTGTTTTTCAAGAAACGGCCATATGGTAATCGGTCTGAACATACCAACTTTGATGTTATTATTTCGCATATTGTCAATTGCGCTTTTAGCAGCTCTTGAAACTCCTCCAAAAGCAACTATGACAATTTCAGCGTCGTCCATTTTATATTCTTCGTAAAATGTTATATCATCTATATTTTTTTCTACCTTGTCAACAATCCTCTGAACCAATTTGCCGGATATTTCATTGTTGTTTGTCGGAAATCCTGTTTCATCATGAGTAAGTCCTGTAACATGGTATCTGTATCCTTCGCCAAATGATGCCATAGGAGGTATCATATCTTCATCTGGCCTGTAAGCAACGTACTCTTCAGGCTTGCATGTAGGTTTCTTTCTATTCACCACTTTTATTTCTGAAGGATCTTTGAACTGAAGTTTTTCTCTCATGTGTCCAACTGTTTCATCCATGAGTAAAATTACAGGAGTTCTGTATTTTTCAGCGATGTTAAATGCTTCAATAGCATATTCGTATGTTTCCTGAACTGAGTTAGGAGTAAGTGCCACAACCGGATGATCTCCGTGTGTTCCCCATTTAGCCTGCATAATCTCACCTTGTGCAGGTGAAGTAGGAAGTCCAGTGCTTGGGCCGCCTCTTTGAACATTGACTATAACGCATGGAATCTCAGTAATAGCAGCATAACCGATGTTTTCCTGCATAAGAGAAAATCCCGGACCGCTGGTTGCAGTCATGGATTTAAGACCTGCTAATGAACCGCCGATTATTGCCGCCATGCTTGCCAGCTCATCTTCCATCTGAATGAATTTACCCCCAAGCTGTGGCAATTTCTGAGCAGATATTTCAGCTATTTCCGTAGATGGAGTGATGGGATAACCTGCAAAAAATCTCATGCCGGCAGCTAAAGCTCCTTCAACGCATGCTTCATTGCCCTGCAGCAATTTATACTTTTTTTCACTGTTCATCTTCATTTCCTCCTATGTAAATAGCATTGTCCGGACATCTGAGTTCGCATTGTCCGCAAAATATACAAGCATCCGGATGTGCTATAACGCATTTTTCATTTACGATTTTTAAAACCTGTTTAGGACAAAAACCTACACATACGCCGCAGCCTTTGCACCAGTCTTTGTTCTGCAGAAGACGTTTCTCTGTTGCCATATTACCCTCCCTTTATTACCGTCATACATAAATCATAGCACATTTTTTTCTATTTGCAAGAAAGATTTCAAGGAAAATTTAAAATGCAGGATTCAATTCATATACTGCAAATTTATATCGTGAAATCGATTTCGAACTCCTTATAAATATATACTTTATAAAAAAATGCATGAAGGCGTTTATACCTATCATGCATTTTTTTCTATTACGAATAATTCAGGAGGATTATTTTCCTTGTTGGTTATTTTAACATGAATAACATTGTAAGTGGATTTGTTCAGTGAGTTCAGGTACTGAATTATTTCATGTATTTCTTGTCCTACATCGTGAGACACATATGTTGTAATGTATATTCTTCCTTCATCCTTTAGGACAGGCAGAAGATTTTCAATCGCCTTAAGCGTTGTATCGGGATTTGTGGTTATTGTTTTATCTGAAAAAGGAAGATATCCAAGGTTAAATACTGCTGCATCTATTTTACCCTCTAAATATTTTCCAATAAATTCATGAGAATCCTTAATAACCTTAAAATTATCGAACTGTTTATTTTGAGCCAGCAAAACATTTGTCCTTTCAACGGCCTGTTCCTGAATGTCAAATGACATTACTTTTCCTTTTGCTCCTGCAACATTGCTTAAAAACAATGTATCAAATCCGTTGCCGCAGGTTGCATCTATAAACATTAAATTTTCATTGCCTGAGTAGCTTGTTTTAATAAGCATGTGAACAAAGTCTACAAGCTTTCCATATTTTGAATTATCCATGTTATCCCTCCTGTCTTCCCTTTAAGAATTTAATTTCTTCTTCATTTAAATGTACCCATGCTCCGGGTTTTAAATCACCAAGATTGATTTTGCCGAATGATATTCTCTTCAATGTTCGAACAGTGTGCCCAACTGCATCAAACATTTTTCTTACCTGCCTGTTTTTTCCTTCATAAATGCTTACCTGGACTATAGAACTGTTCACTGAAATTTTAACAATATCTACTCTGGCTGGAGCTGTTTTATAATCTTCAATTTTGACTCCGCTTTTTAATCTCATGACTGCTTCGTCACTTATTCTTCCTTCCACTTCTGCTATGTAAGTCTTGTATATGTGATATTTAGGATGCATCAGTTTGTTTGCAAGGTCTCCGTCATTTGTGAGCAAAAGAAGTCCCGATGTGTTGTAGTCAAGCCTTCCTATGGGATATATCCTTTCAGTGATGTTTATAAGGTCAATAACGGTCTTCCTTCCAAACTGGTCTTTTACAGTTGTAACATATCCTTCCGGCTTATAAAGCTTTATGTAAATAAACCCTTCTGTTTCTGAAATTTTTTTGTTGTCTACAAGAACAACATCTTTTTCAGGATTGATTTTTGTTCCAAGCTCAGTTACAACAACTCCGTTTACCTTTACACAGCCATTTAAAATAAGATCTTCAGCCTTTCTTCTTGATGAAATACCACAGCGTGCTATATATTTTTGTAACCTTTCTTCTTCCATAAATTCCTGCCTTCACTTTTTTTAACACTTGATATTTTTTCACATTATAACACATTCTGATGACTTTGCCAACGAATAAAGAATTAAGAATGAAGAGTGAAGAATTAAGAATTAAAGGAAAAAAAATTTAGGCTATGCCTAAATTTTAATCTAATAATTCTTAACTCTTAATTATTAATTCTTAATTGGAGTAAAGATTTCCTGTGTGTATTACTTCATCTCCCAGGTAAATGCTGTATGTTCCGCATGATAGGATATCCATGCCACTTAACAAAAACGGAACTGTAATATCAGTTTCAAAGCGTATTTCTTTTTTTTCTTCTTCTGTGAGGAGATAGCAGAAAGTGTCATTTATGAATACCGGTTTTCCATCAGGAGCTTTTCCTGCATACTGTCCCTTTTCCACTATTTGATAGCTCTTGTAATTTTCAAATACCCAGTCAAACATGGCATAGCTGTCGTTGAACCAGTATTGGTCATCTAAAACAACAACAATTATTTCAGTGCCTTCTTTTTCTGCCGAAGCTACAAGGCATCTGCCTGCAGCTTTTGTGTATCCTATTTTAATGCCGCTTCCGTACTGGTACTGATAAACAACTTTATTTTTATTGTACAGAGTTGTATTCAGGCTTTTTGCCGAATACTTCACCGAAGAAGCTATTTGTTTGAACAAATTGTTTTTCATTGCATACTGGCTTATAATTGCCAAATCATAAGCCGTTGAATAGTGGTTGTCATCATGAAGACCGCTTGGATTAACGAAGTTGGTATTGTATGCACCGATTTCAGCAGCCTTGTCATTCATCATGGCGACAAATCCTTCAGTGCTGTTTCTTCCTGCAAATGTAGCCAGTGTTTCAGCTGCGTCATTGCCTGAACGAAGCATTGTTCCGTACAGCAAATCCATTATGGAAACCATCTGCCTTGGCCTAAGATAAAGGCTTGAACCTTCAATTCCGGTGCATGAGGCTGGAACTTCGATTTTTCTTTCAAGATTACCTGAGTTTTCTATTGATAAAATAGTTGTCATTATTTTTGTGGTGCTGGCAATGGGAAGTTTCTCATCTGCATTTCTTGAGCCAATAATCCTTCCGGAATCAGCATCAATGACTATGTAGGACCTAGCTGCCGAAGAAGGAATTGCTTGGACTGTCTTACAGGCAATCAATGAAAAAGCAAAAATTAAAACAAAGACTTTATATCTATATTTCACTTTCCTTTTTCTCCCTTACATCTTTAATGAATGTCATGATGTTCATAATGGACGATGTCAAATCTGTAGATGTTGTTTCATTATTGATGTTGATGGTCCTTACATCTTTGTTTGGCGATTCATATATGAGAACTTGCGGATTTAACTGCAAATTTACATATGCTGCTCCGGCAAAAGGTTTCAAATCCACTGAACGGAATTTTTTGTCAATGTCACTTCCGCCAATTACGAAATTCATGTTTAGTTTTGAAATAGCAAGATAGTTTGTGTTGTCATAATTTATCTTGCTGCTTATGAGTTTTTCGTTCTCAGTAAGATTGTTGATGTTGTCTAAAGTTGTTTTAATGATGCTTTCTATGTCGTTGCTCATTTTTATCCCCTTTCTGTTTTCATTTTAATACAGTATGCCCTAAAAAAGGAGAAATAAACATTATTCGTTAAGCAGAGATTTTTTTAAAATATTGTTCACTACAACAAATTCCAGTGCAAATGTTGAAGAATCATCACGAATCTCGGGATATAAAGATATGTTCTTTATTATGAATGCCTTCATGATTTTTCTCGCATACTTTCTTACATAATGAATGTAATCAAAATGTGCTTTAACCTTCTTTACTGATTTTGTTCTTTTGTACCTTGATAGTATTTTTTCTGCAAAAACCGAGTAAAATACTTTTTTGTAAATGTAATGTTTTTTTCTGAAAAGTATCATGTATATGTTCAGGCATACAAAAGACGATGCAACATTTAGTTTGCACCATATTTTAACGTTGAAATACACAAATAAAAGTCCCCCGACTGTTAACAAAATTATCCATATTCCCATATTAAAAATAAAAGCAACGTCCTACGTTGCTTTTTTCTCCTCTTCTGTTTCTATTTTCAGTGCAGGAAGTTCGTTAATTGAATTTAATCCAAAATGCCTTAAAAACTCATCAGTTGTGGAATAAATGGCAGGTCTTCCAGGTTTGTCAAGTCTGCCAACTTCCTTTATAAGGTTTTTATCAAGAAGTCCTTTGATTACGTTTGAGCATTTGACTCCTCGAATAAGCTCGATTTCTACTTTTGTAACAGGCTGCTTGTAAGCAATTATGGACAATGTTTCCATAGCTGCTGTTGAAAGGCTCTTGTTTACTGTTGTCTGAAGAAGGCTTTGAATAAAGTCATAATTTTCTTTTTTTGTTGTTATCTGATACGAATTGCCGAATTTTTGTATTACCAGGCCTCTGTCTGTATCTTGGTTGAATGAAATCATCATTTCTTCCAGTATATGGTTAACATTGCCGGTGGACATATCCAGTATTCTTGAAATTTCATTGATGTTCAACGGTTCGCCCCATGCAAAAAGAAGGCTTTCTAACACACTTTTAATATTCATTATTTCTCCTATGCAGCGATTATTATGATGTCGCTGTATGTATTGTCTTGATATATTTTCATTCCTTGTTTGTTTGAAATTTCCAGCACTGCCAGGAAAGTTGTAATGACATATTCCTTTGTAATCTGCTGTTTTTCTCTGAATGTTGAAAACAGAGACACACGGCCTGATAATTTTAACTTTTTCAGCAGTTCGTCAACACAGTCTTTCACGCTGTAATTTTCCCTGTAGACCTTGAAAGTGTCCTCTGTAACTATTTTTATGTTTTGATTTTTTATAAGCGACAAAAATACATTGTACAGCTCATAAATGTTTATTTCATTCAATGAAAGCTGTTCTACCTTCACATCTGAAGTGAGGGCCAGTTCTTCCTTTGGCTTTGAAAAATAGTAACTGCTTTCATCTTCATATTTTTTAAGAGTTTCTGAAACATCCTTAAACAACTTGTATTCCAAAAGTTTGTTGACAAGTTCCTGCCTGGGGTCCTCACTCTTTTCCTTTTGAGGCAGCAACATCTGTGATTTTATTTCAATGAGAGTAGATGCCATTAAAATAAATTCGCTGGCCACATTCATGTTAAACTGCATCATTTGTTCAAGATATTCGATGTATTGATCTGTTATTTCAGCTATGGGGATATCGTATATGTCGATTTCCTTTTTCTCAATAAGGTGGTACAATAAATCGAAAGGGCCTTGAAACACGTTGATGTTTACAGAATATTCCATTTTTAACCTCTGTTATCTTATTATGTTCTCTAACACATTATTTAGATAAAATTTAAAAAAGTTTTCCTTTTCAATGTCTTTCTCAGGATACAGTTTGTACTCGCCCAACATTTTACCATCTTTGTACAAGACTGCTTTTCCTATGGCAATATCTTTGCTTAAAGGAGCTTTTAAATTTTCTTCTAATACATATTCTAAATTAAAATCTTCAGCCTTGCAATTACTTTCTGTAAAATAGTAGATATTTTCTTCGCTCACAACGTTAAAATCATCATTTTCGCCGCAGTATACAGGTGAAGTTCTGATAACATCACCCTTTGAATGGAATATGATGTTTTTGTAATTTGCAAATCCTTCGTTAAGAATCTTTTGAATTTCAGCAAACCTTATTTTTGTTGTGTCGCTGCCCAGAACAACTGCAATTAGAGTTGTGTCGTTTCTTTTGGCTGCTGCAGAAAGGCAGTATTTTGCTTCATTTGTAAATCCGGTCTTGCCTGCTAAAAGACCTTCATAGTTGTTTATTAACCTGTTTGTGTTTACAAGAACCTGTTCTGAATCCTTTTCTTTTCCAACGTATACTGAATCCATCCATGTAAGCATATATTCGTTTACATAATCATACTTCAGTAACTCTTTTGTCATTAATGCAATATCATATGCAGTTGTCAGATGTTCTGGCTCAGGTAATCCTGTTACATTCACAAAATGTGTGTTGTTCATTCCAAGTTCCTTTGCTCTGTCATTCATCGCCTTAACGCATCCTTCAACAGAACCGTACATGAATTCAGCCATGGCCACTGAAGCGTCGTTTGCCGAACGCATGGATATAGCCTTAAGCATATTTTCCACTGTCTGTGTTTCATAGGCTTCAAGATAAATCTGGCTGCCTCCCATGCCCGCTGCGTTTTCAGAAATTGTAAGTTCCTGTTCTAATTTTATTTCACCATTATCCATTTTTTCTGAAATTAAAAGCAAAAGCATTATTTTTGTTATGCTTGCTGGTGCCATCTTGTCACTCATGTTTTTTTCAAACAATACCTGACCGTCATCGGCATTTATAAGCACTGCTGAACGAGATTGAAGACTGCCTGCTTCAAGACCGTACACCGGAATAACAGCAGTATTTGCCGCTAAAAGCATCAAAAAAAATATGGCTATAAATTTCTTCATAAAAAGTACCTCCTTTTTATGATTTATAATAACCATATTTAGCTCATATATACAATTGTACTGCATTCATAGATGAATTTTTTGAAATTATCAATGAAGAAACAGCATGATTACATCTCTTTTAAAAACTTCTGCTTCCATATTAATTACAATTTGTTTATTAATTAAACAAAATACTTGTATTTTGTCGAAAATGTTGTAATTTAGTCTATTTCCTGGAAAATCAACTCAATATATTTCCCAGAAAACTTGTTCCTTCTATATGATTTTCTATTTTAAAAATATCAAGTATTGTCTTTCCAATAGATGCATATGAGTCAACAATTCCAAGGTTGTTATTTTCCTTTATATTTTTTCCGAACACAAGAAGCGGAATATATTCCCTGGAATGGTCAGTGCTTTCCGTTGTAGGATCGCAGCCGTGGTCAGCAGTAATAATAAGAACGTCATCGTCCTTAAGATTTGCTGTTATTTCCAGAAGTTTATCATCAAAATATTTAAGAGCCTGCGCATATCCTTCAACGTCATTTCTGTGTCCGTAAATCATGTCAAAGTCAACAAGGTTCGTGAATATCAGTCCTTCAAAATCTTCTTTCAGAGCTGAAATTGTAGCTTCTATTCCTTCTTTGTTGTTCTTGGTATGATTTGATCTTGTAATTCCTTTGTTCACAAATATGTCTTCAATTTTACCTATTGCATATACTTCCCTGCCGCTGTTTTTGATGTAATCAAGCATTGTATCATGCGGAGGAATCAGAGAAAAATCTTTTCTGTTGCCTGTTCTTGTATAATTTCCTTCAGTTCCTGTGAATGGTCTTGCTATTACCCTTCCTACTCCGTGTTCACCCTGAAGAAGAGCTCTTGCTGTTTCACATATTTTGTATAGTTCATCAAGAGGAACAACATCTTCGTGAGCTGCAATCTGAAAAACAGAATCTGCAGATGTGTAAACAATGAGATTTCCTGTATCCACATGTTCTTTACCAAGTTCTTTTATTATTTCTGTTCCTGAAGCAGGATAATTTCCAATAGTCTTTCTTCCAACTTTTTCTTCAAATTCTTTTATGAAATCATCCGGAAACCCCTTAGGATACGTTGGAAATGGATGTTTAAGAACCAGGCCGCTGATTTCCCAGTGTCCTGTAGTTGTATCCTTGCCCTTTGACTTTTCGTTGCATTTTGCAACCGTGCCAGTGAACTTGTGGTTCTTATTTATGTCTTCGTTTCCGACTATATTTAAAAGCCCCATTTTTTCCAAATTAGGCAGGGAAAAATTTTCAACATTCATATAAATATTTTTAATTGTGTTGCTGCCAACATCGCCGTAATCTGCCGCATCAGGCAGTTCACCGATACCGACGCTGTCTAGTACTATCAATACTGCTCTTTTTATCATATTCTTCTCCTTCATATTGCTATTATAAATGTCCTTATGAAATAAGAAAGTTTCATTTATACATTTTATACATATATTATACTCTCGGAAATGTCTTTTTAAACACTTCCAATGATTTAAATTCTACACTTCCCAAATAATTCTGTGCAGCTGCAAAACTAGACAGACCCATAAGCTCCTGTACAGTTCCTAAATCCGCACCGTGAGACAAAAGATGGACAGCAAAAGAATTCCTTAATATCTGCGGTGAAAGCTCATTTGTAAGATTTGCTTTTTTTTCGTAAAATTTAAGTATTTTCCATATTCCCTGTCTTGAAATTGGTTCTCCGTCTATGTTCACAAACAAAAAGTCAATATGGTCCTTGCAGCGTGTGTTTCTGAAGTTGTTCAAATAGTTTGTGATTGCATTTTTCGCATATTGGCTCAATGGAACAATTCTTTCCTTAGATCCTTCTATGTTTATTATGCCCGCATTTAAGTTTATATGGCTGATTTTTATGTTAATGAGTTCTGTAACCTTTATTCCAGATGAATACAACAGTTCAAGTATGGCACTGTCACGGCTTCCTTTGAATGTGGTTATATCAGCAATTTTCATTAGCTGACTCACTTCATCCTCAGACAGCACAGACGGTATTTTTTTGATTTGTTTTGGGCTGTGAATGCTTGTGGCAGGGTTGTCCTCTATGTACTTTTCCTTTTTCAGAAATTCAAAAAAGTTTTTCAATGCAGAAATAGTCCTTGATATAGTAGAAGAACTTTTGCCCTGTTTTTGCAGATTAACCAAGTATGTCAATATCTGAGCTTTTCTGGTTTTTGTAATATCAAGATTGTAATTATCGTTTAAATAATCCTTGAAACTGTTAATATCATAAATATATGAGCTCACTGTATTTGGGCTCAGTCGTTTTAAATTCAGGTAATGTTTATAATTTTCAATGCTGTTTTCCATTATCTCACCACAATCTGCTTAATATCAATATATAATAACTATAGACGAAGCTGTATGCAACTACAAATAATATGTATATTAAAGAAAGTTTTATATAACTATTTATAATTATATCAAATTTATGGGAAATAGTCTCTATGTTTTTTGTCTTTTTTGTATATTTGGATATGGTGCTTGAAACAAATGTGAAATAAAAAAGTATGGGAAAAAACACAAAGTAATCCGTGAAGTTAAGAACGAAATATTTCACGTCCATGTTGAGAGTTCGGATAAGATAGATGATAGATAAGCCGTAATAAATGCTTATAAGAATAAACAATAAGTTTATGATTTTGCCCTGACCCATGCATGTTAGAAGAATTATTGCTATAAAATATATTAAATTTCGTTTCAAGGTCATAATAAAAACTTCCATAAACAACATTTTGCTTATGCTTTCGTAGTTTATGCTTATTGCTGCTTTTGATCCTGTTAATATGTAAATAAGTGCTGATAATATTAGGGAAATGATTAAAATTATTGTTAAATATAAGAGTCTTTTGTTTTCCGATCTAACCAGTTTCTTCAGTGTATTGTTCATAAAAAAAACCTCCTGCTCTTTTTACAATATATGCTTGTACAGAAGGTTTAATTCTCATTTTTAATTTTCATTAATCCAGTAAAGCATTGCTATTAATGTCTTACTGTCATTTATTCTTCCTGTTTCCACCATTTTTTTAGCTTCTTCCTTGCTTACAGCTATTGTTTCAATAAACTCATCTTCATCAAATTTTGTTGATGTGAAAGTCAAGTTTTCAGCCTTGAACAAGTATATTTTTTCATTGGTGAAACCAGGGGATGTATAAAATTCAAAAATAGAATTTATTATGTCTGCTTCATATCCCGTTTCTTCTTTTAGTTCTCTCAATGCACATTCATCAGGTTCTTCGGCAATGTTCATTATTCCTGCCGGAACTTCATAAATGAAATCTTCGATTGCTTTTCTGTATTGTCTTACTAAAAGCATTTCATTTTTATCGTTTATTGCAACAATAGCTGATGCGCTTTTATGTTCAACAATTTCTCTTTTTGCATATTTCTGATTTTCCAGCTCGACAGTATCCACTCTTAAATTAATCATTCTGCCTTCAAAAATCTTTTCACTTTTTACTGTAATTTCAGTATTCAAAATTGCCTCCTGCAAATTCTTGCAATTTACCTAATTTTCCAATTTTATTTGCAAAATTTTTTGATGTTCGCTTAATTGTAATAATTATAAGGGTTTTTGTCAAGCCCAATTATGAAATACACATAACTCCTTGCCATGGACAAGGAGCAAAGAAAAATTATTATAATTCCAAAAATCTGTTGCTAATTTAAGAAACTTTTTGCTCAAGACGAAGCTTGTTGGCTATCATGGCAATAAATTCTGAATTAGTTGGTTTACCCTTGTTATTATGAATTGTGTAGCCGAAAATGTTATTTATTGTTTCAATTTTTCCTCTTGTCCATGCCACTTCAATTGCATGCCTTATAGCACGTTCAACTCTGCTTGGAGTAGTGGTGTATTTCTGAGCTATCATAGGATACAGTTCTTTTGTGATTGCTCCTAGAAGTTCGACATTATTAACTACATCAATTATGGATGTCCTTAAGTACTGGTACCCCTTTATGTGAGCAGGAACTCCAACTTCATGGAGAATTTCAGTGATCTTCACTTCAAGACTCAGTTCTTCGTTCACTTTCTCATTATATGCTATTTCTTTGCTCTTATTTTGAACTTTTGAAGTTTCCAGTTCAGAAATCTGAATCAGTCTGTCTGCAAAAGATTCAAAATTAAATGGTTTGACAATGTAATACTCAACACCCATGTTAATTGCTCTTTGAGTAACCTTGTCATGACCTACTGCTGATAAAATGATAACCTTCGGAAACTTCTTCAATTCTTTTTTGTGAAGTTTCTCCAATACACCCAGTCCATCAAGATGTGGCATTATAATATCCAGAATCAGGATGTCAGGCTCATACTTTTCAACTGCCTCAAGAGCTTTTAATCCGTCATCTGCCATTTCAACCACATCAAATACATTTTTGCTGATTAAGAAATCCTTTAATATCAATCTGAATTCCTTGTTGTCATCGGCAATTACAACTCTAACTTTTTTTAACATTTAGTAAATCCCCCTGATCTAAAATATATTTCTCATATCAATATACGCAGGAAAACTAAAAAACCCTTTTTTTTATAAAATATTTTTTAATAATTTATAAATTTTTCTAAAACCCTATAAAACATTGTTTTTCAGTCTCTTTACTCTAATTATATTACATTTTTACAAAAATATACCAAAAATAATATTTTTTTAATGTGTATTGTAAATTTCATCAAAAATCCACTCTATATATATTCCGTATCCTTTAGTAGGGTCGTTCATGAACACATGAGTTACAGCTCCAACAATTTTGTTGTTTTGAATGATGGGGCATCCGCTCATCCCTTGTATTATTCCGTTTGTTAGTTCAAGCAAATCCTGATCCACAATTTTAATCACAAAGCTTTTTTCATCTGGTTTGTTCTGGTAAAAGATTTTTGTAATTTCAATATCATAAACCTGTATTTCATTGTTGACACAAGAATAGATTTTTGCTGGACCAAGTTTCAATTCTTCCTTTTTACCTACTTCAATTAAATCTTTGCTGAAATAACCCATGCTTTTTTCATTTATTTTGCCGTATATTCCAAAATCCGTGTTGTTTTCAACAGTACCAAGGCTGGTTTCATTCTTTAAGATATAACCTATAATTTCACCTGGTTCTCCCTTTTTTCCAAGTTTAATGCTTGTTATGTTTGCCTTGGAAATTGTACCTGTTTCAATATCAATGAGTGTGCCTGTGTCAGAATCGGAAATTCCATGTCCTATGGCGCTGAATTTACCAGTGTCGGGATCAATAAATGTTACTGTTCCTATTCCTGCAATGTCATCTCTTGCCCAAAAACCAAACTTTATTTCATCGCTGTTGTATATTTGAACAGGAGTTACGTCTACATTCATTAATTTACCTGCTCTTTCAATTTTGAAGTCGTAATTTTTTACTCCTTCAATTGCTGTGTAATTAAGTATGTCGTCGGTGTTTCCAATTCGAAGAGAGTCTATTTCTAAAATTTTATCACCCAATTGAACTCCTGCAAGTTTTGCAGGTGATGTTGATAAATTTTCAGTATTTACTATATCAGCCAGGCCTACAACCAATACTCCTTCTGTTTTTAATTCAACACCTATTGTCTGCCCTCCTGGAATTACATACTTACCTTCTGTTTCTGATACTGTCTCGAGTTTTGTTAATACATATGGATGTGTCTTAAGATCAAATCCGAGATAAACAGCTGTCAGAAGCGAAGCAATAAAAAAAATAAAGAATAAAACTCTTCTAGCGAAATTTTTCATCTTGCTCTCCTTAAAGTTTTATCCTTAATTTCTCCATGTGGCTATTAATTTATTCTATAGTTTAGAGTTAATATTTATGAAATCATACTTAAAGGTTTAACTGCAGGAGAAAAATTCGTTAAATTATTGAATATTGTTGTTGGATTCTATGAGTTCTTTGGCATTGTTAAGAGATTTGTCTGTAATCTTCATGCCGCTTAAAAGTCTTGCGATTTCATAAATTTTATTTTCTTCATCAAGCTTTCTTACAGTGCTGTAAGTATTATCTCCAACAACTTTTTTTTCAATGAAAAAATGATTTTTTGAAATTGATGCAATTTGCGGTGAATGTGTAACGCAAATAACCTGATGCTTAGCAGAAATGTAATTCATTTTTATACCTGACATCTGAGAAGTCTTCCCGCTGATGCCTGAATCAATTTCATCAAAAATCATGGTTTGATCACTTTCAATATCGCTTGTAATTTTTTTGAATGCAAGCATTATTCGTGAGGCTTCTCCTCCTGATACAACTTTCTGAACGGAATTTAAATCGCTTCCCACATTTGTGGATATTAAAAACTCCACTTGGTCAATGCCGTCAGCTGCAAAAGAATTTCTTTTTTGTGTATCAACCTTAAACTTAATGTTTTTCATGTTAAGGTCGTCCAGTTCCTTCAGTATTTGTTTTTCAAGCATTGAAGCTGCATTTTTTCTTATTTTTGAAATTTCTTCTGCGCATTTTTTTAAGTCTTTATATAGTATGTCTTTTTCTTTTACCAACATGCTTAGTTTTGTTTCTGCTTCAGTAAGTATGTTTAATTCTTCCTGTGAAGAATTTTTGTATTCAATTATTTTATCAATAGAATAACCGTACTTCCTTTTGAGCCTGCTTATGAGAGACATTCTATTTTCAATGAAATTAAGCTTGCTTTCATCAAGATCAAGCTTTTCTGAATAATCCCTTATGTCATGAGCAAAAAACTGCTGTTCTTCAAGTATTATTTCAAGCCTTGAAAGAAAACTTTCCAGCTTTTCATCATAGCTTTTGATTTTGTTCAGTAGACTGTAAACGTTATTCATGCCGGCACTGGCACTTAAAATTTTATTTGCCTCATAAAGAGAACCTTTTATTTCCTGTACATTTGAAAGCTTTTTAATTTCCTTCAGAAGTTCATCCTCTTCTTCTGCCTTCAAATCGGCCTCTTCAATTTCATTGATTTCATAGTTGAGCTGCTCAATTTTAAGATCCTTGTTTTCAAGCTTATCTTTTATTGTTTCGATTTCACGGCATTTTTTGCTGTGCTCTGAATACAGACTTGAATATACCTCAAATAATGGGCTCAATTCCCTTTGAACAAGACTATCAAGAAGAATTATGTGATTTTCTTTTTTAAATAAACTTTCATGGCCGAACTGTCCGTATATGTCTATTAGGTACTTCCCAACTTCTTTTAACATATTAAGAGGTACTGTTCTTGTATTGATCTTATTTATGCTTTTTCCGTTTTCAAGTAATTCTCTTGAAATTATAAGATAATCTTCCTGGCTTATTTCAATGTTGTTGCTTTCTAAAAACTCTTCGAGATATTTATTTCCTGATATGTCAAAAATTGCTTCAATCAGTGCACTTTTCTTACCTTTTCTTATTAAGTCTTTAGAAGATCTTTCTCCTAATATAAGAGACAAAGCTTCAATTAAAACTGATTTACCGGAACCTGTTTCTCCAGTGAAAACATTAAATCCGTTTTCAAAGTTAATAGTTTCATTTTCAAACACAGCAAAATTGCTGATGTTTAAACTTATCAGCATATTATCACCATTATCTTATATTCTTTTTAAATTCCTGAAGCACATATTCAACACTTTCTAAGGATCTGATTGCAACAAATACTGTGTCATCTCCTGCCAATGTGCCTACAATTTCGTCAACGCCCATGTAATCAATGGCAGATGCGCATATTTGTGCAGCTCCGGGTATTGTCTTAATAACAACTACGTTCATGGCATTGTCAATTGAAACAACGGAGTTTTCGAAAATTTTGTACAGTCTGTCAGTGATGCCTTCCTGGCTTTGTCCGATTGTAGCATATTTGTATTTTCCGTTTTTTGACATAACCTTAACAAGTCTTAATTCCTTAATATCTCTGGAAATAGTGGCTTGTGTTACGTCAATGCCCATGGCTTTCAAACCTTCGGCAAGTTCTTCCTGAGTTTCAACTTCTCTCTTTGAAATAAGCTCAAGAATTTTTGATTGTCTGGTATACTTTTTCATTTGTCACCTCATAAATTTTTTATAATATTTCAAAAGCTTCTTTTATTAAGTCTTTGAAATTGATTGCTTTTTTATCCCTTTTGTGTTTGCTTATTAAAGCAAGGTATTCAATATTTCCGTCTCCGCCTTTTATGGGAGAATAGGTAATGCTTTCTAAATGTAAATCATTGTTGCTCAAGTACTTTTCTATGTTGTTTAAAACCATCAAATGGACTTTCTTGTCCTTGACAATTCCATTTTTTCCTATGTTTTCTCTTCCAGCTTCAAACTGTGGTTTTATCAACACAACAATTTTCGTATTATCGTGACCGATTTCGACAATTTTAGGTAAAATTAAATTTAAAGATATAAAAGACACATCAACAGTAACAATATCAATTGGTTCAGCAAACACTGATGCATCAGCATATCTGATGTTTGTATCTTCCATGTTGATAACTCTTTTGTCATTTTTTAATGATTCATGAAGCTGGTCATGACCAACGTCCACGGCATATACTTTTTTTGCTCCATGTTTTAACAGATAGTCGGTAAAACCTCCGGTGGAAGCACCAATGTCAACTGCTGTCATTCCTTCGAAATCAATTTTAAAAAACTCTGCAGCTTTTTTAAGTTTGTCTGCCCCTCGTCCTACATAGCTGAAAATATTGTTTACTTTTATTAAATCTTCGTCTGTAACCTTAATTGAAGGCTTTTCTGCCAACTTGTCATTGACATACACACAACTTTCTTGAATGAGCTGTTTAGCCCTTTCGCGGCTGCTTGCATAACCTTTGTTGTGCAGATATACATCAAGCCTATATTCTTCCATTAAATACCCTTCCATCACTTTACATAATTATTCTGCAAAAAAAAACAAATATAGGAACAATTCAATAAAATTATAGCATAGTGATTAATAAATATCAATTAATATTTTTAATAATATTTACATTTTATTCATCATTTTGTATGACGTACTTTATTTTTATTCATAAGATTCATCAATTATCTTAATCTTTTTTTGTGTGTCTTCCAATTTCCTGCTGCAATAAGAATAAGCACTCATTCCCTGCTCATAATTCTTAAGCAGTTCGTCAATGGATATGTCTTCGCCACTTTCAAAATTCTGTACTATTCGTTTCAAATCTTCTAAAGCGCTCTCAAAGCTATGGTATTTATCCTTCATTTTGCACCTCCTGCACATTTAGTGTTTCTGCTTGTACTTTGAAGTCTTTAAACCTTAAGTTAAGTACTCTATTAATTACAACCTGATCAATATTTTTTATAACATTTCCTTCCTCATCAGAAACTATGGCAAATCCGTTTTCAAGCTTATTCAGGTAATTGTGCACTGATAGCTTTTCCTGCAAAATATTAAGTTCAAAGTTCAAGTCCTTAAGCCTTCTGACAGCAGAATTTTTCATTATGTTGTTGTAAGATTCAAGCTCCATTTTCAATTTATATAAATTTTCAACAGGAAGATAACTTTTCATGATGTATTTTGACGATTTTAAATCTGCTGACTTAAGTTTAAGCATGTTGTATGTTCCTTGTTTTAAGGAAGACGCCAGTCTTTTCAACCTATCTTCAATATCCTTATAGCCGATTATAATTCTTTCTGCTGCAGCTGTAGGTGTGTGACAGTACACATCAGCCACATAATCAGTGAGCGTTCGGTCCGTTTCATGTCCTATACCGGTTACAACGGGAACATCTGATTTATATACTTCTTCGGCAACTTTAAGGTCATTGAAGACGTTAAGGTCCTCAAAGCTTCCTCCGCCTCTAGAAATTAAAATTACGTCTGCTTTTGTATCATTGAAGTATTTTATTCCGCTTATTATATTTTCTTTTGATTTTTCTCCCTGCACCAATACGTTGTACACAACAACTTCGAAGCTTGACTTTACAGTTTCAAATGTTTTTAAAATATCTTTGATTGCAGCACCGGACTTTGATGTTATAATTCCGATTTTTGCTGGATATAGTGGTATATCTCGGCTACGGTCAAACATTCCCTGGGCTTTTAATTTTTCCTTCAGCATTTCCAGATCAAGAAGAATTTTCCCTAAACCAACCCTCTCAATGTTTCTCACAACAAGCTGGTATGTTCCTTTTGGTTCGTAAACCGAAAGTTCTCCTTCGGCAATTATTTTGTCTCCATTTTTTGAAATTTCATCAGCAAAAAAAGCAACACAATTAATACAGGAAGTTTCATCACACAAGGAAAAGTAAGTATAACCTGTCTTGCTCATTCTTATGTTTGATATTTCCCCCTCTACTCTGAGGTTATTTAAAATTGAGTTGCTCATGAGATACTTTTTGATATACTGGTTTAATACAGAAACTTTAATAGGTTTTAATTTCATTGTACCACCTGTCTATAATGGGAAGAAATGCTGTTCCGACAGCATTGTCAGATGAATTTTCCCTTTGCGGAAGAATTATGTTGTATTCATGTTTAAGATTTTCCAATATCAAATTCCTGATTGTGCTGTTTGATGCTACGCCGCCGGCTATAATGATATTTTCAAAGTCAAATTCATGTTTTATCTGCTCAATGATGCTTAAAATGCAGTCAGCAACATAATTGAACAAGGAAAAGATTATGTCTTGTTTTGAATAATTTTTTTGAGTGTACAAATTGCCGTAAAAGTTTTCCATACCTGACAAGTTGATGTATGGCTCTTTTCTAATGGCAGGCGGCTTGATTTTAATTTCATTTTTTTTGTTTTCTAAATATTTTTCCATGTGAATGCCGCAAGGAAACGGAAATTCCATCATGGTTCCTATTCTGTCTATGAGCTGCCCAAATGTTATGTCCTTTGTTCCTCCGAGAATTTCAGAAGAATATCCTTTGTGAGCTTTCTTAACGCTTAAAAATTCTGTTGTTCCGCCGGACATGTGGATGGCAAGTATTTTGTCATTAATAGATTTATATCCGTTAAATAAAGAAGCAGCAATATGATTTTCCTGGTGAGAATACTCAATATAGCTGCAGTCTAAGGTTTTGGCAATTATTTTTCCATAATTCTGACCAACTGTGAACACGGGCATGTACGATCCGTCAATATTTCTTGGTCTTGAACTTACGGCAACAGTCTTAATGTTTTTAAAATCTGTTTCTATTTCTCCGTATAGCTCATGGAAGTTTTTAAGGTGCTGAAAAACTGCGTCCTGCTGCCTGAGACCTTTTTGTCCAAAAGGAACCAGAAGAACCTTTCTTTTGTCTGCAACAATTTTGTTATTATTTGCATCAACCAATGCAATAGATGTGGTGTATGCACTTGTGTCAATGCCAAGCACATATTCTGTCATTTCTTGTTCCTTACAACTGTGCCGAGAATTCCGTTGATGAACTTGTGTGAATCATCGCTTGAATATTTCTTGCTTATTTCAACAGCCTCATTAATTGAAACACTGTCTGGAATGCTTTCATTGTATAATAGTTCAGCAAGAGCAACTCGTAAAACCGCAAGATCTACTTTAGCAATCCTTGTTATTTTCCAATCTTTTGAATTATCAGTAATATTTTTGTCAATTTCATCCATGTGATCAATCATGTCACTTATTGTTTTGTTGAGATATTCCATATCCACATCATCAAGTTCAAAATGCTCAACATATCTGGACGGACAGATTTTGTCAAATTCCTTGTTCACATCCATGCAATATGCTATTTTAACTGCTTCTTCTCTTGTATCTTTTCGTTTCATATTTCCTCCGTTAATTCTTGTAACAAAATGCTTATGTAACAAACAATTATAGATTGACAATTAATAATTGTCAATCTATATTGTTATATTATTCAATTGTTAAATCAGATTCAACAATTTCTTTTTCTTTATCTTTTTCTTTTTCCTGTATTATATTCTGCACATGTACATTAACGGAAGCCACTTGCAAATCTGTCATTGTTTCTATTTCCTTTTTAACAGCTGCCTGAACTTCTTTTGCTACCTCGCTGATTTTGTAGCCATATTCCACATTTATGAAAATGTCTAAAACAACAGTATTTTCATTTATTTCTACTTTTATTCCCTTAGAGTAATTGTTCTTTGAAAATAAGTTTGAAATTCCTTCAGCTACACCCGTGCGGGCAGTACTTACGCCTTTAACTCCGCTGGTTGCAATACCAGCAATGATTATTACAACATCGTCAGAAATCTTTACCTGGCCATATTCAAAAGTTTCATTATTCATATTAGCACCTCCTTAAATCAGTATATCAGAAGTTGAAAATTTTTACAAATCAATATTATCAAATTTCACTATTTTTATTTGAGAAGGCGTATATTCTGTTTCTGAAACTATTACATCAAGAATCTTTGTTGCATCAGCCTGTTCAATAGTTTCATTTGTAACAACTTTTACAGTGTCAGAGTCTACTATTACCACTGTCTCATTGTATCCCTTAGACTGAAGCATTATTTCAATATTTTGTTCCGCTTCTATGTAAGAATTCTTGTTTAAAAGAAGTGATTCAAACTGTTTTTTTGTATCTTCAGATATTGAAGCATTGCTTATGCTTTCTTCAAGATGATCAACAACGTCCATGTTTTTCTTTTCTTTATTTAGCTTGAAACTTGAAAAGCTGGCACTGAGTGTATCTAAAATGCCTGTAGAAGAAGCTGCAGCTGAATTCATGTCTGTAATGTCAGTTATATCACCAAGAATTTCATAGTCTGATTCTTCTTCAGTATCTTCTGATTCAGCAGTTTCAAAGTCTTCTTTTACAGCTTCACCTTCAGAAGTTTCAACCGGAGTTTCATCTTCTGCAACTTCTTCACCTGCGGTATTTTCTTCACCTTCTACAAATTCAGCAATGTCTTCCTCTAGTGTATCTGCCCCTGGTGCTACAACCTGTGCGTAATCATCAGCATCAAAGGTGTCCTTCGGAGACATGGTCAAATTCACATAGCCAATAATAAATATTATTGCCAAAGAAGTTATAAAAACCAGTGTTTCTTTTTTCATAATCATAATTACCCCCTTAGTTCATTTCTGATAAAATTATTTCAATATCATTTAATTTGATATCTAATAAAGTCTTTACGCTGTTAGCCAGAACAGCATAAATATCTTTACTTCCTCTATAATCTGCAACTACTAAAACTCCTGAAATTTCAGGGTATTGATAAGTTTTTTCCACTACTTGGTTATCGCCTCCCAGAACAACTTGACTTTGTCTGGTCTCACTTTTCACCTCTCTTCTTGTACCGTCGCTGTTCACTTCAATATTTGTTTCATTGCTTATGTTTTCATCATAAACAGGCTCCATTTCCGGAGTTTTCTTTGTGTAAATCATGACATCGACGCTTTTCATATTTTCTATTTTCCCCAGTATTTCTTCTAACCTCTTTTCCAATGATTGTACATAGCTGTCTGTTAAGTCTTCCTGAGTGTTCACATAAACTGTCTTTGCATCGGAGAAATTACCTGTTATTTTCGTGGTGTCAAAATTAAGTATCAAAGAAATGATAACAAGCAATATAAATATGTTTACCGCATATTTAAGATTTTTGTTGTCTTTAAACATTTTAATAAAATTATTCATAGGTTCCTCCTGATGTAACTCTTATATTATCTGAACTGATTTTAAATACTTCAGCTATGTCTTTTTTTATTTTTTTTGTTGTGTCGGTACTCATAAGCCCTTTTGTTGTTACCAAGACATCAATATCCATGTTTCCTGTAAAATTCAGCTCAATGTTTTTAATCACTTCTTCTCCTTCATAAAAATCCTGATTTAATTTCTCTATGAATTCAGGGTCAATGTTTTGTATGCTCATTTCCCTCTGATAATCCGGTGAAATATCAGGCATATCCAATAAGTTTAAATTAATGCTTCCATTAAGAAATATATTGTCCAATATATAAATCATGATAAAAAGTTTTAAAGAAATTCTGCAAAATTTTTGTGTCTTGCCTTCAGGAAAAATTATCATGATAAGGTTGAACATCAATATTAATACCAGTATGTTTACAATTGTACTTTTCATAGATTACCCGAATATGTTATTCATATAGTTTAGTAAAATGGAATAATAAACAGTCACAATGATTATGGGAGTTAAAAGACATATGAGGTATATGTAAAACAAGTCTGCCATCTCATAAATAAGCTTGGATATATTTTCATTGAACGGCTCTGTAAGAACTCCCACTGCCTTGTACAAAACAAGTGCAAGCGCAATTTTTACAAGAGAACCTCCAAATGCCGTCAGGAGGAAAACAATCACTACAACACCAAGTACATCCTTTATCATCAATATGCTTTTTAAAAACACTCCGAAGAAATTTGTCACTGCACTTCCTATAACAGGCACAGCCGAGGGACTCAGTGCTTTTATGGAACTTATAAAAATATTATCCGTTTTATATAATATATATCCTTGTACAGAAAAATTTATGACAACAATAATCATATAACCGGACAAAATTAAGAGCGTAACCTTTTTTAATGCCCCATAAAAAAGCTTCATGTTTATGAGTTTACTCATGTTGTTTACAAGAATTACAGCAATCATTATTACAGTAACTATGTCCGTGAAGCTGTATACAAACTGTGTTGTTATTCCTATGACATAATTAAGTGATGTCTGGAAGAACTGCAGCATGCTTAACTTACCAAATGTGAGCATTGCGGCCATAAACACGGCATTCATTTCTTCTGTAATGATCTTGAAGCTTGAAAAATCATTTCTAAGCATGTCCTTTATGGACAGCACATCCTTCAATATTATTGTGAATATTATTATTACGGAAAATAAAACCACAATATCTGAGACACTTTGATTGTTTATTTCATCTGCAAAATACTTTATTATGGTTAAAAGCATGCAAATTGCTACTACGTTCATTCCGGTTTTTAACAAATCCCTGTAAAAATCCTTTTTGTTTTCAAGCTCATACCTGATGTAATCCTTCAGGCTTATTTCAAGTTCTCCTTTGAAAGCTTTTTTTATGATGTCCTTTATTTCTATGTTGTTGTATTTAAAGTATGAACTTCCGCTGTTTATATACTCCTCTATGTCATGAACAGGAACTTTATCCAATGCTTCATCCAGAGTATTTGCGTATGTTGTCTTTGTTAAGCACAAAATCAAAACCAGAATTAAAACCATTATTTTTTTTTTCATTTCATCACCCGTTAACAAGCAGAAGTATTTGATCTAGGAAAATCTTTATAACATCCATGGAATAGATTAGTATTATTATTTTTCCTGCAATTTCAACCTTCTTGCCTACGGATTCATAACTTAAATCCTTACAAAGGAGTGATATGAAATCACATATATACGCTATTCCCACAATTTTTAATATGGTGCTGAAATATTCGGTCTTCAGGTTATACCTGTTAAACAGATTTACAATCTCCAGGACATAGGTTCTGAGCTCCCGAAACAGTATGTAAACCACAAGTATTCCGAATATTGCAGTAATGTAGACTTTGAACTCAGGATTGAACTTTGAAATGGTAATGCTCAATATTACTGTTATAACTGCAATGAATATTATTTTAGCAAGCAACATATCATTTTTATCAATACAAGTTGAATACTGATTTAACCTCCATGAACAAATCATTCATCATTCCAACTATGAGAGTCATTACCACTATGACGCCTGCAAGCGTCACAAACATTGCCTGTTCATCCCTTCCGGTTTTAGCCAAAATCTGATTAAATACTGCAACTACAATACCTATTGCACCAACTTTAAAAATTAAATCTACATCCATAGCTCCCCTCCTAAATCAAAATTACAGCAGTCAGGCATCCCACAAGCAATGATATCCTGTTGTTAAGGTTTTTCTTCTCACTGTTTGATATTTCATGTTTTTTCATTGAATTCTCCATTTCGTTCACTGTGTATAAAAGCTTTTTGTCAAGAATATCCGAATAGGTGCTCCCGTAAAAATCAACTACTTCGGCAAAATGTCTGTTGAAATCATCTGGAGTCATCAAAACATTTCCAATCATTGTTAAATAATCTCTTCTACCAGTTTTTTCTTCAAGAGATTCAATCATTTTTTCGCAAACTTTCTTGACTTCATTGCTTTTGAAGTCGTATTGATCGTATATTTCACCTATTGACATTTTCATGTGACAGGAATAAATTCTCAAATATTCAGTGAACTCCGTCAGTTCCTTCATTCGCGCAATAATTTTGTCCCCGGAGTCGTTTATATATTTGAAAATGAATTTAACTGATATTATTATGAGAACAAATATGGTGCTTTTAGCCCACATCACTGTATATCACCTTATTTCTCTGCAAATCATAGATTTCTTTTACGGCGGTTGGTTTATTTGAACTTTTTAAAATCACTGCTCTGTCAAAAAAATTATTTTCTAAAATTGACTTCATATAAATATTTTTTTTCACATCATCGAGGCTGAAGCCATGAGCTGTAGTTATTATATTAACGCCGCTTTTCAAAGCATACTGCACTGTTTCAAAGTCATCCATGGACCCTAGCTCGTCTGATATTATTGCCTTTGGAGAAAGAGATCTTATGCTCATAAAGAAACCCTCCCTTTTCATGCAGTAGGACAATACGTCAGATCTTCTTCCCACATACATTTGTGGAACACCTCCGAACACAGATGATATTTCTCCCCTTTCATCAATGATCGATATGTCGCAGCCTTCAAAATGAGGATTTGAGAATCCATCGCTTAAATTTGCAGCTACATCTCTTATGAATGTTGTCTTGCCCGACATGGGAGGACCTATAATCAATGTGTTGAAAATATTTTGCTTTGAACTGACGAAAAATTTTAGAAAATTTTTAGAACATCCGGGGAATTCCCTTGCAATTCTAATGTTAAGACTTGTTATGTTTTTAAAACCCTTGAATAAATCACCTTCATAGATGCAATCACCTCCAAGACCAATTCTGTGTCCCCCTTCCACTGTAATGTATCCGTTTCTTATTTCTTTTTCATAAGCATGAATCGAGTTTTTTGTTACGATAGAAATTGTTTCATCAATGTCTTTTTTGCTGAGCCTCAAGTCATTATCCATAAAAATTTCATTTCTGATAAATTTTATAAACACAGGGCTGTTGACCCGAAGCCTTATTTCAACGGCTTCCCTTTCAATTAGCTCAGACTGCTTGGACACTATGTTTCTTATGTTGTTTCCCAATAATTTTAAAATGCTGTTCATTTTCATCTCCATCCTTGTCCTCTTAATCTATAATATTATGCTTAATTGATTTTATGATAAAATGTATATATAAATTTATATAACAAGAGATAGTTTTAAATTAAAAAATCAAATTATTTTTGTAAAATGTGTTTACAAATGAAAAATTAATGGTATAATGACTTTGTAAATATCTTCAGGGCAGGGTTAAATTCCCGACCGGCGG